>Ga0209278_1000372_pt1 | contig 38625 bp, 41 predicted proteins | sample JI81BgreenDNA_FD_187504 | JGI IMG/M metagenome (GOLD analysis project Ga0209278, IMG submission 187504) | Wastewater effluent complex algal communities from Wisconsin, to seasonally profile nutrient transformation and Carbon sequestration -... | ecosystem: Engineered > WWTP > Effluent > Algae...
CCGATGGGGATAGATGTTGCGGTTTCTGGTACGTCTTGCACGCAATAATAAGCCGAAAATGTGGTATTTTCTGTAGGCCCGTAAACGTGAATTAACTTAGTAGTTGGATTTTGTTTGAGAAGTTTTTTAACCCATCTCATATCGACCGCTTCTCCGCCAAACAGCAAGCAGCGCAGCGAATCAAAAGCTTGCGGTAAAACTCTAGCAATTTGTTGAAATAAGGCAGTTGTTAAAAACAAAACTGTGATGCCTTCTTGGCGCAGTTCTAAGGCTAAATCATGAGGCGAAAGGGTAATATTTGTGCTAATTCCCACGAGTTGAGCGCCGTTAAGCAAGGCTCCCCAAATCTCGAATGTGGCTGCATCGAATGAAGCGTTTGATGCTTGGGCAATTTTATCGCTAGGTTCTATTTTTATATAGTTGGTGTTGAGTACCAGCCGATTTACTGCTTTGTGGGTGACAGCAACTCCCTTCGGTTTTCCGGTTGAGCCAGATGTGTAAATAACGTAAGCTAGGTTGTCTGCTGTTGCGGTGTTGGCGGGATTTTCGGCGCTTTCTTTGGCTATGTCTTCCCAATCGCGATCGAAGTAAATCACTGAGTTTGAGAAGTCTCGGAAATTCTCAATCAATTTATCTTGAATTAGCAAGACTTTAACTTGAGCATCTTCCAGCATCAAGTTTAGCCGATCGCGCGGATAGCTCGGATCTAACGGTAGGTAAGCTCCTCCCGCTTTCAGTATAGCCAACATCCCGACAATTAGGTCGATCGATCGCTCTGCACAAAGCCCCACTAAAACCTCCGCCCCCACACCCCGTTTTTGTAGGTAACGCGCCAGTTGGTTGCTGCGACTGTTGAGTTCTCTGTAAGTCAGGTTTTGGCTGTCGAAAGTTAGGGCGACATCATCCAGATGCTGCTGGAGTTGCCCTTCAAATAACTGATGAATGCACTTATTTTGAGGATAATCTGTGCGAGTATCGTTCCATTCTTTGAATAATTGATTCACTTCATCCTCGCTCAATAAAGGTAAGTTAGCAATTCCTTGTTCTGGATTAGCCACAATGCTTTCCAGCAAAGTTTTAAAATGCCTCAGCATTCGGGCGATGGTAACTTCATCAAATAAATCTGTATTGTACACAGCCACGCCTCTGAGCCCTTCCGAATCTTCCCACTGTTCGCCGTATCTGTTCCTAAACTTATCGGAAGCTTCCCACAAATGCAGCTCTAAATCAAAGCGGGTTGTTTGAGTCTCTAAATGAAAAGAACTTAACTTTAATTCGGGCAATTCTAGCTCGTCCACAGGCCCATTTTGCAGCCCGAATACCACCTGAAACAGCGGGTGGCGATTCAACGATCGCTCTGGGTGCAATTCCTCAACTAGCTTCTCAAAAGGCAAATCTTGGTGAGCGTAAGCTCCCAGGGTTACTTCCCGCACCCGGCCCAAAAAATCTCGAAATGTCGGGTTTCCCGAACAGTCTGTTCGCAGCACTAAAGTATTGACAAAAAAACCGATTAGTGGTTCTATTTCGCTGCGGTTGCGATTGGCGATCGGCGAACCTACTACAATATCTTCTTGTTGCGAGTAGCGGTAAAGCAAAGTTTGAAATGCTGCGAGCACTGTCATAAATAAAGTCGCTCCTTCTCGCTGCGATAGCTCTACAAGTGCGTCCTTCAGCTTTTTAGGCAGTTCTAAATATTGAGTTTTCCCCCGATAATTTTGCCTAGCTGGTGCAGGGCGATCGGTAGGCAAATTTAACACAGAAATTCCGTGCAATTGCTGCCGCCAATAAGCTAGCTGAGTTTCTAATACTTCACCTTGCAGCCATTCGCGCTGCCACTCTGCAAAGTCGGCATATTGAAGGGATAATTCTGGTAGAGGAGATGGCTGTTGATTTATAAAGGCTGTATAGATAGCTTCTATTTCTCGAATTAGCACGCCGATCGACCAATCATCAGAGGCTATGTGGTGCATATTTACCAAGAGAATATGCTCGGTTTCTGTCAGCCGCAGGATGGTGACTCGCATCAGCGGCCCGGTGGATAAATTGAAAGGGCAAAGAGATTCTGCTGCAGAGAGTTTCTTTGCTTCTGTTGGCCGTTGTTCTGGCGGCAAATTTTGCAAGTCTAATACTTTTAAATTAGTTTGGAAAGCCGCTGAGATCATCTGCACTGGTTGGTCTGATACCGTTGCAAAAGTGGTTCGCAAAGTTTCGTGTCGCTGCACTATTTCGTTGAAGGTTTGCTCTAAGGCTGTTAAGTTGAGGGAACCAGTTAAGCGCAGTGCTGTTACTACATTATAGAAAGGGTTTTCCGGTGCGAATTGGTCGAGAAACCACAAGCGCTGCTGGGCAAATGATGCCGGAAAGACAAACACTTCGGCTTCTGAGGAAATATTCAGTTTTTCTATATCCTTTGTCAAGGAATTGTCATAAATTTCGGAGGCCATATCTGTTGCTCTTCGGGGATGGGATGTGTTAATTTTTTGATGGCGCGGGGGGGATTTTTGACCGACAGCATCCAGGATACAAGCTCGCGGATTCATTCCTTCGCAGACTCAGGACGGAGAAATAAAAAACCTGTATCCGAGAAACTGGCCCCCCGAATTTATCTCGCGCAAGTCAATGCTTCAATTCTTTAATCTAAAATCTAAAATCTAAAATCGATTGAGGGTGCGATCGCCTCTTAAAACTTTCGCGAGCAAAAGATCGGAACTGTTAAAATCATAAACCTGGGTGCAGGAGTGCGGGAGAGACGCGGGGAATAGAAACGGGGTTTCTGCCTGCAGGATCAAGTTATCCATTGAGGGGCTAGGAGTGCGACCCCCCAATCAAATTTAGTCACAGAACGGGATCTTAGGTTTGTGAGTCGGGTGCAATCGGGTGAGTTATATGCGAGAATTACCGGGAGCAATTCGTGGAGAGGTCAAGCTGTACAGCAATCCTCAATGATTTGTGTAATTCTTGTAGGGGCAAAACCCACGCCCGGTTGCCCCGATGCAGGCTGGGGTAGGCACTCTTAGCACTACCCCTACATATTTTTACTGATTTAGGATTGCTATAGTATGATTTCTAATTGCACAAAGTGTTCTTGGGGCGATTCCCGGCCGGATAGCTTTGCTTCACGCAATTTTCTCACATTTGTAGCTTAGCGACTACTATTGATTCAACAGTGTTCGCAATCTTTTAGATCAATTCACTAGAACTTGCGACCTAATTTGTCACAATACTTAAGAACACTGAACGTGCAGTTTAAATTAGAGGTTATAGGCTAATGGCGCAGCGGAACGTATACTCGTCAAAGGACGAGCCAGAGGATACACAATCAGCAGAAGAAGTCCTCCACTCAGTAATGCAAGAACTGGACGCTTTGCATCAAAATGTCAAAGGCCAGTTAAATCAAGACATTACTCGGCTGCAAACTGAAAAAAATCACCTGATTGAAGATATTGAAGACCTCCGGGAGCAATATCGCAAATTGCAGTCTCAGCAAATGGAATCTCTGTCTGGGCGATACATTCAGCAGCAGCAATTGTGGCTGAAGCAGTTGGCTCAAGTTTTGGCTCACAATTTGCAGGATTTGTTGGTGCAGCGGTTCAACGAACTCAGCGCTAATTCGGGAAATTCTCTCAGCAGCCCGATTCCCAGCGGCGAGTTTCCGATACCCTTGCCGCCGAGCAACTACGACGAACGGGCATCGCAGTTGCTGGCGGCGCTGGATGAAAGGATCGATCGCAGTTTCCAGATGCTGGAACAAGATTTAACCAGTTACGAAAGCGAGCTTTCTGTGCGGCTCAACAACATGAAAACCCTGGAACTGCAAGGGGAAGAGCTGCTACAAAATCTCGTAAACCGCATCAGGGAAGAACTCGAATCAGAAGAAGAATATCTTGAGAATCCTTTCGATGCTCAAGATTCCTATGTCGAGGAATCAACTAATTCTCTTAATTCTGTCCGCCCGCAATTTCTGCAGCCAACACCTGCGGCAACGCCGCGGGAACCCGCGCCCCAGCCTTCTTCAGCGCCTGCTGCAACTGTTAAAGCATCTTCTCAAGTACAGACAGGTTTGGTGCTGGCTTTGTCTTCGGCGGTGGTATTGTCGCTGTTTAATGTTTGTTTGAGAATTCTGATTAAAAGCAAAAATCCTCGGATGGTTTTTGGGTTGTTTGAATTTCCGGGGGTGGTGACTCCAGGTTTTGGAAATTCTTTGTTGATTTTGTTGATGCGGCTGATCGTGGTGATGGCTTTGATGCCGATATTGGCGACATTTCTGTATCCTTCTGTGTGGAAAGATATTAGGCGGTTGTTCCAGTCGGGCGATCGAGCTTTGTGGAGTAAGGTTTTAGGAAGCGCATTTTTTCTGTTTTTGTCTCAGGTTTTGATTTATTTGGCGATCGGCAATATTCCAGCGGGGATTGCGATTACGATTTTCTTTATTTACCCGATCGTCACCGTACTAGGTTCTTGGATCTTGTTTGGTTCTCGCCCTAGCAAAGTCGGCTTTTTCGCGATCGTCGGGATTACCGCAGGTCTGATTTTAGCTGGGTGGCCGAGTTTTGCGGCCCCAGCTCCGGGCGGCGGCAATGTGGGAGTGGGAGTCGCAGCAGCACTGGCTTCTGGCATTACCTTTGCAGGTTACGTATTGCTGACGCAAATGGCCGCGGGCAAGCTGCACCCAATTCCTTTTAGTTTAGTTAATTTCGCCGCGATTTTTGTATTTTCCTCCCTGAGTTTGTGGGTGCCGCTGTCGGACAATTTTGCTCCTAAAATCGACCCAAATGTTTGGCCGGGTTTGATTGTCGGAGGCGTTGTTTTAGGGGTGCTGACGCTGTTTAGCTATCTTTTGAATAATTTTGCCATCCGGTTCGCGGGGGCAGCCTTAGCATCAGTAATTGGCACTTTAGGGCCGGCAATGACCGCACTCTTCGGTTTTCTAATTATCAATGAGAAGTTGCAGCCTGTGGCAATTCTCGGCATGGCTGTGGTGACGTTGAGCGTGGCTGCTATGAGTGTGGAACGCATAATGGCTCCTCAGAAGAAGGCTAGTTAAGGCAAGAATTTGTCCTTCATAATAGATACCAGAACCCCGACTTTTAAACATTCGGGGTTCTGGTATCTATCCCATTTAAAATCTAAAATCTCAAATCTAAAATCGACTTAACCTATGACTGCAGTTATTAAAATATCGCCCAACTTAGAGGAGTTCCTAAAACTTCCAGAAACGGAGCCACCTTGCGAATATATCAACAAAGAAATCATTCAAAAAGCGATGCCTCAAGGTGAACATAGCAGATTGCAAGGTAAGCTTTGCAATGTCATCAATCAAATAGTCGAAACACCAAAGATTGCTTATGCTTTTCCCGAGTTGCGTTGCACTTTCGGCGGTGTATCACTCGTCCCAGATGTAGCAGTATTCCGGTGGGAAAGAATTCCCTTTCTACCATCGGGTAGAATTGCTAACCGCTTTGAAATTTATCCAGACTGGGCGATAGAAATTCTTTCTCCCGGACAAAGCCAAACAAAAGTGCTTGCTAAATTACTTGCTTGTTCGCAACAAGGCACTGAATTGGGCTGGTTAATGATTCCAGAAGAAGAAAGTATTTTAGCGGTATTTCCCGGGCAAAGGGTGGAGTTTTACGAAGGTGCAACTAATTTGCCAATACTTAATGGAATTGAGTTAGAATTGACTGTCGAAACAGTTTTTAGCTGGTTGAGTTTTAGTTAAGGATCGCGAATTAAATAACTTACAATTTTAATTGTTATTGTGGGATGGGCGTCCCGCCCGTCGCCCAATTTTAATTGTTATTGTGGGATGGGCGTCCCGCCCGTCGCCCAATTTTAATTGTTATTGTGGGATGGGCGTCCCGCCCGTCCACTCATGACGGGCTATAAGAGCCCATCCCACTTTCAAGAGTGGAAGTTATTTAATTCTCATTCCTAAGTTAAAAAGTGCGCGAAGCGGATGTATTCCGTAGGGAATCGCCATTCTTAAACAACAGAAACAACCACTCGAAAACCCACAATACTAGCCTTGCAATCCGGCTGATATCTGAGGCGACACGCGCTGCGACAATTCGGAGGATGATCGTTCCAAGAACCACCCCGCAACAACCTCAGCGAAGACTCCCCGTCAGACTCCCAAACGCTACCATCGGCAGGCGCACCGTTATAATTATTGTGCCAAGAATCCGCGCACCATTCCCAAACATTTCCGTGAAAATCGTACAATCCGAAAGCATTAGGTTTAAAACTGCCAACATCTGTCGTTTGAAAGCGATAAACTCCCTTGGGCGCGTCAGCGTAATTAGAATTTCCGTTGTAATTGGCTAACTCGCTGGTAATCGTTTCCCCAAAATGAAACGGCCCCGTAGTTTGCCCCCGGCAAGCATATTCCCATTGGGCTTCGCTAGGTAAGCGATAATTCTTACCTGTTTTGCGAGAAAGTCGATCGCAAAACTCCACAGCCTCGTACCAAGATACATTTTCTACAGGTCGATTTGCACCTTTAAAACGGGCAGCATCGGGATTGAGAAATATTTTAATTTCCGGCAGCGCCGCAACTGCTGTCCACTGGGCCTGAGTGACGGGAAATTTGCTAATATAGAAAGAGCCTAAAGTTACTGGGTGCTGAGGTTTTTCGTCGCTGTCACCCCGATCTTTTGGAGAACCCATGAGGAAAGTACCGCCAGGAACTGATACCATTTCCAGCGCTGTACTGCTACCAAGACGTTCTTCAAAAAAACGCGCTTGGCCGCTGTTAACATTAGTTGGCTTCCCGCGCTTGTCTACTGTCACCACCTGAAATTCAAAAGTGCTTTTGACAGCGGGAATTCTCTGTGCTGCTTTGTTCGGAGGCGGATTTGTGTTAGATTTTTCCCTCGGATTGACAGAGATATTGCTATTAATTTGCCCGCTTTGATTGAGCGGGGTATTGATGGCAAGTTGTCCTCCCTTTGTCCGAAAAGAATTTAGAGCAAGTTGTCCTCCATTGGCACAATGGGGTTGGGGAGGTAAAGAATAGAGATTTAAAGCTTTGATTACTTCATCAGCAGATTGATATCTATTTTTGAGATAATCTTGAATTAATTTGTCTAAAACATTTGCCAACTCGCTGCTAATTTTTGTGCCGGCTGGCAACCGTTCTCTCCAAATCCAGCCGCCGTTTATCGGGTCATAAAGGTCATCGGAACCGTCAACTTTTGGCAAACATTGAGTTAGCAGTCTCAGGCAAGTTATTCCCAAACTGTACAAATCGCTGCCGGGGAAAACTTGACCGCGCATTTGTTCTACAGGCGAATATCCGGGCGTTCCTACCGTCGTGCCTACTTTGCTCATCAGCGAGCCCGTCACTTGTTTAGAAATGCCGAAATCTATCAAAACTAACTCTCCCCGGCCTCCCCTTCGGAAAGCTGAATTCCGAAAATTTCCCGCCTTTGGCAGAGAGAAGTTAACAGAGGTGCGGCGCCGCATGATATTCTCAAGTTTGATGTCTCGGTGAATGACATGGCGATCGTGCACAAATTTCAAAATCGGCAGTACATCTGCCAGCAACTGCCAAATTTTTTCTTCGCTAAAAACACCCTGCTGAGTTAATTCTGCTAGTAAAGTTTGCCCCTCAATCAACTCTTGTACTAAATAAAGTCGCTTGTCTTGTTCAAAATAAGCAATTAATCGAGGAATTTGGGGATGTTCACCGAGTTCGTAAAGTCGTTTCGCTTCTTCCTTAAACAATTGTGAGGCTTTTTCAAGTGCTGAGGTTCCTTGAAATTGGGGTACAAACTGCTTAATTACGCAGGGATCGTCCATGCGATCCGTATCTACCGCTTCATAAGTTCTGCCAAATCCCCCTTCGCCCAACAGTCGAATCACGCGGTAGCGGTTTCTGAAGAGAGGGTTGAGGCCTTGAGCTCCGCAACTTTGACAAAATTTAGAGTTATCGGGATTGAAAGGATGAGAGCATTTTGGATTAGAACAGTAGAACATATCTGGGCAGAAATGATCCGGTTAAGGTTATCATATATCTTTTCGGGTTACTCAGGGAATACTAACAATTAGTAATTGGTTATTGACAATTGGCTGTAGGAAGGGCATTACCGCCGTTGGTGTACCCCAAGGCAGAAATTAGAAGGCAGAATTTAAAATCCGTATCAATCCAAAGAAAGAGATTTGAAGGCAAAAAATGGCAGCCCGATCGACCGATTTTAGCAACCCGCTTACCGCCGATATTCGTCTGGGGCTTGCGGGGAATTTTTTTACAGAGGGCAGTATGGTACAACTCGGCAGAATTTTACCAGATCGTCCTTAAAGGCGATCGGGGTAATTTCAACTTGAAATGTCATATTTATGCTGCATTTCACAAACTTTCCGCATCCTGTTAAATAAGTTTATTTCTAAATAATTTGACTGCTAAAATAACTGATAGAAACAGAACACAGCATGATACTGATACTATTGTTTCTTTGATATTTGGTGATATAAATACAATAAATCCCTCCTCTTTAATCAGGGCAGAGAAGCTTGAGACACAAAATGGCATGAGATATAACCTAAATGCCTGCCAACGATCTCTTTTGCCTTTACTAGAAGAAACACTTAGCATCAGACCCGTACCGATTACAGCACTTATACCAATTGAATTGATCCATATCTTAACCGAAGGGTCAAAATGAAAACAAACTACTATAACATACCAAATGAGATAGCACCAGAGAATAGCTTTATCTAATTGGATTTCGCAAAGATATTGAATCAACCATTTCATGGCTATAAAAATGCTTGGATTTTTTCAATCTAACTGATGAATACAACCCGGTGAATTGAAGAATTAGGGATGGAGAGCAAAAGAGTTTTCTAACGAGACAAGTTGATACCCCGCATCGGCTGGTGACACAACTGAGATAAAAACCAATGGCTCATCACCGTTGTTGAATACTCCATGTACACATCCGGTATGAGCGACTACAACATCCCCAGCAGCGATCGACTTCGTAGTGCCTGCTTTGTCCAAATAGTAGTCTCCCTTCCCGGTTAAAACAGTCCAAGTGTCTTGCCCGTTGGGATGGGTGTGCGCGGGGATTGCCTGACCTGGCTTGATATACCAGGCGACAACGACAGCCTCCTTAGATTCGGTAACGATCGAGCGAACAGGCTCTCCCTCAGTCGGTTGAAAGAATTTAGAACTGCTGAATATCCTAGTTGTACTCATCTTTGCATCACTCTTTGAAAGACTTCTAAGGTGATTGTCTCACCGATCGCCTACAAAGAACTGTCTCACCGATCACTTTACGGAAACTTAACTCAGAGCAATAAACCCGCTCAAATCACAACTTGTAAGGAGCGCGATCGTCTTTTCCCAAGAGCGCACCGAGTACAAGAATAACGCTAGAAACTAACGATCGCACGCTCATTGAAAAGCGATCGACAAATCAGGTAATTTTGAAGTATTGGGTATTGCGATCGCGACCTAACTCTTACCGTGACTTGTTCTGCCGCTGTCAACTACAAGCTCTGACAATCTTATTTCTGGGCGGATTTGTTAAACAGTTTGGACGCAGCACCTCTCAAAATGTGCGGTAGTAACTTTGGGCCCGGCAAGAAGACAATCCCTAACTGCTGCATTAATCCAAGTGCATCGCCCTGCCCCCAATGCTCCGCGATTTTGCCGTTCTCGACTCGATCGATGTGCATAATCGCCAAGCTGATTTGTTTGCCCGTTGGCGGCAGACCCTGAAATTCTCCGAGGTGTGTTGCTGTGAAGGTTCCCCACGTCACTACTTTATCGCCTGCAACCAGAACCTCATCAAAAACGTGTTTACCCTGACTGAAAGCTAGATAAAATGACATCCCGAACTGCTTGAACTCCTCCCCGTCCAATGGCTCCGGGATTCCCGCCATGCGAGCAATAAAATTCGGCGCTAGAAGTTCTAAGGCTTGTTCCATTTTGCGATCGTCGAAGGCTTTGTAGAACTGGAGAACGATTGCTTTGTTTTGGTCGCTCAGCATACAGAATTTTGTTTTGAACTAAATTGTAACGCAATGATTGCGAGAACCCGATCGAAATATCGAGCCGACTTCAACACGCTGCCTCGACACTCATCTTCAACATCAACTCACTTCACGCAATAATCGATCGCTTCATATCACGTCCGATCGACCAAATTCATCTTCAAAATAACCGATCGCTGGGAATTCTCTACAAACTGTTTGCCACATTCCTTACAGCGATAGCACTGCTTCCCCCGTCGATAACCGTTTTTGGACAACTGCTCCGATCGACAATGAGGACATTTCATTACTTTCATTACATGACTCGATCGACTTTCCCCCACATATGGCTCTAAATACGACACCAACAAATCCTCAATCTGCCCTACGAGTTGTTGGCGATACTGTCGATCGGGGTTCCGAAGTGCCGACAGAATGACAGCATTACTGCTGTGAACGCAAACCTCTGCTAACAGGCTGCATTGCGCCTCCCCCAAGCTGGGATTTCTCTGCTGCAAAAGACTTGCCATAAAGTCGATCGCTTCCTGAGTCATACTTTCATCGATCGACTGGAAAATCTCGCGCGCTATATAAAACTGCACGAACACCACCCGCGATACAGGCTGTTCAAACATCTCTGCAACAGCAGTGACCAGGGTATGGATCATTTCGCGCAGCGGTAACTGAACGATTTCCGACGTGTTCGCCTGCGCCCACATCGCCTTGACCCGATCGGCATGACGCAGTTCCATTGCATTAAAAATGGCAGCTTTATCAGGAAAAAACTGATACAGAGAACCGATGGCTGTCCCTGCTTTTGCTGCAATTAGATGGGTAGTCGCCTCCCAATAGCCCACCTCGTCAAACACTGCTGCTGCTGCATCCAAGATTTTTTCGACTCTTTCTTTACCCCGCTGCTGTTTCGGTTGACGGCGCAAACTGCTTGACGAATGCGAATCTTCTGTCATATTCTAGAAAAGCGACAAATCTCTCACAATTTTAGGTCTAAAGGAGAACACCATGCAGTCTATGCTTCCCGGTGCGCCTTGGTTGTTGGCACACAAATCGATGCTGACAGCGAACCAGCCTCGCAAAATTTCCTTGTACGGCACCGACTATGTGATGTGGAAAGATCCTGCCGGAACCATCCATGCCTTGCCCAATGCCTGTCCGCACATGGGAGCAATGCTGTCGGAAGGATGGTGCGAAACCGAAGGCGATCGCCCAAGCGGTGTTGTCTGCCCCTTCCATGCCCTGAAATTTGATGCGGGCGGCTGCACCGTATTGCCCGGATCGAATCAGAAAACTTTGCCCTTACTGAAACCGTTAGATTTGATTGTTCAAGATGACTTCATTTGGTCTTACGGGGAATACCAGCCGCAAGTCCCCATTCCCAACGTACTGAATGAAATCGCCGAAACTTACTACTTCATCGGGCATACCGCCGATCGCAGTATCGAGACAGATTTGCTGACAATGCTGCTGAATATGCACGACTACAACCATCAAAACGGCACCCACCGGGACTTGTTTAGAATTACCGATGTGGAATTTCATCAATTCATTGATGAGGGACATCAATCCCATGCGTTTTACGATATGCCGACGGCCCCTTACAGTTTGGCAGAAAAGCTCAGAAAGCCAGATTTGTGGTTGCTGCCGAGCACCATTAAAGCTCACTTAGAAAATCATTTCCCATCCCTAGTAATTTTTCATGGAGAAATGCCATTCGGCAAAGCTGCACAGTGTCATATATTCGTACCAGAAGCCGAGAATCGGACGCGGACTTATATTTTGCTGTTCGGTCAAGCAAAGCATCCTCTATTTAAGGTGTTGGGGGGAACGTATCTCAATTTTGGTAAAGTTGTCGTCGATCAAGATGCGGATATTTTAGGAAAAATTTATCCCGATACGCCTCAGAAAATTAAACTCAATAATGAAGTGGGGATGGATTGGGTGCGGCGCAATTTTGAAAGCTTCCCTAGTGTGAGGGAGCCTAATCTTTCCAGGTAGACAGTGAAGATGCCTTCAGCATCCTACTAGGTCGATACCTAAGAGCTCAATACGCAGGCTTATTTCCCCAGAGCGTTCAGAGCCTTGCGGAAAACGATCTTGTCCTCGCCCGCCTTGTAGAACTCGCGGATTCTTGCTTCCTCGTCGTAACCGCTCTTGCGATAGAACGATCGAACGTACTCGAAGCTCTCCAGTCCCGATGTTTCCACGAGCAGCACGCGCTCGCCCCGCTGGGCCAACATCTGTTCGACGTGGGTTAGCAGTGCCGTACCGCGTCCTTGCTGCTGACGATCTGGACAGACGGCAATTAGATATAGATTCCACGTCCCCTGGGTCATTCGTTCCGGCGCAACATACGCGACCCCCACCAGCCCGCCGTCATCGTCGGTGAGCCAGATGTCTTGGCTATTTTCGCCGTCGAAGTAGTCTGCCAGCATGAGGGCGAGTTCTTCGGTCTCGTGTGGCTCGAATCCAATTGCCTCAACTAAGGCGATTAATGCAGTCGTGTCATCGGGCGCGATCGGGCGAATCATAGCAAACTCCGTGGGTATGCAAAATAGGTCAGCCACTGAAGGTAATATTACAACAGTAGTCGATGGCATTGGCACTGGTGTGGTGATCTGTCCCGAGCAGTTCTGTGCAGAGCAACAACAATACCTCGTGCGGCGACATATAGCGGTTCGAGCGAAAGATGAGGTATGAATGACAGCTTATATAACCACTGAAACGTATAGGGCCGGGGCCCAACTACGTCCGCGAATCTTTCTGAGAAAGGCTATATCAATGCTTTACTAACATCATCTTGAATACCGAAGTCCTAGAAACTAAAAGGGCGATCCAATAGCTGCAAGCAACGATGGAGCACGCTCATTGAGCGCGCGATCGACCACAGTTAATTTTGAAGTATTGGGTATTGCGATCGAGTGTTGGAAACTACAATTCATCAAATGAATGATTAGATATTACTTTGTAGTTTGGGGCAACAATTGATTTAGTGCACCACACAAGTATCCCTTCACGGTGTCCCTACTTGCAGTCACGCCACTGGGAAGAGTAAAAATCATTTCGACATTTAATAGATTTCCGTCGGCTGAGGCAAAAACATCGATCGGCAAAGCCCGCTGAAATGCTGTTGCGGGATTTTCGGCTTTCATGACACCTAAGTTCAGATCCGTGCTGAGAGTCTTGATGCCCTCGCGCGCCAAAATTGGTCGTAATTGGGAAAATGCTCTCTCTATCGATAACCCCTCAACCTGAACACGTGCAGAAAAGGCGGAACCATTCAAAAAGTCCCCCTTTTTTTGAAAGCTTTCCTCGCAGGTTGTGGCAACAGCGGGGGTGGCTAAACATATGAGAGCTAGAGTTAGTACAAGCGATCGCATATTAGCTTAGTTATGAGAATGAAACGAAACAATCATCAAGATTATGATGAACCATCATAGGAGGGTTTGGCAAGCGATGCAAATACCTTCGATGGTTTTTAGCATGAGTTGCAGTCTGGTTAGTATTCGCTGCTATTATAGCAACTATAGAAACTAGAATAATTAAGGGTAAAGACTAAAAGAGCGATCGTACTTAGGATCGCGAATTAAATAAATTCCGCAAGGAAAGTGGGATGGGCGTCCCGCCCGTCCACTCATGACGGGCGGGACGCCCATCCCACAATAACAATTAAAATTGTAAGTTATTTAATTCGCGATCCTTAGTTATAATTTGTCCGCACCCAGCCCAACGCAGTGAAGGGAAGCAATCGCCACCATCTGAGATTGCGACACGAGCGTGAACAAAGACAAGTGATTAGCCGAACATGATAAAAAATGTCACTAAAATCATTGAGGAAACAGGGCTGGGGCAAGCCAATGTTTCCCAGCACCTCAAGATTTTGACCCCGGCAGGCATCGTTCAACAGCAACCGCAGGGAGTCAGTGTTTACTATCAAATCACTGACCCGATGATTTTGAATATATGCGAACTTGTGTGTCAGAAGCTCGAAACTCGATTGCAAGAACAGTCACAACAGTTAAAAAAGCTCGACAGATTGCGTCAACTCTAACCGCGCTCGCGTTGGCTGCAAGTGCTGTGTGCGATCGAGAGTCGTGCTAAAAATGTCACTATATCTAACTATCTGCACGCTTGTAATTCATCACCAAATCCAACCGCGATAAAGAACTTGTCGCTGATTCCCGCACATAAGAATCCACCGATTCATCATTCGCAAATGTGGTCAGAACTTCTACACAACGGCTATCGCCCACAGAAGCAAGAGCATTCACGATCGCCACTTGTACCGCCACATTATCCGTTGTATTCAGCGACTCCACCAAAATCTCAAAAGCAGACGAACCCATCTGCCCCAAGGCCATCACAGAAGCAATATTAACCACAGGATTCGGATCTTCGATCGCCTTTTTTAATCCCTGCAAGCCCGCTTCAGGAAACGGCAACTCTGGATAATTAATCGCAATTTGTGCCAATACCTTCGCCGCACTCCCTCGCACAGTCACATTATCACTGTTTAACAATGCGTCCACCACCGATGGCACGGCATCTTCACCAATCACGCCCAAGGCTTTTACCGCCGCCCGACGATAGGTGACATCTTCTTCATCTAAAATGCCCACCAGTCGAGAAATTGTATTTTCATCGCGGGAATCGGCAATTTCAAACATTGCCCGATCGCGCAGATGAGGATTCGGGTGTTTTAGTTGTTCAAACAAAGCATCTGTTGTCATGGTTTTTGGGGTTTTAGGTGTTTTGATTAAGCTGACTTAACAATCCTGGGCGCATAAATATCAAAGAAACCGGGTTTTTTACCAGTATTAAAGGCAGGGATACAATATTGTCGTAAAAAAACCCGGTTTCTGCCTCCCGTCCTAAATTAAGATAGTTCGGATGTTACACAAGTATGAGCATCTACTTTAGCTCGAACCAACCAATCTTGGTCGGCCGCAGCAATTTCATAACCGCTGACATCACCAAGTTTTTCTAGTGCCATTAATGCAGCATACTTCAAATCCCAGATTTTAGTTTCCAGACAGATTTTCAATTCGGGAATAGCACGTTGTTCTCCCAGTTCCCCCAGGGCGATCGCCGCCGCTGCACGGGATTTCTGAAACTGGGGTTGGGAGTGATGCAAAGCTTCCAATAACAAATCGTAGGCGGGAGAATGTTTTAACCAACCAAACAATTTTACCACATGAAAATGCGCTCCATAGTCATTATTTGCTTCTTCAGCAAAGGTAGCAAACAGGGCGGCTGGTGCATCCTCTGAGTAATTTTCTAGTATAGTTTTAGCTGCTAGATAGCAACGTCCAAAATCTGTTTCGTATAATTGGCGAATCAAAAACGGTAAGTCGGGTAATTTTTCATAACTATGTATTAAATCTAAATCTGCTGGATAGTCTCTTAATGTTTGTTCCAAATGGGGTTTAATGTTAGCAAATGTCAGGATTTTCTCAGCAATTCCTGCTTCTGCTAACATCCTAATTCCTCTGAGTCTAAAGACTAAAGATACCGGACATCTGGCAATATTTGGAATTGCATCGTAGTAACGCGCATCTATCAAATCCTGAATAGATAATCTGCGCCCCAGGACATTTTTGTGTTGCAACATCGCGACAACTTTTCCCATTTGAGAAAAGTCTCTGGTTAAGCGACAAATTGCGGCGATCGCAGCACTAGCAGTCGGCGGGTCAATATCATCGACAAATCTGCGAATTCTGGCTACGGCTGGCTGATAATCTAATTTAGTTAGGGTGTGGATAATTACCCGGTAGGTTTGTCCCGGTTTGTCGAGCAATTGAGCAACTTCTGCTAAAATATCGGCATCTTGAGTGCCAATTTCGCCGATCGCCCAAACGGCATTTTCCACCGTGTAGCAGTCATCATCGGCCAGACAGGTGCGAATCACCGGCAATGCTTGCACAGCTTGCAATCTTCCTAATGTTTCCACCGATTTGCGGCGCACAATCCGGTTTTCCAGCACCGGATCGGTTTGTTGTACTGCTCGCATCAGTGCTGCGATCGATCGATCACTTGAGAAATTGATCAAGTGAGAAGCAGCTATGTAGCGGGAATCCTCTTCGCCGATTTCAGCTTGGGGCGTATCTAAAAGGGCGATCGCCTGGTCTTCCGTTAAATTAAAAAAACTAAAAAAGCGTTTATCCATAAAATTAGCAGTCTGCAATAACTATAATATGATATGCCTATTAAAACACAATAACAAGCCTAGGAATTCTTTACCCTTACCTCACCAAAATCGGTAAAGCAACGAGCCAAGAGTTCCTAGACTTGTCGGGTAAAAACTACCCAGTCACGACATTACAAACCTGTCAGTTAATTAGGACAGGGAGTTGATCGCGTAGTCAAGAAGAGCATTGTACTCAGTCAAAGCTTGAGCAGACAAATCGCGAGGAGCGCAACCGCGGTTGCGAGCAAAGCTCAATGCTTCAACGTAAGGAGCAGTAGGCAAGCCCAAAGCGCGATAAACTTCGCGTTGACCAGCAATACCCCATTCATCCAGAGGGCCTGTGCCGCCAACAACTAAGCAATATTGAACCAAGCGCAGGTAGTGCTTGATGTCGCGATGGCATTTTGCTTTGAAAGTATCGGTGGAGTTAGCTTGACCTGCTTCGTTCAAGTAAGGATACTTTTTGATGCAAGCATCATAAGCTTCTTTAGCAACTGCGTCGAGGTTGTTGCCTAGTTTTTCTGCAGCTTCTAAACGAGCAGCAGAGCGTTGGATAGAACCTTGAACTGATTCTAAATCTGAGGTGCTAGGGAAGCGGCCTGCTGCATCAGCAGAGGCAATAGCGGTGGTGAGAACTGATTTCATTTCCTAAAACTCCTAAAGTGATTTTGACGACAGTGAGCGTAGTTTCAATTTTGCTGAGCGACTTGCGATTAGCAACTGACTAGCTCAGTGCAGAAATGATGCGATCGAAGTAGCTGGAAGCTTCAGCAACGAGGCTAGCACAACGATCTTCTACTACAGGACTGCCCATTTTGCGGAGCTTAGCACCAGCAAATTTTTCGCTGGGATTGTCTTGGATGTGAGCGGCGGCTTGAGCCTTCATGATTTGAACGGCACGCACGGTGGAGGTAGTGGGCACGCCCAAAGCTGCGTAGGTTTCTTTCAAACCATTCAAGCAACGGTCATCAAGAACTGAAGCATCACCAGCCAACAAAGCATAGGTGACATAGCGCAAAATGATTTCTGCATCGCGCAAGCAAGCAGCCATGCGGCGGTTAGGATAGCAGTTACCACCAGCTTGAATCAAGCCTTGGTTTTCGCAGATCATACCGGCAACAGCATCAGAAACCATGCAGCTAGCGTTGCTGGCGATCGCGTTTACAGCATCCAAGCGTCTGTTGCCGCTGGCAACGAAAGCTCTCAGGGCACTGATATCACCGACGGTGGAGGTGCTGGCATCGGCTGAAACTACAGCTCTTGAAAAAGCGTCAAGCATTGAGTTCTCCTTAACTTAGAAAAATTATTTCTGATTTCAGTTGGTCAACTGGGTGACTAACTTAATGGTTTTGAATATATCTGTGGGGTGTTGCCTCTGTCTCATTCCTGAGAAACAAAGTAACAATTTGTTACTTTTGTGGCTAAAAGCACTTTTTTTCGTGGACAGGGGCGCCAAAAGCGGAGTTCTGAAGACAAGAATATTTTGGCTCTTGCCCCTGTACAATGTTTTCCATGAACAATATTAAGCAGTTTGTTGAAAATTCTCTAGGACGGTGGCGATCGCAGCGCAGCGCCCATCATTTGACTTTCAGACACTTTGAAGCTGTGCAGTCAGTCATTGATATCGTTGCTATCTCACCGGGCGATCGGGCAGTAATCGAACTCTGTCAATTGTATAGTGTTGACCCATCCCAAGCAGTCATGCCTTTTCAAATGAGTTGGGAGGGTGAGTCAGATTGGGATGAGAATTCTGAGGTTAAGGGAAGTTGTATTCTTGTACCAATCCCCGATCCAAATATACCTAATCGCGGTAAGTTATTACGAGATCAAGGTTATGCTGAAACTATTGCCGCAGCAGGTGACTATCATATCGCAGAGGATGGAACTTTTGTGCTTTTGACTAGCTACGAACACGCCGCAGCGGAAGAAAAAATCTGGTTTGCTAATCCTAATTTACGGTTTCGTGTTTCCCTAATTAAAACCAGTGGAGGAAGTGGAGTAGTAACGGCATCATTTTCCTCAGAGATTCGTTCGCTGTCAGGCAATTAGTGAATTGCTAATTGCTATTAATAAACTTTCTTCTACCTTCTCCTTAGCTTATGAATTCCGTTAAAAGCAATGATTTAATCACTTTAGCTCAGTGGATGGCTGGGGATTTTAGTAACTATCAGCAATCTTTTGATAACCCACAACAATTTGCCCATATTCGGATATTTTTTCGTCCCTTACCCTTTGAATTTTTCAATGCCATTGGCTTTTACTCTGAACAGGTTTACGACCACGATCTCTGGACTCCCTATCGTCAGGGAGTTCATCGCTTAATTGACCAGGGAGATCGGATTTATATTGAAAATTATAGCCTCCAAGACCCCATACAGTACGCCGGAGCCGCACGAGAATTAAGCATTCTCAAAACTATTAAACCAGATAGTCTGCAACGACGCTATAACTGTTCCATGATTTTTCAACGAGACGGCGAAATGTTTCGAGGCAGTGTGGAACCTGGAAACCTTTGTATCATCGAAAAAAGAGGTTGTTCAACCTACCTAGTCAGTGATGTCGAGATTACAGAAACAACTTGGAGTAGCCTCGATCGAGGTCTGGACGTGAATACCCATCAACAGGTTTGGGGGTCGGCTTTTGGTTCTCTACAGTTTGAAAAGCGTCAAAGTTTTGCCACTGAGTTACCTCACATCCCATAACTTATCGGCGTAATAATTTCAAGTCACATTCGGTATATATTACAACAATTAACGACGTATTACAGAAAAAACATTGTAGGAACAGAGTCAGAGCCAAAATATCAACCTCTTTGTGTAGTACAGATAAGCTCGCCCAGCGCAGTTTGTGTTAAGTTATGTAAAGTTTTCTAATAGAACGTCTAAGTATGGTAGTTTCTCATGTAATACAATTGTGGAGATTTTTTCAATGGTTTTTGGACCTGCATCTCGACTTGGAGTCAGTTTATTTGAAGAAACACCCCGTTTAGAACTAATTCCAGGACGTTCACAAGAAGAAGTAGAAACCATTATTCGTGCCGTTTACCGGCAAGTTTTGGGTAATGCTTACGTCATGGAAAGTGAACGGGCGACGATTCCTGAATCCCAATTCAAAAGTGGTGAATTCAGTGTGCGCGAATTTGTCCGCGCTCTGGCAAAATCAGACGCTTACCGCTCTCGCTTTTTCGATACTTGTCCTCGCTATCGGTTTATAGAACTCAATTTCAAACATCTTTTAGGTCGGGCTCCTGATGGCTTAGAAGAAATGAGAGGACATAGCACCATTCTAGATACTGAAGGCTTCGAGGCAGAAATTGATTCTTACCTCGACAGCGATGAATACCAAAATGCCTACGGGGAAAATATCGTTCCCTATTTCAGAGGCTACAAAACCCAGCCAGGACAAAATATGGTTGGGTTTACTCATATGTTTGCTCTCTTGCGGGGAGCTTCCAGTAGCGACCTCAAGGGCAGTCTTTCTGGAAAAACCCCTGTTCTGAATAAATTCGTGATTCAGCAAACCCCCCTACCCATAGTTCCCCCTTCAGGTGGTGCAGTTGGAGATGGTTGGGCATTCCAAGAATCTGGTATCAATTCCCGTACTCGTGCTGGATTAGGCGCCTCAGCAGAAGGCAAAGTTTATCGCATTACTGTGACTGGATATCGTTCTTCAGCAACGACTGTGATGAACCGAGTCTCTAAATTTCGCTCTAGCAATCAAGCCTATCTCGTACCATTTGATAGGCTCTCGCAAGAATATCAACGCATCCACAAACAAGGCGGCGTAATTTCCAGCATCACTGCTGTCAACTAACAACCGCTCAAACTTCTGCCTTAACGACTTGGGGAATTATCTCCCTGAGCGTGTCTTTCACAATCCCTAATTCTCTGTTTTGAAGCGTTATTTATTCTGAGGAGAAAGTCAATGAGTGTCGTTTTAGATGCGCCAGTAGAACTTTGGCCTACCAGCAGTTCCGATGATAAACAGGCGGTAATTCGCGCTGTTTACAAGCAAGTATTGGGCAATCCCCATGTCATGGAAAGTGAACGCCTGACCATTGCAGAATCCAAGTTGTGCGATGGCTCGATAACAGTACGAGAATTTGTCCGCGCTGTGGCTAAATCTGACTTTTATCGCCGTCGGTATTTTGAATCCTGCGCTCCTTACCGCTTTGTCGAGCTAAACTTCAAACATTTGTTGGGACGCGCTCCTTTAGCTCAAGAAGAACTTTCCGAGCATATTTGTCGGTGTACCCAAGAAGGCTACGAGGCAGAAATTGATTCTTATCTCGATAGTCCAGAATATCAGGAAAAATTTGGCGAAAATACAGTCCCTTATTATCAAGGGGCAAAAAGTCAAGTCGGACAAAAGCAAGTCGGCTACAATCGCACCCTTTCCCTGTATCAAGGTTATGCAGGAGTTGATAGTGCTTTTACCGCTTCTCGCTTAGTAGATTTTGTGGCTGGCAATAGCGGTAACAAGATTACTTTACCAACAACAGGCGGTCGGATCAGCGCTTACAAAGATGCCACCGAAAAGACCTTCAAGATTTTAGTCAAGGGGTCTAAATTTGACAGTCCTCGCCGACTAAGTAACACTGAATATCTTGTATCCGGTGCGAATATGACTCCGCAAATTCAGCGCATTCATCGTGCAGGCGGCAAAATTGTCAGCATCACAGAAGTTGCTTGAGGCCTAGAGTGATTCGCGGGTAGAGAAGTAAAGATTTGCTTCTCTACCCTCTCGGAAACAATCGCGATTTTTCTCTTATCACCCTCGCAATTCTGAAAGCGATAACGATAGAAACAGATAGTTTTTCAGTGCCTAAATAAAAGATGTGTTCGCCTCTGTCAAGCTATTTCAACCAACAGTAACTTTTTTTTACACTCTCAATCAAACTTTAATTAACGTTAGGAAAAAATAATGTCCAGTTTAACAGCAGCTTTCGTCAGTGACCCAGTAGAACTGCGATCCAATGCAACGGAAGACGATTTACAAGTCGTCATTCGTGCTGCTTACCGACAGGTGTTAGGAAATGCTCACCTGATGGAAAGTCAGCGTCTCACCAGTGCTGAATCTTTGCTTCGCAATGGTGATATTACGGTGCGTGAATTTGTCAGACAAGTGGCAAAATCAGACCTGTATCAGTCTCTATTTTTTAACACCAATTCTGCCTATCGGTTCATCGAGTTAAACTGCAAGCATTTACTGGGTCGCGCTCCTTTAGAACAGAAGGAGATTTCTGATCACGTCCAAATTTGTAACGGTCAAGGCTATGAAGCCGAAATCGATTCTTATATCGATAGTGACGAGTATACCCAGAACTTTGGCGAGAATATTGTACCTTATCCTCGGAGCATTAGTAGCCAAACTGGTATCAAGAATGTCGGGTTTAATCGGATGCTGTCTTTGCTGGGAGGATCAGCTACTAGCGATAGCAGTAATCAAGCTCAATTAATTGCTACGGTTGCGAGCAATCTGCCTCAGAAAATCAAACTTTCTAGCGTTGCTAACAGTGGAGCCTCTAGCACAACTGGTAAACGTTTTCGGATTACTGCTGCTAAGTCTGGTGGTGCTAAGGTCAGAGTGAGCAATATCAGCTATGAAGTCAGCTATGCTCAAATGTCTAAGCAAATTAAAAATATTCAGAAAATGGGAGGAAAAATTCTCAGTATTACTGAAGTTGGCTAAATTTACCTAGACTTCACCTTTGTCTTCATTGAAGTTTGGTATCTCCTGCTTTCTATAGAGCGAGTTTATTATTCGCTCTTTTTCTTCTATGTAACACTTGAAAATAAAAATAAATCACTCAGTTTTCAAGCTGAGGATCTGAAAAATGCTACCCCCAATAGCTTGTAAAAAAATTCAGGCTTGGATCAGAAGTCGTCACCTAATTTTTTGCGGTCAATTGCTAGTTTTTGAAACTTTAGACTATCCAGCAGTTGAGCGATTTGAGGAATGTGTTAACAGTCTAGGAGGGTGCTTAATTTCTGTTGAACCAGCCAAACGACTTTGGATGGGAAATCATCGACAAGTGATTCTCTATCAGGCTAAAGCCAGTTTGCATACACCTCATCATGAACTGCGGCAATATTGGTTCAAGTACGGCTGTTTTCAGACTCGATTCGATCAAAGAGCTTAGCTATAACAACCGCCAAGGTTATTAATTATTAAAATATCTTTGGTTATTTGCATAATTAGGAACTTTTTGGTTAAAATAAAGAAAAATTATACTTTGTTGTAGTTATGGATATTCACGAAATCGAAACCTCTCTGAACAATCCTGATTTTCAGTATCGACTCAAGGCAGTCGCGGCTCTCAAGGATTATCAACCAGAGATTGCCGTTCCCTTGCTCAAGGGCAAACTCGATGACCCGGAGTTCTTAGTACGTTCCTTTGTCAGCAGAGCATTTGGGACACAACAAACCGCTGAATCCTTCGCCGCATTGCTCCAAATCATGAAATTTGATAATACGCCGAATGTGCGAGCTGAGGCTGCTAATTCTCTTTCGCTTTTTGGTCGATGTGCTGCATCTCATTTAGTCTCGACTTTTTTTCAGGATGACCACTGGTTAGTTCGTCGTAGTATTCTGGCTGTTTTGGTTGATATGAAGTGCGAAAGCGAACTCTTTGAGGTCTGTATGGAAGCCTTAGCTGGCGAAGATAGGAGCACCCAGGAAGCGGCTGTGGATGCACTTGGTACATTAGCCGGAACTAATCAGGAACAGGCTGCACTTTCTCAGTTATTAATGCTGGCTAATTCTGAGTATGAACGTATGCGTCAGCACGTCGCATCTGCTTTGCAGAATTTTGATGCTCCGCAGGCTAAGGAAATTTTAGGTCAACTTCGGCAAGACTCAAATCATCGAGTTGTTGCTGCTTTAGAAAATCTGCTTTAGACAATAAATAGTAAGGAAGTTGATTAAGCTGGACTAAAAGTTTTTAACCCACTGATTAAATGGTCAAAAGAGATACTTAATAAATCCCGGTCTTCAGAATTAAAATGCTGCAAGCTAACTTTTTTCAACTGTTCTAGTCCACAAAGCATCGCCGAAACAGGAACCCGCAATTCTTGATACAGTAGCTCCATATTTTTGAGTCCTTCTGGGCTAGTAAATTGAGGATTGTTACCTGCAATTCCATAGGTGATACACCGTAGGAACTGCCAAAAATCTCGCCAACAGGCTTCAGCACGTTCGGGAGGATAAAGGTCATTACCAGGCTCAGTGATATCGGGAAAGTCCGCTAATACCTTTTTCCTCGCATCAGCAACAATATCAGGAGCTCGATCTCGCAATAATCTGGCTTTTTCTAGCATTAAAGAGAGATGAGGGTGAATATTTTCAATGCGTTCTAAATCCTCATCTGTGAGATATCGACTTTGATTGTCAGCATCTTGAAAAATGGCAATTACTTCATCTGAATATAAATTTTTCCAAGTTGCAAAACTGACAATTCTCGCTTGAGGAATTAATTGTTTGGCTCTTTCACTTAATTGCATATTTATTAAATTACACTAACTTAATTTACTAGGATAGACTAAAATTATGAGCGAAGGAGTTAAGATTTATTACAAATGCAGCCGTTAAATGATGGTTGGTACAGGGCTTTTCTGGGAAATCCTGAGTGTACAACAGATTTTTGTAACGAAATATTACTTTGTTTGTCAAATACAGAGACAAGATTTAAGGTAATCCCTTATGATCTTGTTTTGAGGGAAAGATTGAAGGAGCTAGATTTTAATCTATGTTTAAGCCGTTTCAGGAATTCTTAGAAAAAGAACTGTTTGGACGTTTTGCTCTAGAGAGTCGTCCCATTCCCTCTGGGTTGGAATCGGTGGTGAGTGAAAGAGGCAAAAATCCTGCCACGATTCAAAGTTGGTGCTATCAATGTCCCGAATTGCGAAAGATTCGTTACACATACATTGATGCTGGAGAAACGGCACAAATTTTCAATAGTGTCATTTATCCGAATTATAATTACGATCTGCCTTTGCTGGGAATTGATTTTTTAGCCTTTGGACAGAAGAAAATCTTGGTTGTCTTGGATTTTCAACCTTTATTCCGCGATCGCGCCTACATAGACAAATATATCGGGCCAATGAGCGCAATTAAGGATAAATACAAAGATTTAACGCAAGACTTAGAAATGAAGTTTTACGATGCGAATCAGTATTTTTCTAATAACTTGCTATTTGCTAAAACAGATGCAGAAACAGTTGTAACTCGTTTGTTTCCAGCCTATCAAGAATATGTCCAGTTGTATTGGCAAATGCTAGAGCAAGCCTCCCCGCTTAACACTCCAGAAGAGATGCAGCAGATTGTGAAGGCACAGAAAGATTACGATCAGTATAGTGCGGAACGCGATCCAGCATCAGGGCTATTCGGCAGCTACTTTGGGCATGAATGGTCAGATAGATTTCTGTACGAGTTTTTGTTTGAAGATGCTGTTCCCTTAGCAGTTCCAGCGGGAGTAAGATAAGTTAAAAATGACTCTTTATCAGCCTTTCTTAGATTACGCTATCCCACTTCTAAAAGCACGACTTGACTTGGCTCCCTATCCCATTCCCGCAGGTTTTGAACGGAAGGAAGCTATAACTGGAAAGGGGAAAAAAGAGCAGTTGGTTGTGACGACAAGTCATGCTTTTAAATCCTCAAAATTACGGCAAATTCGGGCCGCCCATGTTGAGGGTGGTGATGCTCTCCAGGTACTTAATTTTGTGATTTTCCCCCAGTTAAATTATGATTTGCCTTTTTTTGGGGCGGACTTAGTAACTTTGCCGGGGGGACATTTAATTGCTTTAGATATGCAGCCTCTTTTTCACGATGCTGCTTATCAGAAGCAATACTCAGATCCAATTTTGCCGATTTTTAACAACTATCAAAAGGATTTGCCTTGGGGAGGAGATTTTCCTGACGAGGCAAAACCTTTCTTTTCACCTGCTTTTCTTTGGACTCGTCCGAAGGAAACAGAGGCTGTGCAAACTACGGTCTTTGAAGCTTTTAAGGATTATCTTCAAGCTTATCTCGATTTGGTTGAGCAAGCGCAACCTATAACTGATAGTGAAAGGTTGTCTGAGATTCTTCAGGCTCAACGGAATTATATCAATTATCGTGCTGCAAAAGATCCCGCTAGAGGAATGTTTATGCGGTTCTATGGTGAGGAGTGGACTGAGGAATATATTCACGGTTTTCTGTTCGATTTAGAACGCCAAATTCCCGACGTTCAACAATCAGTGTAAATTTATCCTAGCTGAGAGCGAAGACTCTGAGCCGTATTGTTACGAGTAAAAGCATTCCAAGTTCCTAATTCTTTGGGATCGCGAGTGCGAAGCATGGCTTTCATCTCTTGGGTGAGTCCTTGTGCTAGGGTAAAATCAGCGCCAGCAATACTCTTTAATTGCTCTAAATTTGCCCCGGTTAAGTCAGCCCCTCGTAAATCCGCTCCTTGTAATTCGACTCCAATTAAGATAGCATTTCGCAAATAAGCACCAGTCAGAAAGGCATTCTGAAGACTCGCCCCACTTAAGGCTGCTCCCTCTAAATTGGCCCCAGTTAAATCGGCTCCACTGAGATAAGCACCTCGCAGGTTACAACCGTGTAAATCTGCTCCTCTGAGGTAAGCTGTATTCAGAAAAGCTCCACTAAGATTGGCTTGGGGACCAATTGCTCCCGAATTTTTGTAATTAAAACCCTCTGGCCAAAGGGTATGAGCATCATATTGAGCTAGTTTTAATTTTGCCTCTTGTAGCTGGGCACCTACTAAATTACAGCCCTGTAAATCGGCACGAAAAAGATAGCTTTCTTGTAAATTCGCTCCACTCAAATTGGCATCTCTGAGATTGGCCCTTCGTAAATCAACCCCTTTGAGATTTGCCCCTTGCAGATTGGTTTGACTGAGGTTTGCCCCAATCAAGTTTGATCCGCTTAAATCAATACCAGATAAATCCATCTGGCTGAGGTTGATTCCCGCGATGTTGCTTTGAGCTAGACTTTTCCCTTGCTGAATGGTTGCCAAGATTTCAGTTGCAGAAAGGGGTTCGGAGAGGAAAGATGAGTGTTGACGAGGTGACATTATGTTTTTCTGAAAATTTATCGATCGAGTTGCTCAAAATTGTCCTGTGTCATTTATCCTAGAATTTGAAGGATTCCAGACTGACGTTTGTTTATTTTTCTTAACTAAAATCAGCTCTGATTCCCAGTTCGGCTAAGTTCAGGTCAAAGCCTAAATCCCCGTTTTTCATTGAGATTTGTCTCAATCCCTCTGATTACTCTCGCTAAGTTGACACAGAAATGCTGCTAACACCACCTATGACTATGATGGATTTCTTTCGCAAGAGTGAGGGCGTTTGGTTTACTCAGCGAACAGTCCATAATTTTGATACTGCTGCGGCTGATGAGTCGGGAGAGTCCAATGTCATCGTTGAAGTTTTGTCAATAGACGATCGCAGACTTTTAGATGTTTGTCAAGAGCAGAATGTCGATCCCGCTTTAGTTAGTGGGGGATGCAGTTTTATGTGGCAGGACAATTTAGATGATACAGTTCCGAACCAAAACTATGCTGCTATTCTTTTAGATGTGCCTAATCCTACTAATCCGAGAACGGGCAAGTTTCTGCGAAATCGAGGCTATGTTGAAGGTATTCCGGTCATCGGTGTTTACCATTTTGCGGATGATGGGGTGTTGACTATTGAGACGGAATATGAGACTAATCAAGGACAGGAACGCTGTTGGTTTATTAACGATCATTTTCGGGTACGGGTGATGACTGTGCAGATGGTAAATGGGGTTAAACAAATGGCATACTGTTCTGAGCGTCGTTGTATTTCTCACTCGGCTTTAGAAGAGATGATTGAACACAATCGCTTGAGATTTTCTGGGGTGGGTGTGCTGTCACCTTAAAGCACAAATATCCAGTCTATTGCAATCGCAGCTACACACACAGTCAAAATATACTGGTGAGTGAAAGTGCGGTAACACAAACAAAAAATATACCGACGACTGCAATCGCATCTACACACAAAGTTCGCAGACGCGGACTAATTATTGAACTATCAAAACTATGTCTGAAAACGAAGAATTGAATCCATCCGATAATGAGGAAACTGTTGCTACTTCACCAGAGACTAATGTTGAAGAATTGGCAGAAGTAATTGCTGAATTTGAGAAATATCGCGAACGTTTGGTTAATGAAACGATGACTGCGGCACAAAAGGCCAAATTACCTCCGAAGGCGGCGATGGCTAAAATTGAGCCGGAACTTGCTAAGATTGATGCTGGACTGGATAGTCTGCGCGCTCAATTGGCGGCTCTAACTACTAATAATTAGGTGATGGTGATGGTCAATTCTAATGCTCAAGCGGAGGCAGATCCAATTCTCTTGGCTCACGCTGAAACAGATGCTTTTCTTCAGGAAGTTACTGAACAAATAGATTTAGATAGTTTCGACGCTAACGATTCCAATCTGTTGAAGCGGTTGGTTGAATGTTTGGGAGATACGCGGGGGATGACTCGACTGCGTTTCGCGGAAACTTTGGCGGAAATTGGCGAAGCGGCGACTCCTTTTTTGTTGGATGGTTTGGCTAATCATGTTAATCCGGTTGTGCGGCGCGCTGCTGCGAAAACTCTGACTTTGATTGCCGATCCGACTGCGGTTCCTCATTTAATTCATGCTTTGTTGAACGATGAGGATACGGTGGTTAAGGGTTCGTCAATTGGGGCGTTGGCGAGGATTGGGGAACCGTCTGTGCAGGCTTTGTTGGATATTTTAGGGTCAACTGATTTGCCTGAGAGTACGATCGGTCATGCGGCTTGGGCGTTGGCTTTTATTGGGGCGGGGGCGAAGGAGTATTTGTATCGGGCGATCGCGTCTGATTCGCCTGTGGTGCGCGGTGCGGTGGTGGGTGCGATCGCCAAGGTTGCACAGGAAGAACCGAAGGATGAATTATTCGAGATTTTGGTTAAGTCTCTCACGGATGTTGATGTTGATGTGCGCTGTGAGGCGGCGGCGGCTTTAGGAAATCTGGCTTATAAACCGGCTATTCCTAATCTGATTGAGTTGCTGGATACTGGTGATGGGGAAACTCGCAGGGCGGCGGCTTTGTCTTTGATGAAAGTGGGCGATCGGGCTGCGATCGAACCGCTACAAGCTGCATTGGAAAAGGAATCAGAAGCGGCGATTCAAGGTGTGATTAAGTTGGCAATTTCTCAAATTAAGTAACTAAAAGTATGACTGAATCGGGAACGGGGCGGATGTTGCTTTCTCATAATTTTGATATGCCGGAGGGTATTTTTTCCACTTTAAGTAGGGAAGAATTAACTCTGGTATTTGCTGAGGGTTTAAGTCAACATCCTGAGATTAAGTGCCGTCAATTAAATCATGCTCATTGGATGGTAGAAGTTTTATTTTCTACTGATGCTTTTTCTCCGCCTCAAGTGGGAGAATTTTGTGCTCAAGCTTTGGTGGATAAGCGGATGAGTCAGGGGAAAGCCGATGATTCTTTTCCTGATATTTTGATTTTAGCGGGATTGAAGAAGACTCCTCCTTTGAGTAGCGATGCTGAGGCGTTGCAAACGGGAGAATGGGGGGTTGATGTGGTGGAAACTCCGTCTGCTGAGAGTTTTTTGATGGCGATGGGGTGGGAGGAGAAAACGGGGGGGAAAAGTATTGATGATGTTTTTAAGGTTGAAAGGAGAAAGGGGTAAAGGGTGAGTTAAGGTGCCAGGATATCTTTTTAATTGTTACTGTTTGTTATTCTTGAGACTCCGCCAATTTCTGGGGGGTGACAAAGAGGTCTACGAAATAGACTGTATAAGGGTTGCAGCCCGCATACCTTGTTGATAAAAGCGGCGTTGAGAAGGAGTTAACTTGCGTTTACTGTTCCACCTCCAAAGAATATTTTTCTAGATAATTAACCCACTTTTCTCCATCTAATCCAACACCAAATGTACTCCGTCTGCGATACTTTTTCTTGGGTTCTGTGTGACGAGATACATATTCTTGTACCTGCTTTTTTTCAGTTCATTATCTTGAAATATTGCCCAAGTGTACGCCAGTGTCATGAGCAGAATCATGTTAATAAGTCGGTTCCCTTTGAGGCTTGTTCCTTCAAGATCGTAGCCTCCTGTTTTACAGTATCGGAACATTTCTTCAATGCCCATCCGCTGCTTATAAGCATTGAGCGCTGCTCGCAATGAGCCTAAGTCCGTGAGAATAAACCAGGCTTCTTTAACTTGATATTTCCCATAGTTCCTTTTCCACTTACAAGCAAGCTCAAACCCGGTAGTAGGTAGAGTTTTCCTCAGTTTTTTTCCTTGAACATATAAAGACGTTCCTGGTACTATTCCTAATTCATCCAACCGTTGCCAAACTATATGTTGTGTTTCGATACAAAGATTCTTTTTCAGTCTTAAGCAAAAAGACACACCCTTTTCCTTAAGCCAGTTTGCCAAATCAACAGAACTTGCATTCACGGTATCCTAAAACGATGAGTTTATATTCTGAAAATAATGGTAAAACTTGCTGTAAATTGGTAGTCTGTGACTCGAAGCTACTGTTCCCCAATTTGGGCAACAGTGACCAGTATAATGGAATTGCTCTTCGCTCCCAGATCGGGCTAACCATAAAGAGATTTATGCACCCCCATTGACTGCGGTCGATGGCGATTGATAAACGAGTACCAATGGGGCAATAAGTGGTCAACCAATAAGTAATTAAGGGGAACCAAATTAATGAGATAGTTAAGTTTGGTAAATCCAGAAATATTTGTAGTTTTCTACGCCGACTTTCCGTTGTAATTGGGTAAGGAAATACCCGTGCCTGTCGTTATAATCTCACTTGTTTTTCTGATTGGATCGCCCTGGGCAAAGTTGTCATTACAAGAAACTGAGCTGATGTCAGTTGTTTTTTTAAATGAGTCTGGTAAAATGTTGGTATCATTATTTTTGGGATAGGCAAGCGTGTAACAATTATGCTGCCTATCTTTTTTGATCGGCGGATTGGCTCAATCCTCACCACCTCTGGGTTTCAGGCTGGTTGTCACCCCCCCAGGCGATCGCTAATAACCTCAACTGATTGCGCCTCAATCTTTCACCGCTACATTAGATCGATCGCACACTTTTTATCCCTAGAAGGAAACACTAGGTATTTGTTCTTTTTCTTGATTGTGGCAATTACACTTGGATCACAATAAGATTACTCCTATCTGTTTGTTATGGAAATAGATCGCGTTCCATTTCTGAATCGCCTCCGGCGCACCATGTCCTCTGCGGAAGCTTGGGGCTTTAGTGTGGTTGGATATCTGATGTGGTTTACCTTAGCGCCGTCGGTGCAAGCAGAAATTGGCTCCGCATCCCTGTTGGTCTGGATTCCTGGTGCGATGGTCGGAATTCTGTTTAACCTTCAAGTTCAGAGTTTGGGCGAGAAATATCCAGATGTATCTGGGGGAACACCCAATTACATCACGCGACTGCTGCATCGTTACCCTGCCCTTTCCCGTTACTTGGGGATTGCCTACTACTTGGGGTGGGTTTCTTTTCCGGCCATTAATGCGATCGTCATCACAGATTTGATCCAATTTCATTTAGAACCGATGGGGCTGAATGTTCCAGAAAAAGTGTTTGAGATCGGTTTTACTGCGATATCTTACTTTTTAGCATTCAGCGGCACCCGTGCCGTCGCCATTCTGCACCTCTTTTTTATCTTTCCTTCGATCGGCTTTTTACTCCTCTTCTGCGTTCAGGGTTTAGGCTGGCTTGCCTTTTCCGCCCAAAGTCCCGGACTCTTGCCCAGCAGCATTGATGCCATCAGTGTCCATGACTGGCTGAAATGGTTCTTGTTTGCCGCTTATAGCTTCTATGGCTGTGACACAGCTTCATCCTTTGTAGCAGACAGTCTCCACCCAAAAGACACCCTCAAGGCGCTGTCTTGGGTTGCCTGGTTCATGCCTCTGGTGTTTGTGGGTGGCACTTTAGTGTTGGTGCAGTTGGCAACCGCTGTCGGTTTACAAGGCAATTTGTACGGCAATTTCTTGGTGGCTGCCAAGCCTTTCTGGGGAGACGCTGCCCCTGTCATCGTCACATTGCTGGTTGCGGCTAGCTGTTTGTTGGGATCTGCGACTAGCGTTTGCAATACGCCCCGCATCCTTTTTCAACTCGCGCAGGATGGGCTGTTGTCTCCAGTGTTTGGCGCAGTGTCCCGTCGAGGTGCCCTAGAACCCGCGCTGCTGCTAACCTTTATCTGTAGTTTAGGATTTTTAGTATGGGGCAACACCACTCGAATTGTCGTGGTGTCAGGGGTGAGTTTTTTCATTTCTATCATGGGGTTTCACTTGGGGCTGTGGATGCAGCGCAAGGATCCAGTCGTGCGTTGGGGGCGACTATCCTTAGCATTACTGGTGGTGGAGTTCATTTCCCTGGTGGTGGGTGGCGTTGCCTGGGGATGGATGGACTTTGGTATCGGGTTGCTGTTGCCGTTAGCAGTGATAGCGATAGACGCTGCGATTCTGCGGATTCCTTGGCCATTTTTGCATTTACCGTGGTGGGATAGACTCCATACCAAGCCAGTAACTCCTCCTAAAAATGAATACTTTGTGGTGCTTCAGGTCGCAATTTTGATTGCGCTGATTTGTGGTACAGCGACGATCAGTTGGCTGATTCGCTCCTGGCTGCTGGTAGAAGCCGGAACCAACAATCCCTATCTGCTGATTATTGTGTTGATGACGTTGGCATTTGTGGGAGTGGCAATTGCTTGCTGGACAAGTCTGCCCCAGGTTGCTGCGATCGAAGAACTAGCAATCTCCTCAACCGCGCAAGCTAAAGAACTGGAGACGACCCTAAACGAACTGAAAAAAGCTCAGATGCAAGTGATCCAAAGCGAAAAAATGTCTAGCTTGGGACAGTTGGTTGCGGGAATTGCCCATGAAATCAATAACCCGGTCAACTTCATCCACGGTAATCTTACTCACCTGGACGAATATACCCAAAATCTGCTGCAGATGATCGAACTCTATCAACAGCGCCATCCCAGCAACGATCCAGACGTGCAAGCAATGGCAGAGGAAATCGATTTGGAATTCCTCACTGAAGATATCCAAAAGATAATTTCATCTATCAGGGTAGGAACCGAGCGAATTCGCGGTATTGTCGTCTCGTTGCGAAACTTTTCTCGTATGGATGAAGCCGACTTCAAAGATGTTGATATTCACGAGGGAATTGAAAGTACATTGCTGATTTTGCAGCACCGGCTCAAAGATAAACCAGAGTGTCCAGGCGTGGTAACGATCAAAGACTATGGCACTTTGCCCAAGGTGGAATGTTTCCCCGGACAACTCAATCAGGTATTCATGAATATATTGGTCAATGCCCTGGATGCCCTAGATGAGATGAATACTAAACGCTCCTATCAGGAGCTTAAAGACACCCCGAACCAGATTACGATTCGGACTTCTGCGATTGACAATCAATGGGTGGAGGTGGCGATCGCTGACAACGGAATCGGTATGCTAGACCCAGTGAAGCAGCGCATTTTTGATCCCTTTTTTACCACCAAAGCCATCGGTAAAGGTACTGCTTTGGGGATGTCGATTAGTTATCAAATCATTACTGAAAAACATCGCGGTAAAATCAAGTGTTTTTCTACACCTGGCTCAGGCACTAAGTTTGTGATTCAGATCCCCATTCGGCAACAGCCAATTTCACCATTCCCGATCGCTCCTCAATCTTAACCACTTCCCATTCAGTGCAGCCCTCAAACAAAGCATCGTACAGAATTGAAGAGCGATCGCTCTACTGGTAATTTTAAATTAGGAATGAGAATTAAATAACTTCCACAAGATTGTGGGATGGGCCTGAAAGCCCGTCCACTCATCACGGGCTTTCAGGCCCATCCCACAATAACAATTAAAATTGTAAGTTATTTAATTCGCGATCCTTATTGAGTATTGCGATCGCGACCTAACGACTCGGTTCAGTGGCAGACAGCCCCGCAAGACCCCAAACATACACGCAGAAACAGGGTAGGCTTTCCGCTGCACGCTCATTGTTCGGCAACTTTTGATAACTTCTACCTCATTTGAACGAGGTTAATTGATTGTGCCAAAGTGGATAAGTGCTGCGCGGATCGCGATGAACCACACCGCGAGCGTGGCAAATAGGTAGAGGTAGAACCGAAGTATGATGAGATTGAATGTGCAATGGACAGCACTATGCAATGTGCGAAACACAACGAATACCCACGCGGCGTTCACATACACTGTATCCACCTGCTTTGTGATGAACAGATATAGGACAAGCGCATAGAAAAGTACCGGAACCTCGAACAGGTTTTTTAGGTTATCCGATGGATTGGATACGCTGGGTGGCGAAATTTGTGCCAGTGCGCCCGGTACAGCAAGCTCTTTTGGGGTGAGCTTTCTACTGGTGATAAAACTGATACGGCGGATGTACATATACACCCAGACGAGGAAAGTTAGAAACACTGTTGCAAAGAAGGGACTGAAAATTGTATCTTGCGTCATTTCTACCTCTCAAATTTGATTGTTATGATAGTTTGTGGGCGATAAAGTGCGCCCTATGGAATGTACAAGGCTGGAAGAAACATAGAGTAACGTAAATCCAATTAGAGGATGGAGTATCTCTAGGTGAAGAGGACTTTTGAGATGAATGCTGGAAAATTGTAGTCCAAGCAGGATTGGCAAACTGGCGGCGAGATGTCGTATTCTGCGTGAGAATGGGGCGATTAACGACCATCCCAGTAATACTAATGACAGCCCACTGTACCCTCGCACGAACCAAAGATGAATATTCCACCATGCAGGATTATGGAAGTAGGCAACTCCAACCGTTAATAACTGAGCAATCAAGCAGACATTAAAGATGATTGAAGTCACATAAAAGCTGATGAGTATCCCACGTGTGGGAGTGCGATCGCGAGCGGTTTCCAAACTTGTTATCATGTCAAGTTGTTTTTGAGATTATAAGGGTAATATAAACTGAGTATTGCCATGCTTCCAGACCTCGATCGGGTACTCTTTTTGACACTCAAGCAATTTGGTTACAAGCCCCCAGATTCATCCGTGGAGAAATCAAAAACCTGTATCCGATAAAGGATCCCCCGAATTGATCCGTGGGGTCAATTCTAAAATCTAAAATCGATTGACACTTAAGCAATTTGGTTACAAGCCCCCAGATTCCTCCGTGGGGTCAATTCTAAAATCTAAAATCTAAAATCTAAAATCTAAAATCGGTTGACACCATGAGCATGACAAGTCCCTTGCAGCTTTTATTTGAAGCGATCGACCAGGTGAAGGATGAACAAGAGCTGCGATCGCAAATCCTGCCCAAAATCGGTGAGTATTTTGCAGCTAAAAGATCGGGAATCTTTTTCTTCGATGGACTTCCTTTAGCCGATAGCAATTTTCAGAAAACATTGAAAGTTGCGCTATCGATCGAACATAATCCTGTTGCACGTTATTTAGCGGAGCGCCATGCTCCTGTCCATGAAGCATTAGTGACATCATCTCCCAAGGTTTGGACAATGATTTGTCCCCGTCCCGATCATTGGCACGTGATGGCGGGGCCGATGGTCAGTCGCGGTCAATTAATGGGTGTAGTGGGTTGTACGCGCGATCGATCCATGCCCGCTTTCGATACAGAGAATCTAGCCGATTTGAGTGCGATCTGTTTGCATTTGTCTGTTTGGGCTGCAACAGTACGCGCGGCGAAGCTATGCCGTAGGGAATCGCAGCACCAACCTTTCAAGACCTCACGCCTAACGCCTCGTGAATTGCAAATTGCCGAATTGGTTGCTTTGGGGCGAACCAACGCAGCAATCGGGAGGGAACTTTGGATTACTGAGAATTCAGTAAAGCAAGCTTTGAAGCGAATGTTCCGTAAGCTTGAGGTTTCGTCTCGTGCAGAAATGGTTGCACAGCTTTCGGCGACAAAATATAATTTGCCAACCGTAAAAATGTCTCCATCCAACTTGATGCAGAACACTCACCAATAAACTTAAGGCTAGAAACCCTAAGAGCGATCCTCTTCTGCAAGCTTCGCTAACGCATTGAATTGAAGGGCGATCGATCTAGTGGTAATTTTGAAGTATTGAATAGGGCGATCGCGATCTAAGGGCTAAGATGAGTGGTGGCAGATTACCTCGGCGGCATCACAGCCGACATCTCCCGTCCGTTTGAAGAGAGTGCGTTGTGAGGTGGCTCGTCAGCAGATGACTTTTTGATTCCCTGTAAGCTATCGCGATTTTGGACTAATACGAATGTGGCGACTACTAGCAGAAAGTAACCGAAGCCTTTTTGAAGTTGTTGCGCTGGAATAAACTGTGCAAGATAAGCCCCAATCACCGTTCCGCATCCAGCTAAAAAGGTGAATGAAACCGTGAGATTCCAGTCTAAGGAAATATGCCCTAAATAACCTAGCAAACCCGCGACCGAATTACACGCAATAATTAGCAGAGAAGTCCCTATCGCCTGTCGCATGGGTACGTTTCCCAATAAAACCAAGGCAGGGACGATCGCAAACCCTCCACCCACACCGACTAATCCTGTCAAAATCCCTACTGCAATCCCTTCAGTCATCAGCCATAGCCAGCAGTATTTGCAAACAGGTTTGACGTACTCGATAGCCTCTAGCTCATCCTTACTAGATACTACCGTCTTTGACAAGGTGGTGCGATAAATCATCAAGCCTGCGGCAATCAGCATCGACAATCCAAATAGGGTCATCTGGAATGCGCTGGTAATGAACGGCAGCGTCGCAATTCTTGCACCGAGGTAAGCCCCCAACATGGTTGCAGTTCCAAAAATTACTGCGGTTTTGAGATTAAGATTACCGCGCCGCCCATGGGGAATGCTGCCCAATAAGCTAACAGTCCCGACAATAATCAAAGTCATGGCGATCGCAGGTTTAGGCGCAACACCCATCACATAAACCAGCACAGGCAGTGCTAGCACAGAACCACCACCGCCCAATAAGCCTAAACTCACACCAATACCAACTGCCAGGAAATGTCCAATTATCCAGATCATCGTTTATTTCCGGCTTGTTGGTTGTAAGGTAACTTTGCCAGTAGCATTCCCATCGCACAGGTGTTAGTGATTCCAGCAAACACTAAGCCAGCACCCACAAATCCACTCAGAAGTAAAAAATTAGGTGAGACAAATACCCCTAAAACTGTTCCCACAAAAACCAATGAGCCTGCAACAATCTGCACTTGCCGAAACAAGCTAATCGGCGCATTTTGACTTTTTTCAATCGGATAGCCTGCATTTTTCCAAGTAGGAATTCCACCACGCAGATGAATCACAGAATTGAATCCTGCGTCTAAACATTGTCTGGCGGCTTTGGCAGAGCGATTTCCAGATTGACAGTAGAGAACGAGTTTTTGTCCCTCAGACGGTCGTACTTGAATTGGATCGAATTGTGACAGTGGATGCAATTTTGCGCCGGGAATACGTTCAGTTGCATATTCGGCAGATTCCCGAACATCCACTAAAGTTACGGCGTTTTCCTCAAGCAATTGTTTCAAGGTTTGAGCATCAATTTCTTGAAGTTGAGAATCGTTAGTCAGTGTCATAGTTGTACTCCAAATAAAATAGATCAAAGGTCTAGGCAGAAATTGAGGTGAGGTTGCCACACCGTTCATTAGCTGGCACGGCTTCCATCATTTTTTGAGGGTTGGGCAGATTCAGTGCATTCATAAATTGAATAAACTCATCCCGACTGCGCCCTGTAAACCTAGGGTTCCAGCGTTTTTCTTCCTCAATGGAAGAAACAGTTTGCCCGCGATAGTCGTGTCCTGGATAGATCGAGGTAGAATCAGGCAAGGTAAATAATCTTTGAGTAACTGAATCAAACAAGGTTCCGGCGTCCCCGCTTTGAAAATCCGTGCGTCCACAGCCACGGATCAATAACGCATCCCCGGTCAGCAAGTGACTTTCATTGACGAGGTATGCCATGTGGCTATCTGTGTGTCCTGGCGTGGCGATCGCCTGCACTTCCACAGTTCCAAGCTGTAGCGTTTCCCCTGGATGGATAAAACGGTCTGCACAGTTAACCTGTGCTTGGGCTGGAACCACACTCACACAGCCTGTTGCTTCCCGCAGTTGAGACGCACTGGTAATGTGATCGGCATGAACATGAGTTTCCAAGCAATAACGCAATGTCAAACCCAGTTCTTTCAGCAATTTGATATCTCGCTCCACCTGTTCCAACACTGAATCGACCAATAGGGCTTCTGCGGAAGCGCGATCGGCAATCAGATAAGTATAGGTACTGCTTTCCCGGTCAAAAAGTTGACGAAACAGCATAGGCATCAGCCTCTCATTACATCTTTAGTGATAATATTACTATATAGTAGTATTGTCTAAAAAACAAGTCTCGCTCAAAATCTATTCACTCCTGCTTATGTCTCAAATCCCAGTTTCCGCTCTCGCTCAGGTGGCTGACTACTTCAAAGTTTTATCAGAGCTTAGCCGCCTGCAATTGCTGTGCGCGCTTAAGAGTGGTGCTAAAAATGTCACTGAAATCATTGAAGAAACAGGGCTGGGGCAAGCCAATGTTTCCAAGCACCTCAAGATTTTGACCCAGGCAGGCATCGTTCAACGGCAGCAGCAGGGAGTCAGTGTTTACTATCAAATCACTGACCCAATGATTTTTGATTTATGCGAACTTGTGTGTCAGAAGCTCGAAACTCGATTGCAAGAACAGTCACAACAGTTAAAAAAGCTCGACAGATTGCGTCAAATCTAACCACGCTTTGTTGGCTGCAACTGTTGTGTGCGCTCAAGAGTGGTGCTAAAAATGTCACTAAATCTAGCTATCTGCACGCTTATAATTCATCACCAATGTCGCAATAGTCAGACCATTCTGTCAAGCTTGACAAATAAGCATTGTGTCAAATGGATCGCGATGTAATGGTGGCAGTTTAGCCCGTTGAGCTACGCTACTTTCATGAAGAGCAAGACTGACAATTTGATGAAGATAGCGCTGTTTAGGTAAATATGTTTCAGGATGCTCCTGCAGAGGTAACTTACCCAACTGGTACTTGACAATTGCTTCCCAGACTGAAACTGCACTCAAATAGACCTCATTATCTGGATCGCGAATTGCATCTCGAACATCTGTTGATAACTGGGCGTCACCACTGATGAACCATAAAAATATGTGGGTATCTAGCAGAATCTTCATTTACCTTCAAATGCACGCTCGGATATCTTCCGGCAAAGGATCATCGAAATCATCTGGAACAGTAAATTCCCCTGCACACAAACCGAATGGTCGTAATTGCTTGCTGCTAGAAATAGGTCTTACAGCGGATTCCAGGTTGATAAAGTACACCCCAGAAACCGGGTTTCTTCTGGATTTCTCGCCAGAAACCGGTTTTATTCAAGAAACCCGGTTTCTCTGTACTTCACTTACCTGGAAAGTGCTGT
>Ga0209278_1000373_pt1 | contig 38560 bp, 32 predicted proteins | sample JI81BgreenDNA_FD_187504 | JGI IMG/M metagenome (GOLD analysis project Ga0209278, IMG submission 187504) | Wastewater effluent complex algal communities from Wisconsin, to seasonally profile nutrient transformation and Carbon sequestration -... | ecosystem: Engineered > WWTP > Effluent > Algae...
TCTTGAAGTGCGTCTGTGCGTTCGCAGATGCAAACCTCCAGATGCTTGTGGTTTGACCACGGTAGTAGAGGATCGGAGCCGCCACTGCGTTCATCAGAAAACGGTGGGCAAAATAAAGAGCAGCTAAATTCTCAATCAGTCAGGCAGGCAGGATCAAAGGCGTATCCTCCCGAGAGCCACTGAGACACTTCCCTGGCATGTGGGCCCGTATGTTTCTCAAAATCTCGAAGAAGTCGCCTGACGTCGTGGGAAGAAAACCCGTCTAGCCCCCGCTTGGCAAAACTTTCAGCATTACGAATGAACAACGGGACGGATGCCGGCGCGACGCAGTCCCGAATTGCATCTTCTAATAGGTCTCCGGAAGAGGCGGAGTTTCCTCTGCAAACGAGTTCGGCGAGAGCCCGCAAGGGAATCTGCGAGAGATGAGGCTGGAGCATCGGGTTGGCGGCATATCCCGCAAGTATGCCGCTCATAAGCGCGCCCTTGCCCTCGGGCGGACCAAGAAATAGGTGACGGCTCGTACGTGCCCCGTCATTGACCGGATAATTGTCCCAGAGGAACGGGCGACGACCCATCCTTGCCGTCACTGTGCGGATGTGATCTGGCTCTATCGCGCCGCTGACAACCTTAGGCCCTGTCCAGTAGACGTCGATTTCCAAGGGTAGTCGGGACGTCAGATCTTCGAGGTATTCAGACGGCGGGGTGCCAAAGGCCGAGGCAAGCACGGGATCATCCGAATAATACGTCGGGCAGACAATCAGCCGGGAGCCCGCCCAGTGGTCGTTCACAAAGGCGATGATTTCCTCCTGTAGCATGGCGAGCCTGGGCACGTCTCCGCGCATGTCATCGAACTGCAGGCTCAGAACCTGACAGCCGTAAGCGTGGAGAGCCGTCAGTTTGGCGATCAGCTCCTGTCTTGTGTCATCGCACCAGTCATCCCAAGCATTCATGGGGCTGAGACCGACGCCGTAAGCCAGACCGGAAGTGGCGGCCGTGCTGGCCATCTGCCTCAGCTTAGAAAGCTCCTCCGGGGTAAAAGGTCGTCTCCATTCGCTTCGCAGGCTCCGGTCGGCCTTAGGTGCGTAGATCGCGCCCTCGTAGCCCCACATTCCGATCAAGCCATAGTTGAGGAGGCGCACCTCGTCTGGCCAAGGCTTCCCGTAATATCCTTCGATCAGCCACAACGGAGTGCGATTGCCCGCGATCATAGCTCGTTCGTTCTGACGTAAAGGCATGTGGCATCATCGTGCATCTTGAACCTGAGATAGCGCTTCGCGTCAGGATCGTTGCGCTCGGCATGGCGCAATTCGGCAAGCACCTGCGCTGCTTCGCCCCGTTCTATGCGGTCGAAAAGCGTATCCGGCGTACCCAGCATCAGTAGATCGTACCACCGCGAAAACCCGTCGCTCAGGATTACAAAGGCGTCCACTCCTTCGGGAAGCATGTGCTCTTGCAGAAGGCTAGCGGGCGGCGCGCGAAGCGCACCCACGGCATAGCCTCCCTCGCGGTTCATGGATGCGCGATTTGCCAAAAGCACCGGGCGGAGATCTTCGACGAGTCGATCCAGACCCGCATCCGGATCGCCAAGCCGGGCTGCCTCCAAGGCCTGGAGCGATCGGCGTTCAAAGGGGCTGAAGCTGGCGTTGGCAAGGATCGTGACCGCATCAGTCAACGGATCGCGGAACAGTACAGGGCAGTCTGCCAAACACAGGACGGCCCATCCGCCCTTCAGCCTGCGAACCAGACTGAGGGCGGAGGAGGCCTGCTCCAGCGCGGCGGTTTTTGATCGATCATTGGTCCCGAATCTGGCGTGAAGGCGCTGTGCCACGCCGGCAGCCAGGTGCACCATCAAGCTGTGGGCGTCCTTGGTCGCTGCGTGGCTTGCGCAATCCTGCAATTCTGCCTGATAGGCTTCGACCAGCCACCAAGCGGCGGTTCGGCCTTCAAAGTCTACGCCGGAAATGTCTGTAGCCCCGTCGAGCACCCAGGCGGCATTTGAGGCATAGCCGAAGCGATCTTCATTACCCCGCGAGGAAGCGCCTTCGCTGATGCCGTGGATCATGCGGCAGGTGCCCCGGATAGATCTTCACTCCGATCCCCTGCGCCGGGCCGATTGCCGAAGATGGCAACCAGGAAGGCGAGGGCAGACCCCACCAACAGCTTCCAAGGGAAAGCGAGCGAGGTGACGCTGGCGGGCACGCCGATTGCGCCGCCGATGGCTGCTTCACCGAACACCATGACGATGAATCCGACGATCAGGGCCCAGACGATCGATGCCTCGCTTCCGCGGTTCGTGAAGACAGCGGCCGCGAAGACACCAAGCAATCCGGCGTAAGCAAAGACCATCACCTGCAGTGCGAATTCGAGCAAGGGCAGGTCGGAAGCTCGCTGCCAGAAAAAACAGATCAGCGCCATCAGCCCGAGGACGATGGCGATTGTCACCATGGCGACGCGACCAGCAAATATGGTCCGCTCGTCGGACATTTGGCCGACCCAAGGCTTGAGGAAGTCGGTTACCACGACGGAGCTCATCGAACTCAAGCCCGAAGTCAGCGTGGAAACGGCAGCCGCGACAATCGCTGCGCCGCATAGGCCGCGCAATCCGTCGGGAAGCTCGGTCAGGATGTAGCGCATGAATATCGTCACGCTGCTCAGCGTGTCATCGGGAGGCACGATGCCAGTTAGGTCGCCGCGTTCATACAAGATGTGCAGGAGCTGACCTATGCAAAGGAACACAAAGATAATGGGCAGCGCGCCGATTGACGACCAGAACAGCGCCCACCCTGCATGACGTGAGCTTTTGGCGGCGAGAAGGCGCTGGGTTGTGTCCTGATCGAGCCCAAAATTTCCGATGTTCAGTAGCATCAGCCCGGTAAAGGCGGCGGGGATGGTGAAAGGGTCGTCCAGCGCCAGAGAGAAATCGAAGACCGTCAGTTTGCTTGGGCCGGACGGCGGTGAACCGAGTGCAGCAACAATCTGCGTAAAATCGAGGTTGAGCCGCATGTACAGGACGATCAGAACCACTACGGCAGTCCCGGCATAGACGACCAACTGGACGGCATCGCTGGCAATGACCGACCGCAACCCACCCCCTAATGAGAGGGCCAGCCCGATGATCACGATAATTGTGGTCGCCAGAACAATCGCGGGAAAGTCCGTCCGCATGAAAAGGATCATCGCCACCGCAAGGGCGGCCATGAACAACCGGGCTCCGTTGGCAAAGAACCTTCCTATGAGATACATCGCGGAGGCGCTGCGCAGAGCAAGCTTGCCGTAGCGCTGATCAAGCAGCTCATACACGGTCGTGACCCTTAGCGCATAAAAGCGCGGCAAGAGCACGACCGCCACGACCAGGCTCGACACGACCGCGCCCAGCGATCCGGCCAGGTAGGTGAAATCAGCCCGGTATCCGTAATCTGGCCCACCAAGGAAGGTCGCGGCCGATTGAGTCGTTGCCAGTACAGAAAACGCGATGAGCCATCCCGGCATCTGCCCGTCGGCAAGGAAGTAGTCGCGCGCAGACCGTGCACCGCGCTTCGACAGATACCATCCGAGCGCCGCATTGCCGAGCAGATAGGCGGCAACCACCACCCAATCGATGATGCCAAAACCGGATGTCATGGACATGGGGACCCCTGCTTAAAAGCTGTCCGCCGTCAGTTGTAACCCGGCAGCAATTGGCGATCCGACGGGTTGGTGCCCGCCGGATCATCCATTCGAACTTATCAGAAAGTGATGCTCGTTGAGATGCCGAAAGTCCGGCCCACAATGTCGTAGGTTTCGGCATAGGTTCCGAAAGCACCCGGCGAAGCGGGTTGTGGGGGCTTCTTGTCGAAAAGATTCCTGATGCCGACGTTGATCGATACGTCGCGGAAGCCGGTTACGATTTGCGCGTTGAGATCGAAGTAGTCGAAGGCATCAATTCTTTCGGCTCGGTTGGAGGCGTTTTCCACCGCACCGATGCGCCGCCACACGAATTGCAACAGGCCCATGTCCGCATCGAGGGTCGCTGCCACCCGGTGGCGGTAATCCGGCTGAACCAGACTGACCGCATCTGACGAACAGGCAAAGCCGTAGGTCCCCTTGCAATCAACCGGGTCGAGCACAGGGTTACGCTGGATCGAGTAGTCCGTGACGATCGTGCCCTGGTATCCGAGCCGCAGCGCGTTCAAGAGACCGGTCGCGGATAGATCGACCCGGTAGTTCACATCAATATCGATACCCGACTGCTGGATAACGCCAAGATTGCGGTCATTGACGAAGGCATCGTCAAGGAACCCTGTCGCGGGATCGCGGGAAATGGCCTGACAGATCGGATTGTCGGCAACCGGGTTGTCGATGTAGCAGCTTTGGAGCGCATCAACGGGCTGGATCTGGCCGACAGCGTCGGTGATCTTGATGTCGTAGTAGTCGAGGATGATTTCCAAACCGGGGAGAAACTGAGGGGTGATGATCGCACCGAGCGTGTAGGTCGTGCCGTTTTCCGGACCGATGTCGGGATTGCCGCCGAAGAAATACTGGCCGGTCAGGTTGGCAGGATCGAGGCTGTCATAAGAGCCCTGGGGAGGCGCGCCGAAGCGGTCACACTGCGCCTGATCGCCTGTGCCGTTGGCGCAAGGGTCGCCAAGGTAACGAGGCTGCAGCCGCGGCACTGTTCGCAACAGCGAAAACGGAATGGAGAAGACCGGGGCGGCGAATTCGCCGATGTTCGGCGACCTGATGACCGTCTGGCGCGTGCCGCGGAAGCGGATATTGTCGTCGACCTGCCAAGAAAAGCCGATCTTGTCGGTATTGCCGATGTCGGCATTGGAGAAATCCGAGAAGCGGATAGCACCTTCGAGGTTCAATTCCTGGAAGAAGGGCACGTCTGCAAGCACCGGGACCAGCACTTCGGCATAGACCTCGTTCGCATCAAAGCCGCCCTCAATCACGCCGCCTGTGCTGCCGCGATAGGTCAGGCCGTTGACCAATGCCGCCTCGTCACTGGTCTCAAGCGATTCATCACGGTATTCGTAGCCAACGGCGAACCTTATCGGACCTGCCGGCAAGGCAAACAACGGCGAGGTATCGCCTGAAAGTGTGAAGGCACCCACCGTTTGCTTGCGATCACGGATTTCCTGGACGAAGTTTCCGCCAAAGCTGGAAAGATCGGCGCCCGGCCCGAAGATGTCCACGGTATTGGCAATGGCCGCAAAGCGGCTATTCCCGGCGCCATCCACTCGCAGGGCATCGCCAGTCGTGGTGGTGTCCTCTTCTACCCGACCATATTGCAAGTAGGCATCGTAGCGCAGCCAGTCGGTCAGAGAACCGCGAACGCCAGCCTGAAACTGCGTGGTCGTACGCTCAGTTGCGGCTGAAAGAATGCCAAGCTCACCGAGGGTTCGCTCAACCCCCACTTCTGCTCGACCATTCACGAAAGTGAGTCGTGACCGGATAGCGTCGGTCAGGAAAGGGTTGTTCTGGTTGATGAAGACCCGCTCGTTGACCGTGACAGGGTTGTCCCCCGCCCGGCCTGCACCGACCGTGTCGACACGTGTATACATGGCCCGCCCGTAGATCTCTGCGAAGGGCGCGATCTCATAATCGAAAAAGGTCGAGACATTGATGCGCTCGAGCGGTTGGACGGCCGCATAGAGGTCGGAAAAATCCGAGGTTTGCCGGGTGGTCTGAAGCGTGCCGTTATCGTCGAAGGCAAAGAAGTTGCCGCTTGCGATGTCGGTGAAATTGCCGCCCGCGCTGGCGAGCGGTGCGGTGGTTCTGTTCGCCAGGAAGTCACGATCGCCCACTTGCAGGCCGCCGCGATTGGAATAGTCGGCGTAGAACACGATACCCCCGCGGTCGCCGAGATTGGCTCCGATGGTGACATTGGTGTTGTACGTCTGGAGATCGCGCGCCGCTTCCCAGCTCCCGCCGACGCGGACACCCTCGAAGTCGGTGTCGATGATGAAGTTGACCACTCCGGCCACGGCATCCGCGCCGTACACGGCGGCGGCACCCCCGGTAAGGACATCGACCTGCTTGAGCAGAGGCGCGGGAATGCTGTTGACGTCGACAGCGTTGCGGAAGCTGAACGGAACCATTCTAGTACCATTCAGCAGAACCAGCGTACGGTTCTGCCCTAGGTTGCGCAGATCGAGCGTCTGAGCGCCGCGGCCGTCACTCCCAGTCTGCGTGGAGTTCACACCCCCTGCGAACTGGGGGATCCGGGCAGTGATGTCTTCAACCGTAACAGCGCGGTCGAGCACAATTTGCTCTCGGTCGAAGGTCGTAACCGGGCTGGAAGCCGTTACTTCTGTACGTTGTATGCGCGAACCGGTTACGACGATGCCCGCGTTGGCATCGTTCGCGGACGGGTCGTTCTGGGGCTCGACATCCTGCGCGACAGCTGTGCCGGGCAAGAGGATGGCTGATCCGGCAAGAATGGTTCCTGCAAAAAGTCTGGCGGTCGCTCTCATATCTACTCCCCTCGGCCTGAATTATGAACCTATATGCTACCACTTTATAACCTGTTGGCAAGCCACTTATCGAAAGTGCGCTCTTGAGGGCGAAAGAGCGGCTTATACCCGCAAGAATAAACCGCGCTGAAAGAGGCCTCGAAGTGTAATCCATTGAAATGCGATCAGCGCGCACAAACCCGCCAACTCGAGCACGACCGGAATCTGGCGCAGTGGCGCATACAGCGGGTAGACGAGGAACCGCGCTAGCATGTAGGCGAGGATTGCGTTGGCACCGATCGGGGCGAGAAGGTCGCCGATCGAACGCCGCATGCCTGCAGGTGCTTCGTGCCGATCAAAGATCAAGCGAGCCGCGCCCAGCAGCAGCATGCACGCGCCGATCGCGATGAGATCGAAGCTCACAGTCCAGAGTGACTTGATCGCGGGGTAGACAGCGCTGACCGCGATGCCGACCGCGGCAAAGACGATTCCACCAAAGAAAAGCGAAGCGGGCGAGCCCTGGCGACCGTCCGAAACCATGGCCGCCCCGGCGCCGGCCCCGGCCAGCGCGATGGTCGCTGCAGAAAGCATGCCGATCAGCCCCTCAGGGTCATAGGTGCCCCCATGCAGGCGTCCGGGTAGCAGGAGGCTGTCGAGATAGCCGTTCACGCTGCCCACCGGGGTCAGTATGCCGGGGCCATGCCCAGGCACGATGAAGAAAAGCTGCGCGCATGCCACCATTGCTGCAATCGCGATCCAGACAGCGATGCGCGCCTCTGTGCGCCGGCACAGAATCAGCGCGGCGCTTGCGATGAACGAACTCACTCCGATCAGGCCGAGAACACTAGGCAGGCGAAAGCGCTCCCACGACCAGTCCCAACCGAAGTTGTAGACGATCCCCAACACCACCAGAACAATCATGCGGCGCGCGGCGGTCACTAGTCTTCGGCTCGGCGACGTGGCGGCGGCCAACGGGCGGGTATCGACGATGGCGAGCGATACCCCGGCGAGGAAGATGAACAGCGGAAAGACCAGATCGTAGGCGTGCACCCCGGCCCACGTCGCGTGCGAAAACTGCTCAGCAAGTCCGGCCATCGGTGCGACCGGCCATGCCCGGGCGAGCGCGTGGATAAGGGCATCGAGGCCGATGATGACAAGCATGTCGAAGCCGCGGAGGACGTCGACCGAAAGAAGGCGCTTGGGCGTGTCGCTCAATGTGGCAGCACCGTCATCACGCCATCGATCCAGCTCCGCCTTACGCGCAAGTCGTTATCGAGGTGGAGAAGATTGGCTCGCCCTCCGGCGCGCAGTGCGCCAAGGTCGTGCGCGAGGCCCATGAACCGCGCCGGTTCGGCAGCGCCAAGACGGACCGCTTCGGCAAGGTCGAGGCCGAGCCAGTCGATCGCATGACGGACCGCGTCGATCATCGTCAGCGCCGACCCGGCGAGCGTGCCGTCCTCCGCAAGGCACGCGCCTGCGCGGATTGCGATGCGTCGGCCGCCCAGATCAAAATGGTCAAGATCGGTTCCCACGCCTGGCATGGCGTCGGTGACAAGGCAGAAACGGCCATCGGTCTTGGCCCGGATCGCGAGGCGCAGAACAGCAGGATCGACATGATGCCCATCGACGATGAGGCCGCACCATGCCTCGCCTTCGAGCGCCGCGACCACGGCACCGGGTTTGCGCGACTCTATGCCGGTCATGGCATTGAAGAGGTGCGTGTAGCCGGTTACGCCATCAACTTCTGCGAGGCGGGCCTCGTCATAGCCTGCAAGCGAATGGCCCAAAGCAACTTTCACCCCGCGGCCGACGAGGTCACGAATGTGGCCGCGCTCGACCTCTTCGGGTGCAAGCGTCACCAGCGTCGCCCCGTTACGCAGCGAAGCGAACAAGGCGATCGTCTCAGGATCGAAGGTGCGGAAGTGCCGGGCATCGTGGATGCCGCGCTTGGCCGGGTTCAGCATCGGCCCTTCGAGGTGAATGCCGACAATGCCCGGGACGCCCTCGTCGATGGCCTGTTCGACGGCGGCGATCGCGGCGCGAACCTTGTCCATATCGTCCGAGATCAGAGTGGGAAGCATGGCGCAGGTGCCGAAGGTGCGATGCGCCTCAGCCATGGTTTTCAGAGTTGCGACTGTTGGCGCATCGTTGAACAGAACGCCCCCGCCGCCATTTACCTGACAATCGAACAGACCGGGGACGAGGTATCCGCCATTCAGCTCCAGCGAAACCGCATCGGGGGTGATTGTCCCGACGGTGTCGACTGCAGCGATCCGTCCTCGCTCGATCGCAACCGCGCCTTCGTGCCAACGGCCGTCCGGCAGAAGAAGCGTTGCTCCGCGGATTACTGTCATAGCGTCCTTGTGACCTTGTTCAGCGAGGGCGGGTTGTCCGGGTCGAAACCGCGCCGCCGCGAAAGCGCTTCGGCAAAGCGATAGAAGGCGGCTGCCTGCACAATCGGCTGCGTCAGCGGGTGTCCTGTCGACACAGTCGGCAGGGGGATGACGCCGTGCATCGGGACCAGACTGCCGAAAATCGGAGGGCCGAATGCGCCCAAGGCTTCAGCAACGTCTGTGAGGCTGGCCTGCGCCGCATCCTCGGCTCCAAGCACGATGACCGGCGAGTCCGGTCCGATGGCAGCCTTGGGGCCATGATGCACTTCAGCGGCGCTGAAGGCTTCCGCATGCAGACCAGCCACCTCCTTCAGTTTGAGCGCCATTTCGGCTGCAACACCAAGACCCGGGCCGCGCCCGATGATGAAGGCACGGCGCACGTGGCGAAATTCCTCGACGATCCGGTCCCCCCACGGGTCTTGCCATCCGGCCAGCATCTGGTCGGGCAGACGGTCAAGAGCGCCGGCAATCTCCGGCGAGGGGGCGATAGCGGCGACCAGCCTCGCGAAGGTGGTCAGGGTGCACAGGAAAGACTTCGTAGCCGCCACGGCATGTTCAGGCCCGGCCTGCATGTCGAGTACGATATCGGCGGCGCCGGCGAGCGGGGATGTGGGATCATTGACGATCGCGACTACCAGCGCTCCTCCCGCTCTGGCGGCCTCGGCGCATCGCAGTAGGTCCGGGCTTTGTCCCGATTGCGAGACAGTTATGTAGAGCATCCCTTCGGCTCGAAGCGGCGTGTTGTACACCGACACGATCGAAGGGCCGAGCGAGGCCACTGGCCGCCCAGTTGCGAGCTCCAGCGCATATTTCCCGAACAGCGCTGCATGATCCGAACTGCCGCGCGCACAGGTCATGATTGCGCGCGGCGGCGCAGCAGCCCACCACTCGGCCAATCGGGCAAGCGGCTCGGCCAGCGTCACGGCCTGACGCGCGATCCGGTCCGGTGCTTCGGCCGCTTCGGACGCCATCCGCGTTGGTGCTTCGGCGATCACGCGCCGTTTTCCGGATTCGACGCCGCCCGCTGCACGGCTGCGTGCGGCGCGCCTGCCAGCATCAGCGCGCCACTCACCGCATCGCCTGCAGGCTCAACAAGCATCTCACTTGTCCGCGCGCGTAGCCATGGTCGCAAATGCGCCGCAAGCCCGCCCATCAGCGAGCATCGCGGTGCGCCCTTCTCGAAAATGGTTTCGATGAAGCGTTCGATGTGTCGCACCGCCTCGATCACAATCGACCGGGCGATATAGTCGCCCCTTTCGGCATAGGAGATGACGAGCGGCGCGAAGGACGCGAAGTCGCCAGGCGCGGCCGTTTCCATCCATTCGATAACCGCCGCGGTGCTGTCGTCGAACTGGCCGGTTACAGCATCGCTCAGCGGGGTCGATTGCGTTCGTCCATCGAGCGCGCGCAGCGCGTGGCGGACCGCGCTGAGGCCCAGTGCAGCGCCGCTTGCCTCGTCCGAGATGGGGAAGCCATAGCCGCCCATCGTGTCCACCTTGCCGCCGACTTTGAGGTAGGCAATCGATCCAGTACCAACGATGAGGATCGCGCCGTCTTCGCCTTGATGCGCGCCGAGATGTGCAATCTCCGCATCGGATGCGATCGCGACCTTGGCGAAGGGCCATTGGCTGGTGGCCAGCTGACGCGATTGGCTGGCCCGCGAAAGGCCGGCAAGGCCGAGGCCGAGACCAACGGCACCGAGGCAATCCTGCGGCAGCCCCGCCTGATGCAGCGCTTCTTGCGCCATGCCGAGCGTCAGCTCCTCCACTGCCTCGAACCCGATCCGCAGATTGCCCGCTCCTGCCCTGACGCGGCCAAGCTCGCGCCCGTCTTCGTCAATCAGACTGGCGAGGCTTTTGGTGCCGCCGGCGTCGATGCCCAGCCAATAGCGGACCTCGGCGGGGGGGCTGTCGTGCAGAAGTGTGCCTGTCATCTCACTCATCCCGGCAAACTGATCTTGCCCATGGAAACCGAGGGCATCCCGGCGATCCGGCCGTGCGTCAGCCCCGATCCCGCCACGGTCTCGTTGGCTAGGACCGCGAAGAGAACTGCTTCTTTCGCATCGGGATCAATGCCAAGCTCTTCAGTGGTGACGACCGTGTAACGCTCGGCGAGCTCGCGGCGGATGTTCGCCATGAGAGTGGGATTGCGGGCCCCTCCGCCGCTTACGTAAACCGTGGCGCCTCCCGACACCCCGAGCCCATCGATGCAAACCGCGATCGAACGCGCCGAGCACAGGCTGAGCGTCGCGAGCAGGTCTTCGGTGCGCGCGTTGGCGTGACCTGACCGCTCCGCTGCGGCGTCCAGCCACGTCAGATTGAAGGTTTCCGGTCCGGTGGTCTTGGGGCCGAGCCGAGCGAAGAATGGATTGGCAAGCAGTTGATCGAGCAGCGCTGGCAGAACGCTCCCTCGCGCGGCCATCCCACCATCGGCGTCAAAACGCATCCCCGGCAAGCTGCGCTGGACAAGCTGGTCCATCACGGTGTTACCGGGGCCGATGTCAGTGCAGGACGACCACTGGCCATTGCGCGTGCTCGCGACGAAGGTGAGGTTGGCAATTCCACCGATGTTGAGCAGGATCCGGTCGGTCCGGTCGTCTCCGAATAGCAGATAATCGCCATACGCCGCCAACGGAGCGCCTTCGCCGCCCGCTGCGATCTGCTTCTGCCGGAAATCATGCACCGTTATGATGCCCGTGCGATGGGCAATGTGATCGCCGTCGCCAAGCTGCAGCGTCGCGTTGGGGCTGGGTGTTCGCTCGTCCGGCGCGCCCGGGGCATGATACACGGTCTGCCCATGGCTGGCGATCAGATCGACGCTTGCGGCGGGGCGCTGCCATTCATCGAGCGCGGCGAGGATCATGTCCGCATGCACCTGCGCAACGAACGGGTTGAGCTGGCACAGTCGTTCGAGATCGACCGAGCGCCGCGCGAAGACTTCGCCGACCCGAGCGCGGAACGACCCGGTGTAGGGTATCGTTGTGAAGTTCTCAACGGTCAGCCGTGTTGTCTCGCCTGCACCTTCCACGCGGCACAGAGCTATGTCGAGACCGTCAAGCGAAGTCCCGCTCATAAGGCCGAGGATATGGCGCTCCGGCTTTGCTGCGATCCGCGCGAGCCTGGCGATATCGTCAAGCATCGAACACGAGACCGCGATTGAGGATATTGGCGGGGTCGAGAGTCCGTTTCAGCTTGCGCATGAGTTCGATTTCCTCCGGATTGCGGGAGATGTGCAGCCAGTCCTTTTTCTCGCGGCCGATGCCGTGCTCTGCTGACACGGCGCCGCCATAACGTGCGAGCGAGGTGTAGACGGCCTCATCCGCTTTTCGGCGCACATCATGCCGGCTCTCCGCTGCGGAGCGGGGCGTCAGGAAAAGGTGAAGATTGCCGTCGCAAAGGTGGCCAAAAACATGCAGCACCCCTTGGGGGTAGGCGTGGCCAAAGGCCTGCTGGAGATCATCAATATATGCCGGCATCGCCCGCAGGGGCAGGCTGACATCGTATAGATAGACGGGCGGTTCGGCGAGGATGCGTTCAAAATCGTCCCGTACTCGCCAGAATTCCGCTCGCTCGCGTTCCGAGGCGGCGACGACCCCGTCGGTCAGCGTGCCGGCCGCGAAGCTGCGTTCGAGAAACGGGAGCAGGCCCTGCTGCGCATCGCCGCCGTTGTCTCGCGCCGCCACCTCAATCAGGACGTAGAAAGGCGCCCCGCGCGGCAAGGGAGGCCGGTGCCCACCATCGCCTGTGACGGCATCGAAATAGGCGCCCCACATCAATTCGAATGAGAGCAGATCTGCAGCAAGCATTCGCTTGGCATCCGCCTGAAGCTTCAGAACCGCATCGAAGCTGGATAGCGCAAGCATGGCCACTTCGCGCGCGGCGATGCGCGGCTCGAGCCGCAGGACTACCTTGGTAACGACACCGAGGGTTCCCTCAGTCCCGATGAAGAGCTGCTTCAGGTCATAACCCGAATTGTTTTTCATCATCCGGTTCATCGACGAGATGATTTCGCCCGTCGGGAGCACCGCCTCCAGTCCCAGCACGAGATTGCGCATCATGCCGTAGCGCAGCACGTTTACCCCGCCCGCATTGGTCGCGACATTGCCGCCGATGGTGCACGAGCCTCTCGCGCCAAGATCGAGCGGCAGCATCATGTCTTCGCGCGCGACCGCTTCCTGGAGCGTCTGGAGAATTACGCCTGCATCGACCACCGCAACGCCTTCGACCGGATCGATCTCGTGAATGCGGTTCATCCGCTCGAGTGAAAGGATGATATCGTCGGGTTCTGCCCGGACCCCGTCGACACAGGTCGTCCGTCCACCATGGGTGATGACGGTCTGGCGGGTGGACGAGGCATGTTTCAGAAGGTCGGAAACCTGCTGGGCATTCGTGGGCCTCGCCAAAGCCCGTCCACCGAGGGACGATGGGTCCCAATAGCTGGTTTGCCGCAGACCGATCTCGTCAGGTCCGATCCAGCCAAGATCGGGCAGCGCCTCGGCAAGTTCTCCGGCGGCCTTCATTGATGCAGATCCGACACGAATTTGTATCGGTCACCGCGATAGACGGACCGGGTCAACTCGACGACATCGCCCTTTGCATTGCGCGTTACGCGTTCAATACGAAGAACGGCGCTTTGCTCCGCGATGGACAGCAGTCCCGCTTCGGTGGGGGTGGCGAGCGATGCATGAATGCTCTGAGTTCCGCCTACCGGGCGGTTACCGTTTGTCTCCAGCGCTTGGTAAAGCGAGCTTCCGAGATCGTCGAGCGGGGGCAGAAATTGCCGAGGAACCACCGCGTGCTCAATCGCCAACGGTTCGCCATCGAGCAGGCGGACCCGGCCAAGCCGAACCACTTCAATATCTTTGCCTATCTTGAGTATGTTCGCCTCGTCTTCAGTCGGGCGAGCAATCGTTCGGGCAATCCAGATCGTGCCCGAGATGCCTCCGCGCGCCGCAGCCTCGTCGCTGAAGCTGCCCAAGGCATCGTTCTTGGTTTCGATGACGCGGTTCACGAAAGTACCTGACCCTTGCCGGCGGGACAGCAGCCCTTCGGAGATCAGTTCTTCGATCGCCTTGCGAACCGTCACGCGCGACGCATCAGTCAGGGCGCATAGTTCACGTTCTGAAGGTACCGCTTCGCCCTCTCGCCACTCGCCGGCAATGATATGCTGCTTCAGGTTCGCCGCAATCTGCAGATAGAGCGGGGTGGATCCAGTTCGGCCCGGGGCCAGATCAAGCGCCATCGCAAATTTCCCCTGATGAGTGGCGAAAAGCAGCCATCGCCATCGTGACACTGTCGTCCGCCTCATTGAGCAGCCGTCGCGCCTCGTCCTGTTCGCATCCCGCCGCCATCAGGATGGCGACTGGAAGATCGTTGCCAGCCTCGTGAAGCTTGTCTCGGCTGAATTCCGGGGACGTCCCAGTGATCCGTGAAATGATGTCTACGGCGCGCCTGTGAAGCTTCTCGTTTGAGACAGACATGTGGGTCATCAAGCCATCATGTGTCCGCCCAAGACCGATCATGATTCCGGTGGAAAGCGTGTTGAGTATGATTTTCTGGGCGGTGCCAGCCTTCATGCGCGTCGATCCCGAGATGAATTCTAGACCGGTATCTGCACATAGAGCGATTTCCGCGAGGCTTAGGAGAGGCGTATTTACTTGATTGGCGATCCCGATCGTCAAAGCGCCTTTGACGCGAGCATGCTCGATCGCGGTGCATGTATAGGGCGTTCTGCCGCTCGCAGCGACACCGATCACAACATCTTCAGGTGTGACCGCACTTTCAGCGAGTTCCCGGATGGCTAGCGCTTCATCGTCTTCGGCAGCTTCTGCGCTTTCCACGAGCGCATTGCTACCGCCCGCAAGCAGGAACACGAGGCGATCCATGGGCCACCCGTAGGTGGGCGCGAGTTCGACACCATCCTGCACGGCGATCCGACCAGATGTGCCGGCTCCTACCAATATAATACGACCACCACGCTTCAAACGTGGGACTGCCGCCGAAACAGCGCCAGCGATCTGCGGCGACAGCGCCTCTGCCGCCCGAGCCGCTTGTCGTTGGCCGTGAAGCATCTGTTCTACGGCATTTCGGATCTCAGACTGGGGTGGCGCTGAAGGTGCTTGTGTCGCTGGCGTGCTCATGAGCGGCATTGTACCGCAATGGGCGCATATGGCAATACCTGTATTATATTGGTAATATGCCGAACAAGTGCGCTTCTGACTGGTGCGAGCGTAGCTTGCTATGGAGAATCCCCGGTCAGCGAGGCTTTCAAGATCGGCCCACCCCATTGCCGGCGCCCAGATGATTTCACCGTTGGGCGCCGGCATCCGGGATCGGGTGGACCTTCCTTGATGAGTGGAATTCTTGCTGCCTCAGCCGGGAGCTTACTTGTGGAGGGTTCTGAGACGTGGGATGCCTGTCCGGTTATTTCGTTTAATCAGGCGCTTGCGCCCCCTCTGCGTTGGTGAGGCTTGATGCCCGGCACGTTCCTGCGCCCCATTGGCACCAGAGAGCCAGACTGGCTCAGGAAGGAGGGCTCAATGGCCGAAAACGTCTCCATGATTGGATACACCCGCGTATCAAAGGCCGATGGCAGTCAGGTCCATCACCTGCAGCACGATGCGCTAATCGCCGCAGGCGTTTATCCCAAGCGGATCTATCAGGACAGCATCTCGGGTGCCCGCGACAGCAGGCCGGGGCTGGATGCATGCCTCGCCGTTTTGGCCCCCGGGGACACGCTGGTGATCTGGAAGCTCGACCGGCTCGGCCGCAGCCTTCGCCATCTGGTCAACACCGTCGGCGAGCTGACCGCCAGGGGCATCGGTCTCAAAGTCCTCACCGGAGAGGGGGCGATGATCGACACCACCACAGCCAGCGGTCGCCTGATGTTCGGGATATTTGCGGCGCTGGCCGAGTTCGAGCGCGAGTTGATTGTCGAGCGTACGAGGGCTGGCATCGCCGCGGCACAGGCGAGGGGCAAGCACTGCGGCCGCCCACACGAGCTGACCCCAAAGAAGATCCGCCTGCTCCAGAGGGCCATGCGCAAGCGCGAAAAAGTCGTCCTCGATTTCGTCGCCGAGTTCGGCATCTCGAAGGCGACCGCGTATCGCTATGTCGGCCCGGATGGTGAACTCCGTGCCTCAGCCATGCGCGTGCTGGAGTTGCAGATGCGAGGCGTGGGGAAGGGGGCGTAGGCAAAGTTGGACTGTTGACGGGTCTGGATGACAGACTTTGGGATCTAGCTGCTGTTCGCGGTGCTGATTCAAATACTGAGCTCACGTGGCGCTGGAATTGTCTCGACCGACCGGTCATCTGCGACCGGTCTGCCTAGAGTGCTATGTTCGTATACCCTTCTGCCGATGTGCAGTTTACCCGGCTGTCCTGTTTCATCGGACGCGGGCGACCTGTCTTAACCGGACACTGGCGTCTATGCGCGATCGGACATAGAAGTCCGGTCGGCGTCCGTTGCAAGTAGCCGAAAATCGACGCATATTGTGCTCAACGAGGTAACGCAACATGGTCAAAATCGTTTCATCTATCAAGCCCACCAAGGTCGTGCCGATCAAACCAAAGGCCGACACGCGCAAGGCATCGGAAAAGAAATACGGTAAGCCGGTCATGGACCTGGGTTTCTGTATTGTGCCGTCGCTGCTCATGCAGGCGCAGGCACGGCTTGGCATCAACCCTGTGCAGTTCAACATCATCATGCACCTGGCCGACATCTGGTGGGACGTCGCGCAACGGCCTTGGCCGAAAAAGCAGCTGCTTGCCGAGCGCATGGGCATGAGCGAGCGGCAGGTACAGCGGCAGATCGCTGAGCTGGAAATTGCGGGCCTTGTTCAGCGCATCGAGCGCACCCGGCCTGGGCGCGGCAAGACCAGCAACGAATACGACCTCTCCGGTCTGGTGAAGCGATTGAAGGAGCTCGAGCCTGAATTCTCCGAGATGAAGCAGGAGAACCAGAAACGCCGCAAGGCGGTTGCCCTGCCCAAGCATCGCCGGGCATCGACGTAAGGTTTGGGGGCTGCGGTTCACCGCAGCCTGTTAGGGCGTAGGACGTGGCGCTTCGGCCAGAAGCATCGGCCCCTTCCATAAGGGCAGGATGACGCCGCCGCGTCCTATGTCCGACTATGTAGCGCTGTGCGCGGGATTTGCGAGGGTTTCCTGCAACAGCAATCTATCCACGATCCCGCCTCGCAGGAGTCCCCTGACATATCCGTTCGTCCGGCCATGGGCGTAGGATACTGCAGGCTCATCCAAGGAGCACCCCATGGTTAAGATCACTGGTCTCGACAAATTTACCCGCACGCTCGACGATGCCCAGAAAGCCTTCGCCGAGATCGACGGCGAACTAGGTGCCGTCAATTTCAAACCCAACGATCCGGGCAGCATCGAGGCGGCCATCGCCCAGATGGAAGCCATGATCGACGAGCGCCTCGGAGACTACGCTTCCAACCCCATTGTTGCGCAGATGATGGAGGGCATGAAGGAGCGCTATCGTGACGCGATTATTGAACGTGCCGCGCATGCCCGTATGGAGAGCGATAGCGACCAATGAGCACCAGTCCCGACCTTTTTGAACAAATCAACAATGCGGTGCTCGACCTTCAGAGCGCCCAATATCAGAGCTACGACCGTCCGCTGAAGACGCTGGCGCGTTTGCTGAAGAGCCCGGAATTGGTGTCCTATAACGAGCAGTTGACCGACGGGCTGGACCTCGATGCATTCCTCGATGAAAATGCACCGCGTGGCGGCAGGGTTGGCGGTGACACGCTCGCTTGGCCGGTAGAACCTGAGAAAGTGCTGGGCCTGACCCTGCTGCTCATCGAGCGATTTGCAGAAAAGCCGCACGACATGGCGAGTTTCGGGCACACCTTCTATAATACGGGCAGCAAGATCATCGGCGATGTACGCGCCGTTACGTCCCAGGTCATCATTCCCTTCGCCCGAGATTATAAGGCCTATGTCATGAGTCACGGCAGCTCTGCCCCGGCGCTGGCGCTCCCTTCGTCGCACAATAACAAAGTGTTTATCGTCCACGGCCATGACGGCGAGGCGCGCGAGACGGTTGCGCGCTATTTGGAGAAAATCGGGTTCGCCCCGATCATCCTGCATGAGCAGGCCAATCGCGGTCGCACCGTCATCGAGAAGGTGGAGGCCAATAGCGATGTCGGATTCGCCGTAGTGCTGCTGACCCCGGACGATGAGGGCTGCAAGAAGGGAGAGACCCCGGAACCCCGTGCCAGGCAGAACGTCCTCCTTGAGCTGGGTTATTTTATCGGCAAGCTGGGCCGCGACCGTGTGTGTGCCTTCCAGCGCGGCAAGGTCAATATTCCCAGTGACTTCGCCGGAGTGGTTTGGACCGCCATGGATGAAAGCAATGGCTGGAAGCAGGAGCTGGCGCGCGAACTTTCGGCTGCCGGTTACACGATCGACTGGAATACGGTCATGAAGTGACTAAATGTCTGGCCGTTCACGTGCGCGCTGGATTGCCAACTTCCTGAGAGCAGCCTGCGAAAGTCGGCGAACCCTCGTCTCTTGGCCAGTGACCCAAATTGGGGCGCAAAGCTGACATCGGCCTTGGGCCTGTTACGCCGCTTCCGACACTTCCAGGAATAGCCGGACCAGCTCAGTATTAATGTAGTAGTTGTGCTTGCCGGCGCGCTGCTTCACCACGAACCCCTGCTCTGCCAGTGCATCGAGGTACTTGGCGGCGGTCTGTCGGGCCTTCAGACCAAGATCCCGCTGGACGTACTCGATGCGTGTGTAAGGGTGCCGGAAGAGGTTGTTGAGCAGCTCCTGACTGTAAAGCCGGGGTAGCTCGGCACGCATTCTGTGCTTAGCCCGGGCCATCTGGTCGCGGATCCCTTCCACGATGCGAAGCGTGGTGGCCGCCGTCTCGGCGACACCCTCGAGCATGTACATCACCCAAGCTTCCCATGCCTCCTGGTCCCCACCGCTGTCACGCACAGCCTGAAGCAGACGGTAATAGTCGGCCTTGTGCCGCGTCACGTGGCGCGAAAGGTAGAGAACAGGGATGTCGAGCAGACCAGTGCGCGTCAGGTAGAGGACGTTCAGGATGCGGCCAATGCGCCCGTTCCCGTCGGGGAAGGGGTGTATGCTTTCGAACTGATGGTGGATGAGTGCCATCTTGATCAGGGGATCAAGATCACTCACCGTGTCATCGTTCACGAAGCGCTCGAGCGCGGTCATTTGCGCGACGATTTCTCGCGCATCTTGCGGCGGAACATAGACGATAGCCCCGCTTCGGTCATGCTTCAGCGCAGTGCCCGGCGTGACCCGAAACCCGTCGTCGCGCCCCTTCAGGAGCCTGAACATGTCGATGAGAACGGAATTGGGGATCAGACCCCCGGTCTCCAGAATTCGGGCATAGCCGAGCCGGAGGGCATCGCGGTAGAGCGCCACCTCCTTGGAGGCAGGTGATTGCGGGTCATCAGGAAAGAGGTCGGCCTGAAAAAGCTCGTCCTGGGTCGTGACGATGTTTTCGACTTCGGACGATGCCTTCGCTTCCTGAAGGGCAAGCGTGTCGATGAGGATCCCCTGATTGGGGATTGTGCGCGCTTGCCCCTTGAGGTCGGCAAGAGCCCGACTTGCGGCATTGAGTGCCTTGAGGATTGGCACGGTCTCGAGGTCGACGCCCGGAGGAAGTGGTGGGATGATGTAGGTCGGCGCTAACATGACACTCGCAACGTGTTAAAGAAAATGCGATTGTCCTAACACGACAATGCGCACATGTCAGCGGTCTGCCAACCGCGGTTACGCGAAATATGCACCTCAGCCCACCGTCGGGCAAATTGTCGTCTGCCGCTTCTGAGGCCGCATCGCTTTGCCATACTTGTTTTCTCAGGCTTCGGGCAAACCGACCCACCAGAGCTTCACCTTGGGCTCCGCGCTCCTGACTTAGCAGGCCTGCTCTATTTCATCGGGCGTAACCGATCCCCGCGCTGACAGCTGGCGCGGCCGCGGCGTCGCTCAGGGCGGTCCCGGAGCCGCCTCGACGGCGGCCTTCGCCTTGGCTTCGGCTGAGCGAAAGTCGCTGACCCGCTCGACGATCGCCAGCAGTTCGGCAAGTTCGGTCTCGCCAGGCTCGCTGGCGAATAGCGGGCAACCGTTTCCGGCGCCGACCGCGAAGCCGACGTTGCACGGCGCGTCGTTCTTCTCGAGCCAGAGCTGCCGATCGTCCTTCGCCGGGCCCACCTGGCGGCCTTGGGGGTCGAGCCGCCGCCAATAGGCCTCGATCGGCTCGTTGTCGAACGCATAAGCGTCGCCGCCGCCGCATATCACCCGCTTGCAGTCGGCGCTGCAGACCTCGGTCGTCTCGTAAAGCAGCGTGCTCAGGACGGGCTCCAGCAGCGCGAGGCGCACCTGATCAGGGTAGGGCGTGCCATCGCTGTTCTGCAGCTGTGCTTCGATCATCTCGGCGACGTCCTTTGCGCCGATCACACGAAGCGTCGCTAGGACGAGATAGGCAATCCCACGAATTACTGGCTCCTGATCTATCCCGCCGCGTAGCGCGCGCCCAAAAAGGTAAGGGAGGTTCGCGGTCGCGAGGGCAAGCGTTTCGAACACGGCTTGCGGCTCGCATGCCACGCCCCAAGGGCGGTCCCCGATCCGACCATGGGCGAATTCAGAGACGACGAGCGCGATCCGCTCAAGCGGCCCGATGGCGAGATCCTCGCGCGCGTCCCAGAAGGTCTGAAGCGTCCTCGGCGACGTATAGTCGAACCGGTTCCAGAAACCCTCGCGGGCGACTTCGAGATGACCCGCGGTGCTGAGCGCTTGGCTGAATAAACGAAAGACGGCGTTTGGATGCTGCGCGAGCATACGTTCGAGCGAGGACTTGTCCCATAACTTGACCCGCGGATGTGGGTGCGACTTCTGCCACTGCTTGACCCAGTCGCGGGTCGGATTGGAGAAGCCGGTGTTAGTCACTACGACCAGATAGGAGAGATGGTCCTGTGCAAGCGCATTGTTGCATGCCGCCTTGACCGTGTCGGCTTCAACCGTGCCGCTGCGACCCTTGCATTCAATCCACCAACGCTGGCCTTCCATCTCGCCGTCGGGCGAAGGGGAGAAGAACAAAGCTTCGAGATCGCGTCCGCCGTCGGAGGTCCCCGCGCCGATGCCGCCAACGCGCCATTCCAAGTCCTTGGCTCCGAGCGAATCCATCAGCCAATAGATGCATTCTTCCAGATCGTGCCCCTTGAGGTGCTCGAACGGAATGGCCGATGGCAGCACCCAGCGGGCCGCATCCTTACTTGGGTCGGACGGAAGGCTGGTCATCGCTGCGAAGGCCAGTCACCGGCCACGGCCATGCATTGCCAATCAGTCGCATTGCTTGGAAGCTGAAGCGCGATGCGCCAAGGATCGTACGTGTGCGCGGACTCAAACTCGAGACGCTGCAAGCCCTGTCGGTCCTTCTCGCCGTACTCGACCTTGGCCGCGTCCGATTTCCAAACCGGCTCGACCGCAATTGCCAAGGCAATGCTCAGGACGACGTCGCCAAGCCGTCTCGGACCGGATGGCGTGTCGACTTCGACAGTCCCGGGATAGGGAAAGCAAGCCGAACGAATGACGGGAGCCGCACCCTTCTCGAGCCCAGAAAACGGGTCGACGGCATCCTGCAACTCACGCCACAGGTCGTTGATCGACCAGCGACGTCCGTCCTCGACATGGTGGAAGATAGGGGCCAGTAGATCGTAATCATTATCCAAGCGCAAATCGCCTTCGCCTCGGCGCGGCACTGTCCACGGCGTGCTCGCCGCAAAGCGCAGTCCGACGCCAACGAGCGCCGCGCACTTGTGGGTGAAAAGCACGAAATCGAGATTGAGGTTGGGATTTAGGTCGGCTTCCTCGATCTCGCGCAGGTCCTTGAGCGTGATGCCGTGCACAGCGGCGATGTTCCGCGCCGCGGGTGAGAATCCCGAGGCGCTGACCGCGATCGTATGGTCAGCGCCGAGCGAGTACTTCTTCGTGGCCAGCTGCTCGATCCATGTCACGTCTTGACGCGCACGACGCTTGCGGCATTCGATTGTGGTCAATTTCCCGTCGGCCGTGCGGAGCGAGGCGTCGACTTCGCGCAGGCGTCCACTGTACCGACACCGTATTCGATCCGGTGAGGCAACGGTCGCGTTACGACCGGCTGCATCGCCTTCGATCCGCGCAACGAGCCGCTCGAAGGCGCGCCATTCGGGATCGATGCGCCTGCGGGTCATTCTGATCGAGCGCCCGTGGCCGGCCCGAGAAACATCGGAAAGAAGCTCTTCTGGTTCTTGAGGCGAAGGATGTCGCCGACTGCGATGGTGTTGGCCTTGCGGCGTTCGCCGCCGCCCGGTGTCAGAACCTCGACATCGGGGTTGTCGATGATCGCCTGATGAACATCGTCGGCATGGGCAGGTGTCGAATTATATATGCTCTCGTAGAAATCGTGCACGGGAATGGCGTCGCCCGACTCCGACACGAGCCTCGGGATGTCCTCGAGCAACTGTCCGAGCGCCTGCTGCCGCCCAGAAAGATCGAACAGATAAAGTGCGCCGGTCTCGTGGCGCGGATCGTAGCTCAGCATGTTGAGGCCCGAACGGCCAAAATGCGCCTGCGCGCTGCTGTTCTCGTGCAGCACGTTGTTGTAGACTTGGCGCGCGCGATAAAAGTTTGCGAAATGGATCAGCCAATAGCGCCAGCCATCGGGATTGTTGATCGAGAAGGGGCTTACGAAAGGTGCGCAATTGCGAAAGGTTTCGAACACGATACGTTCGGCCGCGCCGAGCCAACTTCCTTTGCTCATCGCTCCTTCTAGACTTGTAAGATTACCCGGCTCGATGTCGAGGTGCTGCAGCTGCGCGGCGAGGAGGTCTGGATCACTTTTTTGCAGGAACGCGACCAGCGCTTCGATCGCGAATGTGTAGAAGATCTCGACCGACGGGTAGGCGCGCATAATGTCGATCAGCGTACGGCGGTCAACGTGGCTGTGCCCGCACTGGTCGAGATTGAAGAGTACATTGCGGTAGCGGCCCGCTTCGAGAAGCTGCTTAATGGCGGGATAGGCCGCCTCAAAGGGCTGGTTGAGATATTCGACGCGCACATGGAGATTGGGCATCGATGCGGCGATCTCGGCTTGGACCGGTGCCAAATGGGTCTTGAGTGATTCGAGCGCGTCGGAACTGAAATCGTTGAGAACCAGCAGGCATTCAACTGCGACCTGACCAAGCCCTTGCGCGGCGCGGTCCAGGTTGACCGTCTCGACGGCGTGCTTGAGCTCCTCAAGAACGATGATAGGCGATCCTGCTGCGCCGCAGCGATAGCGGCCGCCCCCGGCGAAGCCATCGACGATGGCGAGTCGGAAGCGCGACTGCTGAGGCAGTCGGCAGCGTACGACCAGATACTCGAACAGATATTCGCGCAGAATCTTGTGCTTGCGCCGGGAATGTTCCTCAAGTGTCGCGCCTTTGGCCCATTCGTATCGCTTCTCAACCATCTCGTGTTCCTGCACCTGCCCGTTACGGCGCCGCCTCCAGCGTCGGCATCGCGTTCCAGGTCTGGCCACGATAGTGACGACCGTTCGCCTTCTTAGAGCGGCGCCTGTTGTCCTCGCCCCAAGTGCCCCATTGCTTGAAGAAGAAGGCGGTCCCGTAGGTTTCGCACTGATCGTGAATCTCGTCGATCCATTCTTCCTTGATCGGACGGGCCGAGCGGCCGCTCTCGCCGCCGACGATCGCCCAGTCGATCCCGCTGAGATCGACTTGCCCGACAGGCCCGATCAACGGCTCGAACGAAATGAAGCGAACTGCGGCGGCGACCTTTCGCAGTGCGGTGATGCGAGGAACGACGTCCGCATCCTCTACGCTGGTGCCGAGCCAGACATTGGGCAGGATGTCATCGCTGGCTTTGTGCAAAACGTCGGCCATTCGATCAGGTCGCTTAGTCAGGATTTGATAGTGGTGATGTGGCGTATCGCGCATCACCTGCCACACCTCGGCGATGAACGCTTCGCTCACGGCCTCGTGGAACAGGTCGCTCATCGAATTGACAAAAATCTTGCGCGGTTTGCGCCATCGCCGCGGAATGGCGAGCGCGCTGCGATCCTCTCGCACGATGCCGTTCCAGACGGTTCGCTTGCCGCTCTTGCGTGTCAGCCCTTCATATTTGGTGACGCCCATCGCTTCGAGCCGGCGAGCCATATCCATGGCATAGCAGTGGGTGCAGCCGCCCGACACCACTGTACACCCCGCAACTGGGTTCCACGTCGCATCTGTCCACTCGATCTGTGATTGCGCCATAGATGCTTCAGTCGCTTTCAACACCGGTATAAATTCTGCGGCTTGCCGCGCACGAGATTAGATCAAGCGGAATAGCCGATACATCGGCCAGACAAGCAAGTGCTGGTCGCCTCTGATGACCTATCCCGCTCAATGCAACCCTTCCGAGCCGAGCTTTTTGACCCCATTGGCCCCGACGGAAAGTTAGGAGTTCTGACCAAAGGCGATACACCGTTACTAGCCATAGTGGATCAATCGGTTGCAATGAAGCCGCCTCTTCCCCGATTGTCCCACAATCTGATCTGGCTGGGTGCTGGAGATAACGAACATTGGGTGAACATATCGATGGTATCGGTACTTGCCAACTGTTTGTCTGCCCATTTCGCGGCAACTCAATCTGTGATCGCAGACGATTGTCGGAGCGAAGCTGGAGGATGGGTCTGGCTCGAAAACTGTCGTTCTTTGGTCGGATAGCGCTATGCCGCATATCGCCCGTCCTTCAGCCGCCGTGCCATGCCTATGCCGGCGAGCGCGTCCAGAACCGGTCGGACGGTGGCGGCGCGTTTGCCTTTGAAGGCTCGGGCGACGTCTTGCGGCGCGAGGGGCGTGGCGGCGGCGGTGAGGATGGATTGGACGGCGCTGACCTGTTCGGGGAGCGAGCCGGGCCAGGGGATGACGTTGTCAGGCAGCGCGGCAGTGGTTTCGCCAAGGTCGAGCGTCTGGGTGACCGGGGCCTTGTAGTCCGGCGCCTGATATGCGGGGCGCAGCCAGCGGATCAGGCCTCGGGCTTCCTCGGCTGCGCGTTCCTTGTTGAGGGCGACGAGGCGCGTGAGGATTTCCTCATCGGAGAGGTCGGCGGGCCAGCCATAGGCCTGCGCGACCAGCGCATCGATGGCGTCGTGGTGCTGGCGGATCAGGGTGACGAGCCCACGATCATGCATGTCGCGCTCGACATCGGTCAGCGGGCGGCCCTCCCGCAGGGCTTCGAACACGTTGTAGAGCTTGGTGAGGGTCAGGTCCTCGTGGCTCTCAAGTACCCGCTTGCGCAGCGCGTCGAGCGCTTCAGCCTCGGCCCGGATCTTCACCTTGAGCGGTTCGGGTACCTCAGCGGGGAATGGGAAAGGGTCGAAACAGCGAGATTTGTTGTAGCGCGGGTCGTCCCCCATGCCCATGCGTCCGCCCGATGCGATCGACCATGGCACATGAAAGCGGCTTGAGAGTATTCCGAGCCGATAGGCATCATCAAGCGCGATGCAGACAAGCATGTTGTCCGGCAAGATTGTCGTGGGAAGGAACTGGAATACTCTGTGCTTCGTGGTTTCCACAGTGGCGATGTATCGCGCCAGCCCATGCAGCGCTTTTCGTAGATCGGGACGCGGCTTGCCAAACAACCACCACTTTTCGGCATACTGCCTTGCATCGGCCGTATTGCTTTTCGCCACTTGTCCTTCCCTCTGGGGGCGCACGGCATTGGCGAGGTGCTGATACACTTTCGGATGCCGGTTTCTGACCTCGTTTTCACTGAGGCCGAAGAGGTCAATTACCTTCACTCCCCGTGAGCGAGCAGCAAGATCGCGACCGTTCCGATAATCGAAGATCACATCGTCACTATCGCCAGAGCTGGTTCGAATGGGCGCTGGCTGGGGAACAATTCGAGTTTCCGACAGAACCGCTGCCACTTCTGGCGTAACTATGAAGCCGTCACCATGAAGCTTTACGCCGGGTGAGCAAAGTCCATCATTTGCCCGAAGAGCGACGGTCGCAGTCAAGTCAGCACCTAACCTAAGGTCAGCGCTGATCTGGCCAACCCTTTCGGTGTAAACGAGATGATCGGGTGCGCCGCTTTCGTCGGCAACACTCCAGTGATGGCCCGCAGCCTTGCCCGGCGCGGCGACCGTCATGGCGATGCGCACGGCGGCCCCATCCTTCTCGTCCACCCAGGGGTGGTTCGGGATAGCGAACAGCAGGCTGACCCGATCCTTCGCGTCCAGATGCTTGGCAATCACGCGGCGGCTGAACACCTGCGTGATCGAATTGGTGGTGACGAAGCCGAACCGGCGCGTGCCTGCCTTGCGCACGGCGGTTGCTGCCTTGTCCCACCAGTGCATGACGAAATCGGCACTCTCGGGTACATCCGTTGTCGCGAACAGCGCCTTGAAGTAGCCATCACCCAAACGGTCGCGCACATCCTTGCCGCCAATGAAGGGCGGATTCCCGACAATGAAATCCGCCTTCGGCCACTTCGCCGCGCGCGGCTTCACGTACCGGTAGACCTCCACCCGCGTCGTCTCGTCAGGCACCTTCTTGCCGGTGACGGGGTGCTCTTTCATCGTCTCGCCGTCCCAGCGGGTGACGGGGTTTCCGCCTTCGTCCAGCTCTGCAACCTTCTCGTCCCACTCGATCAGGGCGTCGCGGTTCTCGATGGTCTTGACGTCGCGCAGGATAGGCTCGGGCGGGGTGCGGTCCGCGCCGTTCACCCGGAAATGCCATTGCAGGTAGCCGATCCACAGGACCAGCTGCGCAATCGCAGCGGCGCGCGGATTGATCTCGATGCCGAGGAAGTTTTCGGGGGTGATGGTGTAGCCGGTGAGCTCGGCGACATACTGGTCGTCGCCCAGTTCGACCAGCAGATCGAGCACCTCGCCCTCCAGTTCCTTCATGCGCGCCATGGCGACATAGAGGAAGTTGCCAGTGCCGCAGGCGGGATCGAGCACCTTGGTCTGGGCAAGCCGGGAATGGAAAGCCTCGACAAAGGCCTTGGCCTCGTCTGCCTTGCCCTCTTCGATCAGGGTGGCGGCCGCCCCGCGCACCCCGTCCCAATCGGCGCGCAGCGGCTCCATGATGGTCGGGCCGATCAGCCGCTCGACATAGGCACGCGGGGTGTAATGGGCGCCGAGCTTGGCCCGCTCCTTTGGGTTGAGCGCGCGTTCAAGCAGGGTGCCGAAGATCGCGGGTTCAACCTCGGTCCAGACGTGTTCGGCGGCCTGGATCAGCACCTCCAGCTCTTCAACATCGAGGGGCAGGGCGGTGCGTTCCTTGAAGAGGTAGCCGTTGAACTTCCTGAGCGGCACGCCGAGCGCGGGCGAGAACTCGCCCTTGTCCATCGCCGCCCATAGCGCGGAAAGCTGGTGTTCGAGATGCTCCGGGTGGGCGCGCTGGTTCTTGAGGAGCTGGGTGAAGCTGCCCTCGGGGATCAGCTTGCTGTCCTCGGCGAACATCGTGAACAGCACGCGCATGAGGAAACCGCTGGTGGTCTCGGCATCGTAGCCGCGCTTTTCGAGGCGGCGGGCGACGGTGGCGAGCAGATCGGCAATGTCGCGGGTGACGCGGGCGGCGCGGGCGGTTGGGTCGAGGCTTTTGGGATCGGTCCAGATGGCGCGCAGGCGATCGCGCACATCGTCGTCGCGCAGGTCCTCCAGCATGATCCGGTAGCGCGCCCGGTCGGGGAACTGGGCGTATGCCTTTCCGGTGCCGGTGAAGTCGGCATAGACTTCGATGCAGTAACCGATGTCGGCGACGAGCAGGAACGGCGGCCAGCCATGATCGATGGGGAGCGCCTTGGCGTAGCGTTCAGCCTGGCCCTTGGCCTGCACCATCGCCTTGGCCCATCCGGGCGTGCCGCGCCGGGCAGTGCCGCGGGCGACGCGGGTCTTGGCGGTCTGGCCGAAGATGTCGAGATCGTCCTCGCCCTTGTCGGCTGCCGCCCGGTCCGCCTCGCTGCCCTGTTTGGCTTCGAGGATGAAACACCCGCGCTTGTAGCAGTCGATCCGGCCGAAGCTGGTGGTGCCGTCGCCATTGTCCTGAAAGACCCGGCGCTCGAAGACGTAGTCGTTGGCGGTATCGTCAGCCTTTGCGCCGCGGGGTGGGTCGACACCTAGGAGATTGGCCAAGCCGTGGATGAAAGATTGCGTGTTGGCGAGTTCGGACCCACCCGTCTCGCGCCATTCGGCGATGAACGCTTCGATTCTATCCTGCCCCATTGCCATCAAGTGCTTGTAGTCACGAGGCAGCGAGGACCGCAATTACCAAGCGGAGAACTCGATGACTTTTGAACGTCTAGGGCGTAAGTAGATGAGGAATTTTCCACCGTCTCATTAGATGGCGGCTAGGATTTTCATCCGCCGATTTCGTGGATGCAGCATTTCTTCTTCCTTGCCTAGAGGCTCGAAGCGTTCATCCTAAGGGCACCAGAAAGGAACGCCCTATGAAAACGTCAAAGCGCCGCGGCCGCCCCAAGGGTTCGGGCCTGAAAGGCGACGCAAGGCTGTTAGATAAGATTGCTGACCTCATCCTAGATGATCCTTCGTTGACGCCGACTGCAGCCATCAAGAAGGCTGTTCCAAATTGGAATGAGACCGTCACTAGGCGGCTGCGAGGGAAGTGGAAGTCGCAAGCCGACAAACTTCTGCTGCAGGCGCGCCAACGGTTGGAGGAGGCTGCACAACTTGATTCGGCGATCAGAGCCCCATCCAGCAATCATGGAAGCTCACCGACGGGTGCTTCGTTATTGCAGATTCTTTACTCGCCAGCCTTTCAGCAGGCCTATGAAATTGAGCGGCTTCCAGTTGTTCAAATAGCGAGGAGTCTCCAAAATCATCCTTTAGCCCTGTTGAGCAGGAATTTATCTGAAAATTCCACGCTTCGAATGATTCGAGAAATACAGGATAGTCCGACTTTCAAGATTGCGCGTGAATTGCAACGGATCCGCCTACGGTCGCAACTCTGAATTGCAAGGTCTTGGATGTAGCCTTGTTATAACGATGCATCTACTGCGTCGGCTCGCCACGCCGGATTGTACGATACACCGTCGGCCGCGAAACCTTGAACAGCTTGCCGAGGTCGCTGATCGAGTACTCGCCGGTGGCGTGCATCTTGAGCAGTTCGCGCTGCTGCAGGTCGGAGAGCTTGGGCGGCTTGCCGCGCAGCTTGCCCTTGTCGCGGGCTATCTTCATGCCCTCGCGGGTGCGCAGGCGGATGAGGTCGCTCTCGAATTCCGCAAAGGTGGCGAGGATGTTGAAGAACATCCGGCCCATGGGGTCGTTTGGGTCGTAGACCTGCTTGCCCAGCGCGAGGCTCACGCCGCGCTTCTCCAGTTCATCGGCGATCGCCCGCGCGTCGGGTACCGAGCGGGCGAGGCGATCAAGCTTGGGCACGACGAGCGTCTCGCCGGCGCGGACCGCGGCCAGTGCCTGGGCGAGGCCGGGGCGATCGCGGTTCCGGCCGGTCAGACCATTGTCGGTGTAAATGCGGTCCTCGGGCACCCCGAGCTCGATCAGCGCCCGGCGCTGGGCGGTGAGGTCCTGCTTGTCAGTTGAGCAGCGGGCATATCCGATGAGAGTCTCGGTCATTTGTAACGGATGCGGCCCCTGTGTGAGAAAACAAAGCGTACCACCTTAATGAGAGAGCGGGCAAGCCGGATTTTCGGAGGGGAGGGGTGTCTAGCCTCTGGCGCCCACAAACTGTCCGTTGAACGATCCCTTGGGCCGCACGAGCCTTGCTCATTTCAAATGTATTGACCTGCGCTTGATACAGAAAACCAAAAAGTGTAATGGCCAATCGACCATACAGCGAGGTGCCTTATGAACGTGCAGCGGGGAAAACTTGTTTCGGGAGGAAGGCTGCAATTGCCGGTCGAGATCCGGCGTGCGCTCTCTCTATCCGATGGCGACACCGTGCTGCTCGAAGTGGTCGATGGCGAAATCCACGTGCGGCCCTATCGCGATGCTGTGACCCGGGTTCAGGCGAAGTTGCGCAAGTATGTGGAGCCAGGTCGCAGCTTGTCTGACGAATTGATAGCTGAGCGCCGGGCTGCCGCAGAAAATGAGTGATAAGCGCTATATGCTCGATGCCTCGGCCGTGCTCGCGATGATGCTCGGCGAGGACGGCGGCGATCAGGTTCGGGAGCGACTTGCTGCCAGCCACATCAGCGCTGTCAACCTTTCTGAGGTTGTTGCCAAACTACAAGAAGGCGGTGTGCCCGATGAGGTCATAACGTCCAGTCTTGCAGAGCTGAATTTCGATGTGCTCGCGTTCGATCAGAGTCAGGCAGTGCATGCCGGACTGCTGCGTGCTGCGACGCGAAGTGTCGGATTGTCCTTGGGGGATCGAGCCTGCCTTAGCGCAGCCGAGTCGTGCAATGCAGTTGCAGTGACAACCGATCGGGCATGGGGCAAACTCAACGTTGATATCGTCGTCGAAGTTCTTCGCTAATTTCCGCTCCGACCCAAGACCTTCCGGCCGCTCCCGACCACATCCGGCCATTGGTCGGTTCCTACGGTAACGTCTGCTTTTGGCAAGAGCGGACATTCGCATTCGGCCGCGCACCCTTTAGGGTCCGGGCGAGGGTCGTATCGACGCTCCCATCCTTTCTGTCAGCAGCTTCGCACTTTGCGTCTCGCAGATCCACGGCTCTGTCCAGCTTGGAAGAGTGCCCGCACAAAAATCTCCGCGCCTATACAACTATCTCACCCAACCGGCGCCGATGCACGGCTTCATGTCTAGATCGATACTGTCGGGACGGCCATCATCAGTCTGCAAAATGTTTGAGGATTGTAAACTGGTATAAAGATGCCAGCGGCGACCTCTGAGAAAACAGACTCAGCACAAACATGAAGCACCTTTCAATCCTTCAGTTCGATCAATCTTTTTGAATTGTCGATATGATGCTCTGTACGTAATCTATTGATTAAACAAGACACGGATATTTCAAAAATCGTGAAGCTATTCAAGGTATTTGTCATATTCATCACATGAACGCAATCTCAATTTAAGAATAAAGGTAATTTTATGAATGAAAATTCACACGATATCTCGACCCTGAACTCTTTGATCGCCACGACGATCGACAGCGCCGATGGCTACGCGGAGGCTGCAAAGGATTCTGAAAGCGGTCGTTTTGCGGCGATTTTTAATGAGCGTTCGGCCGAACGTCGCTCGGTCATGACGATGTTGCAGACTGAGGTGGCGCGTCTGGGCGGGGAGCCGGAAGACGACGGCACCATGCTCGCCGGAGCGCATCGCGTGTTTGTCAATCTGAAGTCGGTGGTTACCGGTAAGGATGACAAGGCCATAATTAACGAGGTTGAGCGCGGCGAAGATCATATCAAGGGCAAGTTTGAAGACGCCATGGCCGACAGCCAACTGTCCGCCGCCGTCCAAGCTATGATCCGCGAATGCTATGCTTCAGTCAAATCGGGGCATGACCAAATGCGCGACATCAAACACGCCATGGAAAACGGTCGTTAATCAAATCGATCCGGCAGGAGCGCGAAATCGTTTTCCGGCCGGATCGAACCCGCATTACGATGCAGACATTGCGCCGCTGATGCTGCCCTTCCTCTCGGCTCCCTTCCATTTGAGTGCCACCAACCCATCCATACAGACTTGTGTTTGACGCTCGGCGAAAGCGGACAATATTGGGGCCGTGTACAGATGATGACTTTGGTTAGCTGGTCCGCGGCAGCGCAATTTGAAACGGTTCGCGGGAGGCGCATTCAGATCCCGCACGGAAGCCGACGAAACCCAGGGTGGCTCGCCTCCTACGGCAACTGGTAGCCCGAAGCACTCACCTGAAGATCGCCTTTGCGCGGGTCCGTACGGAAAAATAGACCTCCATTGGTCTGGGATTGCCCGGCCACATAGTCCAACGTTGTCTCTTTAACCTCGGTTTCATGCCCTTCCGCGTTCAGACGTCCTTCCACGGTTACACCCGCAACAGTCTGATCACCGTGATTAAGAGCGCTAAATTCCACCAGATATTGTTCGCCGCTGACCGATATGGCTGTCACCTTCAAAGCGATTTGTGGCTTTGCGAGGGGGCCCTGCAGGGCTTTCCAGGCTATAGTACCGATCAGTGCGATTGTGATCAGCAGGCCGAGGCCTGCTACGACCCATTCGATTAGTGGCCTTGCGCTGCGCTGGCCGTTGTCATCCAGCTGGGCCATATCCACTCCTATATTATGATGCGCGCAGATGCCGCGCCCAAGGCTGCAGGAAAGCCAAGAACGGTGGTCATCATTGCGATCTGAGTTAGGGATGCACCGTCGGTTCGCCCGAAGGTCCACAATACGTAAAGGCTAACGACCACCGCAATGCCATAGCCGGCAACGCTGTGGCTGATAAGCAACCAACCGAATTTCATCCCCGCAGGCGCATGTTCACTTCCCCTGAAGTCGAGCGCGTACACGAAGGCATGAAGGGCCAAGATCGAGAGCAGCATCAACGACAGCGCTTGAAGATAGGTCATCTTGAAGGCGATCAGCAGCATCTCATCGGTTGGGGCGACATTGAACGCGAGGAAGATCGCGCCGGCCAACATGATGAATAGCTGGCCCGGGTACCCTGCCCTTCTTTGTTTAGCCTCAAGGTCTTTCTGACCGGAGCCCAATTGACCGCGTGCCAGGATCGCGCCGATGCTGGCGGGCACGGTCTGAATGGCAATCTTGCCGACGATTTCATTCAGCGGCATCGCAAGAGTGATGATGCCGAACAGGATCAACATCAGCGCCGCTGCCACCGCCCCAACCCCGAACGCCACGATCGCGTCGAGCGCATCTTCGTTCGCCCCGCCCGTTCTTTCGAACCCGACAAAGTAGGATAAGGGCAACAAAAGCAGGAGCGTCAGGACCAGCAACAAAAGCAGCCGTGCGCGATCAAGATAGATGCCCATCCACCACATCTCCATCGTCATCAGCAGCGGAAACGAAAACAGGATCGCGCCCGCTAGCGCTCTTGCCAAAGCGCGGCCAAAGCTTTGGCGCGCGTGCATTGTGAACGACGGGAGAGGCGGCGCAGGATTCATCTTGTCAGCGTCCAATTTAGGTTCTCCGCTAAGAACCCTGTATCGTTAGCGCGCTCTATGTCGTCCCCAACAGAGGTTTGTTATCCTGCAATTGCGTGCTGAAGTGCTATCTTCAGTTCGGTAGGATCTATGGGCTTGGTAATCATCGGGGCCTGAAGCGCAGCTTCGATTTGGTTCGCAGTTTCGGCGTAACCGGTGCAATAAACAAAGGGTATCCTCAGTGCCAGCAGGGCATGTGCAACCGGAGCACTGCTGGCTCCAGCGAGATTGACGTCAAGGACAGCGACGTCAGGTGCCCGCCTCTTAATAAGGTTGAGCGCCGCTTCTGAACTCGGCGCAGGGCTCGTAACTTTGCACCCAAGTTCCTCGACAATTTCTGTTAGAGTTATGGCGATAAGGGGCTCATCATCGAGTATAAGAACCAGTTTGCCAGAAAGGTCGTTGTCTTGGCCCTCTGCTGTAGCGGGATCGGTGCGAGAGCTGGGCTCTTCATCTATTAATGGTTTAACCTCCAATCCTCCTTCAACAGGGAAAACGATATGGCACCGTAAACCGCTTGGTTCCCAATCGAGTGTAACCTTACCGCCTAACTGGTGCACGATAGCACCCCGGATTGCAGTTGATCCGAAGCCCGGTGCCATTTGCACTGCAACTGGGGGCCCGTGCGTTTCGGTCCAATTGAGTTCCAAATTGCTTTGGTTTTCGTTCTCGGAAATCTGCCATGCAACCAGCAGCTTGCCTTTCGGGACCGAAAGAGCACCATGTCTTGCGGCATTGATAGCAAGCTCATGTAACACCATCGCCAACGCTTGTGACGCGTTCGGCTTCAGGTTCACAGGCGGCCCTTTAAGTATGATTTGCGGAAAGCCGGTCCGGTGAAAAGGAGCCAGTTCTTCGTTGACGAGGGTGGTAAGATCAGCGCCTTCCCAGCGACTTGCGGCAAGCAAGGTGTGTGTACGAGCAAGCGCCTGAATTCGACCTTCGAGGGCAGTCTTGAACGTTGCAATGTCATCTGCCCTTGTTAGGCGAACGATAGATTGCACTACGCCAAGAAGATTTTTGGCCCTGTGATCCACCTCGTCGACCAAAAAGCGCAGTCGATGCTGGGCCTTCCTTCGCTCGGTGACGTCAAGCGATAATCCAATGATTCCTTGTACTTCCCCCTCAGCATTCTTGAACGGGGTCTTGATCGAAAGCCAATGTACCATCTGTCCATCGGGAGAAGCGAGATCTTCCTCAAATTGCTTCGATACGCCTGCGTGCATGACTGCTTGGTCGTGGGCCATAATTGCCCGAGCCTGAGCTTCGTCGCGAATATTCTCCAGGTCGGTCCTGCCAAGGAACTTATCAGCGTCCACGCCGAGAGCTTCAGCAAATCCTGGGTTACCCATGAGAATACGCCCTTCGGCGTCCTTGGCGTAAGCAGCCCCGGGCAGACTATCGAAGAAGGTATGCAAAAGCGTATTAGCGCGATCGCGTTCGCTCGCCATGGTGCGAAAGGGAGTGGCATCGAAGTTTATGCCAATTAGGCGTGAAGGTCTGCCATCCTCGTTACGGAACAGTTCAGCGCGGCTGGCTAGCCAAATTATCGTACCGTCGTCCTTATGGAACCTGAACTCGATATCGAGCCGATCATGCCCGCGTCGAGCAGTTTCGAATGCCTCGTACGCTCGATCTCTGTCTGCTGCGTCAATCCGCTGAATTACAGCTTCGATACTGGGCGCTTGAGCCGGATTGATGCCGCTTACCTCATAGAAAGATGGTGACCACCAAAGGGCACCGGACTTCAGATCTAGATCCCATAATCCAATCCTGCCCACTCCCAGCGCCAGACTAAGCCGCTGCTCACTTTGGCGTAACCGATGAAAACCTGATCGGAGGAAATGTGCAACGAGGATGATGGAGCCACTGGTGGTGACAAAGAAAGCGAGGTTGACCAGCCCGATTGCGGATGCTTCGAAAAAACCCTTTGGCTCGAGCCAGAAAATGGTGGCCGCAATGGAGCATCCGGCCAGCGATAACAGACCTCCACCACGGCCGCCGACCAAAGTGCATGCGAGCACCGTTGGGTAAAAAATTGCAAAGGGCACAAGGCCATCACCAAAAACATCCAGCCATCTGCGCATGCCTATTGCCGCCGCAGTAATGAGAAGCGCTGACATGTAGGAGACCCACAGCGGGCGTACGCGCAAAATATCCATGTGCTCTACCAATCCAACATAAGGATGGACTTCACCTTGCCCGAAGTGTTCTGTTGTCGAGGCACCTTGACTCGGTCCATGCCGCCGTTGTCGATGAGGATCCTTAGATCGCATGAAGAAGCGCGCCGCCTTCCGTAAAAGGGAGTTTTCGGGAACCGCGCTCATGATCGATCAGAGTAACCATTTTGTCTCTAAATGCCGATGCCTCATTTGTTAGTGTCGCAAAAATTGTCATAACATAGGTTAGTCGCCATATGGCAGGCACTGGATTGCTAACTCGGAGCACTTGCAGAACTTGCATCACGAAAATTGAATGGGTATATACGCTCTAAACCCATGATTGTTTTTAACCCATAAACGTGTCAGCGGCGCGTGGTGCAGTACTGTAGCGCGCTTTATCGCAGAAACAGTAAATATCTTTACCGGACACGACCTTTTTTAATTCTCGTAAATAAACCGGTATCTTGAAACTCATTGTAGCAATAGCCAGTGGGGTAGAGGTCGTAATCTATGGAACATCACATTGTCGATTACGGCGAATATATGCCGCATGGCATGTGTTTACTTTGGCAGCCATGGCTGGTAATTTTATGGGCTGGTTCAGATCTCCTTATTTTCTTATCCTATATCGCAATACCAGTAGCACTCCTTTCGGTTCTTCGTAAACGGACAGAGGTGCCTCAACCTGGCTTAGTCGCACTGTTCGCCTCGTTCATCTTGCTGTGCGGGATTACGCATTTCTTTATGATCGTCACCTTGTGGGTTCCCATTTATCCCATTGTTAGCTGGATTAAGCTCGCCACTGGACTCGTCTCAACCGCGACCGCGATCATGCTTTTCAAGCTGGTACCCGACATTATTGCCCTTCCATCGCCGGTGATGCTCGAGCGTGCTAATCGCGACCTTCAGTCTGAGATCGATTCTCATCTGCAGACACTGGCAACACTCGATCAACAGGTCCGGGATCGCACCGCCGAGCTTGAGGAGGTCACCACGGCGCTCGCAGTTCAGGCGAGAGAAGCCGTCCACCGCAGCAGCAACCTGCTTGGCATCGTTCAGACACTCGCATTGCAGTCTGCAAAAGGTGCGCAAAATGCCGAAGACTTCCTAACCCCATTTCTGGGGCGCTTGCGCGCGCTCGCTGTTGCCACACGATCAATCGCTAACTCTGACCATGTGTCAGCACACCTTCAAGCGGTGATCGAAGCTGGTTTGTATGTACTTAGCAAAACATATGGCGAACGATTCCGATTTTCCGGCCCAGACATGTTGGTCAACACGTTAGCGGCTCAGCAAATTAGTCTTGCTATTCACGAACTGGTCTCAAATTCGCACAAATACGGTCTCGGTGCCTCGGAGCGAGCTTACGTAGACCTCAGGTGGTCTATCAAGGACGAAGTCTTCGAACTGCTCTGGCAGGAGCGCAATGGCATTCCACATAGCTCGGCCGATGAAAGCGGGCAGGGATTTGGGACTAAATTGCTCTTGACCATAATTCCTGCAACTCTCGAAGGTGCGGCGGAACGCACGATTCAAAGTGGCGAATTCGTTTACCGCCTTCGCGTGCCGTTTAGAGCGATGATCAACGTAAAATCTGCACGAAACGACACATCGCTTGCGGACCAGATTATAAAAGACAGTTACGATATCTGAAGTCGGCTGCCCATGCTCTCGGCGCCATCGATGACAGGAGATTGGTGTGCAAAACAAGCCGCTTCACAATCGACACATTCTCATTATCGAGGACGACTACTACCAAGCAGAAGATACTCGAGATTACATCACAATGGCTGGAGGTGCAATAGTATCTTGCTGGGGAACTCCGCCTAATCTTGATGAACTTTTGATGTCTCAGAGAGTTGATGTTGCCCTTTTAGATATTAACTTAGGAGCCAAACAGTCTTTCGATTTGGCAAGGGAACTATCCGCCAGACATATTCCATTCGTATTTTTGACGGGCTATGATTCGGACATACTCCCAAATGATCTATCGTACGCGCGCCTCATCTCTAAACCGGCGGCAGAGTCAAGCGTAATAGATGCTCTTGTCGAAAGCGTGACAGCATGATGTCTTTACGGTAATCGGAATGAAGCGTGGATAAAGCTATCTTAGGTCGTTCGATATTTGCCTGTTACCCGGTGCCGCCTTTGCCAACTGATCATCGACATAGCTTCCATCATAATCAGCGACGCAGCGTAGTCGATCTAAGTCGAAGATTTTTACTTGGCCCGATCTAAATTCAGCTAGCCCCTCATCGCGAAGTTGCTGAATTTTTCGACTGACGTGGACAGACGACAGGCCGAGACAGTCAGCTATTTCGTACTGTACTAAGGGTAACTCGAAACAGCCGTCGGTGACCATCTGCACATTGGAAAGGCGGTGGTGCAATTCACAGATGAAGTATGCTACCCGCTCCAGCGCATCGCGTTTTCCGATATTGATGAGCCAAGATAATAGGTATGAAAATTCTGACGCAGCAAATAATTGAATTGTATTTGCGAACTGCGGCAAATTATTGATATTTCGAGTGAAATATCCCTGAGGAATCCAAGCAACCTTACAAGACGTAAGAGCAATGATTTCATCATGAAACGCGTGAGCGGATATGCGGCTAAGAAGAGCCATATCTCCCGGGAGAAGCAGGCCGCTTATTTGTCGCGCACCATTTCGCAAATAGTGACTTTTTACGGCCGTGCCTAAAAGGATGATTGGAAGTTCCTTATCGTGGATCCTATCCGAGCAAATGATCGTTCCCTTTGGGATGCTCTCTGGTTCGCCAAGCATGGCTTCGATGATATCAATCTCGGCCGTGCTCAGGGTATAAAACCTCTGAAGTCGAATACCAAATGCGCTTGGCATGGTTCTCTCCCCGGCGAGTCTAAGATAAACACGCGATTATTTAGCAACGGGCGACTTAGCTATCAATATGCCCATCGTGGCGGACGAACGCCGGACGTTTGTTGATTGCGATATAGTCTTTCAAAATGCGGTTTGACAATGTCAGCTATCGTCTAACGTTGCGGCGTTCGCTTCCAGCCGCAGCCGCCCCAGTCCCGGTCGTTGACGATCCCTAGATCGAACGTCGGCTTCGGCCCGGAAGCCGTCATTCCGTTATCAGGATCGTGCAATAGTCGCAGATATGACCGTAGTTAGTTGGAAATCAATCTCTACTAAAATGCGATTGGCAGTTCACCTTCTCGCCATGACGCGGTTGCTCCGACCGCAACGCGTCTCGCACTTTGAACGACTGCCACCGCCGATCGGGCATATGCCTATGTTAGTGCGGCCAGGGTGGCACCGCGCCAGATCATGCAAATAGCATTCGTGCCGCGCGAATAGCTTCTGAAAGGAGAGGGACTTGGCAGCACGCCCCTATTGGTCCGGCCAAATCCGTCTGGCGCTGGTCTCGATCCCGGTCGAGATCTTTGCCGCGACCAAGCCCGGCGCGCAGCTCAAG
>Ga0209278_1000375_pt1 | contig 38487 bp, 41 predicted proteins | sample JI81BgreenDNA_FD_187504 | JGI IMG/M metagenome (GOLD analysis project Ga0209278, IMG submission 187504) | Wastewater effluent complex algal communities from Wisconsin, to seasonally profile nutrient transformation and Carbon sequestration -... | ecosystem: Engineered > WWTP > Effluent > Algae...
AGGCGCCGCCGCCGGCATCCTTGGTCAACACGTCCGCCGATGAGATCGCCGCCAACGCGCCGGGCGCGCATTGGCTCGACATCAACCCCGATCACATCTTGGTGATGGACAGTGCTGCAGGCCGGATGGTGATCCAGCTGGCCCCGCAATTCGCGCCGATGCATGTGGCGGCCATCCAGAAACTGGTGCGCGCCGGCCGTTTTGATGATGGCCGCATCGTGCGCGTGCAGGACAATTATGTCGTGCAATGGGCGGCCAAACCGGTGGACGGCAAGGAGCCGGTGAGCCAGCCACCCGATGTCCGCGAACAGCGGGTGCGGCCCGAGCATCTGCCGGCAGAATATGAGCGGGCACTTGCGGATGTCGCCTTCACCCCGTCGCCGTTCAAGGACAGCTATGCCGAAGCCGGATTCGTATCGGGCTGGCAGGCGGCGCGCGACCAGAGCACCGGCACGGTCTGGCTGGCGCATTGCTATGGCACGGTGGGCGTCGGCCGTGACATGCCGCCGGATACCGGCGACGGGGCCGAGCTTTACGCCGTGATCGGCCATGGCCCGCGTCATCTGGATCGCAATATCGCCAATGTTGGCCGCGTGCTGGCCGGCATCGAACCGCACGCCGCCCTGCCGCGCGGGACGGAGGCGCTGGGTTTCTACAAGGATGAGCGCCAGCGCACCAAGATTACCCGCGTGCGGCTGGCCAGCCAGATTCCCGGTTTTCCGCGCTGGCAGATGATGGACACGGCATCGCCCAGCTTTGCCCAGGTGGTGCAGGCCCGTGCCAACCGCACCGGATTTTTCGTGCGTCAGGCGGGCGCGGCGGATCTGTGCACGCTGAAAGTGCCGGTGCGTGAGGTGAAATGACGCCGATCATCAAGCTGTTGCGGGCGGACGAATGGGCGCAGTTTCAGGAGACGCGCGTGTTTGCCGGGTCGCCTGATGATCTGCGTGATGGCTATATCCACATCTCCACGCCCGAACAGGCGCCCGGCACGCTGGCAAAGTGGTTCGCCGGGCAAGTGGGCGTGGTTGCGCTGACCTTGGATGCCGATGCGCTGGGCGACATGCTGAAGTGGGAGGAAAGCCGCGGCGGGCAACTCTTCCCGCATCTCTATCGCCCGCTGCGTCTGGATGAAGTGATCGAGGTGCGCGCCGCCTAGGCCCGATTTAATCCGATGGCACCAAGGAAGACCTCGCTCATGCCGAGCTTGTCGAGGCACGCGCTGAGCGTGGTGGGTGCCTCGACAAGCTCGGCATGAGCGGTTCAGTTCAGCTGCAATCAGACCTTCTGCGCTGCTTTTGCCCGCTGGAAGCCGTCGCGCGCCTGACAACGCTCCCAGAATGACAGCAAGTGCGGCCCTACCTCGCCGAGATGGCCGAGATTGCCGGCCAGCAGCAGCGCATAGGCGACCGCGATATCCGCCACGGTGAAATCATCGCCGCACAACCATGGCCGGCCATCAGACAGCGCGCGTTCGGCCCAGATGGTGCGGGCGATGAACCAGCGGCGATAATCGCTGGCCACCTTTGGATTGCGGTTCTCCGGCTTCTCCAGCAGCGTGTAACGCAGCACCAGTGTCTGCGGGAAGGTGAGCGTTGCATCGGATTGGTGCAGGAAATTCAGATAATCGCCGTAACGCGGATCGCCGGGGAGTACCCGCAGCGCGCCAGCCTTGTCGGCCAGATATTGGCAGATGGCGGCGCTTTCCGTCATCTTCACATCACCATCGGTGAAGAAGGGGATGGTGCCGAGCGGGTTCAGTTCCAGATAGGCCGGCTCCAGCCAGCGCGGCGGGAAGGGCAGCAGCACCAGTTCGTACGCCAGGCCCAGTTCTTCCAGGGCCCACAGCGGCCGGAAGCTGCGCGCATCGTGGCAGTGCCAAAGCTTCATCTGGCTCTGTTTCATCATGTGCCCCTTCGCAAAGCCAAATCGCTCCCCATATTCATGGGCGCTTAAACTTCACGCAGCAATCTCGGCATTATGAACAGGATAATCACTTCAATGGTGGACAGGCTGAAATTGGCGGGCGGCGTGCTGGTGGGCGCGGCGGCGGGTGTCGGGCTGGCAGTGGGCATCGCCCAGCTGTCGGACACCGGGCATGTTTCGGCCCAGATCCCGCCGATGGACACGACCGACGTGGCGCGCGCCGTGCCGCAATCCGGCCAGGTGGCCCTCAGCTTTGCGCCGGTGGTCAAATCCGCCGCGCCCGCCGTCGTCAACATCTACACCGCCACGGTGGACCGCCGCCCGCGCAGCATGAACGAGGAGTTCATTCAGCGCTTTTTCGGCGGCGCGCCGGTGCAGCCCCGCGTGTCGCAATCACTGGGATCGGGCGTGATCGTGGGCGCCGATGGCCTGATCATCACCAACAACCACGTGGTGGAAGGCGCCGATCAGATCCTCGTCGCGCTGGCTGATCGGCGCGAGTTCAAGGCCAAGATCCTCTTTGCCGATCCCCGCCTCGATCTGGCGCTGCTGAAAGTGGAAACCGAAGGCGCGGTGCTGCCGGTGATCCGCATGGCCGACAGCGACCGGCTGGAAGTTGGCGATGTGACGGTGGCCATCGGCAACCCATTCGGCGTTGGCCAGACGGTGACGACTGGCATCGTTTCGGCGCTGGCCCGCACCGGCATCGGCGTTTCGGATTGGCAGTTCTTCATCCAGACCGACGCCGCCATCAATCCCGGCAATTCGGGCGGCGCGCTGCTGGATGCGCAAGGCCGGCTGATCGGCGTGCCCACCGCCATCTTCAGCCGCGGCGGCGGTTCCAACGGCATCGGTTTTGCCATCCCATCCAAGATGGTGCGCGTGTTCCTGAACGCGGCCGACAAGGGCAAGCTGGTTTCCGGCTGGATCGGGGTGGAGGGCGAAGCGCTGACCGCCGATACCGCCAAGCAGCTTGGCCTTGATCGCCCCGGCGGCTTGCTGGTGACTGGCGTGGTGCCCGGCAGCCCCGGTGCCAAGGCCGGGGTCAAGCCCGGCGACGTGCTGAAAAGCGTGGACGGCAAGGAAGTCGCCAACGGTGGCCAGTTGCGATATTCGCTGGCCACCGAAGGCGTTGGCACCACGCTGAACATGCGGCTGTGGCGCGATGGTGCGGAACGGCAGGTGCCGGTAACGCTGGCACCGCCGCCGGAAAACCCGCCGCGCAGCATCACGCGGCTGGCCGGCCGCTCCATCCTGAACGGCGTGACGGTCGCCAATCTGTCGCCGGCCTATGCCCAGGAACTTGGCGCCGGCCTGCCCGAACAGGGCGTGGTGGTGGTCGCGATCGAGGCCAACGCGCCCGCCGGGCGCTTCCTGCGCCCCGGCGCCCTGCTGGAAAGCGTGGGCGGCCAGCCGGTAAAATCGGTGGCCGATGTGATCCGCCTGTCCAACGCTGGCGCGCTGCTGGTGCGCTTTGCCATCGGCGAACAGCGCGCCGAATGCGGGGTGAACAATGCCGGCGGCATCAGCTGCCGGACATGATGGCGGATTTCCGCCAGCGGTAGAGTGTGAAGCGCTGTAGCCAAGCATGCGTCATGCTGGCGAAGGCCAGCATCCATCGTGGGGCGTGGCCCTTGCGTTGAGGTGGATGCTGGCCTGCGCCAGCATGACGGGCACTTATTGGAACGGACCTTCCACCATGTTCACCCTCTCCCGCCTGCCCAGCCCGTTGGGCGATCTCCTCGCCATCACCGCGCCCGAAGGCACGCTGCACGCGCTTGATTTCGCCGATTATGCGGAACGCCTGCGGCGCCTGTTCGCCCGTCACCATCCCGGTGCTGCGGTGGTGGAAGGGCCGGCTCCATCCGCACTCACCGCCGCGCTGGCTGCCTATTTCGCCGGCGATGTGACCGCGCTTGATGCCCTGCCGGTGGCCCGCATCGGCAGCGATTTCCAACGCCGGGTGTGGGCTGCGCTGCGTGCCATTCCGGCCGGTGAAACCCGCAGTTACGGCCAACTTGCCGCCGCCATCGGCCAGCCCACCGCCAGCCGCGCCATCGGCCTTGCCAACGGCGCCAACCCGATTGGCATCGTCGTGCCCTGCCACCGCGTGATTGGATCAGGCGGCGCGCTGACGGGCTATGCCGGCGGGGTGGAGCGCAAGGCCTGGCTGCTCAGACACGAAGGCGCGCTGGCCCCGATGCTGGCTTGAGGGCGCCATAGCCCGCCCACGGCCGCAACCAGTTCATGCGCGCCGTGATCAGACAGAAGGCGGCGGTGCCGATGATGGTGGTGCTGATCAGCAGCACGGCCTGCGTTGCCAATGGCAGCTGCAAGGGCAGCAGCCACCAGGTCGCCAGCACAATGATCGTCTGGTGGATCAGATAGGCTGGGAACACGGCTTCGGCCAGCGGTTGGCGCCACGGGTGATCAAAGGCCAGCCAGCGCTGCGCCGCGCCCAGCAGGCCGATGATCATGCCCCAGGCCTGCACGGCACGAGCCGTGCGGTTGAAGACGAGCAGCGCCCCGTCCGGATCGCCGGGCTGGCCGTTGATCCAGGCGACGATGGCCCAGCCGATCACGCCCAGCACCAGGCCCGCCCGCCACTGGCGTGCGACCCCGGCCCACAGCGGCCCGGCCGTGCCCATCGCCACGCCGAAGAAGAAGCTGCCGCCATAGACCCAGTGCATGCACCAATCGCTGACCAGATCGTGGGATTCCGGGAAGCGATCGGCGAGGCCAATGCGGATGGCGGCGATGGCCAGTATCGGCAGCCACAACAGGCGGTGGCCAGCCAGAAAATGGGAAACGCCCCGCGCCAGCCCTGCCCGCGCCGCCGCCGGCAGCAGCGCCAGCAGCACCGTGTACACCCACAGATAGACGACGAACCACAGATGGTTCCACGTCGGCAGGATCAGGCCCAGGCGGTCGGAAAAGCCGAAATATTCGCTTTGCCAGAAGGCGAGGAAACCGCCGCTCCACACGCCGTTCACCTGCACTTCCACCCACGGCTGCGGCGGCACGATCAGGACCACACCAAACAGCAGCGGCAGCAGCAGGCGCTTGCTGCGGCTGGCGAGGAAGCCGGCCTCGGCCTTGGCGAGCATCGCGGCAGAGGCGATGCCAGAGATGAGGAACAGCAGCAGCAGCCGCCAGGCGTTGGTGAACAGCATCACCGGTTCCAGCCAGTCGAGCCTCGCCAGCTTGATGTGCCAGCCCCACGGCACAAAGGCCATGCCGGCGTGATAGAGAATGAGCAGCGCGAAGGCGGCGATGCGCAGCCAATCGAGATCGTAACGGCGGGCGGATGTGTTTGTCATGCGCCGGACAATCGCCTTGCGCTGCCGGCAAATCAGCGGTGAAGTGCCAGCGGGCACCAGCGGCGGGATGAACGGCAGTCAGGTGGGGACGGGCGGCGACCAATCAGGGACAGGCGGCATGCGGTGGCTGGCAACGACGGTCGTGATCGCGGTGATTCTGGCCAAGGCGGTGCTGGATGGCAATTCGGCGCGCGCCGTGCTGCCCGATGTGCCGGCCTGGCAAGCCTTTGCCCTGGAACTGACCAGCGCCAGTTTCTTTGGTGCGCTGCTGCTGCCCTGGTGGCGGCTGGTGCGGCGGCTGGCCGATTGGCGCTGGCCAATGGCGCTGGCGGCGTTGATCGGCCTGTCGGCACCGGTGGCGCTGCTGCATGTGGGTTGGCTGATGATCAGCCGCAGCCTGGTCTATCGGCTGGCGGGCAGCCATTATCGCTTGCCGGAACTGGTGTCACAATTTCTGTTCGAATGGCCCAAGGATCTGCTGTGGCTGCTGGTGCTGGCGGCGCTGGGCTGGGCGCTCGATCGGCTGCTCGTTCCTGCGCAGCTACCGCCCGCGCCGCCGCGCGACGATTTCCGGTTGGCGGTGAAGGATGGCAGCCGCACGTTGTTCCTGGCGCCCGACGAGATCAGCCATGCCAGCAGTGCCGGCAATTATGTCGAACTCGCCACGGTTCATGGCGCCATTCTGCACCGGGTGACGCTGGCAGCACTGGCGGATGAATTGGCGTCGCACGGCTTCGTGCGCATCCACCGTGCCCATCTCGTGCGCCGTGGTGCGGTGCAGAGCGTGGCCAGCACTGGCAATGGCGATTTCACGGTGACTCTGGCCAAGGGTGCAACCCTGCCGGGCAGCCGCCGCTATCGCGCCGGACTGGAACAGTTGCGCCAGGGGTGACTCAAGCGGCCATTACGCGCCGGCGGCGGCGCAGGGCGGCACCCACGGCGCCAAAGCCGGCCACCAGCATCACCCAGTTCGCCGGTTCCGGCACCGGTTCCGCGCCAAAGAATTGCAGCTGCATGCGCGGGCGCTCGCTTTGGAACGCGCCATTGCCGCCCGTGTTGCGGAACACCATGTCGCCCAGGATCTCGATCGAGCGGAAGCGCGGACCCAACGGATCCGGCTCGAACCATTGGCCGATGTTGGGGCTGCTGCTGTCAGCCGTGAAGCTGCCCAGATTGGTGCCATTGATGCGGAAATTGTTGATGTCAATGGCGTTGCTGTTGGCACCACTGGTGCGGCTGTCGGCGGTTAGCAGGACATAGGCGAACGTGGTGCCGATCCGCGCTACGCGCGTGATGCTGGCGGTTTCACCGGCACCGAAGCTGTTGTCGCGGTTGAAATCGATCTGCCAGGTCAAAATGCCGGTCGTCCAGCTCCAGGCCAGGCGGAACGCATGCGGGTGGCCGAGTTGCCACACCGGGGAACCAACGGGGTTCAGCGTCGTGCCCACCACCTGGGTGCCGGCATCGAGCATCACCGCTTCAAACCCGGTGCCGCCCCAGCGCGCGCGGGCACCCAGTTCGCTGGGCAAGGGGGAGACCGGGCCAGATGACAGGATGACAGTTGCCGACACGGCAGCCGGCACAACGGCAATGACGCCTGCCGCAAGGCAAGCAAGACGACCCAAGGACACCACGTTCGACCCAATCCGAATGCAACAGATCCGGATCGGGTTCATAATGTGGAAAGGTTAACGAAGAATTTTCTTTGGCAATTGTTGACGGCAGCCGCAATGTCGTGATGCTTGCCTGATGCGCGCGTTGCTGTTCTTGCTGATCGCTCTTGTGGTGGCTTCGCCCAGTGTGGCGGCTTGGCGGGTAGCGGAATCAGCCCATTTCAGGGTTTATGCCGACATGTCGGCCGCTGATCTGCGGCGGCGGGCGGAATTGCTGGAAGATTATCGCGGCCTGCTGGGCAAATTCACCACAGCCCAGGTGGATGATGCGGCGCCGAAGCTGGATATCTATATCGTCGATACCATGTCCAGCGCGGTGCCGTTCGGCAAGGTGGGGCCAGATACGGCCGGCTTTTACAACGCCGGCGATCGCGGCATCGCGGCGTTCGCCACCAAGGGGGAGTTTGGCCAGAAAGTGCTGCTGCACGAATATGCCCACCACCACATGTTTGCCTCCACCGGGCAAAGCTATCCAGCCTGGTATGTGGAAGGCTTTGCCGAATATTTCATGACCGCGACCTTCTTTCCGACGCGGGTTGATTTCGGCCTGTTCGATGCCGGCCGGGCCTATGCGCTCAGCCAGCAATGGCTGAACTGGGATCGGGTGATCGGACGGGAACAGGCAAAGCTGAAATCGGCAGACGTGCTGATGTTCTATGCCCAAAGCTGGTTGCTGACCCATTATATGTTCCGTGCGCCGGGCATGCCGGAAAAGCTGAACGCCTATCTGCGCAGCGTGGCCGGCGGCCAGGATCCGCTCACCGCGTTCAAGACGCACGTGCGGCCCGAGCCGCGGGAACTCAATGGCCCGCTGAAGGCCTATATGTCCAAGATGACCTTCAGCCGGCTCACCCGCAAGGCACCGGAACCCGTGGCGGTGACGGTGCGCGACCTGCCGGCATCGGCGGGCGATGTGATCATGCTCCACGCCTGGCTCGACAATCGCGGCGGCGAGGCCCCGGATGCCAAGGCGGCGCTGGCCCGGGTGCAGGGCGCCACCGCCCGCCATCAGGGCGATGCGCTCGCCACCCGCACATTGGCGCTGGCCGAGCTGTACTGGGGGGACAAGGCGCGGGCGAACAGCTTGCTCGATGGCCTGCTGGCCGCCGCGCCCGACGATGCCGATCTGCTGCGCCTGAAGGCCGAAGCCCTGCTCGCCGCCGACGCGCAAGCCAATCGTGGCGAGGCGCGGCGCCTGCTGGTTCGGACAGTGAAAGCCGCGCCGGCTGATTGGCGGGCGCTGCATCTTTATGTGCACACCAACGATATCGAACGTGGACCGGTGAATGATACGCTGTTCGATGTGGTGCAGAGAATGTGGGAACTGGCACCGCAGGTTTCCGGAATCGTGATCGATTTTTCGACTGTGCTGGTGCGCAAGGGCCGTATGGCCGATGCCGCCAAGGTGCTGGAACCGGTGGCCTTCGCGCCGCACGGCGACGGTTATGCGGCCCTGGCCCGCAGTTTGCGCGAGGCAGCGCTGGCCAGCGACGCGGCGGCGTTTGTGAAGCGGCTGGAGGATGGGCCGCCGAAGATGGAGGAGCCTGAGGCGGCGAAGTGAAGGGGCCTCCGGCGGGCAGGGGCTGAGCCCCTGCACCCGCTTTCGTTTTTTGCCGGTGCATTGGCCCTAGCGTGGTTGCTGTGGCGAAGAGGGCAGGCGATGGGCCCCGGCTTTCGCCGGGGTGACGTATCTTGGGTGTGCAGGCTGAACCCAACGAAAGCGGGTGCAGGGGCTCAGCCCCTACCCGCCGGAGGTCACTTATCCTTCAAATTCCATGATCACCGCATCCACCGCCAGGGAATCGCCAGCCTTGGCCAGCAATTTCGCCACCACGCCGGATTTTTCGGCGCGCAGGATGTTTTCCATCTTCATGGCTTCCACCGTCGCAAGCTGCTGGCCGGCTTCCACTTTGTCGCCCTCGGCCACGGCGATCGAAACCACCAGGCCGGGCATCGGGCAGAGCAGATATTTGCTCATGTCCGGCGGCACCTTGGCGATCATGTGGCGGGCGAGTTCGGCGGCGCGCGGGGTGAGGACGCGTGCCTTGTGGGCCGCGCCGCGCGTGGTGAGCAGGGTGAAGCTGCCTTTCCGGGCGACGCTGATGGCGACAGGCGTGCCGTTGATGTTGCCGGTGAACAGGCTGTCGCCCACGCGCCAGCCGGATTGCACCACCAGGTCGCGGCCATCGATGAGGACTTCGTGGCTGCCGGCCTCGCCGGTCACTTCCACCGGCACCTGTTCGCCATCCAGATCGACGACCCAGTTGATGCCATAAATGGCGCCGTCGCCCGACAATTGCCCATCGATCAACTGTTCGCGCGCCACGGTTTCGGCGTGGATGATGGCGGCGGCTGCCACCAGCGCATCGCGGGTTTCGGGCGCAACCGGCGCGCCGTGGAAGCCATCGGGATATTCCTCTGCAATGAAGCCGGTGGTGACATTGCTGCCAGCCTTGAACCGTTCATGCTGCATGATGGCGGCCAGGAAATCGATATTGTGGTTGATGCCCTTGATCAGATAGCGATCCAGCGCCTGGCCTTGCGCGGCGATGGCATCGGCGCGGGTGGGCGCCCAGGTGATCAGCTTGGCGATCATCGGATCATAGAACATGCTGATTTCAGCGCCTTCCACCACGCCGGTATCGATGCGGATCAGGCGGCCTTCCTCATCGTGGCCGGCTTCCGGCGGCTGGCAGCGTGACAGGCGGCCGATGGAAGGCAGGAAGCCGCGATACGGATCTTCGGCATAGATGCGGGTTTCGATGGCGTGGCCGTTCAGCTGCACATCAGCCTGGGTCAGCGGCAGCGGCTCGCCGGCGGCAACGCGGATCATCAGTTCGACCAGATCGAGGCCGGTGATGCACTCTGTCACCGGGTGTTCCACCTGCAGGCGGGTGTTCATTTCAAGGAAGTAGAAGCTGCGATCGGCCCCGGCGATGAATTCCACCGTGCCGGCGCTGAAATAACCGACGTTGCGGGCCAGGGCGACGGCCTGTTCGCCCATCGCTGCACGCATTTCCGGCGTGACGAACGGGGAGGGGGCTTCTTCCACCACCTTCTGGTGACGGCGCTGGATCGAACAATCGCGCTCGTTCAGATAAAGGATGTTGCCCTGTTGATCGCCGATCAGCTGGATTTCGATGTGGCGCGGTTGTTCAACGAATTTCTCGATGAACACGCGATCATCGCCGAAGCTGGCCAGCGCTTCGCGGCGCACCGAATCAAAGCCTTCGCGCACGTCGGCTTCGCTCCACGCCAGCCGCATGCCCTTGCCGCCTCCGCCGGCCGAAGCCTTCATCATCACCGGGTAACCGATGCCGCTGGCGATTTCGACCGCATGATCGGTGCCGGTGATTTCACCGACGAAACCGGGAACAACGCTGACGCCGGCGGCCTTGGCGCGGCGCTTGGATTCGATCTTGTCACCCATGGCGCCGATGGCGCCGGCCGGTGGGCCGATGAAGGCGATCCCGGCGGCGCTCAGCGCCTCAACGAAGCTGGCGCGTTCAGACAGGAAGCCATAGCCGGGGTGAACGGCCTCGGCGCCGGTCGCCTTGCAGGCGGCGATGATCTTGTCAGCAATCAGATAGGATTCGGCGGCCGGGGCGGCACCGATGTGCACGGCTTCATCGGCTTCACGCACGTGTAGCGCCTGGGCATCGGCATCGGAATAGACGGCCACCGTCTTGATGCCCATGGCGCGGGCCGTGCGGATCACGCGGCAGGCAATTTCACCGCGGTTGGCGATCAGGATCTTCGTGAACATTTTCGTGGCCAAGGCGTGAGGCTCCCGTCTGGTCGAATGATTGCTCAATAGCGGGGCGGGGCCACCATGCAACATATCGATTTTGGCGATGACCGTAACAGGGATGACTTGTTGGCCCTCGGTGCACATGCGGTGCATCAGCACAGGCAGGCGGGCGTGACAGATGGTCCCCTTCCCCCGGGCAGCCCTTCCCCTCAAGGCTGCATCCACGGTTCACGCCTCGGCCGGCGTTGCTGATCCCCCACAGCAGCGCCGGCCACCCCGCTGATTTCTGGAATTTTCCATGCGCCTGTTCTTTGCCACCATCGCTGCCGCCTTTGCCGCTCTTTCGGGTGACGTGGTGGAGTTCGAAGGCGTGTCCCCAACCCGCTGAATGCAAAAGGGCCGGCGCGTGAGCACCGGCCCTTTCGGGTTCAGACAGAAACGCCCGTCAGCGGTTGGAAGCAACCGCCACGGCGAGCCGCCCTCGAGCCGCATCAATCTGCGGCGCAGCGGCCTTCATCGCATCGGTGCGGCAGGCGTCAAAGTCGGCCAGCTCGTCACGGGTGAAGGTGACAGGGTAGCCGCACAGGCGCGTCATCGCTTGTGACAGACGCTTGTCCAGAGCGCGCTGGCCAGCGGCCGACGACAGATCGAGATCGGCAGTCTGCACCTTCACCTGCCACTGCTCATAACCGGTTTCTGAGGCCAAGGCCGGCATCGCCAAAGTTGCGGCGGCGAGAAGAGCGATCGTGATGCGCATGATGTACCTCCCAAAACACTTGATGGGAGAATGATGCGTGCAATGTCACGTCAATGCAACAAGAATGTCATCGAAGTGTCATTTAAGAGTCTTTTTTCTGCAACCAAGCAGTCACAACGGCCCTCAGCCGGGCCGGGCGATCATCAGCCACAGTGCCGTCACGAGCGGCACGGTGGAGATGAGTCCCCAGAAAATCCACTTTCTTGACAAGGCCTTGTAGGCATCAGGCACCGGGCCATCACCGAACTGGCGCGCCATCCGCGCGCTCTTGATCTGGATCGGCACAATCAGCCCCATCCAGATCAGCCCGGCCGCCACGAAACACAGCTGCGCCCAGAGAAGCCAGCCGCTGGCCAGATCAAATTGGCCTTGGAAAGCAAGGCCATAGCCGCCGATCATGGTGAGAATCACGCCCCACACCGTCATTGACCAATCAGTGTAGGTGATGAGTTTCTGGGCGAATTGCAGCACCGGCCCGCGCCCGTCACGATCGGCGAAGAACTTCCAGATCGCCGTGACGGTGATGTTCCCCATCAGCATCACCACGCCGGTGATGTGCAGGAATTTCCACACGAGATAGGTGTCGGGCATGGTCGGGGTTTAGGGCGGCGCCGGGGGATTGTCACGCGAGGCAGCTGGGGATTCCGGTTCAAAAATCCCGGTCATGCTGGCGCAGGCCAGCATCCATCTCCGTGCGGGCTCACATGTGGCAACCGTGGGGCCCGATGCCACGCTGGATGCTGGCCTGCGCCAGCATGACATTGAAAAGATGGTGAAAATCCGGCTTTAAAGTGGGATATTGTCGTGCTTTTTCCACGGGTTCTCGAGTGTCTTGTTACGCAGCTTGCGCAAGCCCGTCGCAATCCGCCGCCGTGTTGCATGCGGCATGATCACTTCATCGATGAAGCCCATCGATGCCGCCACGAACGGATTGGCAAAGCGGGCTTCATATTCGGCGGTGCGCGCTGCGATCTTGTCCTTGTCGCCGATATCCTGGCGGAAGATGATTTCCACTGCGCCCTTGGCGCCCATCACGGCGATTTCGGCGGTGGGCCAGGCATAGTTCAGATCGCCGCGCAGATGCTTTGACGCCATCACGTCATAAGCGCCGCCATAGGCCTTGCGGGTGATGACGGTGATTTTCGGCACCGTGGCTTCGGCATAGGCAAACAGCAATTTGGCGCCATGTTTGATGATGCCGCCATATTCCTGCGCCACGCCGGGCAGGAAGCCGGGCACATCCACGAAGGTCACGATCGGGATGTTGAACGCATCGCAGAAACGCACGAAACGCCCGGCCTTCTTGCTGGCATTGATGTCGAGGCAGCCGGCCAGCACCATCGGCTGGTTGGCGACGATACCCACCGTGTGGCCTTCGATGCGGGCGAACCCGATGATGATGTTGCCGGCATGGCCGGGCTGCAGCTCAAAGAATTCGCCATCGTCGGCGACCTTCTGAATCAGCTCGTGCATGTCGTATGGCTTGGCGGCACTGGCCGGGATCAGCGTGTCGAGGCTGTGGTCAATGCGCAGCGGATCATCGCTGGTCGGCCGGAACGGCGCATCCTCGCGGTTGTTCAAGGGCAGGAAATCGAAGAACATCCGGGTGCGCAGCAGTGCATCGATATCATCTTCCAGCGCCAGATCGGCCACGCCGGATTTGGTGCTGTGGGTGATGGCGCCGCCCAGTTCTTCCTGGGTCACCACCTCGTTGGTCACCGTTTTCACCACGTCCGGGCCGGTGACGAACATGTAGCTTGAATCCTTCACCATGAAGATGAAGTCGGTCATGGCGGGGCTGTAGACTGCGCCGCCGGCACAGGGGCCCATGATCAGGCTGATCTGCGGCACCACGCCGGACGCCAGCACGTTGCGCTGAAACACTTCGGCATAGCCGCCCAGCGACGCGACGCCTTCCTGGATGCGCGCCCCGCCCGAATCGTTGAGGCCAATCACCGGAGCGCCGACCTTCATGGCGGTGTCCATGATCTTGCAGATCTTCTGGGCGTGGCGTTCAGACAGCGATCCGCCGAACACGGTGAAATCCTGGGAGAAAACATAGACGAGCCGGCCATTGATGGTGCCGCTGCCCGTCACGACGCCGTCACCGGGGATCTTTTGTTCGGCCATGCCGAATTCGGTGCAGTTGTGCTCCACATACATGTCGAGCTCTTCAAAGCTGCCGGGATCGAGCAGGATGTCGAGCCGTTCCCGCGCCGTCAGCCGGCCCTTCTTGTGCTGCGCCTCGATGCGCTTTTCCCCACCACCCATGCGGGCGGCGGCGCGGCGGCGTTCCAGTTCTTCAAGTTGCTTCAGCATGGGTGCACTCCCTTGGGCACTTTCCCTAGCAATTGCGATGCTTGGGGCAAGTGCGTTGTTTTTACCCTGCCAACAGCCGCAGGCAGCGGATGGCCGCCGCCAGATCGGCGCGGCGCTCTGCTTCGGCCTTTTCCGCCAGCGGATCGCGGCCCCATTGCTGTTCCTGCCAAAGCGCATCGACGTGCGAGATATCGTAGGCGGCTGGCGCCTCGATTTCGCCTTCCGCCACCGCCAGCGCCAGCACGGCCGAGCCGGTGATGGTCACGATCGGATCCAGCGGCGCCAGTTGGAACGGCGTGAAGGCGGCAAAGGCCGCGTGCAGGCGCGTCAGCGTGGCGGGCGGCTGGGCAACATGCATGATGCCGGTGGTGATGGTCAGCCCCACATCGTAACGGCGGGCGAGCCATTCCACCCATTGGTCCCAGGCTGCGGCCTGCGCCGCCAGCAGCGAGGCCGGGCCATCGGCGCGATAAGCGATCAGTTCACTTTCGGCATAGGTGGCCAGCCGCTTGGCAAAACCGGCATGATCTGCCGCGACCCGATCGATGGCAGCGTTGGCAAAGCCGGTGAGCGGCAGGCTGCGCGGATCGATCTTCTCGCCCTGCGCCTGCCATTCGGCGGCAATCGCCTCGGCAAGTGCGCGTGCCGGCACGCTCAGCACTTCGCGCGCCGGGGTGCGCAGCGGCCGGCCATCGAGCGACACGCCAAACGGCCCGTCGCCGGTAACCGTGGCTTCCTTGTAGAAACGCTTCATTTGCGGGTGAGGCCCAGGTGCCGGGGCCGCACGAACAACGAACAGCCACCCAGCAGCACCACCGCCAGCCCGGGCGCCTGGCCCACTTCGCGCACCAGCCACACGCCGGCGGCCATCACCGCCAGCCCAGTCAGCCGGACGGCGAGATAGATCAGGTAACGCTTTTTCGCTTCTGCAGCGGGCAGGGGGGCGTTGGACATGGGTTCGCTCTACCCCCGCCGCCCGCGCCACAGCAAGACGAATGCCAGCGCGAACTGCAGCACGGCTGCGACCCAGAACAGGCCGCTCGCCACCTCGCCGTTTTCGCCGGCTGCCGCACTGCGCCGGGCCAGCACGACGAACAGGCCGCCGAACACCAGCGACAGCAGCGCCATGATCCGGCCCAGCCGCCGCAGTCGGGCGATCATTTCGCCGGAGCCGGGAGGTTGCTCCTCAGCCATTCAGCAGCGCCAGCAGATGATTGGACGTCTCGGCGACGTGCGTGGCGCCGGCGTCCATCAATTCATGCGCGTCGTGATAGCCCCAATCGACGCCGATGCTGCGCACCCCGGCGGCTTCACCCATGGCGATATCGAAAATCGTGTCGCCGATCATCACCGCCTGATCGACTTGCGCGCCCGCCTCGGCCAGCGCCGCGCGCAGCATCGACGGGTGGGGTTTCGATGGGTGGCGATCGGCGGTCTGCAACGACACGAACAGGTGGTGGATGCCGTGATGCTCCAGCGCCAGCTTCAGCCCGCGATCGGATTTGCCGGTGGCCACCGCCAGCAGCCAGCCCTGCGCGTCGAGCGTGTTGAGCAGGCTGCGGATGCCGGGATAGAGCGGCTCGGCATCCAGCGCCTTGTCGGCGCGCAGGCGCTGGAAGGCGGTCTTGTAATCCTCGGCGAGGCTCAGGTGCAGGTCGTAATCGGCGTCGGGCAGCAGCGCCTGCATGGCCTCCACCAGGGACAGGCCCACGATGCGGCGGGTGGCGTGGCTGTCGGGCGGGGCGAGGCCGTGGCGCTGAAAGCTGCTCTCCATCGCGCGGATGATGTTGACCTGGCTGTCGATCAGCGTGCCATCGCAATCAAATACGGCGAGTTTCATGATCTGGCCTTTCGGATTGCGGCGGCGCCGGCATGTTCGCCCAGCCGCTCCAGCGCGGCGATCACTCGGTGCGCATCGGCTTCGCTGCGGTTCTGGCTGGCTTTCAACGTGGTGCGGATGGCGGTGGGGGTGAGTTCATAGCCGGTGATGGCGCGCATCATCGCCTCGGCGCGCGGACGTTCCATCTTGTGCATGGTCCAGTCTTCGCCCACGCGCGGTTCGAAGGTTGCGGAAGCGAAGTGCAGCAATTCCTCAAGCGCCTCCATGTTCATGGCGCGCACCGGGCCTTCAATCTCCACCGCCTGATAATTCCACGTCGGCACGTTGTTGGCTGGCTCCCCATACCAGTTGGGGGAGACATAATGGCCCGGCCCGCCGACGCTGATCAACGCGGTGAGGCCGTCGAGATGCTGGGCCAGCGCATTGCTGCGGGCGAGGTGGAACATCAGTGTGCCTGCCGGCGTCACCAGCACCGGTGCATGCGCGACGCGCGGGCCATCGGGCGTTTGGCCAAAGATATGCGCAAAGCCATGGGCCGCCACAAAGGACAGCGGATCATCATCGCTGCGGAAGGCGTTGTTCGGGTGCATCGCGGGCACTCCCTGCCGCAAGCCCATCCTGTCGGCAAGGAGAGTCGACGCCGCGTGGCCTGCCCGCTAACCCTTGGCCATCATGACCGAACCACCGCCCTTGCTGCCCATTCCCGCCGGTCAGGCCAGCACGGAACCGCGCGACGCGGACGAGATCAAGGGCCTGCGCTATCCGCTGGGCCGCTGGGTGCCGGGGCCGGGCGAAGCGGAAGAGGTGGCGCAGGGCATTTTCTGGGTGCGCATGGGGCTGCCGTTCGGGCTGGATCACATCAATCTGTGGGTGATCGATGCCGGGGACGGCTGGGCCATCGTTGATACCGGTGTGGGCCTGCCGGCGTCGAAAGCCGCGTGGGAAGCGCTGTTTGCCGGCGCGCTGAAGGGCAAACCCGTCACCCGCGTCATCGTCACCCATTATCACCCCGATCATTTGGGCATGGCCGGCTGGCTGTGCCGCAAGTGGGATGTGCCACTGGAAATCACCCGCACCGAATATCTGCTGGCGCGCACGCTCACGCTGGATGTGCGCGACGCGCCGCCCGATGAAGCGGTCGCCTTCTCCATCCGCGCCGGCTGGAGCGAAGAGCAAGTGGCCGCCATGAAGGCCAAGGCTTGGGGCAGTTTCGGCAAGATCATTTCCAAGATGCCGGCCGGCTTCAAGCGGCTGCGCGATGGCGATGTGCTTTCGATTGGCCTGCGCCAGTTCACGGTCGTGGTCGGCCGCGGCCATGCGCCGGAACATGCCTGCCTGGTGGCCGATGATGTGATGATCAGCGGCGATCAGGTGCTGCCGCGCATCACGTCGAACGTCTCGGTCTATCCCACCGAGCCTTATGCCGATCCGCTGGGCGACTGGCTGGAGAGCATCGAACGCTTGCGCGCCATACCCGATCATGTGCTGGTGCTGCCCGCCCACAACGAGCCTTTCTATGGCCTGCACACACGGCTGGACCAACTGGCTGCCGATCACCACGGCAAGCTCGAAAAGCTGGAAGCCTTCTGCGCCGAACCCCGCACCGCCGTCGATTGCTTCGCCGCCCTGTTCCGCCGCCCGATTGGTGAGGCTGATTACGGGTTGGCGACAGGCGAGACGGTCGCCCACCTGCACTGGCTGGAAGAGCGCGGCCGGGTCAGCCGTGTAAAGGATGCCAGCGGCGTGGATCGTTTCGTGCGGCGATGAAGCCCGTCTGCAAACGGCGCCGCACAGCTTGAGTGTCGGAATGTTTTACAACCAGTGGTACGGAGAAACATATTAAACGGCGATAAATCAGTTGGTTAACCGATTGGCATGGTGTTTGCTTACCAAATTGTCATTGATCGTTTGGAGTGAAATCATGCGTTTTCTGATTGCCACCGCGCTCTTGGCTTTTGCAGCCCCCGCCAGCGCCGTTACCATCACCGGGCTTGTCAACACCGGCGCCGGCTTTGCATTGGGCACCAACGGTGTCGACAGCAGCTGGCAGCTGTTCGGCGGTCCGGCCTTCGTCAGCGGAACCAACGGTTTGTTCCCGGTGGCCACCAACTGGCTGGCCGATACCGTCACCTCGCGCTGGATCACGCCGACCAGCAACGCCAGCGACAGCCTCAGCCCGGTGGCCGATGACAATTACGCCTATACGCTCAACTTCTCGCTGGCCGGCCTGATCCCTGGCACCGCGTCGTTCACCGGCCGGTTTGCTGCCGATAATCTGGTCACCTCGATCCTGCTCAACGGCAATCTGCTGGCAGCATCGGGCGGCGGCTTCACCAGCTGGACGGCGTTTGGCGCCAGCAGCGGCTTTGCGTCGGGCACCAACACGCTCACCTTCAACGTCACCAACGTCGGCCAGGTCAGCGGCAATCCATCGGGCCTGCGCGTTGAATTCCTCACCAGCAACGCTGCCATCGTCCCGGAACCGGCCAGCTGGGCAACGCTGATCGCCGGCTTTGGCCTGGTGGGTGCTGCGGCTCGCCGCCGCCGGATGGTGCCGACGGCTTAAGCTGTCACTGCCATCTCGTAGAGAAAGTCCACAAATCCCGCCGTGCAGCCCGCCAGGCCCTGCACGGCGGGATTCGTGCTTTCCACAACGAAATATTCGTTGGGCGCATGCGCGCCGCTGCCGTGGCCCAGGCCGAACTGGCCGGCGGGCAGGGACACGGGCGGCTGGGTGAACACGCTGCCGGGCCAGCTGCCGGCGCTGCGCGGGTAGAGCGTGGCCGGCGCGTTGAAGCGACTGTACACCGCCTGCTGGGCGCGCACCACGCGGGCATTTTCGGCGGTTTCTGTGGGGTCGTAGCCGCCTGACACCACCACCTCGATGTCACCAAAGCCGCGTTTGGCCAGATGTGCCTTCAGCTTGGTTTCGGCCTCACGGAACGTCTGATTGGGCACCAGCCGGCATTCCAGCTTGGCTTCGGCACGGCCGGGCAGCACCGTCTTGCCGCCTTGCCCGGTATAGCCGGCAACAAGGCCCTGGATGTTGACCGTGGGCTGGCTGGCCAGCCGTTCGAGGCTCTGCTGCCACGGTTCGTTGTTGATCCACATCTTCACGCCCATGGCGCGCTTGGCGTCGGCCTCGCTCTGAGAGGCGGCCGTCATCGCGATCAGTTCTTTTTCGCGGGCGGTCAGCCCGCGCACGTTATCAAACCAGCCATCGATGGCCGGTGTGAAACCGTCTTCCTTCACCAGTGTGTTCAGTGCCTGCACCAGGTGCCACACGGGTGAATCGACATGGGCGTGCTGGCTGGAATGGATGTCGCCCTTCGGGCCCTTGCCCCAGCGTTCGCCGCTGGCGATCAGCTGGAATTCGATCGGGCCCTTGGCGCCCAGATTGATCACCGTGCTGCCATTGGCGTTCTGCCAGGCGGTGGGGATGACGATGCCGTCGCACTTTTTCAGCGCGGCGAGCACCTCCGGCGCCTGTACGATCTGGTGGAAATTGGGGGAGGCGATCTCTTCCTCACCTTCGGCCACCAGCACGAGATTGACGGGCAGTTTCTGCCCGGCGGCGCGAAAGGCGTGCAGCGCGGCGAGAAAGGCGGCTTCCGGTCCTTTCTGGTTGATGGCGCCGCGGCCCACGATCACCTGGCCCCAGCCCGGCTTGTTGGTGATGCGCGCTTCGAACGGCGGGCTGGACCATTCCGCCGGGTTCACCTGCTTCACGTCATACATGAAATAGATGCCCAAAGTGCGCTTGGCACCGGCATCCAGCGTGGCAAAGATACCGGGCTGGCCACTGGTGGGCATGCGTTTCACCATCTGGAAGCCGGCGTCCTTGATCAACCCCATCGTGTAGGCGCAGGCTTCTTCCATCTGCCAGTTTTCGGCGGCGATGCCGGGGTTCCTGATCCAGTCCTGAATGCGGGCGATGTTTTCCGGTAGCTGCCGGTCGATCGCGGCGCGGATCTTTTTCTGCGCATCAGCAGCCGGTGCGACGGCGGCGTGGGCCGCGCTGGCCATGCCCATGCCCGGCAGCATCAGGGCAGCGCTGCCGGCCAGCAGCTGGCGGCGATCAAAACTGGTCATTCATTCCCCCCTTTGGCCTGATTCGGCCTGTCACGCTGGCCAGTCTGCGCTGGCCGCCAAGTGAATGAGAATAGGCGATTTCAACGGCAGGAAAAGCCCTGCCTGCATGCTGCGATGCGGCATCCTTGGATGCTGCACTGCAATAGCGTTTCGATGGTGATAGGTAGTGATACGGCGACAGATTGACACATGCGACAGTTTAGTTAAGGGGTGATTCTGCTGCGACGTCCTGTCGCGATCTGTGACGGATCGGCCCGTCGACGGGAAGCTGCAGCAGGGAGTGGGTCGCACGTGCTCGTTGCCCGTTCCGGCAAACAGGCGGGGAGCCGTGGGCGCAGGGAGCTCAACGATTTTCCCGAATGGGAGAGGAGTATAACTATGGCTGAAGATACCAAGGTCTACCCGACCGGGCTGACCGAGAAGGAAGCAATCGAGATCAACGAGGGCCTCAAGTGGGGCACCCGGATCTTTGGCGCAATCGCCGTTCTGGCGCACATCCTGGCGTTCGCTTTGACGCCGTGGCTGCACTGAGATCAGGGGAGATAACATCATGAATGAAGGTCGTATCTGGCTCTATGTCAGCCCGTCCGTCGGCATCCCGCTGTTCTTCATCGCGATCGCCGCCGTCGCACTGCTCGTGCATGCATCGATCCTGGTGAACACCACCTGGTTCGGCGCCTATTGGCAGGGTGGCGCTGCTGCCGCTCCGGCCGCTGCTGAAGCCATGGCTCCGGCCGCTGACGCCATGGCGCCGGCTGCTGAAGCCGCACCGGCTGAAGCTGCTCCGGCAGAAGCCGCTCCGGCTCAATAAGCCGAGCAAGTCTTTGTCTGGCTCGGGCCGGGCAGACTGAAACGGGCCGGCGTCCCCTCGGGGGCGCCGGCCTTTTTCGTTGTCAGGTCAAAAGGAACTGGTCGGGCCGTGGCAGCCCCGCCGCCGTACCGCCTCAATCGCGGGTGTCGCGACCCAACAGCGGCCACATCGCCGCCAGCGTGGCCAGCATCAGCGCCACTTCCAGGCCGAAGATCAGCACATAGCCGCCGGCCTTGGGCGCCACGCCAAGTGCCACATCCCACCCTTGCGCCACATCGCGGATGATGCCGCCGATGGTGGCGCCGATGCCCTGGCTGGTGGCCTGCACCGCGCCCCAGGCGCCCATGGCGATGCCGATCTGGCCGGTGGGCGCCAGCATCATGGTGGCGGTGAGCGTGCCATGGCCGAACAGGCCGGTGCCGATGCCGGCCAGCAGCACGCCCAGCGTGAACAGTTCCGGTGTGTCGGAACCGGCGGCCATGATGATCAGCCCATAGGCGGGCAGGCCGATCACGGCGCCCAGGCTGGCCATGCGGAACGGATCTGCCCCCAGGCTGAGAATATAGGAGGCATAGGCAAAGCCCATCAGGCTACCGAACGCCATGATGGCGCTGAGCAACGTGGTGGTGCCCACGCCCAGTTTCAGCACTTCGCCGCCATAGGGTTCCAGCACGATATCCGACATGGAAAAGGCCAGCGTGCCCAGCCCGACAGCGATCAGGCGCAGCAGGGTCTTTTCCTTGCCCACGAACAGATCCCAGCTTTCGCGGAACGTCGGTTCGGGCGCGGCCGGTTCGGTGCGCATGTAATGGGGTATCCGCGCTTCCTGTTTCCACAGCGCGGTGAAGTTCAGGATGATGGTGATCACGGCGCTGCCCTGGATCACCTGGATCAGCCGGCCCTGGCTGAAATCTTCCAGCGCCCAGCCGAAGAACAAGGAGGCAATGATCGATCCGGCCAGCAGCATCACATACATCAGGCCCACCACATTGGGCTGCTGTTCGGGTTTGGTGAGATCGGTGGCGAGCGCCAGGCCCACGGTTTGTGTGGTGTGGATGCCGGCACCCACCAGCAGGAAGGCCAGTGCGGCCGCTGGCTGGCCCAGCCAGACACGCTCGTCATAGGCTTCCTGCGCCCCGGCCAGCACCAGCAGCGCAAACGGCATGATTGCGAGGCCGCCGAACTGCACCATCGTGCCCAGATAGATATAGGGCACCCGCCGCCAGCCCAGCGCCGATTTGTGGGTATCGGATTTGTGGCCGATCAGCGCCCGGAACGGCGCAGCCAGCAGCGGCAGCGCCAGCATGATGCCCACCAGCGTTGCCGGCACGCCGAGTTCGACGATCATGACGCGGTTGAGTGTGCCAACCAGCAGCACCAGGCTCATCCCCACGCTGACCTGGATCAGCGACAGGCGCAGCAGGCGCGCCAGCGGCAATTCCGGGCTGGCCACATCGGCAAACGGCAGAAACTGGGTGCCCCAGGTCATCCAGACCTTGACGAGACGGGCGTTGACGCCCTTTGCGGTGGGTTCAGAAGCCATGTGAGGGTCCAAACTCAATCAGGATAGGGGTCGGCATGGACCGGAGCGGCCACATGGCTAGGCGCGTTCGCGCTGGCGGGGCTTCGCCCCCCGGCGAGCGACCGCAACCCAAAGGACTTCTGGGCCATATCGCCGCTCCGGCCCACCCTCCGGGCGTTGTCAGGAAGGCCGATAGCGCGCTCGCTTGATTGCCGGGTAGCGCTGCTACCCGGCTGCACTCGCTCACTTCTATCGGCCTTCCTGACAACGTGACGACCCCTATCCTGATTGGGTTTGGACCCTTTGCCTCAAAGCGGATTGCGAAGCCGTTGGCAATGGGGGGTTTCAATCCGTCCCCAAATGTCGGCCTTCCTTCATCGCCACGATGGCTTCGTTGGCCAGTTCATCAGCGCGTTCATTCTCGGCATGGCCGGCATGGCCCTTCACCCAGTGCCAGCGCACCTCATGCGGGCGCGCGGCGGCGAGCAGCGCCTGCCACAGATCGTCGTTCTTCACCGGTTTCTTGTCGGCGGTTTTCCAGCCGTTCTTCTGCCAGCCGTGCACCCATTTCGAAATGCCGTCGCGCACATAGACGCTGTCGGTAGTGAGATCGACGCTGCAGGGGCGGGTGAGGGCGTTCAAGGCCGAAATCGCTGCCTGCAATTCCATGCGGTTGTTGGTGGTATGGGGTTCAGCGCCGTTCAGTTCCCGTTCCTTGCCGCCAGCGCGCAGGATGGCGCCCCAGCCGCCGGGGCCGGGATTGCCCTTGCAGGCGCCATCAGTGAAGATCGCGACGCGCGGGCGCGCTGGCGCATCGTCAGCCACCCATCATCTCCGGTGTGGCGGCCAGATACCAGGTCAGGCGGCGGGCGAAGGCCATGGGATCCTTGCGGGTGACCAGCGCATCGGCTGGCGTGTTGAGCCAATCGAAGGCGCGGGTGAGCGTGAAGCGCAGCGCGGCGCCCGCCGCCAGCCGGGGCAGGGCGGCCCGTTCTGCCGCAGTGAGATCGACTTCGGCCAAGTAGCAGCGCATCAGCCCGGCGGCGCGTTCGGGGAAAAACTGCCGGCCATCGGCGGAGAAACACCAGGCGGCGTGGGTAACAGCGACATCATAGGCGCGGGCATCGGTGCAGGCGAAATAGAAATCGATCAGGCCGGTGACGCGGCCATCCAGCATCAGCACATTGTCGGGAAACAGATCGGCATGGATGGTCGATTGCGGCAGATCGGCCGGCCACTCGGCGGCGGCGGCAAGCCCGCGCGCCACCGCATCGGGCAGGGCGGCGTCAATCTCGCCCAGCCGGCCATCGCAGCGGGCGGCGAGCGGCGGCCATGAAGCAGGCCCCAGCGCGTTGGGACGGGGCGCGGTGAAATCGGCCAGCGCCCGGTGCATCTGGCCCAACGCCGCGCCGACTTCGCGGGCGGCTTCCGGCGTGGCTTCGCTAACGCTCACCCCCGGCAGGAATTCGATCAGGCAGGCGGGGCGGCCGTTCAGCGCCTGCAGCACCTCGCCGCGCGCATCGGTAACCGGGCCGGGCACAGGCAGGCCCTTGGCCGCGAGATGGCCCATCAGTGCCAGGAACCAGGGCAGATCGCCGGCATCGACGCGCTTTTCATACAGCGTCAGGATGAACCGCCCGCGTGTGGTTTCGAGTAGAAAATTGCTGTTTTCAACGCCTTCGGCGATGCCCTTGAAGCTGACAGCGGCGCCAACATCATAGCCGGCGAGAAAGGCCGCCAGATCATCGGCGCTGACCGGGGTGTAAACGGCCATCGCCGGCGCCGTCGGATCAGGCGGTCAGCGAACGCGGCAGCTTGAACACTACCTCTTCCACCGCCGTGGTAATATTCTCGGTGGTGACAGCAAAGCGTTCGTTCATCGCGGCCAGCACTTCCTGCACCAGTACTTCCGGGGCTGAAGCGCCGGCGGTCAGCCCGACCGTGGTCGCACCGTCGAACCAGGCCCAATCAATTTCGGCGGCGCGCTGGATCAGCCAGCTGCGCGCGCCTTCACGTTCGGCCACTTCGCGCAGGCGCTGGCTGTTGCTGCTGTTGGCAGCGCCAATCACCAGCACCAGATCGCAGCGCGGCGCCATCGCCTTCACCGCGGCCTGGCGGTTGGAGGTGGCATAGCAGATATCGTCGCCGCGCGGGCCTTCGATGGCCGGGAAGCGCCGTTTCAGTTCGGCCACCATGTCCGACGTGTCGTCCACGCTCAGCGTCGTCTGGGTGAGGAAGCCAAGCTTGCTGGTGTCGACCGGCTGCACGGTCTGGGCGTCTTCCAGCGTTTCAATCAGGGTCATGGCGCCATCAGGCACCTGGCCGAAGGTGCCGATCACTTCCGGATGGCCCTGGTGGCCGATGAACAATATGTGGCAGCCGCCGGCGACCAGCCGTTCGGCCTGACGATGCACCTTTGAAACCAGCGGACAGGTGGCATCCACATAGGTCAGCCCGCGCTCTTCGGCCTTGGCCGGCACCGCCTTGGGTACGCCATGGGCGGAAAACACCACTGGCACGCCATCGGGCACTTCATCGAGTTCCTCGACGAAGATGGCCCCCTTGGCCTTCAGACTGTCCACCACGAACTTGTTGTGGACGATTTCATGCCGCACGAAAACCGGCGCGCCCCAGCGTTCGAGCGCCAGTTCAACGATATGGATGGCGCGATCCACGCCGGCGCAAAAGCCGCGCGGGGCGGCAACCAGCACGTTCAAGGCCGGCAGTTCGGCGGACATGATTTCCATGGCGGGGGCGACATTGCTCATGGCCCGGCTGATACGCGATTGGTCCGGCCCGCGCCACAGTTTGTTGGCGCTTGCGGTGACGCCTTTTGCCCCATAGGAGAAGGGGCATGATGCGTACTGCTCTCCGCCGTTCTGTCGCCCTGGCTGCCGTTGCCGTGCCGGCGCTGCTGCTGGCCGCGTGCGACCGCAATCCGCTGGTGGTGCGGCGCTCCTCGTGCCCGGCGGTGGCGGTGGCGGCCTATGCCGGCGACACGACGTTGTTCCGGCCGGGCGCGGCGGCCGCCGTTGCCGATGTGGCCAACATGGAGGCCGTGGCGACCATCACCAATGTGCGCGATGACTGCGCCGAAACCAGCGAGCAGTTCGTTTCGCGCATCAATTATGACGTGATCGTGCGCCGCACCGACGCGGCACAAGCCCGGCAGTTCGTGCTGCCGGTGTTTGCTGCCGTGGTGCAGGCCGGGAACATCGTCAACGCCAAGCAGATCAGCCAAGTGACGGTGAATTTTGCTGCCGGCCAGGAACGGGCCGTGGCACAGGGCACGGCCACCGCCGCCGTTTCGCGCACCGCGGCGGCCGTGCCGCAGGCCATCCTCGACAAGATCAATCGCAAGCGCCGCCCGGGCGAGCTGGACGCCGCCACCGATCCGATGGCCGATCCCGAAGTGAAGGCTGCCCTGCGCGCGGCCAGCTTTGAAGTGCTGCTGGGCTTCCAACTCGACGATCGCGCGCTGGCCTACAATATCGCCAAGTAAGCGGGTTCAGGGCAGCGATTCGGCTTGCACTGCCACCGGCCGCGCCGCGATTGCGCTTTTGCCGGCGCGGTTGAGGCTCAACGCCAGGGCGAGGCCGATGAGCAGGGCAATCAGAGGCAGGCGCTTGGCAATCATGCCCTGTAGCTACGGCCGCAAGCCGCAGCGGTTGCGGCATCGTGGTGGTCATTCGGGCAGTTGACTCGAGGAGCCACTTCGCCCAATCGGCGGTTGTCGCCGGGGGCAACTCCGGCGCCGCGCGCGGGAGAGTGTGGGGCGCAAAACCCACCGCCGAAGGAGCAAGCCGCCCCCGGAATCTCTCAGGCAAAACGGACCGCGCCGGCGTATCAGCGACACTCTGGAAAGCGGGTAAGGGTTCACGCCTTTGCCCCACCGAAGGGGTAAGCCGGGCATCGCCCGGTCAAAGCTCTCAGGTCTGGCGACAGTGGGGGAACCAGGTTTGGCACTAGGCCGGACCGTGAACTGTTGCCGGGGGCCCTATGGCTGATGATGCCGATCTGAAAACACTGCCATTGGATGCGCTGCACCGCCGGCTGGGTGCGCGCATGGTGGCGTTTGCCGGCTATGCCATGCCGATCCAGTTTGCAGGCATCATCGCCGAACATCTTTGGACGCGGGAAAGCGCCGGCCTGTTCGACGTATCGCACATGGGCCAGTTGCTGGTGGAAGGGGATGGCGCGGCGGACTGGCTGGAAAGTCTGGCGCCGGGCGATTTCAAGGCCTTGCAGCCGCACCGCGTGCGCTATTCGCTGCTGCTGGCAGACAATGGCGGCATCCTGGATGATCTGATGGTCACCAACACGGGCCGCAATTTCTATCTCGTCGTCAACGGTGCCACCAAGCATGGCGACATCGCCCACATGATGGCCCGCCTGCCGGCTGGCATAACGTTGCACCACATGGAAGATCACGCGCTGCTGGCGCTGCAGGGACCGCAGGCGGTGACGGTGATGAGCCGGTTCGACCTCACGCCGGAAAGCGATGACCAGCCGGCCTTTGCCGATCTCAAGTTCATGGCCGGCGCGCGCTGGCTGTGGAACGGGATCAAGCTGGGTATTACTCGCTCGGGCTACACGGGTGAGGATGGTTACGAGATTTCGGTGCCTTCCGAACATGCCGAAGCGCTGGCCGAAGCGTTGCTGGCGCATGAAGAAGTGAAGCTAATCGGGTTGGGCGCGCGCGATTCGCTGCGCCTCGAAGCCGGACTGCCGCTCTATGGCCATGATCTCGATCCGGAAACGACGCCGGTCGAAGCCGATCTGAGCTTCGCCATCTCCAAGCGACGCAAGACCGAAGGCGGCTTTCCGGGTGCCGACCGCGTGCTCGATCAATTGTTCAATGGCGCTGGCCGCAAGCGGGTGGGCCTCAGCGTTGAAGGCCGCATGCCGGCGCGCGAAGGCGCGACTGTCTGGGTGGGCAGCGAACAGGTTGGCGTGCTCACCTCTGGCGGATTTGCGCCCAGCCTGAATGTGCCGATTGCGATGGCCTATGTGGCGACCGCTCACAGCGCCGACGGCACGGCGCTGGAGATTGAAGTGCGGGGCAAGCGCATCGCGGCCACCGTGGTGCCGATGCCGTTCAAACAGAAAAATTATGTTCGGGAAGGGGACAAGAAATGAGCCGTCTTTACACGCAGGATCATGAATGGATTGATGTGACGGGCGGCGAAGCCACCGTGGGCATCACCGATTACGCGCAGGGCCAGCTGGGCGACGTGGTGTTCGTCGATCTGCCCGATTCGGGCCGGGCCGTGACCAAGGGCGGGGAAGCCGCCGTGGTTGAATCGGTGAAGGCGGCTTCGGACGTCTATGCGCCGGTTTCGGGCACTGTGACCGAGAGCAACCCGGCGCTGGCCGACGATCCGAGCCTGGTGAACAGCGCGCCGGAAGCCGAAGGCTGGTTCTTCAAGCTCGCCCTGTCCGACGCGTCGGAACTGGATGGCCTGATGGACAAGGCCGCTTACGACGCGTTCGTCGCCAGCCTTTAAGTGACGGGCCGCGCTCCCTTTTCTGCGGTCGTCACCCCGGCGAACGCCGGGGCCCATCGCCCCTGCCATGGTGCCGGGCGCGACGGTTGGGAGATGGGCCCCGGCGTTCGCCGGGGTTACGGAGCAGGTTTGTGACGACGGGCACCGCCACGCGCTGGGATCCGTCCCTCTATGCGACCCACGCCAGCTTCGTGCCGGCGCTGGGGGCGGCGGTGCTTGACCTGTTGGCACCGCAGCCGGGTGAGCGTGTGCTCGATCTGGGCTGCGGCGACGGCGTGTTGACGCAAAAGCTGATCGACGCCGGCTGCGACGTGGTTGGTGTCGATGCCGATCCGGCGATGGTGGCGGCGGCGCAAGCCAAGGACATCGATGCCCGGCTGGGCGATGCACGCGCGCTGGATTTCGCTGGCGAATTTGATGCCGTGTTCACAAACGCCGCCCTGCACTGGGTCGGCCAACCCGACGTGGTCACGGCCGGCGTCAAACGCGCGCTCAAACCCGGCGGGCGCTATGTCGGCGAATTCGGTGGCCACGCCAACATCGCTGCCATCCGCACCGCGTTGATCGCCGTGCTCGCCCGCCACGGCTTCCCGGCCGCTGGAGCCGAAACCAGCTACTATCCCACCGCCGAAGCCTTTCGCGCCGTTCTGGAACGCGGCGGCTTCGTGGTGGACAGCTGCGCCATCATTCCGCGCCCGACGCCCTTGCCGAAAAGCGGCATGGCCGGCTGGCTCGAAACCTTCCGCGGCGGCTTCATCGATGCCGCCGGCGTGCCCGACGCCTTCAAAGACCAGATCATCACCGAAACCGTCGCTCTCCTCGCCCCGGCACTGCAAGCTGCCGATGGCCAGTGGATCGCCGATTACGTCCGCATCCGTTTTTCCGCCCACCTGCCGGAGTAAGCCCCTTGCGTTATCTGCCCCTTTCCACGGCTGACCGTACAGCCATGCTGGCCACCATCGGTGCCGCCAGCGTCGACGATCTGTTTCAGGATGTGCCGGCCGAAGCCGTGCTCGATGGCCCCATCACCGGCCTGCCGAACCACGCCAGCGAAATGGCAGTGGAACGCGCGCTGGTGAAGATGGCGGGCAAGAACAAGACCGCCAGCACCACGCCCTTCTTCGTTGGCTGCGGCGCCTACAAGCATCATGTGCCGGCCACGGTGGACATGGTGATCCAGCGCGGCGAGTTCCTCACCGCCTACACGCCCTACCAGCCGGAAATCGCGCAGGGCACGCTTCAGGTGCTGTTCGAATTCCAGACCCAGGTGGCGCGGCTGACCGGCATGGAGGTGGCCAATGCCTCCATGTACGACGGCTCGACCGCGATGACCGAAGCCGTATTCATGGCGCGGCGCATCACGCGCAAACCCAAGTGCATCGTGTCCGCTGGCGTCCACCCGCACTACACGTCGGTATTGAAGACGCTCACCCGCTTCACCGGCGACGTTGTGGAGGCCGGCACGCCCGTGTTCACGTCGGGCGCACCGGGTGACGATCTTTCATCGCTGATCGCGGCCATCGACGCCGAAACCAGCTGCGTCGTCGTGCAAAACCCCAATCTGTTCGGCCATATCGCCGATCTCACCCCGCTGGCCGATGCCTGCCACAAGGCCGGCGCGCTGCTGATCGTGGTGGTCACCGAAATCGTCTCGCTGGGCGCCATCAAGTCGCCGGGCGAGATGGGCGCCGATATCGTGGTGGGCGAAGGCCAGTCGCTGGGCGCCGGGCTGCTGTTCGGCGGGCCGTATCTGGGCCTGTTCGCCTGCCGCGAAAAGCACGTGCGCCAGGCCCCGGGCCGGCTGTGCGGCGAAACCGTGGACGCCAGCGGCAAGCGCGGTTTTGTGCTGACGCTGTCCACCCGCGAACAGCATATCCGCCGCGAGAAGGCGACCAGCAACATCTGCACCAACTCCGGCCTGATCGCGCTGGCCTTCTCGGCGCATCTGTCGCTGCTCGGTGAAAAGGGCCTGCGCCATCTGGCCGCCCTCAATCACGCCCGCGCCGTGCAGCTGGCCGATCGGCTGAGCCGCGTGCCGGGCGTCACGCTGCTCAACGGGCCGTTCTTCAACGAATTCACCCTCGATCTCGGCCGCGAAGCCCGCCCCGTCGTGCGCAAGCTCGCCGAAAAGGGCGTGCTCGGCGGCGTGTCGCTGGGCCGGTTGTGGCCGGGCGAGAAAACGCTGCAAACCGGCATGATCGTGGCGGTGACCGAGACCGCGACCGACGAGGATTTTGACGCGTATGAAGACGCGCTGGATGAGGTGATGGCGTAATGAGCACAACAATGAACAACGTGGGCCGTCCCACCCGTCTGGTCGCTGGCACCGGCGCCGTCGCTGAAACCTTCACCGGCAACAAGGCGCTGATGCTGGAAGAGCCGTTGCTGTTCGAGCGCGGCTCGCTCGACACGTCGGGCGTTGATCTGCCGCCGGTGCCGCCGGTTCCGGATCGCCTTGCCGGCCTGGGCCGTGATGCTGTCATCGGCCTGCCGGGCTTTTCCGAACCCGAAGCCGTGCGCCATTACACCCGCCTGTCGCGGCAGAATTATGCCATCGATCTGGGCATCTTCCCGCTGGGTTCGTGCACGATGAAGCACAATCCGCGCCTGAACGAGAAGATGGCGCGGCTGCCCGGCTTTGCCGATATCCACCCGCTGCAGCCGCAATCCACCGTGCAGGGCGCACTGGAGCTGATCAATGTGCTTGCCGATTGGCTGATGAAGCTGACCGGCATGCCGGCGGTGGCCATGAGCCCGAAGGCCGGTGCCCATGGCGAACTGTGCGGCATGCTGGCCATCCGCGCCGCGCTGGATGCCAAGAACGATCCGCGCCGCGTCGTGCTGGTGCCGGAATCGGCGCATGGCACCAATCCGGCGACCGCCGCCTTCTGCGGGTTCACCGTGGAAAATATCCCGGCCAACGCGCGTGGCCGCGTCGATCTGGATGCCATGCTGGCCCGGTTGGGCCCGGATGTGGCGGCGGTGATGATCACCAATCCCAACACCTGCGGCCTGTTCGAGCCTGACCTGAAGCGCATTTCCGATGCGGTGCATGCGGTGGGCGGGTACGTCTATTGCGACGGTGCCAACTTCAACGCCATCGTTGGCCGCGTGCGCCCCGGCGATCTGGGCGTTGATGCCATGCACATCAACCTGCACAAGACGTTTTCGACGCCCCACGGCGGCGGCGGGCCGGGTTCGGGCCCGGTCGTGCTGTCGGCCGCGCTGGCGCCGTTCGCGCCGATCCCGTTCGTGCGCAAGACGGCGAAGGGCCTGGAACTGGTGGAGGAAGACACCGCCGACGCCCACGCCGGCCAGAGCTTTGGTCGCATGGTCGCCTTCCACGGCCAGATGGGCATGTTCGTCCGCGCGCTCAGCTACATGATGAGCCACGGTGCCGATGGCCTGCGCCAGGTGGCCGAGGATGCGGTGCTCAACGCCAATTATATCCTGGCCAGCCTGAAAGACCTGTACACCGCGCCGTTTGCCGCCAGCGGCCCGTGCATGCACGAAGCGCTGTTCTCGGATGATTTCCTTGATGGCACCGGCCTCTCCACCCTCGATCTGGCCAAGGCGCTGATCGATGAAGGCTTCCACCCGATGACGGTCTATTTCCCGCTGGTGGTGCACGGCGCCATGCTGGTCGAGCCGACGGAGACGGAAAGCAAGGCCAATCTCGATCAGCTGATCGGCGCCATGCGCCATGTCGCAACGCAGATGCTGGCCGATCCCGATGCCTGGCGCACCGGGCCGCATTTCGCCCCGCGCCGTCGCCTGGACGAGACGCTGGCGGCCCGTAAGCCGGTGCTGGGTTACAAGGACAGCGAAGCGGCCTGAGGCCAGCGGGCAAGGATGGTGTAATCGCTGCCATCCTTGCCCATTCGGCTTTCGAACAGGGCAAAGCCATCGACCTGCCACGTCAGGCGCGGGATGGGTGATTGCGGCCAGGCGGTGGCGCCGATCATGCTGCGGCCGCGCGCAATCGTGATGTGGGGCAGGAAGGCACGGCTGTCGGGGGGCACGCCGGCACTGCTGAGCGCAGCGTTGACGGATTTTGCCATCTGCGTGAGCGCCTCGGCCGGACGCACGCCCACCCACAACGTGTCGATGCGGCCGCGATGGTCGAACAGGCCGGGATCGCCCAGTTCGGCCACGAATGGCCGCACATTTACCCGGCCCAGCGCCGCAGCGATGTCGGCGGCCGTGTGCCGATCCACCTCGCCGATGAAGCGCAGCGTGAGGTGGAGCTGTTCCGCCGTCTGCCAGCGGGCATTGGCGACACCGCCCATGCTTGCCAGCAGGGCCGTCTTGATGCTCTCCGGCAGATCGAGGCCGACGAACAGGCGCATCACTTCACCTTGGCAAGTTCCTGTTCCACAGCCGGCAGGATGCGCTTCACCATCACCTGAACGCCCTTGCCATTGGGGTGCATGCCATCGGCCAACTGCAGGCCGGGCTGGGCGGCGACGCCATCCAGAAAGAAGGGATAGAGTGCCACGCCATTGGCCTTCGCCACCGCGGGGAACATGCCCTCGAATTCCGTCACATAGGCTTTGCCCAAGGTGGGATTGGCCCGCATCCCTGCGACCAGCACACGAGCGCCCTTGGATTTGAACGTCTTCACCATCGCATCAAGATTCTCGCGCGCCGTTTTCGGCGGTTGCCCGCGCAGCATGTCGTTGGCGCCCAGTTCCAGCACCACCAGATCAGGCTTCTGCTTCATGCCGGCCAGTACCCAGTTCACCCGAGCGCGGCCTTGCGTGCTGGTATCGCCCGACACGCCAGCGCCGACCACGGTCACGTCGCGGCCTTTCGCCTTGAGCGCCTTTTCCAGTTGCGGGGCAAAGCCCTGGCCGGGCGGCAGCTGGTAACCGGCGGTGAGCGAGTCGCCATAGGCCAGCACCACCAGTGGCCGCGCGACTGCAGCCTGCGACATGAACAGCGCGCCAAACAGCAACGCCATCTGGTAAAGCGACTTGTGAATGCCTAATTTGGGCAACACTCAACTCCTCAGCGGGAAATCCATGAACAGCCATATGGTGATTGAAGCCCGCGATGTCACCCTGCGGCTGGGCAGCGGCGATGCCGCAGTGGACGTGCTGCGCGGGCTGACGCTGGATGTGCCGGCCGGCCAGCGCATCGCCATCCTGGGGCCGTCGGGTTCCGGCAAATCCTCGGCGATGGCTGTCCTCTCCGGCATGGAGCGCGCCACCAGCGGCAGCGTGCGCGTGGCCGGTGCCGAGTTCACCACCATGAACGAAGACGGCCTCGCCCGCGCCCGCCGCGGCCGCATCGGCATCGTGCTGCAGGCCTTCCACCTGATCCCGACCATGACCGCGCTGGAAAATGTCGCCGTGCCGCTGGAACTGGCCAGCGAAGCCGACGTGCAGGCCCGCGCCAAGGCCGAACTGGAAGCCGTCGGCCTCGGCCATCGTCTGCACCATTATCCCACCCAATTGTCAGGCGGGGAACAGCAGCGCGTCGCCATCGCTCGCGCGCTGGTTGGCCGCCCGGCGCTGATCTTTGCCGATGAACCGACCGGCAATCTTGATGCGGCCACCGGCGCCGCCATCATCGATCTGCTGTTCGGCCGCCTCACGGAAACCGGCGCGACGTTGGTGCTCATCACCCACGATGCCGATCTGGCGCCCCTGTGTGACCGCATCATCACCATGCGCGACGGGCTGATCGTGGATGATCGCATGAATCTGGCGCAAGCCGCCGAATAAGGGAAAAGACCATGACATTGTTCAGCTATTTCGATGGTACCGACGAACTGGAAGCCTATCTGGCGCTGCCGGCCGGCGATGGTCCGTTCCCCTGCGTGCTGATTGCGCCGAACTGGGTGGGGCAGACGGCGTGGGACAACGCCGTGGCCGACAAGCTGGCCGCGCTTGGCTATGCCGCCATGGCCATCGATGTGTATGGCAAAGGTCGCCGCGGCGATCCGGCCGGCGACAACAGTGCACTGATGGGCCCGTGGGTGGGCGACCGCGCTGCGCTGCGCCAGCGCCTGCTTGCCGCTGTCGATGCCGCTGCCGGCCTGAGCCAAGTGGACGCCAATCGCCTGGCCATCATCGGCTATTGCTTTGGTGGCCTGTGCGCGCTCGACGTCGCGCGCGCCTGCGATCCGCGCGTCAAGGCGGCGGTCAGCTTCCACGGCATCTACAATCCGGGCTTGGGTGCGGCCGGGCCGATCACCGCCAAGGTGATGGCGCTGCACGGCTGGGAAGACCCCTACACGCCGCCGCAGGATCACCACGCGCTGGCCGCCGAAATGACGGCGGCCGGTGCCGATTGGCAGATCCATGCCTATGGCGGCACCTATCACAGCTTCACCAACGAACATGCCAATGCGCCCGGCACCGCCATGTACAATCCGGTTGCCGACAAGCGCAGCTGGGCCGCGATGACCGGTTTGCTGGCCGAAGTCCTCTGAGTCTCGCCCTTCGCCTTGCCCTTCGGGAATTGCGCGGCGGCCTTGCCGGGCTGCGCATCCTGGCCGTGTGCCTGGTGCTCGGCGTCGCCGCACTTGCCGGTGTTGGCAGCCTTGCCAGTGCCATCAATGCCGGGCTGGCGGAGCGTGGCCAGTTCCTGATGGGCGGCGATGTGGCGCTGCGCGTTTCGGGCCGGAACCCCACGCCGGAACAGCGGGCGGCGGCCGCCGGCCTCGGTACGCTGGGCGATGTGGTGAAACTGCGCGGCATGGTCAGTCGCGGGGATGGCGGCGACAGCGTGCTCGCCGAGGTGAAGGCGGTCGATGCGACGTGGCCGCTTTATGGTCGGGTGGTGCTGGAAGGCGGTGGGCGCGTTGGCCCCGGCATGGCCGCCGCCCAACCGGTGCTGGCCGACAAATTGGGCCTGAAACCCGGCGATCGTCTGCAACTGGGCCAGGCCACGCTCACCTATGCCGGCACGCTGGTGGAAGAGCCGGACCGCGCCGGCGACGGCTTTGGCTTCGGCCCTGGCCTGGTGGTGAATGTGAAGGATCTGGAACGGGCCGAACTGATCACACTGGGCAGTCTTTATACCAGCGAACTGCGGGTAAAGCTGAAGCCCGGCGTGACCGTCGACGCTGCCCGCGAGCGGCTGGAGGCCGTCGCCGGCGAAGGCGGCCGCGTGCGTGATCGCAGCAACGGTGCGCCCGGCACCCGCAATTTCGTCAACCAGTTGGGCCAGTTTCTCAGCCTGGTTGGCCTCACCGCGCTGGTGGTGGCTGGCGTTGGCGTGGCGGGCGGCGTTTCCGCCTATCTGGGCGCCCGCACCCGCACCATCGCCACGCTGAAAGTGCTTGGGGCTGATTCTGCCACCGTGCGGGCTGTCTATCTCTGGCAGCTGGCACTGGTGTCGAGCGGCGCCGTGCTGATCGGCTTGGCCATTGGCGCGGCGACGCCGGGCGCGGTGGCGCAACTGGCCGCTGCCAGCCTGCCGGTGCCACCGGCCACCGGGATGCAATGGGGCGCGCTGGCGCAAGCGGCCTATTATGGCCTTGCCATCGCATTGGCCTTTGCGCTGTGGCCGCTGGCGGAAGGCGCGGCGATGCCGGCCGCGCGCCTGCTGCGCAGCCTTACCGAAAAGCGCGCCCGGCCCGACAACACCACATTGGCGCTCATCGCGGCGGCTGGCATTTCCGTGCTGGCGCTGGTTGTGCTGCTGGCGGATGAACAATTGTTCGTGATGGGCTTCCTGGCCGGCGCCATCGGGCTGATCGCCGTGCTGTGGGCGCTGGCGGCCGGCGTGAAGTGGCTGGCGGCGCGGGTGCCCAAGCCCAAGGGCACGCTGGCGCGCCTCGCCCTGGCCAATTTGCATCGCCCCGGCGCGCCAACGCGCAATCTGGTGGTGGCGCTGGGCCTGGGCCTCACCCTGTTTGCCACGCTGGCCACGATCGAGGGCAATCTCGCCAGCCAGATCAACCGCACCATCCCCACCAAGGCCCCCAGCTTCTTCGTGTTGGATATTCCCAATGATCAGAAGGCCGAATTTGCCGCGCTGGTAGAGCGCACGGCGCCCGGCGCCCGCACAGTGATCGTGCCGTCGCTGCGCGGGCCGGTGACGGCGGTGAACGGCGTGCCGGCGCAGCAGATCAAGGCCGGTGCCGAAGGCTGGATCCTGCGCGGCGATCGCGGGCTTTCGTACGCGGCCGATTTCCCGGAGGCCAACACGCTGGTTTCCGGCAAATGGTGGCCGCGCGATTATGCCGGCCCGCCGCTGATCAGCCTTGATGATCAGGCAGCGCAAGCGCTGGGCCTGAAGGTCGGTGATACGCTCTCCGTCTCCGTGCTGGGCGTGGACATCACCGCCCGCATCGCCAACACGCGGAAGATCGACTGGCAATCGCTGGGCTTCAACTTCGCCATCCTGTTTGCCCCCGGCGCATTGGAAGCCGCGCCGCATGGCTGGATGTCCACCGTGCAGGTGGCGCCGGCCAAGGAACGCGCCGTCGCCCGCGCGCTGTCGGCCCAGTTCCCCACCGCTTCGGTGGTGCGCGTGAAGGATGTGATTGGCCAGGTGCAGACGTTGCTGGGCCAGCTTTCTGCCGCGATCCGCGCGGCGGCAAGTGTCACCGTGGCGGCGGGCATTGCCGTGCTGGTCGGTGCGCTGGCGGCGGGCGCGCGGGCGCGCACCTATGATGCGGTGCTGCTGAAACTGCTGGGCGCGACGCGCGGCCAGGTGGCGGCGGCGACCTTGGCCGAATATGGCCTGCTTGCTGCCATTGTTTCGGGGCTGGCGCTGTTGCTGGGCAGCACGGCCGGCTGGTTTGTGGTGACGCAAATCTTCAAGCTGGATTGGACGCCGGATTGGCCGCGCGTGCTGCTCACCGTGGGTGTGGGCGCCGTTGTCACCGTCGTGCTGGGCCTGGCCGGCAACTGGCGGGCGCTGTCAGCCCGGCCTGCAGCGGTACTGCGACAGTTATGATTGCGCCGGCGTAACGTTCGGTCATTGAAAATTCAGGCGGGATGCCCGATATTGATGCGGTCGTCGGCCATTTGCCGATTACAGGAGGAATTTTACGATGGCCAATAACATGGACCCCCGGCTTGGTGCCTTCCGGGCCCAGGCCCCCGCTGAAGCTGGTTATGATGCCGGCCTGCGCAGCTATATGCTGTCGATCTACAACTATATGGCGTCGGGCGTGCTGCTCACCGGCATCGTCGCGCTGTTGGTCTATTCGACGCCGGCGCTGTTTGCCGTGTTCTTCAACGAAATCGGTCGCCCCACCATCCTGGGCTGGGTGGCGATGCTGTCGCCGCTCGCCATCATCCTGGGCATGAACTTCGGCCTCAACCGCATGAGCGAGAGCACGCTGAAGGGCCTGTTCTGGGGCTTTGCTGCGCTGATGGGCGTATCGATGAGCACCATCTTCGCCCGCTACACCGGCGCGTCGATCGCGCAGACCTTTTTCGTGACGGCCGCCAGTTTTGGTGCGCTCAGCCTTTACGGCTACACCACCAAGAAGGACCTGTCGGCGATGGGCCGCTTCCTGTTCATGGGCCTGATCGGTATCGTTATCGCGTCGATCGCCAATATCTTCATCGGTTCCAGCAGCCTGCAGCTGGCGGTGAACATCCTGGGCGTGCTGATCTTCGCTGGCCTCACCGCCTATGACACGCAGCGCCTGCGCGAGATGTACTATCAGGTGCAGGGCAGCAGCTTCGCCGGCAAGGCCGCCGTGATGGGCGCGCTGACGCTGTATCTGAACTTCATCAACCTGTTCCAGTTCCTGCTCAGCTTCATGGGCAACCGGGATTGATCGGTTGATCCGGTAAAATGAAAGGCCCGGCGGGGAGACTCGCCGGGCCTTTTTCTTTTTCCCCTCTCCCCCTGCGGGAGAGGGTCGACTCGGCGCAGCCGAGCGGGGTGAGGGGTTCTCACCCGACCGCTGCCGCCTCCACCCATTCAATCCGATCCTGCCCGAAATGCATCTGGCCGGCCACAAAGCAGGTTGGCGCGCCAAACACCCCGCGCGCCACGGCAGCTTCGGTGTTGGTCATCAGGCGCAGCTTCACCTCCGGCTCCTGCGCCAGTGCCAGCAGGGCGGCAGCGTCATGGCCGGCTTCGGTCAGTGTCGCGGCCAGCACCTCCGCATCGGCCATGTTGCGGCCGTGCAGCCACATGCCGGCAAACAGCGCGTCAGTCACCGCTTCGAAGCGTTCATCGCCCTGCAAGCCGGCCAGGATACGCATCATGGTGATGGTGTTCACCGGGAACCAGGGGTTCATCGCCAGCGGCACGCCATCGCGCGCGGCCCAGCGCTGCATGTCCTCGTTCATCCAGCGGCCCTTGGCGGCCACCGTGCCGGGCGGGCTGCCGCCCGTGGCCTTGAACACGCCGCCCAGCAGGATGGGAACCGGTACGAGGCTGGCTCCGGTACGCGCCGCCACCTTCTTCAGGCGATGCCAGGCCAGATAGGCCGTGGGCGAACCCACGTCGAACAGGAATTCAATGGGGTGGGGCATGATCGTCTCCTTCAGAATTTTTCCATCCACGGCCGCAGATCCAGCTCGTGCGTCCAGGCGGAGCGGGGCTGGTGGTGCAGGCGCACATATTCGGCCGCAATGGCTTCGGGATCGAGGATGCCATCCTCGCTCTTCAGCGCATAGCGGTCGGGGAAATTGCTGCGGATGAACTCGGTGTCGATGGCGCCATCGATGATCGGGTGGACAATATGGATGCCCTTGGGCCCCAGTTCCCGCGCCATCGCCTGGGCCAGGCTCCTCAGCGCAAATTTGCCGCCGGAAAAGCCGGCAAACCCGGCCGAACCGCGCAGGGAGGCAGTGGCCCCGGTGAAGATGATCGTGCCCCGTCCGCGCGGCACCATGCGGCGGGCGGCCTCGCGGGCGGTGATGAAGCCGGCCAGCGCGCACATTTCCCAGATCTTGCGGTAACGCCGCACGGTTTCATCGAGGATGCCCATCGGTGAATTGGCGCCGATGTTGAACACCAGCACCTCCACCGGGCCAACCTCGCG
>Ga0209278_1000376_pt1 | contig 38451 bp, 68 predicted proteins | sample JI81BgreenDNA_FD_187504 | JGI IMG/M metagenome (GOLD analysis project Ga0209278, IMG submission 187504) | Wastewater effluent complex algal communities from Wisconsin, to seasonally profile nutrient transformation and Carbon sequestration -... | ecosystem: Engineered > WWTP > Effluent > Algae...
TTGAACCGCAGCGCCTCAACCGCATAATCAGGGCAATAAATGATCGTATCAGCCTCAAGCGGGAACGCTGCGCCAATATCGGCACCCTGCGCCCGCCACGAAGCCACCATTGCGTTAAGCCGTTCAAGCGCATCGCTCAATTCGTCCGCATCCGGTGTGCTGCCGTTCCCGACAATCCTGCGCAGCGCGAAATAGCAATACGTCCGCGCGCTATCGGCGATCTGTGCAGCGCTCGCAATGACAGGCAGATAAAGCGTTTCGACTAGCACCCGCCCTTGATCGGTCGTTACCGTTACCACCAGCGTAGCTGTCTGCCCCGCCGTGCCGCCGCTAATCTCCAAAACAAGGTCGTTGCCGTCAAATTCGCTGCTAACCACCGTCACGCCGGTTGCAGACACAGAAACGCTTGCAGGCCCATCATCCTTGTCGACAGGCACGCTATAGCGGCGCTGCACAATCTCGGCAGCGACCTTGGAGGCGAGAAACCCGGCCACTACTCAGCGACCTTCTTAGGCCGTCCACGGCGCTTAGGCAGCGAACCGCCCTTTTCGCCGTCGCCATCATGGTCAAGCGGGTCAGTCTCCACCCGTTCAAATTCGGGATTGTTCGCAAGGCGGCGTGCCAGTTCCGCATCCTCCACGAAGGAAGGCTCGCGCCCCTCAAACAAAACCCCCATGTCAATAGAGGTGCGGCCATGCGTGTATTGGCCAATGAAACGAAACAGCATGACCGCGCCTCCCATTACACTACGTAATCCACCACAACCCACATCTTGCCCGTGCCGCCAGCATTCGCCGCAACATTGGCTTCGACCTGAATGATGGTTTCAACCGTAAAAGTCTTCGGCCCTGCCGAGAACAGAACCCCGCCAAGCGGGTAGAAAATACCCACTTCCGGCTTGATGTCCGTTACAGCATCGCCAGACCACACACCGAGATTGCCGAAGCCATCAGGATCGGCATTGTCCACGCCATTAGCGGCCCAGCCAATATCCATGTCCAAGGCTTCAGTGCCAGTATCAAGGTCAACAGCACGAAGATAACCGCCAACAACGGTCGCCCCCGCAGGAAGCTTAACGAGTTCGTAAATGTCGCCATCCGCAGGGTTAGCGGCAATCGTAATCTCGCCGTATGCCGAGCAAACGCCGGGGTTGCCAATAAGCGGCTTGTGCGCGCGCCCACTAGAAACCTGCGTGGAAGTGAAAGTAGCCATAACAAAGACCCCTCAAGTTAGAGGGGGCGAGCCATAAGACCCGCCCCACTCAACTTAGTTTTCAGCAGCAACAGCCGTCAGGACGTTCGGCGCTTCAGTGGTGGCAAAGAAGCCAGTCACAACGCCATGATCCTTGCGGTCGTCCGTATCGCTTGCGCCCGTGCCGAAGGTGATCTTCGCGATGCCGTAGATGCCGTCAATCGCGACACCATACTTGTCACCGTAGTCGAACATTTCGGTTTTCGAACGCCAGCGGTTCGCATAAGCCGCCGCGATTGCCTGCGCACCGCACAGGTAAACCGGGGTGACTTCAGTCGTTCCCGAGGCCCCAAGGTTCTCGTAGATCGGCATATTGTCAGTTTCCTTGACGATAACACCGTTCCAGAGAATGTCCCCGCCTTCGAACAGCTTCGAAGCCTGCATCTGCACGACAGTCGAGGCGAGAACCTCGGTGTCAATGCTGTTGCGCAGGTCACGGAACGCCGCCGGATGGGCGAAAGCGATGTAATACCGCTTGCCGTTGCCAGCGTCCCGCATCGGGCGGATTTTCGGGTTGCAGGTCTTTGCCACGTAAACCATGTCGTCAAGGCGCGAGGCGTTGAACAGGTCTGCCGTGGTATCAAGCTGCCCAAGGTCTGCCGACAGGTCGGAACCGCCAGCCGAGCCGCCGCGTGCATACGCGCCGAACACAGTGCGATCCTTGTTATCGACAAGCCAAGCGTCCGCAATCGCCGCCGTGCGGTCAACAAATGCGGTGCCGTTAAGCGAGCCAAGGGCCGTGATGATAAGGTCACGGGTATCTTCCATGGCCCAATCCAGCAGCGTGGCGCGAGCCGCGTCACGAAGCGAGATAGCCGATTGCACTTCCGACATTTCGGGAATGCGAACCGCGTTACGGCGCTTGTTGACAGTGATCGAGAACGAACGCTGCGACATGTCTTCTTCGTTGCCTTCCAGCGTCGAAGTGCCAGTAACAGCGGAGTTGGTGAGACGGTTGATAAGCTGGATCGTAACCTTGTCACCATTGCCCTTCCCCGGCTGTTCCTTGACCTGAATGACGGCATTTTCATTGGTGCCCATCAGGTCTTTGAAACCGCCATCGTGGAGGTATTCGGTGAAGAAGTTGCTATCCCACTGTTCCACCTGAAGGGCGGTTGGGACGGTAGTGTCTGCCATGGTAAAAAGTCCTTCTGAGGGAGGGTCACCGCTTCCCAGCGGGGATAAACCTCAAGCTATTTCAGCAAGTCTCCCAACGTGGGCGGGCCAGACCATGCAGGGCCGCTACGCGAGGAAACACTACGGGTTGTGGAAAGCGAACGCGGGATAGGTGCGGCTACAGGCTGCTGTGCCTGCATTTCTGCCATGATCTTTTCCCGCATTTTGGCTTCCAGCGTTTGAAGGTCGGTCGCTCCAAGTTCCTGCATTGTGCGTTGGTTCTGGAACGCGCGATAGGCATAGCCCCAAGGGTCAATATCGGCAGTTGCCTGCTGTGCCACAGTCGGGTTATCCGACAACCACTTGTTGAGGTCTTCCCAAGCCTCTCCGAAACCCTCAATATTCTTGCGGGCGTAAAACTCGGATTGGTTCAGTTTTGCCTCAAACGTGGCCTGTTGCACGGCTGCACTGACGACTTGGCCCCCAAAGTGCTGCTGCCAGCCCTGTTCGTCTTCCCAAAGGGTCGGCGGCGGGGCAGGCGGTTCAGCGGGCTTTGCCTGCATTTCGCGGCGCAAGGCTTCTAGCTGCTGTTCAATTTCCTGACGCTTCTTGCGTTCGGCGGCGATACCGGCTTCCAAGCCCTTGGCTCGCTCGTCGATTGCAGGCGGCGGCCCCGCGTCCGCCTCCCCTGCCTGTTCCGGCTCAGGTTGCGGCGTTACGCCCGTTTCCTCGGCAGGCTGCTGCACAGCCGCTTCGGTTTCGCTTTCGTCACTCAGGATATTGTCAAGGCTACGATATGCCATGTTGCACCTATACGCCCCTAAGGTGGGCGGCACCATCAAAACGCCCGTTGGTCGGCGGCACCTTCCACGCTGTCACAGCGTTGAACTCACGGCTCGGCACGATAACCAGCGGCCCATCTAGCCGCCTCTCGCACCCTAGCAAACTCACTCACCGGCCCTTCAGCCAATGCAATCCCAAGCGGCCCGTCGATGCGGTATTTCACCCGCCCGTCAATTATGTCGCAGGTCACCGGATAACTCACGCCACGCTAGCCCCTGCTCTAAAAGCATCTGTCTGCGCTTTTACACTAGTTGCCTCGGCAGTGGCAAGGTTCTTCACAGTCTCGCTCTCAGTCTTGGCAATCTCAGCCTGTTGACTTTGCATAGCGACCTGCATTTGCGCCATCTGCACTTGTTGCGCCATAGGATCGGGCGGCGCTCGCAGCGCTTCCAATACCTTTTCCTTGTCGCGAAACGCACTATTCGCAAACAACGCTTCCCAAAGAACCGGCTGAATATTCGGCGGCGCACCCGGCAGCATTTGCGCCACAATCCCGAATTGTTCGGCCTGCACAGTCGGGGTGTCAACGCCTTCGTCAACGATGATGTCAACGTCCATCTCGGTTACGTTGTTCTCAATCGCCACAACCATCTGCGAGCGCGGGTCTTGCGCCAACATTTCAAGCTGTTGCTGCACTTCAGGCGGTGCCTCGGCGAGATTGTCCTTCGTGACACCCATTTCCTTGGCGATCATCTGCAAAGCCGTCACGGGCTGGTTAAGCCCCACAAAGCGCACGTTGCGTTCATCATCCGTAACCCTGATCCACCGCTCGGCAGTCCAGAATTGCCGCACGCGCGCCCACACGCTGCGATAAACCTCAAGGCTCAACCGACGCACACAATCGAGAAAATCCGCCGCCTCAGTCATGCCGCCCATCTGCTGCAACGCAATCGCCTTGCCAGATTGACCGCCCGTGTCCTTGCCAGCCATTGCGCTGTTGGCCCCAATGCGGTGGATATGCTCGCGCGCATCCTGCATCAGGTTAAGGTTGCCCATCAGCATATCAGTGGTGCCGAGAACCTCAACGTCCCCAGCCTCACCCACAAACACACCATCAGGCCGCGCCAGTTCCTTGCGCACCTTGTCAGGCGACATACCCGTTGCAGGCGAAACCCGGATTTGCCGCGTATTCGACGTATGCAGCGCCTTGGAACGCCGCTTGTTAATTTCATCCTGCGGCGAAAGCATCGACTGCACTTCGCCATACCGGTTGTTATCGCGGTCAACGTAGAGGCTAATCGCCTTGATCGGGCATTCTGGCTCGCCATCCGGCCCCAAGTAGGGCGACGGCATAGGCTCCACCACGAAACCAGCGCCCGTGAACACGCAATACATCCATGCATCGCCTTCGCGGTAGTAATGCTCGCAAAGCCTTACGCGGCGGCGCTTGTGATCCGCCCATGTCTTGTATTTGGGCTTGTCGTCATACGTCTCGCCCGCGCTAGACGACTTCCACGTATCTAGAATGACCTCATCCGCATCAGGGTAAAGGCGACGCGCTTCGTCCAGATCAAGCCAAACCACCAGCCCCTTGAATTGCGCGTCTCCGAAGTCATCATCGGCGCTATACGGGTCGTAATAGAACCGATCCCAAGCGACCTTCCTGATCTCAGGGTCATACGCGACGGGCGGCTGCATCATCGTGCTGCCCATCAATTGCTGACGCGGTGCCTTAACCTCTTTCACGCCCACAAAGACAGCGCCCGTGCCTTCAATCGCAAGGTTCTTCGATGCCGCCGAGCGAACATCATCCCAGCGGCTTTCGTCGCACACAAACCGGATTGCGTCGGTGCAAGCCCTTGCCGCCGCCTCATCGTCAGGATTGCGGGGAAACGCCTTGGGGTCTTTGCGCGTCTGCTTTTCAAGCCCCAGCATGGTCTTAACCTTGGGCTTAATCTCGTTGAACACGACAGGCGGTTGCCCGCGCTTTTCCAACGCGGTGCGCTCTTGTTCGGTTAGCTGCTTGTCGTCGAAGTAATCGCGGCAGCGCTCAGACTGCGCACGCGCGTCATAGGTGATGCGCTCGCTGTCTTCGAATTGCGTGATGAAGGTTTGGACGGTCACAACGTCTTCCAATTAACCGCCTCCTCGTCTTCCTTGTCCCAACGGTCGCGCTTTTGCGTCTTAGGCTGTTCGCGCACAATCGCGGGATGCGCTTGGTCAATGGCGCGACCTATCAAAGACGCGGTGTCCACTTCGTCGTCATGTTTGCCAGCAGGAAACACAAGAAACTCGCTCAAGTCTGCACCATGCTCGAAATAGACGCGACCGGACGCTGCAAACGCTTGGAAAGAGCGCGCTCTTGTCGGCTTATCACTGACGGACGGGAGCCATTCGAAGCGACAGTAAACTCCACGCTCCCGGCTTCGCCGAGCAAGGAGAGGCCCAACAGCCTTTTGAATAACGCCGCTCTCGCCGAAGCAACACAAGGGCTTCCACCGGGCGATAAGATCAAGCAGCCGTTCAATCCAGACATCGCTAGAAGTCTGGCCCTTCCATTGCGCCGCGCGGTAAATGTCGCCATCGCTACTAATGCCCCACACGGTCAACACGGTGTAATCGCCGCCGCCATCAGTAACGGCAAAGTCGCTTGTAATGTAGAACCGGCAATTAGGCAAGCGCTGCCATGTCTTGAACCACCCGCGCTGAAAGAACGTGCCTTCGTCTGGCTGCGGTTGTTGCTGATAGAGTGCGCTCCATTCGCGATTGTGGCCCTTATCCTCTAGCGCCTTCTTGATGCGCAGCAAGGCTTGCTCGTCATACCATTCAGGCCAAAGCGCGCCCCTCTCAGGATGCAAGGCGGGAAGCGAAAGAACGTCCCACTTGTCGCCGCCCGCGTCTTGAGCCGCCAGCAAACGCCCCGCTAGATCGTCCTCGTGCCAGCGTGTCATTACTACCACTATGGCTCCACCGGGCATGAGGCGCGTGTATAGGGTTGACCGATACCAATCCCACACCAATTCGCGCCGCCGCTCGCTGTCCGCTTCTTCGCGATCCTTGAACGGGTCGTCAATCAGGGCGATGTCAGCGCCGCGCCCTGTAACTGCCGTGCCGACACCAGCCGCAACGTAAGTCCCGCCATGGTTTGTGTTCATCCGGTTCGCAGCTTGGCTATCAGGCGCAAGCGTGACACCGTTAAACACCTGCCCAAACTCAGGCTCGGCGATGATGTTACGCACGTTGCGCCCGAAGTCGTTGGCAAGGTCGCTGTTATAGCTGGCCGCGATGATCTGGCGCTTGGGGTTTTTGCCAAGGCACCACGCGGGAAAGCGCTTGGATGCCAGTTCGCTCTTGCCATGACGCGGCGGCATAAAGATCATCAGCCGGTCAATCTCGCCGCGCTCCACCGCTTCCAGTTTCTCGGCGATCAATTCGTGATGGGCCGCGCGCTGATATTGCGGAAGCGTGTATTCAGTGAAGCTGAGAAGGCTCCGACGCGCTTTCGCCGCCCGCACTTGTTCTAGCGTGGGCAAGGATGCGCTCAAGCTGGTCAAGTTCCGCGTCGGGGAGATTGTCGAGGTCATAGCGATGCGTCACAGTCGTGTTGTTGTTGACGGTCAGCTTGTCGCTGTATTTACCCTTCAGCTTTCCAGCCATCCACTTGCGGGCTTCAATCCGCAGGTGTGAGCGGCGCAAGGCTTCACCATTTTCCCGCCAACCTTCATTGCCTTCACCTTCGCGCTCCATCCAATCGTTGCGACCATCGTCGGCAATCTCAAGGATGTCGTCAAACAGTGCGTCAGCCTGCAACTCGCGCGCGCGTGTGTATTGTTCCGCGAAGGCTGCGTTCTTCGACAGCCATTTGCAAACCGTGCTAGTCGAAGGCATTTGTTCATCACGGCAAATAGAGCGCAGGCTTTCACCATCAGCAAGTCGCTCGCAGATTGCGTCTGCGGTATCTTGCCCATAACCTTCGGGAAACCAACCTTGCGCTTCGGTGTCAGACATACCCCTCATTTACCCCTAAACCGCGCCATGTTCAAGCCTAGCCGCGCCAAGTTCCCGCATCCAGCATTTCCATGAGAATTGAGACAGGGCCGCTGATCTCGCGCTCTCCGGTTTCCCAACGCCTGATAGTGCGAATGTCAGCGATACGCAACATGGCAGCAAGGCCAGACTGTGTTAGTCCGGCCCGCTGGCGTATGGCTTTGAAGGTTGCGGGTGTCATGCGCAAATGGCCTCAACCTGCTTTTTGAGCGATGCAACGCTACGGCCTTCGATTTGCCCCGATGCTCCATGGATGCGCGCCCAAAAGCCAATACGTGCGCCGCCTTGGATTGTCGCGACGGGAGAACGAGGAGTGCCAGCAGGCTTGTCGAACAGCCACCAGTCGCCCGAAGGTGCCTTGACCCAGCTCATGCGAAGCGGCTCCCCCAAACAGCCGGGGCCGACTGCCAAAGCAGGTCGCCGTAATGCGCGGCGGCGTAAAACTCAGCGGCTTCAACAAAGGTGTTTTCGTCAATCCAAACTTTGCCAGTGTGGTGCAGGAAGGTGAGGCCGTTCTTGAAAACCAACATTGTCATTCTCCGGTGTCCCGTGGGGCAGTGCCCCGTTGCTGTTGAACCCCTGATAGGGCCATTGGCCCCGCTTGGCAATGGGGAAAATGCATCCGCCCTTAAAATAATTCGCACCCCGCTAGAATGGCTCAGGATTGCGCGCTGTGTGGTTTGGCTATGCCTTTGCCTAAACCGCGCTTGATGCAATCCTTGACCCATTAGCGGGCGGCTCACGCCATTTCCTCCCTCTTAGCCTTGAGCGCACATTCAGCGGCTGCGATGTCGAACCCTTGCGCAAAGTGACGCAAAACACCCTCACGAGCCGCACCCATGGAAGCCTCACGATTGAGAGACGCTACAGCCTGCGCCACTTCTTGGCCAAGTTCTTTCGCCCAAGCGTGCAGGTCTGAAATTTGATTGTCTGTCAGTTTGCAGCTCATGTGTCAGTCCTCTTGTGTGGGCGGTGGGGGAAGTGGCATCCAGTAATCCATGTACCAGAGCGTTTCACCAGAGCGCCAATCATACCACTTGCGGGTGTCACTGTCCCAAGCCCCGGCTATAGGAACGCCGCCGCCATGCAGCAAAATGCATTTGCCATCCCTCGGCGCGGTGTCGATTGACTGCCATTCGCTCATTGTGTGTTCTCCATGAGATAGGCGCGAACGGCTTGTCCAAGGGGGGTGATGCAGCTTTTGTCCAAAATCATAGACCGCCGCATAAGCCCCATTTTTTCGAAGTCATATCCAACAAGGGATAGCCAACGTTGCGGCATACGATACGGCTTGTCGGGTATGTGTGGGATGCACTCCCGCTGCGCCTTCGTCAGCCCCCGCGCTATGCTTGCGATGTCTGTCATGTGGTGGGTTCCTTGGCGGCTCATGACACGAATTGATGCAGCATATAGCCGCCGTATCGACCATCAAAACGTTCGATGCTTGCCCAATTATCGCGCGTGCCGCGCTTACGATACCATCCCGCCTTAGGTTCAAGTTCCACAGTCTCAATGTTAACCTGCTTGTCACCGACATGCAGAACGCGAACAAATCGCTCGAAGCGGTTGTCGCGCTCTTGCCAAATTTGACCGGGCAAAATTTCCTTACTCATCTCACTCTCCCTGTTTCTTTGCGACGGCGCGCTCAGGCTGCCAGATACCCGCGTCCAGCAATTCCATGCACACTGCCGCAGGCCCGCTAACAGGGCGGCTCCCATCTTCCCAACGGCGGATTGTGCGGCTATCGCTGATCCCTAACGCGGCGGCTAGGCGGGACTGTGTAAGCCCCGCCCGATTGCGAATTGACTTGAAAGTTTCGGGGGTCATGCAGCTTCCCTTACGCCGCGAGCGTGTAGCTATCGCGGCTGAGGTTGATGAACTTTGCCGCCCAATCATCGAGGCGAAACCAGCGAGCGAGAGTGCAACAGTGCGACACTTGATTGTCGAACGGGTTAGTGCGGTTGCCGCTAAAAACCTTGAGCGCCGACTTCGGGAACCAGCAGGTAATAACCTTACCGCGCTCGGTGACGGCCTGAAGCTTGACGGCCTTAGCAGTGACTTCGACAACTTCACCGCCAGCCCACGCCGAAAGCATGGAACCGTTCGAAGTGATAACCGCGTCAAGATTGATGCTGATACGGTCGGTGATCTGGAAGTTGGTCATGTCAGTGTTTCCCTATTCGGTGGAGCATCGCCCCGTTGCTGATAAACCCTGTTTAGGGCCATATGCCCGCAAGGTCAAGCGGAAAAATCACCAGCCCGCGAATTATTTCGCCCCTTCGCCCTATGCGCTCTCTGATAGCCTGCGAACTCAATACGGCGCTTGTCTCGGCGCAGTTGCTTTAGCGCTTCCACCCTCTCTGCGATTTGCGCTTTGAGTGTGGCTAGGCGAGTTTGTTCTTCGGGGGTTAGGATCATCAGAAGTTCCACGGCTTCGCGCCATGATCGGCGGCAATCTTGCGGGCCTCGCGCTTGTTGGCGCAGGTCACGGAATAGACCGGAAAGCGCCGCCCCTGCTCGATGTTGTAAATTTCCACGGTCGGTGCGGTGCGGGCGGTGCGGGGGTAAAAGTCGGCTGCAAGCATTTCGTCTCTCCGTTGCTGATGCCCCCTGATACCAACACCGCAAACCCCAGTCAACAAGTTTTTTCATTCACCACGAACAGCCACCACATCGCCGTGATGCTCGTTTGCTGTGCCGTCCTCGTTCCAATCCCACACCCAGCGGGTTGTTTTCACAGGCCAAGCCTCTTCGCTGACGTAGCCCGCGCGTATCTGCACATACAGGCTTTCTCCCATGCTGGCAGGGGGTTTGCGCTTGCCGGTTACCTTCACAAACCCCGGCGCGGGCACTGGTAGCGGCGCTCTCATCCGTCTGCCCAATCTAGCCCCAACTCACGCGGGATATGCACGCCCACGCTGTAGCCCTTCAACACAAGCCGCTTGGCACACGCAAACGCCGCCGCCTGCCCGGTGTAGTTCTCGTCACTGTCACCGAAGACTAGCACCCGCTTTACCCCTTCAGGCGGCTCAAACTTGGCAAGATACCCTGCGCTCACGGTAGACCAGCACATTACACCGAATTGATCCCGCACGGCTAGGGCAGTCTCCAATCCCTCGGCAATGCCTAGCACCCCGTCCACAGGCGCGCCCAGCCGGATCGCCAACGTTTCGGGCAAGTCGCCCGCGAACATCGCGCGGCCCTTGTGCCATCCTGCACCGTCCAAAAACGTCCGGTGTATCGAGGCCGGATTGCCAGCCGCATCCCTCACTAACGCCAGCAATGCAGGGGCAACACCGCCGCCGAGATTGTCAGGCACCTTTGCGCCGGGATGAAACCGCAAGTCGCCTAGGTCAACGCCTGCCAGCGATAGCCGCCTGCCCCGGGTGAGATAGTCGTGTGCAGGGTCACACGGTTCTAGCCGCCTTCCCCCCGTCCACAATTCCCGCAATAGCGCCTTGCGCCTCTCAGGTGCCAATGCGGGCTTGCCCGGTGGGTCATTGCTCACGTTGCCTAACACCTTGTCCACTTCCCCCGCCGCCGTTGCAAAGTCCCATCCCTTCACGCGCTGCAATAGCTGCATCCCCGTTCCCGAACCGCATTGCTGGCAAAGGTAGGAACCGATCCCGTCCTTGTTGTCCCAACGATACCGATCTGTCCCGCCGCATAGCGGGCAAGGGCCGTGTTTGTTGCGCAGATACTTTTCGTCAATGCCAAGGGTCAGCAGGATACCCCGCCACTTGTTGCGGGCCGCATCTAGCGTTTTCATCGTGCCTTCCCCTTGCCCTTCGAATACCGAATGTCGCTTGCCAGAACGTGCATTTTCACAGCTTCACTAGGAGGCTTGGGGGCAACGTGCTTTGCCTCGCCAACGGGCCACACGCCGAATTTCTCGCGATACTTGTGCGCTGCCCAGCCAATCTTGCGACCGCGCGAATGTGCTAGCCATTTCAAACCGGCGTGAAACTCAGCCTTTTCCGCCATGCTGTAAATCCGCTCTTTCTCTTTCGGTGCGGTGATCTCGACAAGTTCCCCGTCCTCAAACTCAATTTCGCTTTGACGCTTAGGCTCAAACCCGCAGGCGGGGCACGCCCCCTGCTGTTTCATCGCACCGCAAGACGGGCATTCGCGGGGGGTCTGTTCGGGCTTTTCGTTCTCCCTCGGCTTCGGAGCCTTTTCCTTGCCGGTCAAAAGCCGTTCATGGCTGATGCTCGTAACGAACCCAAGGCGCGCGTGATTGTCGCTGTGATCGAGTATCAGGCAATGATCTTTGCCCGGTGCTGTCCGCAATCCGCGCCCGATGCACTGCACAAACAGCATTTCGGACTTAGTGGGCCGCGCCATGACGATGCACCGAACGTCAGCATCTACGCCGGTCGTCAACGTGCCCACATTGACCACGCCTGCCAATTCCCCGCGCTCCATACGCCGGAAAAGGTGCTGGCGCTCCACGAGGTCAACCTTTGCGTCACAGTATCCAAACGGGATACCGCGCGATTGAAACGCCTCTTGGATTTTCTCGGCATGGGCAAGGTTCACCGCGAACACCAGCGTCGGCAATCCTCGCGCACGTTGCAGCCATGTATCCACTACGTCCGCAATCAAAGGGCTTTCGCTCATCACACCAGCTAGCTGGCCTTCGTGATAGTCCCCAGCCATGGTCTTAACCCCGCTCAAATCGGGATGGCTTGGCGCATACACTCGGAACGGCGAAAGATACCCCGCGTCAATCAATTCCTGCATTGTCACGGGCCGCACAAGGTCGTCCCAAATATCGCCCATGCCACGCGCCCACGGGGTAGCGGACAGGCCGATGAAAATGCGCTTCGGGTCGTCTCTCATCCACTTGGGCAGCAGGTCGAATTGCAGGTGGCATTCATCGACAATGACAATCTCGGCATCAGGAACCCCGCGCCGCGTCATGGTCTGCATCGAGCCAATCTGCACAGTCGCGCTTAAATCCGTGCGGTGGTGGCTCGCCTGAATTACGCCAATGTCATTGATACCCTCAGCCTCAAACGCTGCAATCGTCTGGTCAACTAGGCTGATAAGCGGAACTGTGAAACAAACCCTGTTTCCTTTTTGAAGCGCTCCCTTCACGATCTGCGATGCAACGTAGGTTTTTCCGGCACCAGTGGGCAATTGCAGGACTACCCGCTTGTTACCGCGTCCAATGGATTGGCGCAGCATATCGAGCGCCTTGACCTGATGCGGCCTAGCCTGCTTGCGGTTCGGTTCGGTCTGGAAAAGGTCAGTCACGGCTCCAATCCTCCCCTACATCATCAAAGCTAGTATCTCCCTGAACCTCATCCATGGTACCGTCACCAACACCACCACCCGCGCGGGGTTGCCGAGCCGTTGCCGAGCCGTTGGAACGCCCGTTCAACGCCCGTTCAACGCCCGTCGCCCTTTTCCGAGCCTCTGCGGACGCTATCCCAGCCTTCCGCTTCTGCTCAATATTGGCTTGCGCTTTGGCAAATTCGGTCACGATCAAGTCTGAACGAATTACACCGCCAGCGACTATGCAGCCCGCCAGCACGGCCTCGCGCATCGCTTTCCACTTGGGGACTGATAAGCGCAACTTCTTCGCCAGCATCTTGTCGTTATCAGGCAAAACCCCGCCATGCTCCCAAAGCAGCATATTGAGATAGCACAGCGCCGAATGCTCGACATGATCTAAGGTGCTGGCAGCAGCGCGATGGTCTTTGATAAACCACGGCATCCACAAGGTTGCTTTTGGAGCCTCAGCTGTCATGCTAGCCGCCCCATTGCCTGTAATTCGCGGATCATAGCGCGCAAGAGCATCTGCGAACCGCGCTCGGCTTCACGCCGCAAAAATGCGTCACGCTCTGCAATGCCGTCACAAGTCTGGCGGGGGGTAGGTTGCGCGATAATACCCGCGCGGGTAAATAGGTCTTCAGTCATGGCACCTGCTCGATAGGTGTTGATGATTAGGGCCGGGGTGACGTTGCTAGCGTCCCTCGGCCCGAGCAAATTAGCCTATTGGAACCGTTAACGCAATGCCTTGCTCTTGGCACTGGCGGAAAACCGCATCCATAAACTTTGACATCTGCGGAACGGTCATAATGCTAGTGACGGGAACGTATTTCATCGCCGCCAGCTTTTCCTCGTATGTCCTGTGTAGCAGCGCCCCGTTGTAGAACGCGCGAAAGTCATCGTCCTCGGATCGCAGGATAGGGACACCGATTTCCAGCTTCCATGTGCGCTGCACTTCATCAGCCGTTCGGTCACCAAGCTGCGCCGCCGCTTCGCCTGCCCATTTCCAATGCAGTGCGTTTTGATCTAGCGACCTATCCGCGCCTGCTTTCCATGACAAAGTGAAAGGGCGTTGCAGGCCAGCTAGAAGCCGCCCTACGGCCTCAAACTGCGCATCTGTCTTTATGACGCGGCTAGGCATTGTCGCGCCTGTGCTGATGTATCTCGGCACGAACAGGGCTTGTGCGTATAAACGCTTCGATAATATCGCCCACGTTTTTGCCCCGCCAGAATGTGCGCTCGCCTTCGGTGTGCTGGCGGGCGTGGCAGTCCTTGCAAAGCGATACGGTGTAGTAATCGCTCGGCTTCTTGCTCATACCGCCATCAGTGCCAAGGCGAACGTGGGCAACCTCGATAGGCGCTTCCGCATCGCAGACGACACAGGCGTGGCCGCGCACATGATTGCGGTGACGCTGCGAGGTGTAGCGGTCGCTGACGCGCTTCTTTTTCGGCAGCTTCCTAATCAGCATAGACCATGCTCCAATCCCAAATGCGCTTAGGCCGCACTACTGCGAACGTCAGGCCGCAACGGGTGCAGACTGTCTTATCGTGTCCAAGCGTGCGCGTCTCACGATGCGGGCACGTGCCCTGCGCTTGACGGGTTTTCTCAGCGTTGTAGATCGGCGCGCCCATGACGATCCCCCCACTGATACGGCGGCAGTCCAAGCTTGGCGCGCAGTTCATCCGTTCGGGCGCGTAGGATGCGGCTTTCCCAGCGGCGGCGTGCGTCTCGTGTTTCCTTGCTCACGTTGTCTCTCCTAAAGGTGAGGGGGTATTCCTGCCCGCCCCCTCTGCGGTGAGCGCCTACGGGAGAGAGGCGCGGCGCTTATCTCAGAATGGCGGAAGTTCATCATCGAGCGCGTCGTATCCGCCCGCGCGCGGCCCATTGCCAAGGTTGTTGCGGTGTTGCTGGTCGCGCTGCGCACCATCGCGCGGCTTGGGTTCAAACAAGTTGGCGACAACGCGCCCTTCGCTGTCAGGGATCGGCAGCGCATCAAAGATAAGCTGAATGCCGCCACGGTCGTTTTGGAAGGCGCTGCCAATGCGCGTCCAATAGGTCTTGTCGTCGCGCCCCTTGCGCGGGGTCATAATGTCAAAGCGATTGCTCATGTCGTTTCCTTTCAATATCCGACAGCTTGAAACTTGCGATGAATTGCCCGAACGGTTTCAACATCGCCCCGGCAATATTCTGCGATGCGCTCATGCTCGCCTCGCGCCCACGCCTCGGCAACCATCGACCCGTCAAAGTCGCTCTTGTTGCCGTCAATGCCCAGCGCTTCGGCAAGCCGTGCCTGCGAGATTGAACCCTTCGGCCCTGCCCATGCCACCATCGTGTCGAAAATGTCTTGCGACCACGGCTTGATGTCGCGCGGGATAATCGACGGGATCGGCACGCCCAGCACGATAGCGCGGTTAATGATGAACCGCAGGTCAAAGCCGCTAATGTAGTGGCCGATGAAGCGGAAAACGCCGGGATTGGCGGGCAGGTCAACGCGCAGGCTCTCGAAAAATTCATCGATCACACTGGCCTCGTTATCCAGCGATACGCCCATTGATGCGGACTGCGCAGGTGCATCCCCAATCGCCCAGCCAATGCAGCAGATATGCCCCGCCGCAGGGTCAAAGCTGGTCTTGGCAATGATAGCGTCGGTTTCCGTTTCCGCGTTCTCTGCCATCCATTGCTCGATACTTTCGGGCTTCTTGTATTGCGCAGGCGGCTTGATGCCCTCCCGAACCTTGGCGCGGTATTCGGGGGATTGTGCTGGAATTGTCTCAATATCCACGTAAATATCAATCATGTCAGTCTCTCCTATTCTGCGAGGAATGCAGCATCATCCGCCAGCGTATCGGCAGGCTTTTGTTCAGGTGCTTTGCGCGACAGCAGGTAATCCCGCATCGGCGCAAACTCACTGGCGGGAAGTTCCGCAAGCGACTTAATCGGCAGGCCAGTGTTCTGCCGCGCTTTTGCCAGCAGCCTATCCGGCACCACGCCCAGCGATGCGAACAGGTTCATCAGTTCCTGCCGCTGGTCTTCGGTGATGATAACGGGAAGCTTTGCAGGCTCCGGCGCAGGCTTGGGGGCGCTTGCAGCGTTGCCATCATCATCCTCGACCGGCACCCCAAACGCCGTAACCAGCGCATACCGGCGGGCATAGGTCAAAGCGGAGCCGAACGCCTGTGCATTGGCCCGATCTGCCGGAACGAACAAGCAGCCAAGGCTATACGTGTCACCGCCGCTGTGGTGCAGCACGGTTTCAATCTCCACGCCCTTGTCATTCACGCGCGGCTGTTGGGTAAAGAATAGGCCGTTCGCCACCAGCGCGGGCTTGATAGCCTCGATCACGCTCGTCAGGTCGGCATACTTGGTCTTGAAGTGCGGATTGTTGGCGCTCTTGGTTGCGCCCTCAATTTCCGCAAACGCCTTCGCCATTGCAGCCGCCAGCGTCTCCGGCTTTTCCGTTTGCTTTGTCGTCATGCTTTCTCTCCTAACCAGTATAAGCGGACGTAGTGTAAAATTCCCACACACCCGGTTCTTTCTCGCGCAGCCAATTAAGCCGATCCGCAAAGTAATCACCCGGCGTTGCCTCCCTATCCTTCGGCGGATAGGTGAATTCGGTGAAGCCGCATTGCAGGCCAAGCAATGCCTTGCGGACATACTCTTCCCGCATAGTGTGCGGTTTCCACTCAAGTTCGCCGGTATAGGGGACGATTTCAAAAGTGACCCGCACATGCCGGATGGTATCAGCATAAGCACGGGGCTGGCCCGCCGCCAAAGTGCGAACCGTATAACGCCGGTCGCCGCGTTCAATTTTTTGTTCCATGTGTCTCTCCTAGTTGCTTACGATAATCTCAACACGCCCCGGCGCTTCCGGCGCGTAGTATTCAAAGTGCGGCACAAACCGCGCGTCATTCACCCCCCAAGCTTCCGCCAAACCATCCGCGATAGGCTTCATCCTATTGGCAAAGTTCATTCGGTCACTGCGCTTGTTCGGCGGGTAAAACCGAATTATCAGGTGAATGTCTCCCTCGGGCGTGTAGGGTTTACCCTCGCCAAATACGGGCTTGGGATGCTCCAGCGCCGCGTTCTTTGCCCAGCCGCGCCACTTGGCTGTCACGTTGGCCTTACCGCGAAAGCTGTTACCCTTTGCATGGCCGGACAATTCGCTTGGCGGGAAGGGGAGAATAATCACCGCACCAACCCCCGCGCCGCGTTATGCCGCTCCACGGCTAGCCAGATGTTCACCGCGCCTGCACTCCAAGACCCTCGCGGATGCGCTTAAAGCACGAAACCACAGCCTTGCGGGTAATGCTCAATTCGGCGGCAATGTCGTCAAAATCGAAGCCTTCCGCTAGCAATTCTGCAACCTGATCCATCCGCCGCATAAGCCGCAATGGTGTGCCTTCTGTGCGAGGTTTTGCGCGGTTTCGCCCGTCACCGCTGCGCATCCTTCGAAGCGCGCCAGCTACGGCGCTACGCGTTCGGCCATTGCCTAAACCCTGCGCAATCTGTGTATAGGTGTAGCCCGCATTCCAATTGCTAATCATGTATTCGCGTTCGGCTTGCGTCCAGCCGGTTTGAAGCTTGCTCATTCCGACAGTTCCTTGATAGCCCGCATCAGCTTGGCTTTTGTGAGGGGGCGCATTTGGGTGCGCTCCTTCTTTGCGTCGATAAATGCGGAATGCGCGACCTTGGCATGGCGGCAAACTTGCGACATGGTAAGCAGCGCCTCGGCGGCGGCTTGTTCGATCTGCTGCGCGTCGTTCATGCGCCCATGTCCTCAAGCGCATACGCCGCGTTGAGGTAGCTATAGCCGCGCATGGTGCCTTGCAGATCGGCATAGCCCGAAACGCACCAGTCATAGGCATGGCGCGCAGACATGAAAGTGCGCGCCGGGGTGTCGCCAATTGCGACAATCACCTTTGCGCCGTCACGTGCCACGCTGAACGCGCCGTTGCCAGTTTTGCTCTCGATAACCTGCATAACATTCTCCTTCCGCCGCCATAATAGCGCCAGAAAATGCAAAAGCAAGCGCATAAAAGCGAAAAAAGGTGTTGACCTATGCCGCGCATCGAGTATTCTGGCGGGGCAATTACGGAGAGACGATATGTTCACCATGGAAGAAAAGACCCCGCACGGCGAATATGCTATTGTGATCGAAAACGATGGCTCTGTGTCGGTTTCGGTCAACGGCAGCGAGCCGCGTATCTTCGCCACTGCCGCTTTGGCAATTGGCTGGGCGGAACGCATGATCGAGCAGGTTAAGGGCATTCCTCTTGGCGCTGTAGGCTACGGCATGGCGATTGAGGCGCTTGAAGATTGGCTTGACGATGCGCCTGTGGGCCGCGCTGCTGAAAGCTGCACGCTGGGCGCACTGTTGGAGTGTGGGGAATGACGAAAAGGCCCGCAAGCGAATTGGCCGCTGGCATGGAAATTAAGCGCGATGGTTGCACTCGCGTTGTCAAATCTGTGTCCCGCGCCGGTCGCTCTAGCCTGATTGTCACCACGGACGCTGGCCGTTTTGTTTACAAGGCAGATGATATGGTTTGCGCGGGCTTCCGCCCATGACCCACCGCCTAGGCATGGCTAGCTGGCTCGCCGAGAATGACGGTATCTCGCACGCTGTGCAGAACCTATTCGATTTGTCGGAATACGAAGCGCAAGCCGCTGAGATTGGAGAGACCACGATGAAACACGCCCAGCAATACCGCATTGATGCCGCCGTGCAGAAGGAAATGCAGGCATGGCGCGGGGTGCATAACTTCGGCGACGGCTTGCGTCCGGTTGAACACGCCCGCGCCCATCGTGCTGCTATGTCGCCTGAGCGACGGGCGGAATTGGATAAGGAGTGGGAAGCATGAGTGACCTCATTTTCTTCATCCGCGCATCGTGGCGCGATGGCTTGGCCGTGCTGTGCGCTTTCGGTGCGCTGTTCGTTTTTGCTTTGCTGGGGAGTGCTCTCAATGGGTGATGTGAAGGTATCGCAGGCGGCGCGGGACTTGCTGGCCGAGGTGCTGAACGCGCCCGCCGACATGACCGCAGTTATCCGCTCTGGCGCAATCGACCACCTTGAGGGGACTTCCCAAGCCCTTGCCGCAATCGCCCGCTTCGAAGCGCAGGCACAGGCGGAACTGGTCGAGGCGCTGCGGGCCAACGTGGCCGCACTGGACGGGGCTTACCGCACCTTCATGCGCTATGCTGAAATGCACATGGCCAAGGGCACTGCCGATGGGGCGGAAAAGGCGCAACGCAATCTTGATGAAGCGAACGCTGTTTGGGAATCCCTCGCAAACGCCCGCCTCCTCCTCGCCCGCATTGACGGAGCCGCATCATGACCCGCGCGGAACTGATGGCGCTTGCTGGGCGGGTGATGGGGCTGACGGGGGCGGATAACGCGGTCGATGTGCTTGTTGAATGCGCCCTGCATGGGTGCCGCCCGAACGCCGCTGGCACGAAGGTGATCTACAAGGACGCGATGCTGCGGGACGTAACGTTTCTCGCAGACGATTACACCTTGGACGCTGAAACGCACAAAGCCACCGCCGCCGCCCTACTCGCCCGCGCTGCGGAGTGCGAGGAATGAGCGGGCAGGTGTTAGCAATATCTCTTGATTTTGATGAACGCGCCAAGCTGGCTCAGTTGGATGGCGGGTGGTTTCCTTACCGTCAAATCGAGAAGGCAGAGCATGGCTGGCGCTACAAGCGGAGTGAAGATGGGAGGGGTTACGCATGACCCGCCACCCCGAACACTACGTCATAGCGGCGATAGTCGCGCTGGCATGGCTGCGGTTCCCGAGCGTGTGGACCGCTTTTGTAGGAGTGTGGCCGTGCGTGAGGTGAATGAATGTCAGACTGGTGGCTTACCAAAGACGGCGATCCGGCCTGTCTTGAACTCTACGAGCGGCATTACAGTGCCAAGCGAAAGCAAGGGCAACTCGGGCAGTTTGTCGGCCCCGGCGAAAAGGTCGTCCTGCGCACGTTCGACGGCGATGCTTTCTTTGTTTGGCGAAGGTTCGTTGACGACAGTGGCCAGCGAGGCGTGTGCTGCGCAGCCTTCCGAAACGAAGGGCCGCGCTTATCGTCGGAGCTTGTGCGACAGGCTGACGCCGTTGCTGATTTCATTTGGCCTAGTGCGCGGCACTACACCTTTGTCGATGCGGGCAAGGTCAAGTCAGCGAACCCCGGCTTTTGCTTTTTACGAGCTGGATGGCGGCGCTGTGGCCGCACGAAAGGCGGACTGCTTGTCCTTGAGCGACCGGCCTGCCGGTGAAGCCGCATGACCCCTTTTGTAACCCTGTGGCCTGCGGGCCGGTGATGGAGATTTGAGGATGATGGCTTGGGAAAAGCGCAGATACAATGTCGCTGTAAGCGCAGGCTTCGGCAAGAGCGATCTTGTGGCGGTCGATGGTATCGTATGCGGAAATTTCGGCATTGATGAGCGCGACAATCTGGAAAACGCGCGCAGCAAGGCGTGGGCGGTTATTCACCTGCCGACGGGCTATGCCGCAGCCTTTGTCAAAGGCCCCGTTACGAACGCAAAGCGGATAGCCGCAGAATTTGAGAAGGCCGCGAATTGGGATTTCCGTGATCCCACCCCGCCGCAGCGCGTTCGTGCTGCCGCCCGTTACGTCTTGGGGCGACACAAAGACGTGCTGCTTTCCAGCATGGCCATTGGTCGGATGCGGCGAGCCTTTATCTACCCCGAGGAGCAACCCGCATGACCGAGACCCGCGAACAGATGGCAGCCCGCCACGCTGCGGAACGTGCCGCGTTGGAGGCGAGGGAGAGCGAACCGGATTGGCCGCTTGTGCTGCGCCAGATGGCTTATGTGTGGAAAAGCGTAGCGAACGGTGACGACCAGTCACACATCGGACTGAAGTATGAGGCCGTGTGTCGTGATCTGGCGGATAGGATCGCCGCCCTTCCGCTCGCCCCCATCCCTGCCCCTGCGATGGGTGAAGTCCGCATTACAGAGGAACAAGGCGCAGCGCTTCACAAGGCCATGCTGGAATCCCTTGATGATCTGGCGATGCCAATCGTCCCTGTGGCAGCGTGGCCGGGGGAGGCAGAGATTGTCGACATGGCTACCGAAGTTGCAATCGACATTCGCCGCAAGCCCGGTGGCCACAAATTTGACGAAGCCGCCCTCGAAATGGCCCGCCGCCTCCGCGACCACATGACCGGAGCCTCGTCATGACCGGCCCGAACGAAACGCGGGTGACGCTCAAGCCGTGCCCGAACCCGTGGTGCCAAGGTGAGGCATATTTGCAGGACGACCTTCTACGAATTGACGCAATCGGAACAGGTTGGGATGCTGCCGTCATTTGCCTTGAGTGTGGCAATAGCACTCCGACACACTCGACGGCAGCCGAAGCCATCGCCGCATGGAACAATCGAGCCGCCCAATCTGATCTGCTCGCGGCGCTGCGGGAGGCGCGGGATGCGTTGGCAGGCATGGTGCCCGACAACGTGTGCTTGGCGCGGATCGACTTTCCTGACGACGCGCTGGTTCCGCTTGATACGACGATGGGTGAAATGCGGGCCGTCATGAACGCCCTCGCCACCATCACCGCCACGCTGGCAGAGCACGGGGAGTAGGGGGATGGCTGACATCATGATGTGTGACGAGCGTGAATGCCCGAACGTCACGTTTTGCAAGCGCAGCCCCGACAGCGGGACGCGGCCTGACCCCATGTATCAAAGCTGGTGGATGCGCCCCGAGAACATGCCAGTTGGCGATTATTGCCTGCACTTTTGGCCGACTAACCCCCGCCGCACTGGCGATGATATTGGAGAGTGAAGGATGGTCACTGAAATCAAGTGCTACCGCGACAGCAGTGGCAAGGTTCACGAAAGCGCTTGCGATGCCCACCGTGCCGAATTGGTGCTGTGGCTGATGCAAGGCAGCGAAATGAACGAAGGCAGCGCCCGCGCCCTTGCTGATCGCATGGCGCAGGACAGCAGCGCGCTTAAGAAGCTGATCGAAGCGGTTTGTATCCATTGCCCGCAGCCTGCCTTCGCACTGGACGAAGCCGCATGACGCAACCCCTTACCCCCGAACCGCGCTCGCTGTTCCGGTGGTTCCGAAAGAAGGTGATGTGATGCGCAAGTCTGATCTGGTGGAGCGGTTGCGGGCAATACAGCCGCGCCTAGCCGACTTTGATGAACTGGAAGATGCGGGCTTTGAGCATAGCGCCTTGCTTGGCCAGATGGTGCCCGAGATCATCAATGCCCTCACCGCCGCCCATGCTCGCATTGATGAAACCGAGAAACACTTTTGGGCCATCGTCGATCAGAACGGGCTTACCGGCCTGCCGTCCGATATGTGGGGTGCGCTTGAACGCCTTGTGCGCAGGGATGCCGCCGCCCATGCCGAGATTGCCACTCTGCGAGGGAGCCTGTCTGAAATGACGCGCCGCCGTGACGAATGGCGGAAGAAGGCTGAGGGCTTCGAAACGATCCGCCGCGCATTGCGTGAGAAAATCGGCGAGCCGCCGCCTGCCCAAATGTCGCGGTTCCTGTGGGCCGCTGTTGCTGCTGACGAAAAGAAGCGGGCCGATGATGCCGAGGCGGAAGTCGAACGGCTGCGGGCGGAACTGGCGGGGGCGAGGGAGCGTGATGCCGAGGTGTATAGCTTGCTCCGGCGCATCCGAACATGGGGCATCACATCGTCAGGGCATGACGGCCTAGAGTGTATCGAAAACACCGCAGATGCAGATGCGATGATGCGGCGGCTTAACGAAGCCCACAATGACGACATGGTGCGCGCTAGGCCAGGCAGCCTTACTCGCATCCGCGCCCTGAAGGACACCCCCGATGCCGTATGAGCCAACGCCGGATGAAAAGCGGGTGATCGCTGATCTAGGCGACATTGAACCGATGATTTTCGCATCCATGCATATCGACTTTGTGAGACGCTATGCCATCGAACAAGGACACCACCATGACCCCCAAGACTGAGATCGAGCGCATCGCGGCGGGGCTGACGAAGCCGCAGAGGGAAACAATTCTGGACGGGCGGCGGTGCGTTGCCAGTTACGAACCCGCGAAAAAGCTTGTGGCGCTTGGGATTTGGTCTGGTGAAGGGGATGAATACTGCATTTATCCTGACTTCACCCCTCTCGGCCTCGCAGTCCGCGCCCACCTCGCCAACCGGAGTGACGACGATGCGTGATGCGATTGTGGAGGCGATGGCGCGGGGGATTGATCCTGACGTATGGGCCGAAATCTTGCCGATCCCTACCCGGCAAGATGTAGTCAGTTTCCATGCTCGCCGCCAAGCGTCTATGGCGATGGCCCGCAAAGCCCTCTCAGCGCTCGAAGCCATGGGCGCGACCGTGGGCGTGTGGCAGGATATTGCCAGCGCGCCGAGGGATGGGACGGAGATCATATGCTGGCCCGCTATTCGGCGCGAGGTTGACGGCGTAATCCCGTCTGCTGTGGGGGCTTGGCTCAACACAAAGGGCGGGCCGTGCTGGGTTGATATGTCAGTCGGCCACCATAACGGGTTTTGGAAGCCCACCCACTGGCTCCCCCTTCCCGCAGCACCGCTCGCCGCTTCGCCGATGCAACAGGGAGAGGGGTGATGGGAAAGCCATGCCGGAAAGTCGGCTATCCCAACTTGAAGGTCGCGCTCGTCTCTAAGCGTCGCCATGACAACAGGGGGCGGGGCAAACTGCTCCACGCCTATCAATGCGACAAGTGCGGGCACTGGCACCTCGGAAACAACCGCGAAACAAGGGTGGAGAACCTAATGCGGATTTTCGACCGACTTCCGCCTAGCGATAGGGCGACACCATGACCGCGCGCCTTGTTCCCGATAGCGAGGTGAGGTTTATGGCCTTGCAAAGCGTGTGGGAATGTATATTGTGCGCCGCGTGAGCAACACCGCCGCCCTCTATTCGCGACCGCGACCCTACGTCCAGCAACGTTGGCGGTGAGGGCGCGCGAGCTTTCCCCGTTGATCTGGGGTTAGCTCAGCCCGGTAGAGCACTCGCCTTGGGAGCGAGGGGCCGCAGGTTCAAATCCTGCACTCCAGACCAAACGATCATCCGCCCTTAGCGTAATTGGATAGCGCACCCGGCTTCGAACCGGGCGGTTCTAGGTTCGAGTCCTAGAGGGCGGGCCATATCGGCGAGCGCGTGGGCGCGGTGTGGTCTCCAAAACCATCATCAGCAGGTTCAACTCCTGCCGCCGGTGCCATATTCCCGGTTCGTCTAGTGGTAGGACGCTGCGTTTTGGCCGCAGAAACCGTGGTTCGAACCCATGACCGGGAACCATCAGCGACCTGAGTAGTAACCTCTCACCTTCTGCATATTCGAATTGCACTCAAACCACACCCCACGCGCTTCCACGATGTAGCGGGCGATTTTAGCGTCCCTCGCGTCCACTTCGGACTTGAGGTAGACCACACGCCCATCCGCCAGCGTGATCGCTTCCAGAGGCTTTAAATCGGGCCGTGCAGGCAATTCCTTGCACACCATGTAATCAGCAGGCGGGGGCGGCAGGTTGACCTTTACCGGCTCCCCGCAGGCTGTCAGCAGGAAAAGGCTTGCAATGGCTAGGTGTCGCATTTAAGGTTCCTTTCGCTAAGTGGTATTGGCAACTGATGCTGCGGCGAAAACTAAGTGGGGGTTCAGGTGAACCCAAGCCAATCGCCCGTTCGAGCCGGGGTTACTCGCCGCAGCATCAAAACAAGCTGTCCAAACTATTCCCCCCCGCCGCCTCAGCCGCTTCAATAGCCTTAATATCCCGCGCCCGCGTTTCCGCTTCAATCTCGGCACGTTCGGCGGCGGCTTTATCCTCGCGCGCAATGGCCTTTAGGCTTTCCGCTTCCGCCTTGTCCTGAGCCTCGCGCAATTCTGCTAGCACGGCTTCGCGGCCATCGTGGTAGCGGCTGTTACCGTGCCACCAGAAGGCTAGCAACACGACTAGTGCAAGCGCGACAGGCCAGAAACGCTTAGCCAGCGATAGAGCAGCAATCCAAGTCATTCCGTTTCCTCCGGCAGTCTCCACTTGGCACGAATTGCGTTAATCACGCTGTTAATCTGCGAACCGATTAGCGCCACCATCACGCCGAGCAATTCCCCTGCCCCGTCTGGCACGCCGAGATACACCACAGCGATAAAGCCTAGGCACAAGGTCGCCATGCCAAGGCCCGCAATGGAAAACATCCAGAACACGCCGCCTTGAGAGAGTTTTTGCAGGATGTGCGCCATTACTTCACCATATCCAAAGCGCTAGCGGTGACTTCATTGTTGCGGCGCAGCCAACCGCGACCGAACGTCGCAAACGTGCGTAGCTGGCGGTAGTAGCTTTCACGCAACTCGGCATAGCGGCGGATCGTGGCGGGCAAGCCATTGGCCTTGACGTATTCCGCCAGCTTCCGGCGCGTCTCAGGGCCAAACTTTCCGTCAGCCCCCGCGCCAACCGTCATTTGCAGGTAGCGGATAGCCCGCGCAGGGCCAGCGTTCACACCGAAGTCGAATACGTGCAGGTCAAGGCCCGCAGGCAATTCAGGGGCGCGCACCTTGTCCCAATAGTTTGCCCGATAGAGCGGTGCTACCATGTCGCGGGTTAGGCTGCGCATCTCCTGTTCGGTGACGGGGCGCTTTACCCATGCCTCCCATACGCGCTGTGTCACGCCTAGGTTAGTGCGCCCGCCGGGGTCTTTGGGATGATTGACGTATCCGCCTTCATGCTTAAGCACGATTGCGAGTGCGGCGGGGAAGCGGTCAACCTGCGCGGGTTCCGTCACAGCATCGTTAATCGCTTCATTCGCCGCCTTCACATTCGCGGGCAACGTGTCAACAATCGGCGGCTTTTTTGACATAACGGGCGGCTTATGTGAAGTTTTCGCCGGTTCTTTGACGCGAGGCGTAACCGCTAGATTGCGGCCAATCTCTTTGATGCGGTTCCAGAGGCTCACTTCGCGTCACCTTTCATCCGTTCCTCGCGCTCGATTTGCGCCGCAACTTCCATACGGTCAACGCGCGGGGTTAGCACCTTCAAGTCACCCCGCACCTCGGCAAGGTCTTTCTCCAATTCGTCAAGGCGGTGGTTTGTCGTCGTCGTGCCGATCAGCACGCCACCCCCACCTGTCGCCACGGCGCATAGGATCGCCCATAGGTTGTTCTCGATCCACGTCAGAGCGCGACCCTGCCCCGCCGTCATCGAATACGCCCTTGGACAATAGCTGGTGGACTATTGCTAGCACGATCCCAGTCACGATAACGTCGCCAAGCGTCATGCCCCGTCCACCCTGCTAGAACCGCCCACTGAAACCAACCTATCGCCGTGCAGACCGCGATGAACAATGCGCTATCAGCTTGCGGGGACAGATAAAACCCTAGGTCAAACAATACCATGCAAACGAACAGCGCGCCAATTAGTTTCTGAGGCAGTCCCGCAGGCCGCGCGACAACGATTGCCGCCGCGATTGCGTCAATGGCAATCCACCAAACTAAGTCCGGCGCGAAGTAGCCAGACACACTAGCGCCAAACATGGCGAGCCATGTCCGCGTCTTAGGACTGCCTTTCATGAATGGCGCTAGTGCAATCATGGCAAGTTTCCAGCTTGTCAGTTCCATTACGGCAATTCGTCTGCATCCGGATCGGGCGTAGGCGAAGGCGTGGGGGTTGGTGTCGGAGAGGGCGTTGGCGTGGGAGGCGGCGGCGGCTTCTTCGGCGGATCAGGGATCGACATCATCTTTCCTTTCGTGGTTAAGCAGGCTTCAAACTGACAACGAACGCGCGCGAACTGGTCGAACCTGTGTTGCGCGTCACAGTTACCCCGGACAGCGACCCGGCAGTAGCAAGGCTGTCCCGCGTGAACATCTGCAAGGTGCGGTTCGCATTGGTAAACCCGCGCGAGGTGAACCCGCTCGGCGTGTCATAAGCGACCCCTACCGCCAGCGCGCCCACAAGCAGCACGATCAGGCTATTGTCCTCGGCCACCGTCAGGGTATTCGTCGTCGGATTAGCGGCAAGCGAACTGGCCGTACTTGCCGCATCGAATACCGCATCGCGGAACACCATGATCCCGATAGATTGCTGGGTCGCTGCCGCATCGCTGAAGGTGTAGCTTGACGTGGTGCCATCCCAAGACGGCAGGATGCGGATGACATGGCCCGAGGCCGTGCGCGCATCCGTCCAGCCTGAAGGCGTGTCATAGGACGATGCCGAAGAGGTCAAACCGTAAACCAGCAGCAAATCGCCCGCCGCCGCCCCCGAAGGCACGGCAATATTGATGCTTGTCCCGCTCGATTGGCCCGCCGTTCCGGCTGCAATCCAAGTCGGGGTAGTGGCTGAGCCTGCCGAATAGGTGGCAGACGGCTCGGCGCTGTCAGTGCCTTCGCTGTTGGTCGCAACAATCTCGCACGTAATCGTGTCGCCATCGGCAAGGCCCATGGTGGCGGCGTTCAACGTGATGGTTTGCGAGGTTTGCCCGCTAATGTTCGACCCGTTCTTCTGCCACTGGTATGCCAGCGTAGGCGCGGGCGTGCCGGTTACGGTAGCGTTGGCGGTCAATACCTGCCCGTCAGTCGCGCTTCCCGTGATCGAGCTTGCCGTGATTTCCGGGACAGCGGGGATTTCCGCCGCTTCAAGGAATACCGCATTGGCCGCATCAATCGGGAAGGGCGCAAACATCCTCGGAGCCGAAGGCGCAAAGTTGCGGCCTTTCAGCCAATCGCCCACGCGCCCGCGCAGGTAAATCGCAGGGCTGATCGAGTTGACCACCCCGTCCGCCGCCATCGTCACCGGCTCAAGCGTGGTGCTGTTGAAAAACCTGTCGCGTTCGGTCGAACTGGTGAAGTCGATGTAGGTGTCAGCGATCCACAGCATCTTGAGGTCGCCCGCCCACGGCGCGCTGTTGCCGCTGTTGTTGGTGAACAGGCCATTGATCCGAGACAGCCCCATTGTCCCGGTCGTCAGCGAACCGGAAAAAGTGCTGACAGATTGCACCCCGTCCGCTGCCGAAACGGAGACCGCCTTGGCAAGGCTGTTGGCGGTGTCAAACGACAGCATGATCCAGTGCCATTCGTCCTTGTCGGTGACAGCGGGCGAAGTGATCGCAGCCGTCCCCATCAGCGCGCCGCTCGTGTCGCGTGGAACAAGGCGCATTTGCCCCGCCGTTCCGGAATTAATGACCGTGTTGTGCGTTGCGGTCAGCGCGGCGCTGGCGGTGACGGTGCCGGGGAACTTGACCAGCATCACCACCGAAAGCTCGGTGCCGTTGGCCATGAACGGCTCGGTTTCGCTGTCGACCGTCATGCGGGTCAACATCGAGCCATTGCCGGTGACGCGCACGCCGTAGATCGGCTGATCGGTTTCGGCCTCGCGCGCCATCAGCAGACGGCCCGTGTGGCTTCCGCTAGCATTGGTGCCACGCAATTCGATGGTGGCGATGCCGCTGGCGGGATAGGTCGTGCCCGAACCGCGCAGGATTTGACCGCTGGAATTGACCGAAAACAGGTTGTCAGACGGGTTGTTAGCATAGGCCCATGTCGTCACCGTGCCCAGCTTGCGCGCAGTGTGGATCACGCTGCTGGTCGCAGCCGCGCTACTCCAAGTAACCAGATCATCATGGATGAAAGGCTCCTGCCCTGCAATGGCACGCATCGCCCGCCCGATTTCTTCGGCCATGATCGGCGCACCCGTGGCGTTGGAAGGGTGCGTTGCATCGGCCATCAGCGCCGGGGGCAGGGTGCCAGCGCGCACCGCCGTCAGGTCGGAACCGAACGGCCCTTGACGGCGGAACGCGTGCTGAATGTCAAGGAAGAAGTCCCCGTAGGTTTCGCGCAGGCTTTCACTTACCCGGTTCAGCCGTCCGATGGTGCCAAGCATATTGCCCGAACCGATGGGGCCAAGGGTGAGGAAGTCCCCCGTCACAGCCGCCGCACTACTGGCATAATCGGCAAGGATCGTGGTGAAGGCGGTCGCGTTGTTGGTGCCCGCCATCATTGTATGCGTCTTGGCGAGGTTTTCTGCACTTTGCGCGATCAGACGGTCTTTGATTTCCGTGGAAGTTTGCCCGCCAATCCCGAGGTTATCTTGCGTCCCGTCCAGCCAAACTCCGAGCCGCGTGACCCAAGGATCGCCCGCCCCGCCTGCATTGCCTTCCGTGATGCTATCGCCATAGTGACGCGAGTTGACGGTGACAGCCGCTAGGGCAAGGACGGAACTGCTTGTCGCAGTCACTGAACCACCGGAACTCGTCGCGGTGTTCTCGAAAAATAAGTTGCTGCCAACATCGCCCGTGACGATGGTGTATTCGTTGTTAGTCGCGCCAGAGATGCCCGAAGCCCCACGCAACCAACGGCGGGAAGTGACAGAACCAATTGTCACGGTGCCATCGACACCAGTTAGCGTGAAGCCAACAGGGTAGCCTTCACCAGTTTCCTCGATAGACGGGTTTGCAGAGAATACAGGCGCACCGGTGACTAGAGACCTCGCACCTAACCCAAGAACAATGGAAGGGCCAATCGTCATATTTGCACCCAAGTTAGCGTTACGGTAATGTCGTAAGATGCGGTTGACGACATAGCATCTGTTACAGTCACGCGCCACACCGATACATTCGGATCGCCGTCCGTTACGGTTGCATCCCAAGTCGGGTTAAGCACAGTATCGTCACTGCAAACAGGATTGTCGCCGCTTTGCTTTGTCCAAAGCTGAGTGTAAGGCGCAACCCCGCCCGTGATAGTGGTATTAGGCAGCGCAACGGTTTCGACAAATCCGTCAGGCGTAGCGCCGGAACGGGTGCGCGATACGTTGGACGCGACCACAGCAAGCGGCAGCACCGCGCCCGAACCCGCCAAGGCTGCGAGAATACCCGTCACGTGACGTTCCCCGAACAAACCCATTCGGTTGTGTTGACCTTAACCAGAGTAGCGAAACCGCGCTGCAAGAGCGTGCGGCTTCCCGTGGTCGCGGTGCCAGCAAGGCGCAAGGTGTCAGAGGTAATCGCGATAGTCTGCGAAGATGCGCTGTTGTTGTAAGCAACAATCGTGGTGCCAATCGGGAAGGCCACCGAAGCGTTAGCCGGGATGGTGAAGCCGCCCGTTGTGTTCGGCACTACCTTGCCAGCGTCCGCCAGCACGAAAGCATAAGCCCCTGTCTGCGCATTGGCAGGCAAGCCACGATAGCCAATCGAGTTAGCTGCAATCGTGCCAGTGGCGGTAACGGTTACGTCCTGATCCAGAGCCGTAATGTCAGTATTCGCGCCACTAGCAGCCGCACCCAATGCCGTGCGAGCCGCCGAAGCCGTGGAACCGCCCGTGCCGCCGTTCGCAATCGGAAGAACGCCGGTAACGTCGCTTGTCAGGTCAACCGGCGAGCCGCCCCCAAGGCTATCCAGAACGGTTTGCAGGTCGTCACCGGATGCCGTGCCGATCAAGGCCGCCGCGCCGTTTGCTGACGGGTCAATGATGATAGTGCGCGACAGAACCGCCGAACCCGCGTCGTTAAGATATACACCCGCCGAGCCGTCAGTGTTATCGACCGCGAAGCTTTCACCGTCAGTTGTCGCAGCAAGGCCAAGCGTGGTGTTGGCATAAAGCGGGCCGGTAAAAGCCTGCGCAACAACCGCCGCCGCTTCCGCAAGGTCAACCTGATCTTCCGCATCGGTGACAGCCGCAGCCGCCGCGTTTTCGGAAACCAGCGCAGCAGCAGCAGCCGCTTCCGCCGCATCCTTTGCCGCCTCCACGGTTGCGTAATCGGTGATGTAGGGGTCAACGTCAGACAGTGCGTCACCGCCATCAGCCGGACGCAAGCGCACACGCACCGCCACGCTATCATCGAAATATACCGCAGGAAACGCGCCAGCGCTATTCGCGACAACCGGATTTGTCAGGTTCGCGTCAAAGTCTGCATCAGCATACAATTCGACCCGCGTGGTTGTGCCCGAAACGAACACATCAAGCAAAGCACCCGCCTCAATCCCGCCTTGCAGGTTAATGACGGGCCGATAAGGCAAGGTGATAAGTTGAGCCGCCACGCTGTCTTTCCTTTGCTGTCTTGCTATAACCCGAACATGGGCAAATTGCTATTGTTTGCCGCCCTTTTTTGGTGGGCGGAGTGGTTAATTGGGTGGCTGTTGATTTTCGTTCTCGGCTGCGACACTGCCAACAAGATTGTTGTCGTTTGCGGCTAGAGCCTGCTGATAAATCCCGATCTCACGGGCAAGCGTCGGTTCGGATTGCGCTAGATTGCCAAGGCGGTTCGTAAACGCACGCCGCGCAGCCGGAGTGGCCTGACGCGGTGCGTTCGCCAGCAAACGCGCAAACTTGGGAGAGGCGAGCAAGCGGCCTGCCGCGTATTGCGTGAGGAGGCCAGCGCCAAGCTGGAAAGGTTCCAGCGTCCAGTAGCCTACCAAACTCAAGGCGCTTTGGACACCGATAGCCCCAGCGGTGTTGGAACGGTTCGCGCTAGAACCAGCCCGTTTCACAGCCTCTGATACAGTCGCCAGCTTGTTCAGCGCGTCACGGCTTTCCGGCGGGAACATCGTCTCGCGCGCGCTCGGGGTCATGTTGTTCCAGTTCGTCAGGAACGTGTCGAAGCTGAAGCCCTCACGGTCGGCATTGGCGGAACCAGCCGTAGGACGGCCCAAGCGGTTAATCACAGTCGCGCGCACCGCGTCTGCCTCATCCTTGGGCATGGCCTGCATAAGACGGCGGAGGTTTGCAGCATTGCCACTGTCAGGCTTGGCCATGCGCTCAAGGGACGCAAGGATTTGCTCGCCGCTACGGGGCGCGTTCTTGCCAATAAGCGGGTCAAGCACTTGATCGATGGTTTCGACGCGGTTCTTCCAGAAAGCGTTAGCGGTCTTGAGAGCCTGCACAGCATCAGTGCGGCCCGCCGCTTGAAGCCCGCTGATAAGGTCGTCCTCGGCGGCTTTCACAACATTCTGATAGATACGATCCTGCGGCGAACCGCGAAGGCCGCGCTGCATGATCTCATTGCGCAGGCGGGTTTTGAGAGCGCGCACGCCCTGCACGTCCACAGTGCGCCCGCCCATTTGCCCGATCAAATCGCGCAGTTCTTTGGCCATCGGCGTTTCGGCACCACCCGGCGCTTGCACAAGGTCATTCAATTCCTGCCGTGCCGTGCGAACGGCATTGGACAGCGGGAAGCTAACACCATTTGCGCGACGGTCGGCACGGTCGTAAAGTTGCCCGCCAATCCGCGAAGTGCGCTGCGCATAGACCTTGGAACCTTGACGCACCAACTCGCCTGCGGTTTCATCATCAACCGCTTGGCCCGCCGCCTGACTAGCGCCCGTTCGAGCCGTAGCGGCTTGGCCTTCCATGCGCTCCACAGCCTTGTCAATCGGACGCGCCGAGATAAAGCCCTGCTTGGCACCGGAAGTCAGCATCCGCGTCGTGGTGCCGCCCGTGACAGCGGGAATAACATCAATCCCGAGTTCGTCCGCCGCCTGCTGCACCTGCGCGCCTTGGCCTGCCACAGGGGCGGCACGGTTAGCCAATCGGTTGCCGATAGCTTGCCCGCCAGCGCCAAGCGTGTAGCCAAGCCCGCCGCCGATCAAAGCGTTCGTGCCTCGCTCTTGCAGCGTGTCGCCTTGCGCAGCCCCAGCCAAGCCGCCAATCGTTGCACCGGCAGCACCAGCACGGCGCGTCATGGCTCCCTGCAAGGCGTTGCGGGTCACAGGCGCACCCGTGGCAGCGATACGGCGAGCCGTGGGCAGCACAGCCCGAACACCCTGCACAACCTTGCCGCCAGCGCCGCCCGTAAGCAGTTGCGTGGCAACCGTGCCAACCGGCCCCATTTCTTGTTCGGCCTGCGCAGTGCGCGCCAACTGACGTTCCCGTGCGGCGGTGTAACCCGCGCCAATATCCTCGCCGGTCAATGCAGCCCGAAGCGCACCGCCAACACCTGCGAGTTCGTCAGACAGGCCAAGCGTTGCAGCCTCGCCCGATACGTTGCGGAATACATTGCCAGCGCGCCCGAAGTTGCCGAAGGTTTCGCTTGCAAGCAAATCCTCTCCGCCCGCCGCTTGCTGCTGTTGCCGCAATTCATCCTGCGACCGGCTGATAAAGCTTGCGCCCGACCCGCCTTTGTCGCGAAAGTCAATCATCGCATCCACGCGCGCTGGATCGGGGAAGTTCACCCCGCGCTGTTCAGCAAGCGCGAACAGTTCGTCACGGCTCGCCCCATTATCGAAGGCCGCTTGCAGGGCTTCCACGCCGCTCTTGTATTGCGAGTAATCCTGATCGGTGCTTCCGCCACCCTGATTAAGCGGCGCAAACAACGCTTCAATCGCCTCAGGCTTATAGCCGTTGGCAATCTGAAACTCTTTGTCGCGCTCCAATGCCCCGCGAATAATATCAGCACGGCGCTTCAAGTTGGCACGCACCTTTTCAGGGGTCATTCCGGGCGAAATGGTCGTTTGATTATACGCCTCTTTCTCGCCAGCGGTTAGCGACGCACCGAAGAGCGTGTTGCGGATCAGGTTGTCGGTTGCCCGAAAGTTGGCCCACCATTCACTTTGCCCCGGCGTGCCAAGTCCGAGGTAGGCGTTAGCCTTGTTCTCCAATTCACCCGTGATGGTGTTGCCCGCGTAGTCGTCCTGAAACGTGTTAAGGGCGCGGGTTAGGTCAACAAACTGAGTGACGCTTTCCTTGATGGGTGTCGCGACATTAGCAGGAATTGCGTTGCCCTGCTTAAACGTAGGCGCGGCTTGCACCGTCTTGATCGAACCCGTGCCGCTTTCCTGATACACGCCACCGGGCGCAAGGCCGCGCGCCACAGCCTCTTCCTCGGAGAGAGTGCGGTAAACAGTGCTAGGGGCAGGCGGGGCCACAGGCTCAGGCTGCTTAGGCCTGCCCTGAATAATACCCGGCGCGCGAGGCGGCGGCGCTACAGCGGGGCCGTTATCAAGCTGGAAACCGGGGGGCAGGTCTTGCGCCATTACATCGGCCTCCAAGCGCCGTTGCGGAATACGATACGTTGGCCGGTCGTCGGGTTAGTGGCAGTCTGGCCTTCGACAAAGCCGCCCGTGGCAGTTGCACCACCCTGAAACTGCGCGACAGCCTGCGGGTCACGAGTATTAACCAGCGTCCCGCCTTCCGGAATGGTCTGATAATCAGGCCGCTCCATACTAATCAGCTTTTCAGTCAGCTTCGCCTCGGCAACAACCGCCCGCAAAGCCGCATCCTGTTCGTTGGCAGGCAGGTAGGCCAATTCATTGATCTGGTTTGCAAGGTCAGGGAACCGCTGCGCAAAGGCGATGATCTGCCCGCGCCGTTGCTCGTAAGGCACGTTCAAAAGTTGCAGCGATGCATTGCCGAAAATCTGCGCCTGTTCGGTAGCGCGGGCCTTCACTTCCGGGTTAAGCCCCTTCCATGCATCAAGGTTCACGCGCGCGAGTTCGTCACCCGCCGCCTCATCACCGGATAGCCACTTGCCCGTCAGGTCTTGCGTCTGCTGCTGCATAGCGGCCTTTTGCGCCGCCGCCTGTTGTGCGGCCTCAAACTCGGCCTGTTGCTGTGCCAAAGCCTGATCCCGCTGCTGCATAAGCGCGTTCTGTTGTTGGTTCTGGCGCGCAATCTGCCCAAGCTGCAAGCCCGTCTGAAGGGCGTTCTGAAACCCGCCCGATGCACCCGGCCCCCACATATCAGCGCGCTCCCATGCTGAACAAACCGCCGCCAAGGATACCCGCGAAGTTAGCCAAGGCGTTCTGCTGGCCTAGCTGTGCGTTCATCTGGTTAGCCGCGTTGAAGTTGTTTGCGCCGATCACCGTTCCGGCAAAGTTCTGCCCCACACCCGCAAGGCTCGAAGCCGCCCCCGCGCCCGTCGCCTGTTGCCCGCCGAGCAAGGCGAAGTAGTTCATCAGTTCCTCGGATGCGAGGTTGCTGGCGTTGCGCTGCGCCCCGCGAATAGCCGCGCCAGACTGCAAGCCGCCAATGCCTGAATACAGGCTAGACACCGCGTCCATGGCGCTATTGAGGCGGTTCTGGTAGTTCGTGCTGCCCTTGAAAATGTCGAAGGCCGATTGCGCCGCCTGTTGCGGGGTGACAGTCGTGTTGACCGTGCCAGCGGGAAGGGTCGTGGGTGCGCCCGTGACACCGGCGGTCGGCATGGCCCCGCCCATCACTCCCATGTTGCCAAGCGCGTTCTGAGGCCGCACACCGGGGAAGCCTTCGCCTAGCCCGTAAGGCGCACCAGCATTGCCCGCGTATTGCCCCTGAAACTGCGACAAGGCGTTAGGCTGCGCACCCGGCAAAGCACCGACATTGGCAGGCCCGCCCATGTTCTGAGAACCGCCAAGGCCAAGCAGGGCGTTAATCTGGTTGCCCGCCACGTTGCCGCGCTGCATAAACGGGTTAAGCGCCTGCTGGTTTTGCCCGTAAATGTCACGCGCAAGGGCAACGTTTGCGTCGGTGTTAGCCTGCGAAGTCTGCGCGGCCCGCTTGCTCGCCTTGTTCGCGCTAATTGCGCTTGCACCGGCTCCAAGGGCACCCACCCCCAAACCGATAGCTGCCATTGTCCCGATAGCCACGTTAGAACACCTTTACAAAAGAACGTTCCAGAGGAACAAACCCAAGTCGCTGGTAAAGCCGCCCTATCCGTTCCGGCTCGATTGCCTCCAGCGTAATCATCACAAGGCTATCGCAAAATTCCTCGCAATGCTTACTCAAAGCATCAAGCAAAAGCAATCCCTCGCCAGCCTCAGACCACCAGAACAGTTCTTGCGCGACAACATGCTGACGGTTGAACGGATGCGGGAATTGCGTTGCCCCAATCGCGCCCTTTTCGCCAATAAAGACCGGATGCCCATTCTCGATTAGCAGGCTGAACGTGTCTGCCATGCTTTCAGGGTCATATCCGACATGATCTTTCAGCTTGGCGCGTTCCGAAAACTTCGCCCCCATCTCCAAAAGCGCCGGAATGTCCTCAAGATTGGCGCGCCGGATCATGTATTCGCCACCACCATAATATCATACCCGCCGATGATTTGCAGGTTGTTGCTAGTCACCGTCGCTTGCAGGATAATATCCGACTTCTCAGGCAACACTAAACCGCCTGCAATAATCTCGTCAAAGCGGTCGCCTTCATTCGTGCTATGCGGCCTGCGAAGTCTCGGAGACTTGCCAAACTCGCGCACACGCAACGCAAAACCGGCGTTATTGGAACTTGTGCCGCCTACCGTCTCGCCGAACATGCGGATGATATACCCCGTGTGGCCCGCCGGAACCGTGTATGCGGATGCATTGGATTGCGAGCGCCCCACGGGAATGGTCAGAAACACGTTGGCCGTGGTTGTGGCGTGGCGCACCGTAATGTCGCCCACGTTAAACGTGGTGTCGTCTCCGGTGTCGTAATAAGCGGTATGCACCCGATAGGCCGACACGCTCGCATTGACCGGCGTGGTGCCGTTCAGGGTCACGGTTGCGGTCTGCCATGCCGTGCTACTACTGGTTGCCAGATAGGTAAACGTCAGCACGCCCGTATCGCTGGCACTGGACGAAACAACCTGCACCGTCTCAGGCGCGCCAACGGGAAATCCCGTGTAAGTCCCGCCTTCGTTCCAAACGTCCTCTTGCGGGCTGTCGGTGTCAGGATTGCGCCCGAACTTGTTCACGATGTCATGTCCCGGAACCTGCCCGGATTGCACAAGGTGATAGAAGTCGCTTGTCGGGATATAGGTCATACAATCCACCACTCCGAGCCGTCACAGACTAACCCAATAGCCGTGTATTGAACAGAAATAACCGCGTCAGCAGCGCCGTCGATTGTTTCGGAACCGTTCCCGTCAATTGTTACCGTATTCGCGCTCGCATCGACCTTTTTCACGATGATGTAAGCGCCCATGCTACTCGCCGCCGATGGCAGGGTCAGGGTTACATTGCCGCCAGATGCATCCACCACCAAAAGAAAATCACTCGGCGCAACCGAACCGCTGGCAGATACCGAACGGATTGTGCCCATTCCGCCCGTGCCAGCTTGCGCCAATTCCCCGCGCAAAGACTGCCACAACACCTGAAACTCAAGGCTAGGCGTGTCGCCCTTGGCGGTTAGTTTCGTGGAGCGGTCTAGGTTGGCTACCATTACCTGCCGCCGCTTCCCTCATTGATGAACACGCCCGAGACGCGCAGGGGCACGGGGTCGCTCACCCGCACTTGCGCCAGAAAGCCGGGATAGGATGCTTGCCCCAAGGCCCGCCATTCAATCCGCTTGCTGTATTCCCCCTGCCGCCCGAGCGAAGTCTGCTTCCACAAGCCCCAAGTCTGCCCCGCGTCACGGCTTACGCGCATTTCAATCACCGGATCGGCGTATTGGCCTTCGAGAAACGAAGTTTGCCCCGGATTGACCCGCACTCGGAAGTTCGTAACGTCCACCGGGTCGCCATTGATCGGAAAGCCCGCCGTAAACCGGCGCTCCATAGGCCCGCCAAGTTCCTCTTGCCCCTCGCCGAACACCAGCGTCTTGCCATCATCCGCTCCAAACACGCCCTTGGCATGGCAGAGCGCGGCCCAGTTGCCATCCTCCACGCTCTCAAACTTGCTCCACGCGCCCGTGCGGCTGTTGTAGCATTGCGTTTCATCGTCCAACCGCAGCGCCAGAAACTCGGCACCGTCGATAAAGAACGTGAACAACCTTACTTCCGTGCTGTCCCCAATGCGCTCGTGAATACCGGGATTGGAGATAACCGTGTTTTCGTCACCGATGCACACCGTATTTGCATCAGTCACCCAAGCAAATGACGAACCGAACGTAGTCGCGCAGCCGGTCGCCTTAATCCCGCGCTCCAACACACGCCCTTCAAGCGGCTGAAACGGCAAGTCGTTGTCAGTCGTGTTAGGCCAAAACTCGACCGTTTCACGCCCGAACAACACAAGAATATCGTCGATGAACACCGCGTCTAGTAGCTGGTCGCTTTCGCTTTCCGCCGTTGCGAAGTCCAATCCGTCAAACGTGCGTTCCAAGGCGGGCGAGAAATAGAACACGCCGCTATCCTTGCGGATTACAATGAACCGCGAAGACCCCTCAACAACCTTCACCGCCTGAAAATCATCAGGCAAGGGCACCTGCGCAAACGTCACCCCGTCATAGGTGAACAGGTCGCCCCCTGCGCACGTCATCAGGCCCGTTTCATTGCCAGCAATCGACACAGGCCCAGTGCCGTTAATCACGCCTACCTCGGCGATCTCATCAAAGAAACTATTCGCGCTCACGCCAAACAAGCGCCCGCCCACAACCCCGTCGCGGCTATACAACTGCCGAATAGGCCCCGTGCCCATGTTGCGCTCGCGGTCAATCAGCGCGGGCCGCGATTGCAGTACCGTGCCTTCGCTTGCCGTTTCCTCGGCATACATGTTCACGACAGGCAAGCCCGGAAGGTCGCCCTCGCCGCGCTCATAGCTGCTAAGACCGAAAGCAAGTGCGGGCATTCTTACGCCCCCGGACGAACGTAGGCCGTGCCGCTACCGGTTGCTGCGATAAATGCCAGCTTGTCGTCAGCCCGAAGCCCGCGCAGCCGGATCATCTGCCCCGACGCAATCGGCGTGCCATCCGCAACCGTCGCGGTCGGGTTAGCCCCTGCCAACACGAAACATTCGACATTGGCATAAACGAGACATTCCGGCGCGCCGATAGCGTTGGAAGTCGCCGCGCTGGAAGTCGTCACGCTTACGCTTTGCTGCCCCTCAGAAGCGCCACGCGACACAGTAATAGCATCAGTCCGGTCGTTCATACATCACCTCTAGAAATAGGTTGCTGCCCGCTCGTCAGGCACGTTCATGTTCTTCACCAACTGCAAGCCGCGCGCCGCTTTCATCGCGTCCATTTGCGTCACCTGCTGCCCATACAGGCTTGCCACATCCAACAGCAGATTGAACCGCAGCGCCTCAACCGCATAATCAGGGCAATAAATGATCGTATCAGCCTCAAGCGGGAACGCTGCGCCAATATCGGCACCCTGCGCCCGCCACGAAGCCACCATTGCGTTAAGCCGTTCAA
>Ga0209278_1000377_pt1 | contig 38329 bp, 31 predicted proteins | sample JI81BgreenDNA_FD_187504 | JGI IMG/M metagenome (GOLD analysis project Ga0209278, IMG submission 187504) | Wastewater effluent complex algal communities from Wisconsin, to seasonally profile nutrient transformation and Carbon sequestration -... | ecosystem: Engineered > WWTP > Effluent > Algae...
CACGCCCATGCACAGCATCATCTATGGCCAGGAAGAAAGCCGCTGGCACGTGCCGCAGGGCCTCTATTCCATCGGCCTTGGCATGTGCATTCCCACCGTCTTCACCCACGGCAACCCCGAAGTTGTCCAGCGTTATGTGCCCAAGGCCCTGCTGGGCGAGGAAGTCTGGTGCCAGCTCTTCTCCGAACCGGCGGCGGGCTCCGATCTCGCCGGCATCCGCACCAAGGCGGTGAAGGATGGCGATGAATGGGTGATCGACGGCCAGAAAGTGTGGACCAGCTTTGCCCACGCTTCCGATTTCGGCATCGTCGTCTGCCGCACCGATCCGTCGCTGCCCAAGCACAAGGGCCTTTCCATGTTCATCGTGAACATGAAGGCACCGGGCGTGACCGTGAAGGGCATCAAGCAGATGTCCGGCGGCAGCGATTTCAACGAAGTGTTCTTCGATGGCGTGCGGGTGAATGATTCGCACCGGCTGGGCGCCGTTGGCGATGGCTGGAAGGTCGCGCTCACCACGCTGATGCACGAGCGTCTCGCCGTTGGTGGCAAGCCGCGCTACGCGCCCGGCTATGAAACGCTGATGAAGCTGGCCAAGGGCGTGGAAGCGCCAGACGGCAGCCCGGCCATCGGTGCCAGCGACGTGCGCCAGAAGATCGCCCAGACCTATATCAACGATCAGGGCATCAAGCTCACCCAGATGCGCGCGCTGTCGGCCTTGTCAAAGGGCCAGGTGCCGGGGCCGGAACAGTCGATCTCCAAGGTTGTCGTCGCCAAGACCATGCAGGATCTGGCCAGCTTCGCGCTCGATCTGTCGGGCGGTGACGGCTTTGTGGCCGGGGCTGATGCCGATCCGGAACTGGCCAAGCTGCAGGGCTCGTACATTGGTTCGGCCGGCCTGCGCATTGCCGGCGGCACGGACGAAATCCTGCGCAACATCATCGCCGAACGCGTGCTGGGCCTGCCAGGCGACATGCGGCCAGACAAGGACACGCCGTTCAATCAGGCGGTACCGGCGTAAACGACGGATACTGACAGGGGGCGCTGGCCAATCGGTCGGCGCCCCTTTTCGCGTCAAGCGGCCGGGCAGCCTTCCGGCACCGGCGCCAGGCTCAGTTCCGCCTTGGCCTTCACCAGATCGGCCTTGTAATCCGCCGTGTCCTCGATCTGCTGATAGAGCGCGGTGGCGAGCAGGCGGCCGTTGGTCACATCTGACGCCCAGTGCACGCGGCAGGCGATGCGCAGATCGCCGGTGGCCTTGCCAAACTTCAGCAGCGCGGCGCTGCGTTCCGGGCGCGCATCAGCCAGGATCAGGCCCCACAGCCAGCCGACCGCAGCATGGCCCGACGGATAGGCAAAGCCCAGCGCCTTCCCGCCATCCACCGCGGCATCCGGGTCACAGGCTTTGCCCTTATCAGTGCTGAACGGGCGCGGGCGCTTGTAATAATCCTTGGCCAGGAACACGGCGCGGCCCAGATCGGTGCCGGCGCGGCGCAGCAGGGTCATGGTGGCTGGCGTCGTCTGCGGGGTCAGCGTGGCGCCCAGCGCGCAACTCACCGTCTTGACGAACGCCGGGCTGGTCACGCTCAGCTGGCCGATGGCGCTCTTCCACAGCGGGCCACCGATGCCGCGCTTGCTCTGGCGATAGAGGAACTTGTCGGCCTGCTCATCGGTGCTGCCAGCTTCGGGCGGCGGCGGCAACAGGCGCATCAGGGCCAATGGCGGCCGGTTGGCGACATAGCCCGGCGCTGGCCCGGCAGCAGGGGCGGTCATTGCCGGCTGGGCCGCCAGCGGCGTGGGAATCAGCAACAGGGCAGTCAGAATCAGGCGCATTTCTGTGTCTCCACGATTGAAGATCATCATGGCGCGCCGCTGCCCGGCTGGCCAGAGGTTCGCAAACATCACTGCGACATTACAAACATGTGGCACTGGGCCGTTTGCCCCTTGATATCTGGGCGTGCCGGGCAGACATTGCCTACAGGCCCTCCATCAGGCCGGGCCGGCCAACGGCGCTCCTTTCCCCCGAACGGCGCGCCACGGAGATGTTGATGCCCTCGTTCACCCGCGAACTTGAAAAGACCCTGCACAACGCGCTGGCGGAAGCCGCGCGGCGCACCCACGAATATGCCACGCTCGAACATCTCTTGCTGGCGCTGACCACCGATACCCATGCCGCCCAGGTGATGAAGGCCTGCAATGTCGATCTGGAAGAGCTGCAGGGCCAGCTGATCCGCTATCTCGATACTGAACTGCAGGCGCTGAAGGCCGATGCCAGTGTTGATCCTTCCCCCACCGCCGGGTTCCAGCGGGTGGTGCAGCGCGCCATCCTGCATGTCCAATCATCGGGCCGCGAGGAAGTGACTGGCGCCAACGTTCTGGTCGCGCTGTTTTCCGAACGCGAAAGCCACGCGGTGTTCTTCCTGCAGCAGCAGGACATGACGCGCCTGGATGCGGTTTCGTTCATCAGCCACGGCATCGCCAAGTCTGGCCAGTCCGAAGTCAAGCCACCGAAAGGGGCGAACGGGGGCGCTGCTGATCGCGAAGAGCCGGACGAAAAGCCGGCCAAGGCGGAAAAGAGCGACAAGAAGGGCGGCGAAAGCGCGCTCAAGCAGTTCACCGTCAACCTCAATGAGAAGGCCAAGATCGGCAAGGTCGATCCGCTGATCGGCCGTCATGCCGAGGTGGACCGCACCATCCAGATCCTGTGCCGCCGTTCCAAGAACAACCCGCTGTATGTGGGTGATCCGGGCGTCGGCAAGACCGCCATTGCCGAAGGCCTGGCGCGCAAGATCGTCGAAGGCCAGGTGCCCGACGTGCTGAAGCCGGCGGTGATCTACAGCCTCGACATGGGCGCGCTGCTCGCCGGCACGCGCTATCGCGGCGATTTCGAAGAACGACTGAAGAATGTCGTGAACGAGCTGGAAAAGCTGCCGCACGCCGTGCTGTTCATCGATGAGATCCACACGGTGATCGGGGCGGGCGCCACCAGCGGCGGCGCGATGGATGCATCGAACCTGCTGAAACCCGCGCTGTCTTCAGGTGCGATCCGCTGTATCGGTTCGACCACCTACAAGGAGTTCCGCAATCACTTCGAGAAGGACCGCGCCCTGCTGCGCCGTTTCCAGAAGATCGACGTGAACGAGCCGAGCATCGAGGACAGCATCAAGATCCTGATGGGCCTGCGGCCGTCCTACGAAGAGCATCACAAGCTGAAATACACGGCCGATGCCATCAAGGCGGCGGTGGAGCTTTCGGCACGCTACATCAACGATCGCAAGCTGCCCGACAAGGCCATCGACGTGATCGACGAAAGCGGCGCGTCGCAGATGCTGCTGCCCGAAGGCAAGCGCAAAAAGAGCATCGGCGTGAAGGAAGTGGAAGCCGTGATCGCCACCATGGCGCGCATTCCGCCGAAGAGCGTTTCCACCGACGACAAGGCCCAGCTGCAGACGCTGGATGCCGATTTGAAGCGCGTGGTGTTCGGCCAGGATGCCGCCATCGAGAAGCTGTCCAGCGCCATCAAGCTGGCCCGCGCTGGCCTGCGTGAACCCAACAAGCCGATTGGCTGCTACCTGTTCTCCGGCCCCACCGGCGTCGGCAAGACGGAAGTCGCCAAGCAGCTGGCGAGCATCCTGGGCATCCCGCTCACCCGGTTCGACATGTCGGAATATATGGAACGCCACTCGGTCAGCCGGCTGATCGGTGCGCCTCCCGGCTATGTTGGCTTCGATCAGGGCGGCCTGCTCACCGATGCCGTCGATCAGCAGCCGCATTCGGTGCTGCTGCTCGACGAAATCGAAAAGGCGCACCCCGATCTGTTCAACATCCTGTTGCAGGTGATGGACAACGGCAAATTGACCGATCACCACGGCAAGACGGTGGATTTCCGCAACATCATCCTGATCATGACCACCAATGCCGGCGCCGCCGACATGGCGCGGGAAGGCATCGGTTTCGGCGCCACCAGCCGCATCGGTGAGGATGAAGAGGCCATCAAGAAGATGTTCTCACCCGAATTCCGCAACCGGCTGGATGCCACGGTGCCGTTCGGTTACCTACCGCCATCGGTGGTCGCCATGGTGATCGACAAGTTCATCCTGCAGCTGGAAATGCAGCTGGCCGATCGCGAGGTGCACATCAGCCTGACCGAAGAGGCCAAAGCCTGGCTGATCGCCCGCGGCTATGACAAGCTCTATGGTGCGCGCCCGATGGGCCGCCTCATCCAGGAGAAGATCAAGCAGCCGCTGGCCGAGGAACTGTTGTTCGGCAAGCTGGTGAACGGCGGCGAAGTGCGCGTGCACGTGAAAGACGAGGATCTGTCGTTCGAAATCGTGCCTGCGATCAAGAAGCTGAAGGCGAAGAAGGCCCCCAAGGCGCTGCCGGCGCCGGCCACAGAGGCCTGATCCTTCCCCACACAAGAAAGGGCGGCGGTACCAAATCGGCACCGCCGCCCTTTTTGCTTCCGGGGCCGAACAGTAACGAACGGTGAAGCCCATGGTGGTCTTGCCGCCGTCGCCGTTCATCGCCGGTCAAGCCAGCCGGCGGCATTTCCGCATGCACTATCGGGGAGAGGTTCCATGGCACGCGCGCTGGCGTCCCGCATCGGGCTGGTCATATTGGCCGTGATGGCGCTGGACGCTGCCGAACCCCGCCTCACCCTCGCCTTCGAACAGGCCGGCGATCCGCGGCCAAAGCGCTTTGCCCTCACCGGCGAGGTGATGGGCAAGGCGCTGGGGTTGGTGATCAGCTGGTCGGGCGGTGGCCGCCAACTGCTGCGCTGATCAATCCTCGGTAATCAACGCTTCCGCTTCCGCCACGCTGCGCGCCGCCAATATCTGCCGCGCCACCCCCATGGCGTGCCCGGCCCGCAGCATGGCCGCCAGCGCCTTTTGCCGGGCAGCCGGATCATCGCTGCGTTCGCGCGCAAACGGCCCTAACCGTTTGCGCCGGGCAAACGCGAGGGCGGTGGCCAGCGCCACTTGCTCATCGGGAGCCTCACCACGATCAGCCTCGCCGACTCCGGCCGCGTGCAATTGCTCCGTTACCCGGCGATGCCCCAGGCCGCGCGCCGTCATCACCCGGCTTTTCATGGCCGCAAAGGCGGCATCATTGACATAGCCCAGCTCGGCCAGCCGGTCCGCCAGCGCCTCCAGTGAGGCCGGCTGATCCCCGGCCCAGCCGCGCTCCTTCAACTTGCGCGCCAGATAGCGCAGCAATTTCAGCCGGGTGGTGGCAAAGCGCGCGGCATAGTGCAGGGCCAGATCGCGCAAGCCCGCCTCGTCCAGTGGCGGCGGCACCCGGCGTTCGCGACTGGCATTTCGTTGCTTTTCGTCAACCATGCCACTTTCCTGCCACTTTCGGGCCGGAATTTGAACGCCCCCGTGTGGCAGGGCGAGGGTGAAGAATAATCATATTGCGTCGCAGGCCGGGTCGGGCCGCAGCGGCGCGGCAAGGGAGACGATGATGGCCGATACCCCCCAGGCCGAGCTGAAGCCCACGGCCACCAGCGATGCGCTGCCGCAGCGCCGCTCCAACTTCGCCACGCTTGGCGATGCGCTGGATTATGCTGCACAAGGGCAGAAGGGCTTCAACTTCCACGATGCCCGCGCCGATCTGGTGCGCGCCTACCCCTTTTCCGAACTCGCCGCCGATGCCCGCCGCCACGCCGCGCACTTCATCGCTGAAGGCGTAAAGCCGGGTGACCGCATCGCCCTGATCGCCGAAACCGGCCCCGGTTTTGCCGCCGCCTTCTTTGGCGCCATCTATGCCGGCGCGCTGCCGGTGCCGCTGCCGCTGCCCACCAGCTTTGGCGGCCGCGAGGCGTATGTGGATCAGATCCGCGTGCAGCTCACCAGCTGCGATCCGCTGATGTTGCTCTCCCCGCCCGGGCTGCACGATATCGTGAAAGATGCCGCCACCGGCCTGTGCGCCGCCCATGATTGGGATGTGTGGTTCGCCGGGGACGCACCTTCTGTCGAGCTGCCCAAGGCCAAGCCGACCGATATCGCCTATCTGCAATATTCGTCGGGCTCCACCCGCTTCCCGCACGGCGTTGCCGTCACCCACGAAGCGCTGCTGGCCAATCTTTCGGCCCATGCCACTTGCACCCACGCCGCCGAAGGCGATCGCGTGGTGAGCTGGCTGCCCTGGTATCACGACATGGGCCTGGTCGGCTGCATGCTCGCGCCGATGTCGAACCAGGTGTCGGTCGATTATCTCGCCACCGAGGATTTCGCCCGCCGCCCGCTTTCGTGGCTCACGCTGATCAGCCGCAACCCGCACAACACGCTCAGCTATTCGCCCACCTTCGGCTACGACATCTGCGCCCGCCGCATTTCGCCGTCGATCCCGGTCGCCGAACGCTATGACCTGTCGCGCTGGCGCGTTGCCGGCAACGGGGCAGACATGATCCGCCCGGAAGTGATGCAGGCCTTTGTCGACACCTTCGCGCCCGCCGGCTTCAAGGCATCCGCCTTCCTGCCCAGCTATGGCCTTGCCGAAGCGACGCTGGCCGTCACCATCATGCCGGTGGGCGAAGGCATCCAGTGCGATCTGATCGATGAGCGCACCCTTTCGGGCGCCACCGAGCCGCGTGCCGATCACCGCCTGCCCACCCGCTATCGCGCCATTGTCAATTGCGGTAAGGCCGTGCCGGGCCTCACCATCGAAGTGCGCGATGAAAACGGCCAGGTGCTGCCCGACCGCAAGATCGGCCGCGTGTTTGTGAAGGGCTTGGGGCTAATGGCCGGCTATTTCCGCGATCCGGAAGCCACCGCCGCCTGCATGAAGGACGGTTGGCTCGACACCGGCGACATGGCCTACATGAAAGACGGCTCACTCTATATCGTTGGCCGCGCCAAGGACATGATCATCATCAACGGCAAGAATCACTGGCCGCAGGATATCGAATGGGCGATCGAACAATTGCCCGGGTTCAAGGCCGGCGACATCGCCGCCTTTTCGGTCACCACCCCGTCGGGCGAGGAAGCCCCGGCCGTTCTGGTGCAGTGCCGCACCAGTGACAATGATGAGCGCATAAAGCTGCGCGATGCCATCAAGACCAAGGTGAAGGCCATCACCGGCATGAGCTGCGTTGTCGAACTGGTGCCGCCACGCACCCTGCCGCGCACCTCGTCGGGCAAGCTGAGCCGGTCGAAGGCGCGGTTGCAGTATCTGTCGGGCGAGATTCAGCCGTTCGAGATTGCCGCCTGACGCTCAGGCTCCTCAGAAAAGACCAGACCCGCTCATGCCGAGCTTGTCGAGGCACGCACCACCGCCGGCGCAGTGCCTCGACAAGCTCGGCATGAGCGGGATTTGGATTGCCCAACGATGACAGGCCAAACCGCCCCTCTCGCCATCACCGGTGCCACCGGTTTCGTTGGCCGCCGTGTGCTGGCCCTTGCCGGCCGCCCCATCCGCGCCCTCACCCGCCGGCCGCAGCCGCCACAGCCCGGCGTGGAATGGGTGCTGGGCGATCTCGACGACACCCACGCGCTGGCCCGTCTGTGCGAAGGGGCCGCGGCCGTGCTGCACATCGCCGGCGTCGTCAACGCCGCCGATGAAGCCGGCTTCACTGCGGGCAATGTCACCGGCACCGCCAATGTGCTGGCCGCTGCTGCAGCTGTTCCGCGCTTCGTCCACGTCTCCAGCCTCGCCGCGCGCGAACCGGGCCTGTCGATGTATGGCGCGTCCAAGGCCAGAGGAGACGCCCTCGTTATGGCCAGCGACCGTGATTGGGTGATCGTGCGCCCGCCCGGCGTCTATGGCCCCGGCGATGCCGAAATGCGCGATCTGTTCAGCCTGGCGCGCTTCGGCCTTGGCCTCGCGCCCGGCGGGCCGGGTGCCCGCATCAGCCTGATCCATGTTGATGATCTGGCCCGTGCCCTGCTTGCACTGGCAAACAGCGGCCCGTCCCGCGAAATCCTTGAAATCGATGATGGTTCCGGCGGCTACGCGCACGCCGATCACGCCGCCGCCATCGGCCGGGCGCTGGGCAAGGCCAAGGTGCGCATGATTCCCATCGGCAACGGCCTGATCAACGCCGCCGCCGGCATCGCCACCCGGCTGGCCGGCTGGCAGGGCCAGTTGCCAAAGCTCAGCCGCGACCGCGCCCGCTATCTCGCTCACCCCGATTGGGTGGCGCGCGGCGGCAATCAGCGCCTTGCCAGCATCTGGCAGCCGCAGATCGGGCTGGATGCCGGCATGGCCGATACCGTGCGCGATTACCGCCAGCGCGGCTGGCTATAACGCAAGCGCCGCCTGCACCAGAAACACCACGAAGGTGGCGATCAGCCCGCCGATGAACACGCGATAACCCCAGCCGAGATATTTATACTTCTTCTGCGCCAGCACCTGGCCCAGTTGATACACGTCACGCGCCATCGCCGCCTGGATGGCATGATCGTCGGCGTTGGTGCGCTCCAGCCAGTCGATCCAGTCCGTCTCGCTGATCTGGGTAAAACCGCCGAAGAACAGCAAATTGGGCGGCGGCTGCGGCCCCTTTCCGCCGCCCAGCTTGGGCAGCACCGCCAGCATGCACAGCACCGCGGCCAACCCGGATGTCGCCGCCAGCACCAGCAGCGCCGGATTGGTGGCGGCTTCCTTCACCACCAGCGCAAACACCACGGAATTGACCCCGATGATGATGCTGGCCTTCTGATCCGCCATCGCCGACAGCGTGACATGATGCTGCTGCATGGTGCGGATCAGATGGATGGCGTTTGCATGGCTGGCGCCCGGATGATTCGGCGGTGCGCCCTGAGCGTCCGCGTCGCTGCTGATGTCGGTCATGTCACCCATGTGTCACATTGTGGCACCAACGCCCGCGCTCCGCAATTTGGCCATGATGTGAGGGCAAAGGGCCAACAAAGCCTGTCACCGGAGCCATCATGACCAACAGTGAAGCCGTTTATGCCCGCATCATCGAATTGATCGAGCCGCTGAACACCAAGAAGGTGGCGCTGACTGAAGCCACCACCTTCGCCGGCGACATGGAAATGGATTCGCTCACCGTGATGGACCTGGTCGCCAGCATGGAAGACGAGTGGGACATCATGATCCCCTTGAACATGCTGCCCGATCTGGAAACCATCGGCCAGGTTGCCGATGCGGTGGCCGGCCTGGTCGCCAAGAAGGGCTGAGAACGATGACCGTGGACCTTCTCGCCAAATATGATCCGCTGATCGCCGAACATGCCGGGCTGCTTTCCACCGGCATCCGCGACCCGTTCGGCATCGTGATGGAAAAGGTGCTTTCCCCCACCGAAGCCATCATCAAGGGCAAGCACACCATATTGCTCGGCACCTACAATTATATGGGGATGACCTTCGATGCGGATGTGATCGAAGCCGGCCGCCAGGCGCTCACCGATTATGGTGCCGGCACCACCGGCAGCCGCGTGCTGAACGGCACCTATCAAACGCACGCCGCCTGCGAAGAAGCCCTGAAGGACTTCTATGGCATGAGCCACGCCATGGTGTTCTCCACCGGCTATCAGGCCAATCTCGGCATGGTTTCCACGCTGGCCGGCAAGGGCGATTTCATCATCCTCGATGCCGACAGCCACGCCAGCATCTATGATGGCTGCAAGATGTCCAACGCCGATATCGTGCGTTTCCGCCACAATGATGTTGCCGATCTGGAAAAGCGCCTGAAGCGTCTGCCGCCAGAAGCCGGCAAGCTGGTCGTGCTGGAAGGCGTCTATTCGATGCTGGGCGATGTGGCGCCGCTGCCGGAACTGGTGGCGGTGGCCAAGGCGCATGGCGCCATGGTGCTGGTCGACGAAGCCCATGGCATGGGCTTCTTCGGTGAACATGGCCGCGGCGTCTATGAAGAACAGGGCGTTGCCGATCAGGTCGATTTTGTCGTCGGCACCTTTTCAAAGTCCGTTGGTACGGTGGGTGGTTTCTGCGTGTCGAACCACCCCAAGTTCGAAATCTTGCGCCTTGTCTGCCGGCCCTACACCTTCACCGCCTCGCTGCCGCCGGCGGTGATCGCCTGCTCCACCACCAGCATCCGCAAGCTGATGACCGCGCACGACAAGCGTGCCCGCCTGTGGGAAGCCACCCGCCGGTTGCATGGCGGCCTGAAGTCCCGCGGGTTCACGCTGGCCACCGAGACGCCGGAAAGCGCCATCGTTTCGGTGCTGATGCCGGATCAGGAAACCACCGCGCTGATGTGGTCCACCCTCATCGAACTCGGCGTCTATGTGAACATGAGCCGGCCGCCCGCCACGCCCGCCGGCGTGTTCCTGCTGCGCTGCTCCATCTGCGCGCTGCACAGCGACGAGCAGATCGACACCGTGCTCGCCAAGTTCGAACAGGCCGCACAAATGGCCCAACTGGCGCTGCACGAGCACGCCTGACTGTCATCGGATACAAGCCCAAACCCGCTCATGCCGAGCTTGTCGAGGCACGCACCGCAGTCCGTGGGTGCCTCGACAAGCTCGGCATGAGCGGGTTGGATTTGTCGGCAAGCCCGTTCAGGGCCTGATTTGTTCATGACGGATGCAGACCATGCAGCTATAGCTGGGCCGCCCGGTCGCCGTCGCGCCCGGAGAAGGACTCTGGCTGCGGCGTGACAAAGCGCATCGATCGCTATCTGTTTAGCCTGATCATCGTGCCCCTGTTCGGCACGCTGGTGGTGGCCGCCATGCTGCTGGTGCTTGATCGCATGCTGCGGCTGTTCGATTTCGTCATCAACGAAGGCGGGCCGGTGTCGGTGGTCTGGCGCATGCTGGGCAATCTGCTGCCCGAATATCTGTCGCTGGGCATCCCGATCGGCGTGATGCTGGGCATCTTGCTCGCCTTCCGCCGGCTGGCCATGTCGTCGGAACTCGATACGCTGCTGGCCGTGGGCGTGTCGTACAAGCGGCTGCTGCGCGTGCCGTTCGTGTTTGCCACGGTGTTTGCCGTGGTCAATTTCGGCATCGTCGGCTGGCTGCAGCCCGTCACCCGCTATGCCTATGAAAATCTGCGCTTCGAACTGCGTTCCGGCGCGCTTGGCGCGTCGATCAAGGTGGGCGAATTTGCCAATCTGGGCGGCGGGCTGACGCTCAGGGTGGAGGAATCGCGCAACCAGGGCGCCGATCTGCGCGGGCTCTTTGTTCGCGCCGCCGGCAAGGATGGCCAGATCGTTGCTGCCACCGCCGCACGCGGCACCTTCCTGGCCACCGATGATCCCGAATATATATTGCTGCGTCTGCGCGATGGCACGCTGGTGCACAGCCCGAAACCCGGCGCCACGCCGCGCGTGCTGGCCTTTGCCCAGCATGATCTGCCGATCCGGCTGCCGGAAATGGCCACGTTCCGCAAACGCGGCGAAGGCAATCTGGAAGCCACGTTGCCGGAACTGCTGCGCACCATGGTCACCGCCACCGATGCGACCGAGCAGCGCAGCGCCTCGGCCAGCTTCAACCGCCGCATCGTGCAGTGCGTGATCATGTTCCTGCTGCCGTTCCTGGCGTTGCCGATGGCGGTGCCACCCAAACGCTCCACCTCGGCGCTGGGCGTGTTCCTTTCCATCATCGCGCTCGTCACCTTCCACAAGTTCACCGAATATGGCGAACGCATGGGCACGCTGGGCCGGGTCGATCCGGTGCTGGCGCAGTGGGTGCCGTTTGCCCTGTTCCTGGGTATGGCGCTGTGGCTGTTCCGCGTGCTGGAACGGCCGGGCGGCCAGCCGATCGGCGCGCTCGATCGCTGGTTCGGCAAGATCACCGGCTTCCTCTCCGGCCTCGCCGGCAAGCTGGTGCGGCGCCAGAACTGGGCCGACGACGTGTTGTCGGCCGGGTAAACGCGCACCGTGAAACTCCTCTCCATCCTGTTCCCGTCGCGCACCATCGCCTGGTACACCGCGCGCATGTTCCTGGTGCGCGTCGCGGCGTTCATTGTGGGCCTCACCGTGATCCTGCAGTCGCTCGATCTGCTCTCGGAATCTGGCAAGGTGCTGGCGGCGGCGGGCAACACCGAATCCGATCTGTGGGTCTATGTGTCCTTGCGCACACCGCAGATCGTGCAGCTATTCCTGCCGTTTTCCGTGCTGCTGGCGACATTGGTGACGCTGGCCACGCTCAACCAGAACAGCGAGGTGGTGATCTTCAAGGGCGCCGGGCTTTCCGCGCACCATATATTGGCGCCGCTGATGGTGGCGGCGCTGGGTGTGGCCGGGGCCAATTTCCTGTGGAACGAACGCATCGGCACCCGCGCCAGCGCCACGCTGAAGGCCTGGCAGGAACAGGAATATCGGAAATCCCCCACGGCTGCGCCCAAGAGCACGCAAAGCTGGGTGCGCGGCGGCGATGATCTGTTCCACGCCGATGCTGTGGCCGGGCGCGGCGACGGCACGCGCCTCACCGGCGTCACCATCTATGATCGGCGCGACAATGGACTGGTGCAGGTGGTGATGGCGGCCAGCGCCACGCCGATCGGCGGCGGCTGGCGATTAAGCGACGTGCGCCTGTTCGATGTGGCCAGCGGTGGCCTTGAAACGCGGGCGAGCCTCGATTTTGCAACCGAAGTGGTGCCGCGCCAGTTCAACACCACCAGCATCAACCCCAATTTCATCGCGCTGTGGGATTTGTGGCCGCAGATCGGCGAACAACGCGCCGCCGGCAAGCCGACCGACGTGCTGGAAGCGGCCGCCTGGCACAAGATTTCGGGGCCATTGTCGGCCGTGCTGATGCCGCTGCTGGGCGCGGTGGCTGCCTTTGGCCTGGCGCGATCGGGCAAATTGTTCGTGCGCGCGGTGATCGGCATGGCACTGGGTTTCGCCTTTTTCGTGGCCGACAATTTCATGCTGGCGATGGGCAATTTCGGCACGGTGCCGCCGCTGATGGCGGCCTGGGCGCCGTTCCTGCTGTTCCTGCTGATCGGCGAGGCCGTGCTGATCCGCACGGAAGAGTGACCGCCGCCAATTTGCCGCAAACCGCCCCTATCAGCGCGTGTGATGAGCACCGTCCATATCCGTCCCGTCACCACCGCGGCTGACCGCAAGGCCTTCGTCAACCTGCCGTGGCAGCTCTTTGCCAACGATCCCCACTGGGTTCCGCCGCTGAAATCGGAAATGCTGGGCCTGATTGGCGGCGAGAAATCCAACCCCTGGTTCGGCCACGCCGAAGCCGCCTTCTGGCTGGCGGAGCGTGATGGCCGGGTGGTCGGCCGCATTTCGGCGCAGGTGGATCAACTGGTGATCAAGCCTGGCGCCCCCGGCGCCGGCCCCGGCACTGGCCACTGGGGCATGTTCGAATGCATCGATGATCAGGCCGTGGCCGATGCCCTGTTCGATAATGCCGAACGCTGGCTGAAGGCGAAGGGCATGACGCGGGCGCTGGGCCCGTTCAGCCTGTCCATCTGGGATGAACCCGGCCTGCTGGTGCAGGGCTTCGACGGCCCGCCCACGGTGATGATGGGCCATCACCTGCCCTATTACGAGCGACTGATCGCGGCGCGCGGCTATGAGGGCATCAAGGATCTGCATGCCTGGTCGCTGCCGATCGCCGGGCCTTTCCCGGAAATGGTGCAGCGCATCGTCGCCTTTTCGGAACGCAACGCCAAGCTGGTGACGCGCCCGGTGGACAAGGCGAACTTCGACAAGGAAGCCGCGCTGATCCTCGATATCCTCAACGATGCCTGGTCCGACAATTGGGGCTTCGTGCCGCTCACGCCCGACGAGGTTGCCTATGTTGGCAAGAAGCTGAAGCCGATCATCTTCGGGAACCTGGTGCGGGTGGCCGAATATGAGGGTGAACCGGTTGGCTTCATGATCACCCTGCCCGACATCAACGAGTTGACCCGCGATCTGAACGGCGAGCTGTTCCCGTTTGGCTGGGCGAAACTGCTGTGGCGGCTGCGTGCGCCCAAGGTAAAGCGCATGCGCGTGCCGCTGATGGGCATCAGGAAATCGCTGCAGGGCCACCGCGTGGCCAGCCTGATGGCCTTCCAGATGATCGAATATATCCGCCGCGCCGCGGTCACCGAATTCGGCGCCACCGAAGGCGAGATCGGCTGGATTCTGGACGACAACGGCCCGATGCGCTCCATCGCGGACGCCATCGAAAGCCACGTCACCCGCACCTATCGGGTGTTCGAAAAGCCGCTCTGACAAAAAGGGGGAGCGGTTGCCCGCTCCCCCCTCTTGGTCGGTGGTGCCGCCTTACTTGGCCGGCATCAGCTTGACACCGCGATAGACCGGCGGGGTCGATCCACGCTGCACCAGCATCAGCACCGTGTCCTTGCCGGCCTTGCGTTCGGCATCCACGGCTGCCGCGGCTTCGGCTGGCGTCGTCACCGGCCGCTGGCCGATCTTCAGGATGATGTCACCGCGCTGCAAGCCCTTGGTGGCCGCATCCGACGACGGGTTGATACCGGCGATCACCACGCCCTTCACCTTTTCATCGATGCGCAGTTGCTGGCGCAGCGTGTCGCTCAGCGGTTGCAGGGTGATGCCCAGGCTGGCGCGCGCCGCCTCGATGCCGGGGGCCTTGGTGTCCGAATCGGCCGGCGCCTCATCCTCGTCCGCTGGCAGGCCGGCGCGCTGCGCCACCACCGCTTCGGACGGACGCTGGGCGATCATCGCATTCACCGTCATCCGCTTGCCATCGCGCAGCAGTTCCACCGGCACCGTGGTGCCGATGGGCGTGGTGGCGATCAGATAGGAAAGGCTGTTGTCGTAATCGACCTCGCGCCCACCCACCTTCAGGATCACGTCGCCCTGGCGGATGCCGGCACGGGCGGCCGGGCCGTTGGGTTCGATGTTGGCGACAATCTCGCCCTTGTCCTTGGGCAGGCCAAGGCCATCGGCGATGTCGGCCGTCAGCCGCTGGATGGCAACACCCAGATAGCCGCGCTTCACCGTGCCGGTGGCCTTCAGCTGATCCACAACCGGCTTGGCGAGTTCGGCGGGAATCGCAAAGCCCAGGCCCACGTTGCCGCCGGTGGGCGAGAAGATGGCCGTGTTGATGCCGATGACGTTGCCGTTCAGATCGAACAGCGGCCCGCCCGAATTGCCCTGGTTGATGGACGCATCGGTCTGGATATAGCGATCATACTGGCCCGAACCGATGTCGCGATGCAGGGCCGAAATGATGCCGGCCGTGACCGTCCCGCCCAGCCCGAAGGGATTGCCGATGGCGATCGACCAGTCGCCAACGCGCACGGCCTGGCTGTTGCCGAACTGGACATAGGGCAGGCCGGTCGCCTCGATCTTCAGCACGGCAAGATCGGTCAGCGGATCGCGGCCAACCACGCGTGCCTTGTATTCGCGCCGGTCGGCGAGGGTGACGGTGATCGAATCAACCGGCTCGTTGCGGTTGCGGCCCGATGAAATCACGTGATTGTTGGTCACGACATAGCCATCGGCCGCGATGATGAAGCCCGAACCGAGGCTGGTCGCCTCGCGGGTCACCGGTTCGCCGCCGTCCTGCTGTTCCTGGAAGCGGCGGAAGAATTCCTCAAGCGGGTTGCCGGGCTGGCCGGGGAAGCGCCGGGTGCGGCCGATTTCCACCTTCTGGGTGGTGGACACGTTCACAACCGCCGGCGCCAACCGCGCCGTGAGATCGGCAAAGCTGCGTGGCGCGCCGCCGGGCGGCATGATGGCCACCGCCGGCGCCTGGGCATTCTGTGCGGGCTGCGCTGCCGGCTGCGGCTGCGCCACGGCGATGGCGGCGATGCCGGTGATCAGCACGGCGGCGGGAACAAGGCTCTGAACCAGTTTCGTCATTGGTGTCTTTCTGTTGGTCCGTGAAGGCCTGTGCCTTATGAAAACAATACGCCTAACCCTGCATGAACGGCGTGACCGTTGCAGTGCCTACCGGTTGCGGCTGTTGCCCTCGAACTCGCGCAGGAACTCGTTGCGCGGGCCCATCACGACAGTGGCGGTGCCATCCTCGAAGGTGGTGCGATAGGCCTGCATGGCGCGATAGAAGGCATAGAATTCCGGATCCTTGCCGAAACTGTCGGCATAGATGCGGGCGGCCTGCGCATCGGCTTCGGCCTGCACCAGCTGCGCCTGCTTGTTGCCCTGGGCGCGGATGGTGGCGGCTTCCTGGGCACGCGCGGACGCCATGCGGGCATAGGCGGCTTCCAGCGTGGCGCCAGTGGGCAGATCGGCCCGCTTGATGCGCACGTCGATGATCTCTGCGCCATATTGCTTGGCCTGCTCGTTCACCGAATTCTGGATCTCGTCCATCACTTCGCCGCGTTCGGGTGACAACAGCGCCGCAAAGGGCTGCTTGCCCAGTTCGTTGCGCAGCTTGGACGCAAGAATGCGCTTCAGCGCATCGGCGGCCATCTCCTCGCTGCCCACGGTTTCCACCATGCGCTGCGGATCCACGATGCGGAACCGGGCGAAGGCATCCACCACCAGCCGCAACTGGTCGGTGGAGAGCACCGTCTGCGCATCGATGTCGAGGTCCATGATGCGCTTCTCGACGAACTTCACATCCTCGACGAAGGGCACCTTCACGGCCAGACCGGCGCCGGTTTCCCCGACGCGGGCCTTGGGATCATAGGCGTTGACGATACGCTCCGGCTTGCCAAGCCGCAGCACGATGGCCTGCTTGGTCTCTGGAACGATATAAAGGCTGCTCATCGCCAGCACGGCAACGACAAAGCCGATACCGGCGAGCAGGGCGGGGTTGCGGGTCAGGGCGCTCATCCGTCGTCTCCTGCTCAGCGCTGCGCAGCCGCGGGGGCGGCTTCGGCGGGGGCGGCCGGCACCGCGCGGCGGCGGACTTCCGGCAACGGCAGATAAGGCGTCACACCCTGCGGTGCGTCGATGATCGTCTTGTCCACCTTGGACAGCACCTTTTCCATGGTTTCCAGATACATGCGCTTGCGCGTCACTTCGGGAGCGAGGCGATACTGCGCATAAACGGCATCAAAGGCCGCCGCATCACCTTGCGCCCGGGCCAGCAGGGCCTGGGCATAGGTGCGGGCGCGGTTGAGATATTGCTGCGCATCCTGCTGCGCCGCCGACACGTCCTTGAAGGCGCCATCGACGGCGGCGGGCGGATCGGCCTGCTTGATGTCGACACCGCGCACATCGATGCCGGACTTGTAGCTGTCCAGCAGTTCCTGGATGCGGTCCCGCACCCTATCGGCGATCTGGGCGCGTTGCGGGCCCAGCGCGGCGGTGAGGTTGGCGCGGGCGATTTCGGCGCGCATCGCGCTTTCGGCCACTTCGCGGACCGTCTTTTCCGGATCCTGCAGTTCATACAGGAAATCTTCCGGGTTCCGGATCTTCCAGCGCACCGCATAGGCAAGGTTGATCAAATTCTGATCCCCGGTGAGCATCAGATTTTCGGCACCGCCTTCGCTGGACGAAATGTCGATGACGTTGATCTGTTCGACCTTGCGCAATTCAACCGAATCGATCGGCCACGGCAGCTTGAAATGCAGGCCCGGCCCGGTGGTTTCGACATAAGCGCCGAAACGCTGCACCACGCCGCGTTCCTGAGCATCGACACGATAGAAGCTGCCCAGCGCAATCCACGCCGCCACGATGGCGCCGCCGGCCCACAGCAGCCAGCGGCCATCGTTCAGATCGATGCCGCCCGGCCCGCCACCGAAACCGCCGCCACCGCGCGGGCCATTGCCGCCACCGAACTGGGTTTTCAGCTTTTCCTGGCTGCGCCGGATCAGATCATCGAATTCGCCGCGACCCTGGCCGCGATTGCCCATCGGCTTGCGCGGCGGGCCCTCCCCCCACGGATTGGACGGACGGTTGGCCTGCGGTTCAGCGCCGCCACCGCTGGCGCCGCCCGCATTGCCGTCGTCGGTTTCGTTGTTCTGCCAGGGCATGGAATATCGAGACCTTATCAGTGCACGTGAAACGACTATATACGAACGCCGAACGGGGATTGCGAGGGTAACGGACGACGCGTGTCATGTTGTCATCCGAAACCGGCACTGGCTGCAAGGAAAGATGACATCATGTCCCTGAAAGACGCGGTCACAACGGCACTGGCCGGCGTGGAGGATCCGCAGGGCGGCGATGTGCTGCAATCCGGCCGCGCCGCCGGCATCGTCGTGAAGGATGATGGCCAGGTGGGGCTGGTGCTGGCCGTTGATGGCCTCGATCGCACCACCGCCGAACGGCTGCAGGCCACCGTGGAAGCCGCGGTGAAGCGCGTGCCGGGCGTGAGCGCGGCGCGCATCATCCTCACCGCCGATCGCGCCTCCGCGCCGGCCGGCAACGCCCGGCCCAAGGAAACCACGGTGCCCGGCATCCGCAAGCTGGTGGCAGTGGCCAGCGGCAAGGGCGGCGTGGGCAAATCCACCGTCGCCGCCAATCTCGCCTTCGCCCTCGCCCGCGCCGGGCAGCAGGTCGGCCTGCTCGATGCCGATATCTATGGCCCGTCGGTGCCCACGCTTCTGGGCATCGAAGGCCGCGCCCGGGTGGAGAACGACAAGCTGCAGCCGGAGATGCGCCACGGCATCAAGGCGCTTTCGATGGGCATGATGACCGATCCGAACAAGGCGATCGTCTGGCGCGGGCCGATGGCCTCATCGGCGCTGGTGCAGATGGTGGAACAGTGCGACTGGGGCGCGCTGGACGTGCTGGTGATCGATCTGCCACCCGGCACCGGCGACGTGCAGCTGACGATGGCGCAGAAGCTGAAACCCGATGGCGCCGTGATCGTCTCCACCCCGCAGGATCTGGCGCTGATCGATGCCCGCCGCGCTGTCGCCATGTTCGGCGAAGTGGGCGTGCGCGTGCTGGGCGTCGTCGAGAACATGGCTGGCTATTGCTGCCCCCAATGCGGCCATGTCTCCGATCCGTTCGGCCACGGCGGCGCGGAGGCCGAAGCCGCCACCATGGGCGTGCCGTTCCTGGGCCGCATCCCGCTGCAGATGGACGTGCGCACCGCATCGGAAACCGCCCAACCGGTCAGCGGCGAGACAGCGGCCATCTTCGACGAGATCGCGCGCAGCGTGATGATCACGGTGGGCCTGTAACCATGCCGCTCACCGCCGATGCCGATATCGCCCGCCTGCTGGACACAACCCGCACCATCGCGCTGGTTGGCGCCAGCGACCGTCCGGAACGCGCCGCCCACGAGGTGATGGGCGTGCTGATCGCGCATGGCTACCGCGTTATCCCGGTCAACCCGCTGCTCGCCGGCCAGACCATCCTCGGCCAACCCGTGGTCGCCACCCTCGCCGACGTGGGCCAGCCCATCGACATGGTGGACGTGTTCCGCCGCAGCGAATTCGTCGCCGAGGTGGTGGAGGACGCCATCACCGTCGGCGCCAAGGCCGTTTGGACGCAACTGGGTGTGATCGACCACAGCGCCGCCGCCCGCGCCGAGGCGGCGGGGCTGACGGTGGTGATGGACCGCTGCCCGAAGATCGAGCTTCGACGACTGGGCATCGCGAAGCGATAAACGGGCCGCCTGCGGGCAGGGTCTGCGACTCTGCCCGCAGGCGGCCGTTCTGGTTGTTTCAATCCTGATTGACTGCGGCGCTCAGCGTCTTATTGCAGCAACACGCCCGTCATCCTGCTGGAGTGTCCTCATGCGCGTTTCTGCTCTGCTGGTTGCGGCCAGCCTTTTGGCTGTCACCCCGGCGCTGGCCCAGAGCCCGGCCCCCGCTGCGACGGCGGCGACGGAAAGCCCGTCCGCCCGGCTGGCGGCGCTGTTCGCGCAGAGCGATGCCGACAATCTCAAGCGCAATCCGCTGTATCGCCTGTTCCGGGGGGACACGTCGGCGGCGGACCAGATGGGCGAGTTGATCACCGATGCCGCCTATGCCGCCGAGAAGCGCGCGGCGGAGAATGAGCTGAAGGCGCTGGCCGCCATCGACCGCAGCGCGCTGACGCCGGACGAGCAGGTGAGTTACGACACGTTCAAATGGCAGCGCGAGACCGATCTGGCCGCCTTGCAGCCGGCCCTGCTGGCGGCCACGGCGCCGCGCCCGGTCGATCATTTCTTCGGCTTCCACAATTTCGTTGCCGAACTCCAGTCCGGGGAGAGCGCGGCGCCGTTCAAGACGGTGAAGGATTATGAGGATGCGCTGAAGCGGCACGACCAGTTCGCGCTGCTGCTGGATCTGGCCATCCTGCGTTTCCGGCAGGGCATGAAGACCGGCGTGGTGCAGCCCAGGCTGGTGGTGAACAATGTTGTCGAACAACTGAACAACCTGACCGCGGGCGGCCTTGATGCCTCCATCATGATGAAGCCGGTGCAGACATTCCCGGATGGCATCTCTGCTGCCGATCAGGCCCGCCTGAGGGACGCCTATGCCAGGATGGTGGGCGAACGGGTGAACCCGGCCTTGCTGCGGATGCGGGACTTTTTGAAGACGGAATATCTGCCGGTGGCGCGCGACAGCGTGGGCCTCGCTGCCATGCCGGGCGGGCCTGAGCTCTATCGCTATCTGGTGGCCAGCAACACCACCACCAGCCTTTCGCCGGACGAGATTCACAACATCGGCCTTTCCGAAGTCGCCCGCATCCTGAAGGGGATGGACGACGTGAAGGCGCGCGTCGGCTTCCAGGGGGATCGCGCCGCCTTCTTCACCCATCTGCGCACCGATCAGCGCTTCAAGTTTGCCTCTGCCCGGGCCATGGGCGACGCCTATCGCGATGTCGGCAAGCGCGTCGATGTCGTGGTCGGCAATCTGTTCGACACGATTCCGAAATCGCCGCTGGAAATCCGCCCCGTCCCGCCGCACCGCGAGAAGACCGATGCTGCCGGCAGCTACAACAGCGGCACGCCGGACGGCAGCCGGCCGGGCATCTTCTATTACAACAGCTATGATCTGCCCTCGCGCTCCAACTATGGCGTCGAGACGCTCTACCTGCACGAGGCCGCGCCGGGGCATCATTTCCAGATCAGCCTGGCGCAGGAGAACGAGAAACTGCCGGCGTTCCAGCGCTTTGGCGGCAACACCGCCTTTGCCGAAGGCTGGGCGCTCTATGCCGAAAGCCTTGGGCCGGAACTGGGCTTCTTCAAGGACCCGTATCAGCTGCAGGGCCGCTATGAAGACGAGATGCTGCGCGCGCTGCGGCTGGTGGTGGACACCGGCATCCACGCCAAGGGCTGGGGGCGTGATCAGGCCATCGAATACATGCTGGCCAACAGCAGCATGAGCCGCACCGATGCGGTGGCCGAAGTGGAGCGCTACATCGCCATTCCCGGCCAGGCGCTTTCCTACAAGATCGGCCAGCTCACCATCAGCCGCCTGCGCGCCAAGGCGCAAGCGGCGCTGGGGCCGAAGTTCGACATCAAGGGCTTCCACCGCCAAGTGCTGATGACCGGCGCGCTGCCGATGGCGGTGCTGGAAGCCAAGATCGATCGCTGGATCGCGGGGCAGGCCGGCAAGCCCTGAGGCGATACCCCCGCCAACTGCCGGGTTGGCAAGCGGCGCAAGCCAGCCCATGAAGCGGGGGTGCCGAAGCCCAATCCCCTTGCCGGCCTAGCCGCCGCTTCACTGCCGCGGCGCGAGTTCGCGGTGCTGTTTGCCGCCCTGCTGACCGTGGCGGCGGGCAACACTGCCCTGCAAACGGTGCTGCCCGCCATCGCCCGCGTGATCCGCATCCCGGATATGCTGGTGGCGATCATCTTCTCCTTCTCCGCCCTGCTGTGGACCTTCAGCGCCCCCTATTGGGCGCGCCAGTCCGACATGCGCGGCCGGCGGCGGCTGATGCTGCTTGGCACGCTGGGCTTCATGGTCTCCATGGCCGGCTGCGGCATCGCCATCCATGCCGGGTTGCAGGGCTGGCTGGTGCCGATCGCCACCTTCGCGCTGTTCGCCACGCTGCGCAGCCTGTTCGGCATCTTCGGTTCTGCCTCCAACCCGGCGGCACAGGCCTATGTGGCAGGCCGCACCAACGAACAGGATCGCACCGCAGCGCTGTCCAGCCTGGCATCGGCCTTCGGGCTTGGCACCATCATCGGGCCGGCGGTGGCGCCGCTGTTCATCCTGCCGCCGTTCGGGCTGGCCGGGCCGATGTTCGCCTTTGCCGCCATCGCCGCCGTCGTCACCATCGCAGTCGCCCGCGTGCTGCCCGATGATGATCCCACCCATCATCCCGGGGTGGCGCAGAGCGGCAGCGGCGCGCCGTCATCCGAACCCAGCGTGGCTGGCAGCACCACCGGCGCCAGCGTGCGCGCCGCCGCCGCCGGCCGCCCGCAAAAGCTGAGCGTGAAGGACAGCCGCATCCTGCCGTTCATGATCTTCGGTTTCGTTTCCGGATCGATCCAGGCCGCGACCGGGCAGGCGCTGGGCTTTCTGGTGATCGATTCGGTGGGCGGCGATGCGATGGCCGCACAGCAGCAGATCGCCATCATCTTCATGGCTGGCGCCTTTGCCACCCTGCTCGCGCAATGGGGGCTGATCCCGCAACTGGGCCTCACGCCGCCGGCACTGATGCGCTGGGGCACCATCATTGCCGGCATCGGCACTGCCGGCATCGCGCTGGCCGGCAGCTTTCACGTGATGGTGATTGCCTTCGCCTTGATGAGCCTGGGCTATGGCCTGGCCCGGCCCGGCTTCACCGCCGGCGCCAGCCTTGCCGTTGGCCGTGCCGAACAGGGCGGCGTCGCAGGTGCGGTCACATCGGTGAATGGCAGCTGCTTCATCTTCGCGCCGGCGATCGGCATCGGCCTGTATCAGATCGGCGGCACGCTGCCCTATTGGCTGGGGGCCGCCGCGCTGGCCTGCCTTGCCGTCTATGCCTTCGCCCAGCCGGCCCTTGGCCGGGAGCCGGGTGAGCATCTCGACGAAGACGCATGAAAAAGGCCCGGTGGCAGCACCACCGGGCCCTCTTTCGCATTCGCCGGGCGATCAGGCGCCGGCCGGCGCCTCGCCAAGGCCGGTGCCGCGGCGGCCGGCCTTCGGGATGGCCGAGGCCCCCGCCGCCGGGCGCGCGACAGGCGTGGTGGTGGCGCTGCCGCGATCGATGGTGCCACCGTCCATCACCGTCTTGATCTCGTCACCGGTGAGGGTTTCATATTCCAGCAGCGCGCCAGCGATGGCGTGCAGCTGGTCGATGTGGTCGGTCAGCAACTGCTTGGCGCGATCATAGCCAGCGGTGACGATGGCGCGCACTTCCTGATCGATCAGCTGGGCGGTTTCCTCCGACACGTTCTGCGTGCGGGTGACACTGTGGCCCAGGAACACCTCTTCCTGATTCTCGGTATATTTCAGTGGGCCCAGCTTGTCCGACATGCCCCACTGCGTCGCCATCGAGCGCGCCAGATCGGTGGCATAGCTGATGTCCGACGAGGCGCCGGAGCTCACCTTGTCATAGCCGAAGATGACTTCTTCGGCGACGCGGCCGCCCATGGCCACGGCCAGGTTCGCGTACATCTTGTCGCGGTGATAGCTGTACTGGTCACGCTCCGGCAGGCGCATCACCATGCCCAGCGCGCGGCCACGCGGGATGATGGTGGCCTTGTGGATCGGATCGGACGCCGGTTCGTGCAGCGAGACGAGCGCGTGGCCGGCCTCGTGATAGGCGGTCATCTTCTTCTCGTCCTCGGTCATCGCCATCGTCTTGCGCTCGGTGCCCATCAGCACCTTGTCCTTGGCGTCCTCGAACTCGCGCATGGAGACCAGCCGCTTGCCGCGCCGGGCGGCCAGCAGCGCCGCTTCGTTGACCAGGTTGGCGAGATCGGCACCGGCAAAGCCCGGCGTGCCGCGCGCGATGGTGCGCGCATTGACGTCGGGCGCCAGCGGCACCTTCTTCATGTGCACGCCCAGAATCTTTTCACGCCCGTCGATGTCGGGGCGGCCCACCACCACCTGGCGATCGAAACGGCCGGGGCGCAGCAGCGCCGGATCCAGCACGTCGGGCCGGTTGGTGGCGGCGATGATGATGATGCCTTCGTTGGCATCGAAGCCATCCATCTCGACCAGCAGCTGGTTCAGCGTCTGCTCGCGCTCGTCATTGCCGCCGCCCAGGCCGGCGCCACGGCTGCGGCCGACGGCGTCGATTTCATCGATGAAGATGATGCAGGGCGCGGATTTCTTGCCCTGTTCGAACATGTCGCGCACGCGGCTGGCGCCAACGCCGACGAACATCTCGACGAAATCAGAACCGGAAATGGAGAAGAACGGCACGTTCGCCTCCCCCGCGATGGCGCGGGCCAGCAGCGTCTTGCCGGTGCCGGGCGGGCCGACCAGCAGCGCACCCTTCGGGATCTTGCCGCCCAGACGGCTGAAGCGGCCCGGGTCCTTCAGGAAGTCGACGATTTCCTGCAGTTCCTCGCGGGCTTCATCGATGCCGGCGACATCGTCGAACGTCACGCGGCCTTCCTTCTGCACCAGCAGCTTGGCGCGGGACTTGCCAAAGCCCATGGCACCGCGGCCGGCGCCATTCTGCATCTGGCGCATCACGAAGATCCAGATGCCGATCATCAGCACGAACGGCAGCATGTTGAAGAACAGCTGCGCCACCAGGCTGCGGCTCTCCTCCGGCTTGGCGTCGAAGCGCACGCCCTTGCTGCGCAGCCGTTCGATCAGCTGGGTATCGCCAGGGTTGAACGTGCGGAACTGCTCATCGGCGCTGGTGCGGCCGATGATCTCGTCGCCGCGGATTTCCACGGAGCGGACAGCGCCATCCTCGACCCGGGCGAGGAAATCCGAATAGGCCACGGCATCGCCGCTGCGCGACGAGCTGCCGCCCTGCATGAGGCTGACCACGGCGGCCAGGCCCAGCAGGATCACCATCCACAGGCCCAGATTCTTCATCCAGGGGCTGGGCGGGCGCTTGTTCGGTCCTTCGGACATCGGTTGTTCCTGTTCACGCAAGAATTCTGCAAGGCGCCACAGGCACCTTCACATGCTGCAAGATAGGCCGGATTGGCGCGGTTGCAATCGCCGGCAGCGGCACATGCGCGCCTTTGCCTCGCATTCGGGCGGATTTTCCGGTCGATTCAGGACGATTTGTTGCCGCTTTGCCGCGTCGCAGTGGGCGGCGGCGCCAGGCTGAGGCGCCATATCGCCCCCGGACGGGCCATCACGCCGGCCACCGTGCCGGCCTTGCCCACCCCGAGTCGGGCGGCAAGCCGCGCGATGTCACCGCCCCGCGCCGCCTGCCCGGAAAGCTGGGTCACGGCCCGCGCCAGCAGACGTTGTACCAGCGCGGCCGGCAAGGCCTGCGCATCGATCAGCAGCGCGGTGCCGGCAGTTGTCACCCGGCCATCCCACGCCCGCGCCGCCGCCCAGTCGAGCGCTTCGGCCTCGGCGGCAAGATGGCCTGCCGATACCGCGAGCGCATGTGCATCAAGGCCGGGCGCTGCCGCCAGCAGAGCCCGCATGGCCGTGCGATCATGGCGCGGATCGTGATTGGCAGGATCCGCCACCACCGCCCAGCCGGCCGCAGCAGCGATGGCCGCCAGCCGCGCCTTGCGCTGGTTCAGCAGGGGCCGCACCAGCACCAGACCCGGCCGCAGCGGCCGCGCGCTGCGAATGCCGGCCAGCCCAGCGCTGCCGCTGCCACGGTTCAGGCGCATCAGCAGGGTTTCGGCCTGATCATCGGCGTGATGGGCGGTGAGTAACAGGCCGACGCCATGAACCGCGCACCAATCTGCCATCAGCCGATAGCGGGCGGCGCGGGCCTGGGCCTGGATATTGGCGCTGAGTGCTGGCCCGTAGCGCACCAGCGTCACATGGGCGATGCTGCGTGCCGCGCACTGGGCGGCAACGCTGGCCGCTTCGGCCGCCGAACCGGCGCGCAGGCCATGATCGACCGTCAATGCCGTCACCCGCCCCGGGAACGCTGCCACCGCCAGCGTCAGCAACGCCAGACTGTCAGGCCCGCCCGACGTTGCGACCGCAAGCCGTTCATCGGCTCGAAGCGGGCGTCCAAGCGCCGCCGCCGTCAGCTCGGCAAGATCGGGCAATGCGGCGAGATCAGGCGTCACATTTGGCGCGGACACGCTGGCGATCGGCATCGGCCTTCTGCGTGCTGGTCAGCTTGGCGCCATAGACGCTCTGCAACTCGCCCAGCACCTGGCAGGCATCCTTGGGCTTCGTCAGGGCGTTGAGCGAATTGGCGAGGCCAATCAGGGCATCGGGTGCCGGCGTTGATCGCGGCGCCGTCTGATAGACTTCCAGGAAGGCCTTTGCGGCCTGCGCGTGCTGGCCACGCTGGGCAAAGCTGCGGCCCAGCCAGTATTGCGCTTGCGGCACGCGCACCGATTTCGGCCAATCGGCGATGAAGCCGGTCATCGCGACTTCCGCGCCCGGCCAGTCCCGCGCGGTCACCTTGGCGAACGCGGCGGTCCACGCCTCGTTGGCGGTTGGGGCCTTGGCGGGCGCCGAACCCGCCGGCTTCGCCGCAGGTGCGGCAGACGCCGGTTGCGGCGCCAGCGGCGGCGTTGCGGCGCCGGGTGCGGGGGGCGTTGCCGCCGTCGCAGCCGGCACGCCGCCGGGATTTTCCAGCGCATTCAGGCGGAATTCCACATCGCCCTTCATGCGGCGCTGGGCATCTTCCAGCTGGCGCAGGCGATATTCCATCGCCTCCACCTGCCCGGTCATCGTGCGCAGCTGACCTTCAAGTGCGCCAACGCGCGCGGTGAGATCGGTGAGCGGCGTGGTGGCCGGCGCGCTGACCGGCGGCGGGGCGGCGGCGGGCTGGGTGGAAATTTCCGGTTCGAAGAAGCGCGCGTCGCCGCCGGGAAACACCTTGCGCTGCACGGCGCGCATTTCCGATTCCAGCTTGCCCACCCGCTTGTCCAGCCGGCCGACATCAACGGTCTGCGCCGAGGTCTGGCCTGACGCGGCCACCGAGAGCAGCAGCAGGGGGACAAGCGAAAACGGCAACAGGCGGGTCACGACAGGCTCCGATCCGTGGATACAATCAGCGGGACGGGGCTTGTGCCGCAGCCGGCCTGACCGGCACCTGAACCGCTGCTGCCGGCGCTGACGGGGCCGGGCGCGGTGGCGGCAGGGCAACGCCGGCAAAACGTTCGGCCAGTGCCGGCGCGGTCAGCACAACACCGTCCATGGTCTGGTTGGTGTCGCCCAGCGGTGGCAGCAGCACGCCGCCCACCCGCACATCGATCACCCCAGCACGGCCAGTGCGCATCACCAGCGTCTGGCCGGCCGGCACTGTCCAGCTCTGCCCGGTGGACAGCACGCCCATGAAGGCGCGGCGGCCGCTGGTGCGATCATAGATGCGCAGCCACACATCCTGCCGGGCCGTGAGCATGACGGTTCCGCTGGCCGGGATGGCAGCGGCCGCAGGTGGCGGGGCGGCGGGGGTGGCGGTAGGCGCCGGCCCGGCATCGCCAACCGGCGGGACCACAGGGGCGACGGCGGTCGCCCCTTCGGGCGGCGCCGCTGCGGCCGGTGCCGGTTCCGGGCTGGCGATGGCCACGCTGGCAGGCTGCGGGGCCGGATCGAAAACACCGGCGCCATAGAGGCCAAGGCCAGCCAGCACCACAACCAGCATCCCGAAGGCGCCCCAGGCCAGCCCGCGCGACGGCAGCCGGGCTTCGTCCACCGGTTCCAGGGTGGACGGGGTCGGCACATGCGGGCCGAGCCGGGTTTCGGCGCGGAAACGGGCACCCACCGCTTCGGGTTCCAGCCCGACGGCACGGGCAAAGGCCTTCACGAAGCCCAGCGCATAGGGCAGCGCCGGCAGCGCGGCATGATCGTCCGCCTCGATGGCCATCAGGTGGCGCAGCGGCACCCGGGTTTCGCGGGCGATCTGTTCCAGGTCGCGACCCCTGGCAGCGCGTGCATCGGCCAGCAGGGCGCCAACGCTGGGGGCATCGCCAGCGCCGGCAGGCTCGTCTGGATGTGCATCGTCCATCGGGCGACCTTTTTCCCTTTGCCAGCGACTTGGCCCAGCTTGGGCGGCGAAGTCAATGACGGGGCGCGCCGTGCGGCTTGCCGGATGGGGGGCAGAACGGCTATGGGCGCTCGCGTCCGGCAGTCTGCATGGGCTGCCATCCCGCCTCCATCCGTTCGGAACCCCCAGCATGTCCACCCGCAACATCGCGATCATCGCGCACGTCGACCATGGCAAGACCACGCTTGTCGATCAGCTCTTCCGCCAGTCCGGCACCTTCCGCGACAACCAGCGGGTGGCCGAAAGGGCCATGGATTCCAACGATCTGGAAAAGGAACGCGGGATCACCATCCTCGCCAAGTGCACCAGCATCGAATGGAACGGGCACCGCATCAACATCGTCGATACCCCCGGCCACGCCGATTTCGGCGGCGAGGTGGAGCGCATCCTGTCGATGGTCGATGGCGTCATCCTGCTGGTCGATGCCGCCGAAGGCCCGATGCCGCAAACCAAGTTCGTTTGCGGCAAGGCGCTGGCGCTGGGCCTGCGGCCGATTGTCGTCGTCAACAAGATCGACCGGCCTGACGCGCGCGCCTCCGAAGTGCTGGACGAGGTGTTCGATCTGTTCGTGACCCTGGATGCCAACGACGACCAGCTGGATTTCCCGGTGCTCTATGCCTCGGGCCGTGGCGGCTATGCCGGCCCGACCGATGATGTGCGTTCGGGCGATCTGATCCCGCTGTTCGAGAAGATCGTTGGCCATGTGCCGGCGCCCAGCGGCGATCCGGACGCGCCGTTCCGCATGCTGGTCTCGCTGCTGGACCGTGACAATTTCCTGGGCCGCATCCTCACCGGCCGGGTGATGTCGGGCACGCTGAAGGTCAACAGCCCGATCCACGCCCTCAACCCGGACAACACGGTGGCCGAAATCGGCCGCGCCTCGAAGATCTTTGCCTTCCGCGGGCTGGAGCGCGTGCCGGTGGAAGAAGCCGTGGCCGGGGACATCATCGCGCTGGCCGGCATGACCAAGGCCACCGTGGCCGACACCATCGCCGAACAATCGGTGACGGAAGCGCTGGCCGCACAGCCGATCGATCCGCCCACCCTGTCGATGACCTTCAGCGTCAACGACAGCCCCTATGCCGGCAAGGACGGCAGCAAGGTGACGAGCCGCATGATCGCGGACCGGCTGGCGCGTGAAGCGGAAGGCAATGTCGCCATCCGCATCACCGAACTGCCCTCGAAGGACGCGTTCGAAGTGGCCGGGCGCGGCGAACTGCAGCTGGGCGTGCTGATCGAGACGATGCGCCGCGAAGGGTTCGAGCTGTCGATCAGCCGGCCGCGCGTGATCTTCGCCAAGGACGAGGCCGGCAACCGCACCGAGCCCTATGAAACCGTCGTCATCGACGTGGACGAGCAGTTTTCGGGCACCGTTGTCGAGAAGATGGCGATGCGCAAGGCGGAGATGACCGACATGCGCCCCAGCGGCGGCGGCAAGACCCGGCTCACCTTCTCGGCCCCGTCGCGCGGCCTGATCGGCTATCACGGCGAATTCCTGTCGGACACGCGCGGCACCGGGATCATGAACCGGCTGTTCGAGAAATACGGTCCCTACAAGGGCCCGATCTCCGGCCGCCTCAATGGTGTGCTGATCTCCACCGACAATGGCGAGGCCGTGGCCTATGCGCTGGGCTATCTGCAGCCGCGCGGCACGCTGATGATCGCGCCGGGCGAGGCCGTGTATCAGGGCATGATCATTGGCGAGAACGCCCGCGAGGAAGACCTGGAGGTCAACCCGCTGAAGTCCAAGCAGCTCACCAACTTCCGCGCCAGCGGCAAGGATGATGCCATCCAGCTGTCGCCGCCCAAGAAGCTGACGCTGGAACAGGCCATCGCCTATATCGACGAGGACGAGCTGGTGGAGGTGACACCCAACCACATCCGCCTGCGCAAGATCCATCTTGACCCGCACGAGCGCAAGCGCGCCAGCCGCGCCCGCGCTGCGGGCTGACGCGCCGAGACGCCGCGCTGCGGGCTGCACGCGACCAGCGCGGACGGGCGGCAGAACGGAACGGTTGGTCCTGGAAACGGGCGTGGTTGTCGCGGCTGCGACAACCGGCCTGCTATTGCATGTGGCGGCAAGGGCTTAGGCGCCGGTTGCGTTTCGCATGTTGTTCAAACAGGCCGCAGCGGGCCAGGCTGGCGTCCTTTCAGGCACAGTCCTCGAGCTGGAGTTTCCCCCAATGACCGATTCCCGCAACCCGTCGATCGACGATGACGATGGCCCGCTGGTGCCGTTGAACCCGGTGGCCTTCGACACCATCCCGCAGTCCGAAGCGGAAGACGCGGTGCGCACGCTGATCCGCTGGACCGGTGATGATCCCACCCGCGAGGGCCTTCTGGATACCCCCAAGCGCGTTGCCAAGGCGTGGCGCGAGTACACGCGCGGTTATGCCGAGGATCCGGGCGATCACCTGTCGCGCACCTTCGCGGAAGTGGGCGGATATGACGAGATCGTGATCCTGAAGGACATTCCGTTCCAGTCCCATTGCGAACACCACATGGCGCCGATCATCGGCAAGGGCCACATCGCCTATCTTCCGCAGAACCGCGTGGTGGGCATTTCCAAGCTGGCGCGCGTGCTGCACGGCTATGCCCGCCGCCTGCAGGTACAGGAACGCCTGACGGCCGAGGTGGCGGATTGCATCCAGCACCATCTGGAACCGCGCGGCGTTGCCGTGGTGATCGAGGCCACACATGCCTGCATGTCGGCGCGCGGCGTGATGACGCCGGGCGTGGTGATGACCACCAGCCGCATGCTGGGCGTGTTCCGCAACGATCACAGCAGCCGCACCGAAGTGCTGCGGCTGATGGGCAAGGGCTGAGACCCAGGGTTGCACATCAGGCCAGTGCTGGCAGGATGGGCGCATGATGCTGCGTCTTGCCCTGCTGGTAACGATGTCTGCGGCGGCAGCGGCGCAAACCACACCGCCCGATCGCAGCGGCACGGAAGACGTGGTGAATCCCGACAAGGGCAGCGTGGACGATGCGCTGGAACGCGCCGCCACGCGGCCCTTGCGGGATCTCAACATCGTCAAGCCCAAGGTGGCGCCGGAACTGGCGGCCATGATGTCGGACCCCTACGACATCAAGGCGCTCAAGGGCTGCCGGCAGCTGAATGCCGAGGTGCACCGCATCACCGGGCTGATCGGGCCCGATGTCGATGATCCGTCGCTGGCCACGAAAAAGGGCCGGCAGCCGGTGGAGATGCTGTTCGACAGTGCCGAAGGCATCACCGGCAGCCTGATCCCCGGCCAGGGCCTGATCCGCCAGTTGACCGGCGCCAGCAATGCCGCGCGCGAGGCGGCAGCGGCCCGGCTGGCCGGCATGCTGCGCCGCGCCCACGTGAAGGGCGTGATGACGGCGCGGCGGTGCCGAATCATCCCGCAGCCTGCCAAGACACCCGCCACGCCAGACTGATTTGCCGGGCAGCGCCGGCTTGCTGTATGGCGGGCGGCTTTTCCAACGGGACCATCAGGCAATGCAGGCGGCCGAGCTGCCCTCAGACGATGCGGCTGCGCACGGCGGCCTGAAGGCGCTGCTCACGCTGGCGGCGCCGGTGGTTGCCTCGCGCCTGGGCATCATGGCGATGGGGCTGGTCGATACCATCGTGGTGGGCCGGCACAGCGCGGCAGAGCTGGGCTATCACGCGCTGGCCTGGGCGGTGACGGGCGTGGTGCTCACCACCGCGCTGGGCCTGCTGTCGGGCGTGCAGGTGATGACGTCGCAAGCCATCGGCGAAGGCCGCGAGGCCGATACCGGCGCCATCCTGCGGCGGGGGCTGGCCTATGCATCGTGGATTGCGCTGGCCTGCGCGCTGTTCCTGGTGCTGGCCGGCGGGCCGATGCTGCACGCCTTCGGGCTGGCGCCGGGGCTGGCCGATGGCGCCACCCCGGTGCTGATGGTGCAGGCCGTCTCGCTGATCCCCATCATCATTGCCGATGCCGGGCTGTTCTGGCTGGAGGCGCATGGCCGCGCCGTGCCGGGCATGGTGGCGATGTGGGCGGCCAATATCGTCAACCTGGCGGTCAATCTTTGGTTGGTGCCGGGCGGCAACATTCTGGGCGTGGAAGGCGCCGTGGCCAGCGGCTGGGCCACCTTTGCCAGCCGGCTGTTCCTGCTGGCGGCACTGGCGTGGATCATCCTGCGCTGGAAGCGCGCCCGCGCATTGGGCGTGCTGTCGCCCGCGCCGCGCGATGCACAGGCGGCGCGCGCCATGCGCCGGGTCGGCTATGGCGCGGCCACCAGTTACTTCATCGAAAGCCTGGCCTTTTCGGCGATGGCGATCTTTGCCGGCTGGATCAGCGCCACGGCGGTGGCGGTGTGGGCGGTGGTGATCAACGTGGCGGCGCTGGTGTTCATGGTGCCGCTGGGCCTTTCGGTGGCCACCAGCGTGCTGGTGGGCCGCGCCTATGGCGCACGCGATGGGGCGGCGATGCGGGTGGCGGCCGGCCAGGGCTTTGGCGTCACCGTGGCGCTGCTGCTGGCGGTGTCGCTGGGCGTGTGGCTGTTTCCCGATGCCATTGCCTCGGCCTATTCGCGCGAGCCGGTGGTGATGGCCGGCATTGCCAGCGCGATGATCCTGTCCAGCCTGTTCTTCGTGGCCGATGGCCTGCAGGTGGTGGCGGCGCAAAGCCTGCGCGCCCGGTCTGACATCACGGCCCCGGCGGCCATCCACATGCTGTCGTACGTTGTGGTGATGATGCCGCTGGCCTGGTGGCTGGGCGTGCGGTCTGGCGGCGGCGTCGATGGACTGGTGTGGGCGATCATCATCGCTTCCACCGTGTCGGCGCTGTTGCTGTGGGGGCGGTTCCTGTGGCTGGGCCGCCGCCCGCTCACGCTGCCAGAGTCGAGGCCAGAACCGGCGCCCGCTTCGCCCCTCGCCTGATCTCGACGGCCAGATCGGCCACATAAGGCTCGAAATTCACCTGCATCGTGTGGCGACGGCTGGCGTAATAATGGCCCTGATACCGCTTTTCCTCGGCCACGATCACCCGCCGCATCTCGTCGGGCGCGGGCAGGGCATAGCGGCCCGAAAGATAGGCCACCAGAAGCTTCGACTGTTGTTCGGCCAGGTTGACCAGCGTCGGCAGCGTCTGCGCCAGCCCCATGAACCACAGATTGTGCAGCGCCGGATCGGCCTGCACCATGCGCTTGTAGAGCGGGATGTGATTGTCGGTCACCCGCGCATCGGCGGGATCAAGGAACGGGAAATCGATGTTGTAGCCGGTGGCGGTGATGATCGCGTCCACCACTTCCCGGCTGCCATCCGTGAAGATCACGCCATCGCCGTCCAGCCGCGCGATGGCCGGCTTGATGCCGATGTCCCCACTGCCCAGCCGGCCCAGGAACTCGCCGCTCACGGTCGGGTGCGCATCCAGCGGCTCGTGATCGGGGGTGGGCAGGCCATAATCCTCCATGCGGCCCACCAGGCTCTTCACCTTGCGCCGGCCGATCCAGCGCGCCAGCCCCAACGGCAGCCATGGCGGCGCGGCCTGCTTGTCGGCGGGCACGCCGTTGAAATATTTGGGCAGCACCCACACGCCGCGGCGCGTTGAAACCCAGCATTTTTCGGTGATGCTGCGCTGCCCCAGTTCAGACGCGATATCCACCGCGCTGTTGCCCAGCCCCACCACCAGCACGCGTTTCCCGATCAGGTTGAGCGGCGCGAACGGCGTGCGATAATCATGCGCGTGGATGATGGTGCCGCTGAACTGGCCCTCCCACACCGGGCGATTGGGGCTCCAGTGATGGCCGTTGGCCACCACCACGGCGGCATAACGCTTGGTGCCGTGCTTCGTCGTCACGTCCCACCCGCCATCGTCGCGGCGCGTCACCTTCAGCACGGGCGTTTCGAACTGCACCAGATCGCGCAGTCCGAAGTGATCGACATAATCGTTGAAATATTGCGCGATCAGGCTGTGGTGCGGAAAATCCGGCCAATCTGCCGGCACCGGATATTCCTCGAACTGCAGGCGCCATTTCGACGTGTCGATGTGCAACGACTGATAGGCGCTGCTCATGCCGTTGGGGTTGTTGTAGGCCCAGTTGCCGCCGATCCGGTCAGACGCTTCGAACCAGTCGAAGGCGATGCCGGCATCGCGCAGCCGCTTGGCAGTGGTGAAGCCGGAACAGCCGGCGCCGATCAGGGCCACAGGTTCGTGTCGCATGGCGGGCAGTGTATGCGGCAGCCGGGCCTGTGCCACCTGTCGGAATCAGTCGGCCGGTTTCACCCGGAAGAGCCACACGCCAGACAGCAGCACCGCCGGCAGCGCCAGCGCCGCCAGCGCCCACCAGCTGCCGGCCAGGATCAGGCGCGTTGCCGCCGCCAGTGCGCCCAGCACGATGAATTCACCCACCGCCATCAGCAGGGACGAACGATAGCGATTGCGAAAGGCGCTGCGCTTCATCGGCGCCCGCGTCCACAGCTGCATGGCCGACGTGGCGAGCGCGGCCAGCAGCGCCATCGGCAGCATCAGCAGTGCCGCCAGCGGCGCCCGGATCGCCACCACCAGCGCCAGTGCCGTCACCAGCACTGCCGGCGGGGTGAGCACGGCGGCCAGCTTTGCCCGCAGCGCCTGCGCCCGCGTCACCGGCGCGCTGGCAATCAGATCGGGGGCATCTTCCGCGCACAGCATCAGCCAGGCCAGCGATGATGCCAGCGCGCCGCCCAGGAACACGCCGGCGCTGGCCATCCGCTGCGGCGTGATGTTGCCATCGGCAAACAGCAGGGCCACCACAGGCACCACGAACACCATCTGCTGCCCAATCTGGGTAATCAGTTCTGGATCGCGGCCCAGCAGCGTGAGTTCCTTCCCATACAGAACGCGGGCCGGGCTGCCGCCAAAACGCGCGGCGCGGGCGCGGCGTTCTGCACTTGTGGGGGCCGGCGGCGCCGCTTCCAGCCGGCGGGCGGCGATTTCGGTGGCGATGGCAGCGGCCGCGAGGGCCACCGCCAGCATGCCCAGCATCGGCGCAGGATCGCCAAACAGGGCGCGGGCTGGCCAGTCATACGGGGCCGGCGGCGGGGTTTCGAGCGCCGCCATCTGCGCCGCGAACCAGCGCGGCGCGAAATTTGGCGCCTGACCCAGGGCGAAAACCGATGCGGCGAGCGCCACACCCACCACCTGGGCCACGGTTTCCGCTCGCCCGGGGCCCAGCAGCCGATCCAGCATGGTCGCAATCAGCAAGGCAAGCGCGGTGGCCACCAGGGCAACCGCAATCACCACCAGCGGCCCGGCCAGCCAGCGCCAGTGCCCCAAGGCTGCCGAGGCGAGGAAGAAGGGCGTGGTGAGCAGCAGGAAGGGCAAGGCCACGATCGCCTGAACCCCGGCAATCCGCGCCGCCACCACCCGCGCGGCCGGCAGGGGCGCCGAAAGCAGCAGTTCCAGCTCGCCACGATCGCGGCCCAGCCGCAGCACATGGGCATAGGCGGAACTCATCATCACCAGCAGCAGGCCCACCAGCACGGCCCCAACCACGCCGATGGCAGCGGCCGGCAGCATCGGCGCCGATTGCACCCGCCAGGCAAAGCCGATGCCCGCCCCGATCGGCAGCAGGGCCAGCAACACCAGCGCCAGCAGCCGCCCGAAGCGGCCCTGCCGGCTGCGCGCCTTCACCCGCACATCATGCCAAACCAGCCAGGCCAGGCTGCCCGGCGGCAACAGGGCCGGCACGAGCGGCGATACCGCCGGGGCTGTCTGCGCCGTTGCGGCCATGGCGCTCAGGCCGCCAGTTCCAGGAACAGTTCTTCCAGCGTGGTGCCGGCATCGCGCCCGGCGGCCAGCTCCGCCATCGAGCCTTCCGCCACCAGGCGGCCGGCGCGAATGATGCCGATGCGCTGCGCCATGCGTTCCGCGACTTCGAGGATGTGGGTGGTGAGGATCACCGTGCCGCCAGCCGCCACGCGTTCCAGCAGCATGTCCTTCACCAGGCGGGCGGCGGCGGCATCAAGACCGGTGAGCGGTTCATCGAGGATCAGCAGGCGCGGTTCGTGGATGAGCGCGCCGGCCAGCGCCACCTTCTGCTTCATGCCGCGCGAAAAGCCTTCGCAGCGCACATCGCGGCGGTCCCACAGGCCAAGCCGGGTGAGCAGATGTTCGGCGCGCAGCTGCGCCATATCGGCGGGCAAGCGCCAAAGGCCGGCGATGAAGGCCAGATACTCGGATGGCGTCAGCTTGTCGTAGAGCAGCGGTTCGTCGGGCAACCAGGCCAGCATCTGCTTGGCCGCGATGGGTTCGGCCAGCACGTCGACACCGAACAGCGTGATGGCACCCGCATCAGGCCGGGCGAGGCCGGCAACCATGCGCAGCGTGGTGGTCTTGCCCGCCCCGTTCGGGCCCAGCAGCGCATAGATCTGCCCGGCCGGCACCTCCAGATCGAGGCCATCAACCGCGACATGGCCTCCATAGGCCTTGGCGAGGCCACGAATCTGCAGGGCAGGCAAGGTCGCATGCATTTCCGGGCATTTAGCAAAAGAGCGACCGCGTGGCGATGAACAGCGATTAACGGCCCGCAGAATTTCTGGGTGAATTTTGGAGCTTGAGCAGCAGAGCACTCAGGCAGAGACTGCGCAGGAATGAACGACAAGGGGGGATGATGATGCGGGGAACACTGGCTGCGCTGATGGCAGCAACACTGCTGGCCGGCGGCACCACGGCGGCGGCAAGGATGATCCACGTCGGCCCGGGGGACAATGCCCATGAACGGTTGCAGACCGCGCTGATCGAGGCACGGCCCGGGGACACGGTGCACATCGCCGCCGGCCGCTATGCTCTGGCCGACGGCCTGTCGCTGGATGTCGACAACGTGACCATCAAGGGTGACGGGCCGGACCGCACCATCCTCGATTTCACCGCCCAGAAGGGCGAGGGCGAGGGTCTGCTGATCACGTCAGACAATGTGGTGGTGCGCGATATCGGCGTGGAAAACCCGGCCGGCAACGGCATCAAGTCCAAGGGCAGCGACGGGATCGCGCTGGTGGGCATAAGGGTGGAATGGACCGGCGGGCCGAAATCCACCAATGGCGCCTATGGCCTGTACCCCGTGTCCTCGAAGAATGTGCTGATCGATCGCACGCTGGTGAAGGGGGCATCGGATGCCGGCATCTATGTTGGCCAGTCGCAGAACATCATCGTGCGGAACAGCCGCGCCGAAATGAACGTGGCCGGCATCGAGATCGAGAACAGCTATGACGCCGATGTGATCGGCAACACCGCCACCAACAACGCCGGTGGCATCCTGGTGTTCGATCTGCCCGATCTGCCGCAGCAGGGCGGCCGCAATGTGCGGGTGACCGGCAATCAGGTGATCGCCAACAATCATCCCAATTTCGCCGCGCCGGGCAATATCGTCGCCGGCGTGCCATCGGGCACCGGCATCATGGTGATGGCCAACGAACAGGTGCTGGTGAGCGGCAATCATGTGATGGGCAACAACGGCAACGGCGTGATGATCGTCGCCTACACCCAGGCCTTTGCGGACAAGGCCTATAATCCGCTGCCGCGCGGGGTTACCGTGGCCGGCAATCATTTCATGGACAATGGCAAGGCCCCGGCCTTTCCCGGCGGGAAAGAGATCGCGGCAGCGGTGGGCGGCACGCTGCCGCCCGTGATGTGGGATGGCATCACCCGCTATGCCGTTCCGGGCAGCGGCGTTGAGCGGGCCGCATCTGGCGGTGTTCGCAGCGATGCTGCCGGCATCAGCCTCAACCTTGGGGTTCAAGGCACCCCGTCCAGCGCGGCGAAGCCGGCCGCCCTGCCGCTGTTGACCATCCCCATCGCTCCCCGCGCCGCCATCGTGCTGCCGGCCGAACTGGAGGCGCGCGCGAAGTGAAGCGGGTGCTGGCTGCGCTGCTGCTGATCGGTGCCGCACCGGCCCCGATGGCGCCAGTGCGCGTCAACGCCGATCTGCTGCTGACCACCGATGCGCCGCGGCTGGCAGATTATGGCCTGTTCGATGCCGCGGAAACTCCGGCGCCGGGCGTGCGGCCCTATACGCTGGGTACGCCGCTGTTTTCCGATCATGCCGAAAAATACCGGTTCGTGTGGATGCCGCCCGGCCGCCGCGCCGAATACCGCGCAAAGGGCGCGCTGGAATTCCCGGTGGGCACGGTGCTGATCAAGCGCTTCGGTTTTCCAGCCGATCTGCGTCGGCCGATGGATGACGTGGCGATGGTGGAAACCCGCCTGCTGATCCACCGGCCAGCGGGCTGGGTGGCGCTGAGCTATGTCGAGGACAAGGGCGGCGCGGTGCTCAAGCGCGCCGGCAAGCGCATCCCGATTCGCGTCACCGGATACGACGGCCAACCGCTGGCCATCGATTATGCCGTGCCCAACCAGAACCAGTGCAAGCAATGCCACATGACAGGCGACGCCATCACGCCGATCGGGCCGACGGCGGGCAATCTCAACCACGGCCTGTTCGGCGAGGGCCCCAGCCAGCTGGCGGTGTGGCAGGCCGGCGGCCGGCTGGCCGGGCTGCCGGCGGATAACTGGCCGCGCCTCGCCCGCTGGGACGATTCGGCCGA
>Ga0209278_1000378_pt1 | contig 38268 bp, 28 predicted proteins | sample JI81BgreenDNA_FD_187504 | JGI IMG/M metagenome (GOLD analysis project Ga0209278, IMG submission 187504) | Wastewater effluent complex algal communities from Wisconsin, to seasonally profile nutrient transformation and Carbon sequestration -... | ecosystem: Engineered > WWTP > Effluent > Algae...
CCTACCCAGCCTCCCGGCAGCGATGACCGGCAGGCTCCGTGCCCAGATGGCGGAATTGGTAGACGCACCGTCTTCAGGTGGCGGCGCTCGCAAGGGCGTGGAGGTTCGAGTCCTCTTCTGGGCACCAAAACTCCTGAGGGAGTGGCATCAAAAACCTTGAAAAAACCCCAGAATTCTGCCATTTTTGGCTGGATTTTGATGCCGCGTGTTTCACGCTGTTTCAGGCCGTGCCCCCACAATCAGGGGCATGGAGCGGGGCATATGCCCCCACATGCCCCTTTCTGGCGAAAGGTCATGCCCCCAAATGTCACTGACAGCTTTGCAAATCCGAGCTTTTTCGCCCGGTGCTACCGCCCACAAGCGCGCCGACGAGCGCGGCCTCTACCTCGAAATCTTTCCCAACGGCTCGAAGCTCTGGCGGCTGAAGTATTATGTAGGCGGCAAAGAAAAGAGGATCGCTCTTGGTGCCTGGCCCGAAGTTAGTCTTCAAGCGGCCCGCCTCGAGCGCGACGAACTCAGGCTCCGTATTGCCAAGGGCGAAGACCCTGCTTTGACCCGGAAGAAGAACAAGGCGACGGCCAAATTCAGCGCCGCCAACACCTTCGAATCGGTCGCGCGCGAGTACATTGAGATCAAGATGGTTGGCGAAGGCCGCGCCGAGGCTACGCTGCTCAAGGCCCGCTGGTTCCTCGATCTTCTCAAGCCAGCAATCGGGCACATGCCGATTTCGGATGTCGACCCTCAGATGATGCTGGCCCCGCTCAAGAAGCTTGAGGCGCGCGGCAACCGAGAGACCGCCAAGAAGTGCCGCTCCTTTGCGAGCCGGGTGTTCCGCTATGGCGCGGCCACTGGCCGCTGCACCACCGACCCGACGGCTATCCTCAAGGGGGCACTGCTGACGCCGCAGGCGCGCCACTACGCGGCGATCCTCGAACCCGAGAAGCTTGGCGAACTGTTGCGCGCTATCGACGCATTCGAATGCTACCCGATCACCAAGCTGGCGCTGAAAGTCGCCCCGCACATTTTCGTTCGACCCGGCGAGATGCGGCACGGCGAGTGGCAGGAGATTGACTTCGATAAGGCAATCTGGACGATCCCCGCCGGCAAGATGAAGGCCCGCCGCACCCACGCCGTGCCGCTGTCACGCCAGGTACTTGAACTGCTTACAGAGCTGAAAGCGATCACCGGGGGGCAAGGCTATATCTTCCCAGCCTTTCACACCCGGCTGCGTCCTATGAGCGAAAACACCATCAACGCGTCGTTCCGGCGCATGGGCTACACTAAAGACGAAATGACCGCACACGGGTTCCGCTCGACGGCATCGACCATGCTCAATGAGAGCGGTCTCTGGCACCCCGATGCGATCGAACGCGCGCTGGCCCACGGCGACAGCAATGCCATTCGTGGCACCTACAACCGAGGCCAGTACTGGGATGAGCGCGTCAAGATGGCGCAGTGGTGGAGCGACTATCTCGATGATCTAAGGGCGGGCAAAGCCGCCAATAGGCGAGCATCCGGAGCGGAACCACGGGACCTCTGGTGAGGCGACGCAGGACCGCTCCAACTCGCCGACTTGCCCTGAAGCTGGAGCGTTGCTGATCGGCCAACACCGACCCAACTCAAGACATTCAGCGTTGTTGATGTGAGCGTCGTCTTTTGCTGAAACCCGCCATTGGGGTCGCGCGAACCGGTCGGTTGGTTAGCCGAATGGACCGTGTGCAGGGTTCATGTCGGTGTCGATCGAACCCGCCTGGACAATTTTCGAGGTGATGCCCTTGGGGCCGTGCTCTCGCACCAGGCCGCGATTGAAGGCGGACAGCGACAACTTGGACGCGGAGTAGATGCTGAATGCGCCGAAGGGGATGGGATCGGCCAAGTAGCTTCCGATTGTCACGGCGCGGCCACCTTCCTTCAGGTGGGCGAGCGCCGCCTTTGTGGTTACGATCGGACCGCGCACATTGATGTGTAGATCGAAACCGGAATTGATTTTTTCGACACCAACGCTGTTACCGGGCTTGCCCAAAGCCATCGGACCACCATCTACTTCGACTAAAAACCGTGGGGGGATCGACATGGGAGAGGCAAAAGCAAAGCAGAGGGCGCGAGCTGAGCGAGAGAAGTTGAGCAAGCCGATTTCGCAATCGCGCTTTAACCTCCTAGCGATCGGGACCCGGCGCTCCCCTGCGCCATACCTCTACGAAGAAGTGGGCTACTGGGCGGACACCGAAGAGCGCGTCATAGGTGTCATCGCGCGCGACGTGACAGACGATGACTACTACTGGTCGCTGCTGGCTCGCGACCGTAATGGCAGGTTTCGTTCAGCGGACTTCGACGCGAGCCTTAGATCTGCGCCCTATGCGACGGTCGCTCTGCGCGAGCGAATTGCAACGGCTGTGACTGAAGACGATCTGGCAATCTTGGGCACTCAGGGCGACGAGTCCAATCACGCCACCAATCTGCTGGCCGTGCCGCCAGACACCAAGGATGAAGACCTTCATCCCAATTTCAGGCTGCTTCTCGACACGCCCGGTCGCGCGCCGGCGCGCGCGGTCTTTAGGGAGCTCGGTCCGTGGCTTGCCCCTAGCGACCCGCACTTCGTGAAGGAGTTCCAAACCAAGCAGTTCGACCAGCGCCTCTGGGAACTCTACCTGTGGGCCGCGTTCCGTGAGCTCGGCTACGATGTGACCCAGCCCGAGGCACCCGACTTCCATGTCGTGTCCCCGCGCGGCGAGTTCGCGGTCGAGGCCACGACGTGCGCCCCGTCCGAGGGGGGTGTCCTCGCCGACCATCCGGATCCCCAGACGCCTGACGAGATGAAGGCATTCTTGGCTGACTACATGCCAATGAAGTTCGGCGCCTCGCTTACCGCGAAGCTCAACAAGAAAAATGCGAACGGCGAAAGCTACTGGGAGCGCGGGCCTGGTGCGGGCACTCCATTCGTGCTGGCCGTCGCTGACTTTCACAAGCCCGGTGGCGACGGCGAGATCGGCTCCATGACATGGACGCAAGAAGCGCTCTGGCTCTACCTCTATGGACACCGCATCGAGTGGGAGTTCGTCGACGGGAGCCTTTCCGTGCGCGCCGTCAAGATCAGCGACCATGTCTACAAGACCAAGACGATCGAGACAGGCTTCTTCGACCTCGAGGGCGCGGAGAACATCTCCGCGGTCGTATTCTCGAATGCGGGCACATTGGCCAAGTTCGACAGGATGGGTGTCGACGCCGGGTTCGCACCCGACGATCACAGGTACATCCGAATGGGCTTCCGCCTCGACCCAGATCCGAACGCGGTCATCGGCACACCGTTCAGCGAGGAGGTGGTTGCCGATTACGGCGAGAGCTGGTCCGACGAGCTCCAAGTCTTCCACAATCCCCGCGCGAAATACCCGCTCCCGCTCGAAGCTTTCGCAGGTGCCAGCCAGCACACTTTCGTCGACGGTAAGCTCATCTCCTACTCCGTCGGAACGCCGGTCCTAAGCTCCCAGACGATCATTATGCATCTGGTTGGCGACGAGGAATTGAAGGAGGCGACGGTCTAGCGACCGTTGCCGTTGCTCGCGGGTCTAATCAACTGGAATCTATCGAGATCATGAAAGTTCGCGTCTATCAGCCGGAGGACGTTTCGGTCGAGGTCGGCCACGAACTTGTCCGCGTCGAGTTCGTTGGGACGCCCCTGCCGCGTGAACGCGATCTGGAAACCGGCTTTTGCGGCCTCTTCTGCATAGACTTCCTCAAAATCCTCAGTGTCGAGAAGCGCGTCCAAGCGCTTGCGCTGCGCCGGCGTGAACAACACAACCAGCCGAATCTCCGCATCCCTCCAGCCTTCGTCGCGATATTCTGCGTGCTTGAACGTGTTGGCGATTGCCCTCGCCAGTTGGAGGTCAGGCAAATGCCATTCGACCTCTGCAGCGAAGCCAGCCTCGTCAAAATCGTGCCCTGCCCGACGGGCATTTCCCTTTGCCAGCTTGGCGAGCCATTCCACGGCAGCCACGGCAGATATGCAGGCGTTCTCTAGCAGATAGAGAGCGCCATCCACATCGAGTGGCGGCTCGGCCGCTCGAAGGGCAGCATACTGCGCTGCCTCCCAGTTCAGCTTGTTCCAGATGTCATAGGGGTCGAATTGCGCAATCAGCCTCCTGGGCTCCTTGGCCCAGCGATGACCGCGCGCTGAACGCCTGCCCATCTCAGGCCTCCTTGCCCTTAGCCGCTTCGTCCAGGCCCATCTTCATGATCGGCTTGCCACCCGCGGCCAGCTCCATCAGGCTATCGTTGATCTGCATGATCAGATCAGTGAAGAACCTCTCAACGATCATGATGTCCAGAAGCGAGACTTCGAGGATCTGACCGGCGGTGTGCTGCATGCCGAGCCAGGGCTGGTCCGCCACCAGATCACCGAGACGCTGGGAGACGAGGTTCTCGCCATGGACAAGCAGGTTGCGAAGCTCCGAGATCGTCTCGATGGTTCGGCACCAATCGTCGATGTCGCTCTCGGTGTAAGCACTCGATCTCTTGAGGCCCGTCCGCTCCCAGAACGCCCTGAACACCCTGTGCAAGCCGTCGTAGATCCGCTTTCGTCGCCAACCCGTCATCCGCTCAGCCCATGCGACATTCCAAGCGGCTTCCTGCTCCGCGCCTAGCGTGCGATCGCGATAGAGACGGCGTTGTTCTTTGAAGTCGCCGCCCTCTAGGATTACCAGCGGGTTCGCATCGAGATAGATTTCGTAGAGATCGAAAATGATCTCCTCCATCGCACCAAAGAGGTCCTGGATCCCGTAGGCGGCCATGAGCGGGATGCTCTTCTGGTAGTTCTCCGCCGAGGTCTTCGGCATCCAAATGTCGAGCGGCAGAATTTCAGGCCCATCTTCGCCGCGTACGGCGTGAAGGATCTGCAACCCCGGCGCGTCGGGCGACGAATATCGGTCACGAGCGACGTTCAGGGCGTTAATCGTGATCGCCCAGCGCATGTAAACGCTTCGGTAGAAGGCCGCGTGCTCGGGAGAGCGTTCCGTTGCCTCCACGATCCACTGCTTGTCCGGTTCGTCAGTCCGAAAGCTGAGCCACAGCCGGCTCTTGGGAATCGGAGCGTTCGGATCTGCGGGAAAGGCGGTGTCGTGCTCTACAAACAGGATGCGGTTACGGAAACTTGCTCTCATTTGCGTCCTCTCATTCCATTTCGCCCTCGCATGGTTGCGCGTGATGTGAGATCAGAGCATGCTTAGCGCGTTGACCCGGGCATCCGTCTGCGCACCCGCGAAGGCATGAAGATAGCCCATGACAAGGGCTAGCTCCGCGGCAAGCCGCCCAAGCTGTCCGATCTTCAGCAGCGCGAGCTCCTCAAGATGCATGCAACCGGCGAATATTCGATCAGCAATCTCGGCAAGCTGTTCAAGGTCTCACGGCCGACAGTGTATCGGACAATCAGGCGGAACAGCACCAATTAAACCGCCCCTTCTGCTCCCTGAGCACTATTGAGAGTGAACTCATAGTCGAGATTCATCCCAGCTCATCTCTGTCCCACCCAACATCGTGGCCACGCATATCGGATTAATTGTCACAGTGGTCTCAGACTTAAAGGTCTCAAGTGGGTTGTTTATTGTTGGGACCCCTCGCCCGCCTCCAGATGCAGTTTTGACGATCTGACCGAGAACATGCAGCGAACCATCGCGCTCAATGGCTTGAGCAGCTTGTGGCGCCATAGGAATTGTCAATCTCAAAGGCAAAACGGCCGTGGCATTCTCGAACTCGACATTTAACTCGTAGGAACGAATCCTGAGAACATTGACTGAAACTCCAAAAGCATTGGTTCCAACATATGTATCTCTTCCAAGTTCTTCGGATACAAGAGTTTTTCTGTTTATCAAGGGTCCGACGCTTAGAATCTGCCTATCGGCATCGTAGCTCAGTTCGCTTGGATCGATTTTGAAGGATACGTTCGCAAACGCCGGATTTCTGGACGCCTTTCTTTGATTGAACTCAGCCGCAGATTCAAATTCACCCTTTTCAATCGGCTCTAAAGAGAAGGTTCTCAGCCAATCTTCATTCGTCTGATTTCGGTCTAATTGTGCCTTCCACTCAGTACACGATGAGAAAGTGACTGAAGGTCGCGGCTGCCCAAACTCTATGATTGCGGGGGAGACCAGTGCGGGCAACAGCAATGGAACTTCACGTACCTTGAAATCACCGCCTGACGCGCACGTACTAGAGTCTACCGAATAACGCTTTGCTGAACCCGAGCGCATCGTTACTTCTATTATGAACACCCCGCCTGTAGCAAAGAATTTTGCGGATCCTTGGGCTTCACACAGTTGATCTGCGGCAAAGCCAACCTCATTCGCAGCTGATCTTCCATCCGCCTTCTCAAGAACGAAGCGGAGATTTCTGCCTTCGGCGGCCACATCAAAGATGCCGGCGCCATCCCGGAGTTCGATAGGAAGATTCGGCCTGAATACGCTCGCCAAAACCTCGGCGGGAGTACCGACGACCTCTCTGAGCGGTACCGAACCTGAAGGCAAACATCCGGATTCGCTCAAAACGAAAGGCAGGGTCTCTTCACGGAATCTTACGTCAAAGCGGACGACCGCACCCAGCTTGAGCATGTCCCTAAGCGGCTTGGCGTTACATGCAGCCTGAACGATTTCTCTGTTAACGGCATTGCGGAAAGCTGACGACTTTCCGGACGAAACCCAGAGTGAAATCTCAGATGGGCCGACAATAGTCGCCTGCCCCGCCAGATAGTTGCCCAACATGTAGGCTTTGGGTGCGCTCTCTACCGCTTTGCGAAGCTTTCTCGCATCTTGATCCTCTGCTGTCGCCGGCGTGATCAGCAGGGCGGAAAGGAGGGCAGAAAGCGCCGCTCGATTGAAGGTGAACATTTTTATCCCCACTGTCGGATCGTGGATCGATCCTAGTCGGGGACCTAGAAGAAAGGCTTAACAAACACTTGGTTCGCAACGGCATCGCCACGACGCGCTTGACCGAGATCTCTGCGAGCGAGCGAGCCGAAAGACAGGACGCCAATGATCAAGTCGTCACGATCTCCATCAGCTTGTTGTAGCTGTCAGCTACCCCGTACCGGACATTAGGCGTCGGGTTCGATTCCGCCAGCTTGGCGAAGAACTTCTTGGCGCAGTCGATTTTCGCCCGCTCGAGGTCTCGAAGCGCGAGTGACGACATCGACCCCTTGGTTTCAGCGACGAAATAGATGTGCTTCACAGCACCGGCGCGAAACACAATGGCCCAATCGGGATTGTAGTCGCCTACCGGGGTCGGGATGAGGAAGCCGCGTGGCAGCTTAGCATAGACCTCGACCTCCGCACTTGTATCCAGCTCCCCCACGAAGTCGCGCTCGACCCCTGAATCTGTGATGCAATAGTCGAAGACGTGGTTCTTCAGCCGCTCGGTCGCCCGGGAAAAATCCTGGCCGATCTCCGCCGCAGTGAAGATGTCGGCGTCATAGCGCTCATCGATCGGATCGTAGACGAGCTGCTCGATCAGGTGCCCAGCCTTCTGTTCCTTTATCAGCCGCGCCGCCTCAGAAATGAAGTGCTCGGGATTGGCGCGATATTGGTCGAAGATCGCAGGCTCGATGCCGGTGAGGATCTGGGCCATGGTCTGCCGCAGGAGGTCGGTCGCCTCTGAGACTTTCCCCAAAAGATCGTACTTCACCGCCGAGCGGGCCGACGCGGCCTGGACGGTTTCGTTGCGCGTTACGGTTAAGCCAGTCCCATCCCGCAATTGCTCATCGGTGACCTTGTCCGACTGGATCCCCGTCTGCACGGTGTATTGCAGCTTTGTCACGCGCAGTTCGCTGTTGAGGGCACTGATACATTTTTGGATCAGCTCCGCCGTGTCGAACTCCACGCGGTAGACGGACTTTCGGTTGATCCGGCTCCAGAGTTCCTGGAAGGCACCCTTGTGAAAATTGTCGTTCAGCGGGTTGCGCTTGGGCTTCCGTCCGTCCTCGAACTTGGGAAGAGCTGCATCGCTGTAGACGCTGTCGATCAAGCTGAAGACCTCAGCCTGGTACGGGACCAGATCGTCATGCAGCACGGCCAAAGTGCCCTCGGCCTTCGCGGTATAGTAGGTGTCCGTGATCTGATCTGCGTCGTCGATGTAGTCGTGCTTGATCAGGTAACGGTGAATCTGCGTCGCCATCTGGTCGGTGACAGTCACGGGCCCTTCCGGCGTATGCAGCTGTTTGCCCACGAAGAAGGCTTGGCTGGCCTTGCGCGGCCGGGCGGAGAGGCTTTCGGCGATCTCCTTCTGCAGTCCCGCTACGAAATCGGTGTAGCTTTCGCTCGCGATCACCGAGAGAATATTGATGTCGTGGACGGTCGCGGGATGGTCGAGCCTGTCGCCAAACCGGTCTACGGCCAGTCGGAGACCGCGCCCCACTTCCTGCCTGCGTGAAACCGTGTTTTCGCTGTGCTTGAGCATGCACATCACGAACACGTTCGGGTTGTCCCACCCTTCCCTCAGCGCGGAATGCGAGAATAGGAACCTGACGGGCTCATCGAAGGAAAGCAGTCGCTCCTTGTTCTTCAGGATGAGATCGTAGGCATCGCTATCGTCGGAATCCGTTGACCGCGCGCCAACCTCGGGGTCCTTCAGCCGCTTGGTCTTCTTGTCGATCGAGAAATAGCCGTCGTGCGTCTTGGCTACCGGGATCGCCTCGAGGTGCTTGCGCCAGGCAGCCTCGTCAAGCGGAAGCTCAGCGAGGACCAACGCAACTGCCTCTGCATATTCTTCCTCGAACATGCGGGCATATTCGCCGTTCTGATCGTCGCGGCTGTAGTCGCGGTACTTGGCCACCTCGTCGATGAAGAACAGCGACAACACCTTGACCCCTTGGGCGAAGAGCTGACGCTCCTTTTCAAGATGGGCGCGGATCGTTTCGCGGATCTGAATCCGGCGGATGTCCCGCTCCGAGAGGTCACCATAAGCCTCGCCAGCCTTAAGCGTGATCCCATTGGTGAACTCGACGGTGTCGGCGGTGGCATCGATCTGCGACACGACGAAGTCACGGTACTGGTCGAGCCCGCCTGACAGATCGTAGAGGTCATCGCGGAACTTCAGACGTTTCAGCCGGCGCTTGATCGTTCCGGTGGTGTCCTTGATCTCCATCTCCAGACGGGCAAAGGGCCCGCCCTTACCGCGACCGACCGTCTCAATCCCCTCGAGATAGAGATATGCCGTGGTACCGGTCAGTCCTTTGAGCGCAATGCCCCGGACCTGGATCTTCTTCACCAGCTTCTGGTTGTAGGCGTCCAGCGCATCGAGCCGGTGGATCTTGGTGTGCTCGGTCCGGTGCGTTGCCGAATAACGCATGATGAACAGGGGGCGGAACTTGGGAAGCGCTTCGACCGTGGCCTTGCCTTCCATCTTCTGCGGCTCATCGAGGATCAGGATCGGCCGGTTGGCGGCGATCACATCGATCGGCTTGCGTGACTGGAAGTCATCGAGGGCGTCATAGATGCGGCGGTTATCCTTGCCGCTGGCGTTGAAGGCCTGGATGTTCATGACCATCACGTTCAGTCCGGCATCGGAGGAGAAACTCTCCAGCTCGTGCAGACGCTTCGAGTTGTAGATGAAGAAGCGAGCCTTCTTCCCGTAGGTTTCGGTGAAGTGCTCCGCTGTGATCGAAAGCGACTTGGCCACACCCTCGCGGATGGCAATGCTCGGGACGATGATGATGAACTTCGACCAGCCATAGCGCCGGTTCAGCTCGAACATCGTCTTGATGTAGCAGTAGGTCTTGCCGGTCCCCGTTTCCATCTCGACATCGAGATGAAGCGGTGCGGCGGCGGCCATATTTTTGAGATAGGCAGCCGGAGTGGGCACCGCCCTCCCCTTCGCATCCCGCGTGACAAAGCTCGTCAGGGATGGCGATTGTGGGAGATTTTGCCGGCGCTGGACCGCGTTGATGTTCGTCAGCAACTGCATGTCGGTGACCGCGATATCCGGGTTGCGGAACCCTTCATCGTCAAACGCCTCTGCCTGGTTCCGCTTGCCCGGGTCGATCCTGTAGGCTGGACCGACGTTGAAGGGCTGGCCCGCAAAGCAATCGACGACCGCGTCGACGGCCATGGTCTGGTAGGGCTGAACCTTGAATTTGAGCTTCATTTCAGCCCGCCCTCTTTCGTAAAATTCTTTCGTGGTTTCGTACTTTCATTCGTAGAATGTTCTACGTTTGTCCGCAGCTTCCACTGTGGCGCAGAACGTGGGCCATCATTGAAAATGATACCCTTTTTTCTCAACCCTGAGAGCAAGTTGCCGATCTTGTCGTGCCTCTGCTTTGGGTTAAGAGCCTGCCCCAACTTGTCATCCAAAAGGCTGTCGATGTCCTTACGAGAGGCGACGCCGAATTTGCTCAGGAAGCTCAGCACCATCTCCTCGTAGTGCGCATCATTGAACGACCTTTGCTTGATATACTCCGCCTTAGTCGCCGTCGCGGCGGCAATCTTGCCAGAGACATAAATGTTTGGTCTGCGCCCTTCGATGAGCCCCTGGCGACGGAGGCGTCGTCGAGCGTCGTCAGTTATCTGAAGTTTCTTCTGCACTCGGTCGAGGTTGACCACGTCCTCCAGATCGAGATCCGTCTGCTGCATCAGCAAACGGCTGTATGCTGGGTCGACAACCCGTCCGTGGATTGTCAGCCGAACGGCGGTGGGGTCAGTCACATCGAAGTCGGGAAGCGGGAAGAACCGTCGCCGCTGTGCTTCGTAGATCCGCTGGATTCCATAGCCCATCTTATCGATCATATTCAGCTCGGCCATTGCTTGGACCAACCAGTTGTTGCGATAGCGGCGCGGCGTGGAGAGTACGCCAGTGGCATAATCTGTAGGAGCGCCGTCGACGAACCCCCCCTCGCTCTCAAACGTCAGGCGGTTGGGATATTCGGTGACAATGATGCGGGCATTGCCGCGGTAGTCCTGATGGGCGATGCAGTTATGCAGCGCCTCGAGCACAACCCTTTGATCATATTTTGAAACCTCGTGCGCCAACAGCTGATCTTGTGGCAGAATACGGATCTGAACATTGCGAATGCGGGCATAGACAGCTGACGAGGCCAGAAGAAAGGGCGGATAGAAGTGCTCATAGGCCTCCTCTTCTCCTCGCAGGCTCCAGGTGATTTCGGCCGGATGTGGACTAAGCCGCCACGCAGATTCCTTCTTACCGAGGAGCAACAAAGCAGCGCGAGTGATGGCACCATTCTGCGTGACCTTGGCCCGGTCAAGGAACGTGCTGTCATTCCAGCCTGCTACCTCTGCAGGTGTGATGCGGCGAGTATGCTTTTCGATGAAGCGGTCACGAGCTGTCTTCAGGGCAACCGGGTCGAGATCGTCGATAGTTGCCCCTTCGACCACCTGCGCCGTCCAATCAGTTGCGATGGTCTGGTTGCGGATCTCGTCCAGCTTGTCTGGTGGCAGAGCGATCAGGCTTTCGCCCGCTCGACCATAAGCGTGGCCGCTCCAAGTGATTGGCATGCCCCGCGGCGCTGCCGGCACTTCGAACAGTATAACGCGGCCATCGGGATGCAGCAGCTCGTGGATATCGCGGAAGGTGATGCTGCTCGTTCCGTCTAACACCTGCTTCTTCGTGGCCTGCAGGTGCTCGGAACTTTCTTTGTAGGTTGTACCCACCACCTGGCGGGTTTTGTTATCGACCCCGAACACGATCCATGCGCGATCCTTGCCGCGCAGGTTCGCCTCGTTGGCCAGGGCCGAGAGATATTTGCCCAAGTCGCTCGCGGAAAAGCTGTCTTTGCCGCGCTTGAACTCCACCACCTCATCCTCCCAATGGGCGATAAGCTGGGCGAGCAGAGAAGTGAGCGCGGCCTGATCCATCGCTTAGATGACCTTCAGTTCGGTGCCCGGCGAGAGCTGACGGAAGAACTGCTCGGCGTTGATGCGATCGGCATCACGGGCAAAGCTGGTGTCGCGGAACACGGCGCGCAGTGGCGCGCGGGCGGCTATGTCCTTCACCAACTCATCGGTGACGCCGGTGTCGAAACAGGCGATCAGCGCATTGCCATCCACCGAGTAAACGGTCTTGCCGTGCAGGGTTTCGCGGTTGATCGGCAGGGTCAGCTCCACGCCCCAGTCGATCAGCACCTGGAACAGCAGATCCTCGCCGGTGCGATCGGGCTTCACGCTGTCGACTTGCCCGAAAAGCTCGTCCTGGTTCACTTCGTCGGGACGGTAGTAGACGTCGCTCATGTTAGAGCTGTCGACCTTGAGCACGCGAAAGCCGACGTCTCGGCTCCAGCGGTCATGACATTCATTTTCGAGAATTCTCTTGCCCGCCCGCCGGATGCGCTCCTTTGCAATCTCAGCGATTGTCGAATAGCCAGCCTTAAAAGCCTCCGACGTTTCCTCTGCCTCTTCAGGCAACTGAACCATAATAAACGTGCGAGACCCCCCGTCTTCCGCATTCTGCTGCAAGACAGCTTCGCCGGTAACGCCAGATCCCGCAAAAAAATCCATTACCACCCCATCGTCCCCACCCATCTTCAATAGGTGAGCAATCAGATCGACTGGCTTCGGTGTTTCAAAGACTGCCTTGTTGTCGAACAACTCCTTGAGTTTATTTTTAGCGACCTCATTGGTTCCCACTTCTTCTGCGAATATAATGCTTTCTGGAGTGAGCCCCCTTTCCTTGGCATCAAGGTAGGTTTTGACCCGAGGAACGCCATTCCCATCTTTACCGAACCAAATGCGCCCGTCAGCAATCGCGGCCTCCATCACGGGCTTCGTGTAAAGCCAGCAACGCCCACTTTCGAGTTCATGCTCTTTCCCGTTAGGGGCTGTAAGGATATAGAATTGCGCTTTCGTGCCATGACCCGCCTGAGCAGTGGCAGGGTCTGACTTCCAGAACCCCCTTGGATCGTTGTCAGGGTTCTTGTAATTGGCCAACGCCTTGGCGCTCATCGGCAGTTGTCGAATGGGGCGTTGCTTATCTGATTTTGATTTCACGTAACATACTACGTAATCATGCCTTGAAGAAACGGCCTTTCTGTTTTCCCTATTCGTGCGCTTTTCCCATATAAAGTTCGCAACGAAATTTTTGTCACCGAAAATCTCATTCATGACGTTCAGGAGATTCTTGATTTCAGCATCCCCCATGGTCACGAAGATCACTCCGTTCTCATGCAGCAGATTGCGCGCAATCTTCAGTCTGGCGTAAATCATGCTAAGCCAGTCAGAATGAAATTTCCCGTTGCTATCTGGATTTGCCACCAGCCTTCCGCCAGATTCGTCTGACTGATTACTTCTGATCAGAAATTCGGAAGTTTTTTCTGAAAAATCATCTTCATAAATGAAATCGCTACCCGTGTTGTACGGTGGATCAACAAAGATCGCTTTGACTTTCCCGAGATAACTCTCTTGGAGAAGCTTCAAGGCATCGAGGTTGTCGCCTTCGATGAAGAGGTTCTGGGTCGTATCGAAGTCCACGCTCTCCTCGCGGCAGGGCCGCAGGGTCTTGGCGATGGGCGCATTGGCAGTGAGCAGCGCCTCGCGCTTGCCGGGCCAGTCGAGCCGATAACGCTCCTGCGGCCCTTCGACGATATGATCCGAAAGCGTCTGGCGCAGCTGGTCGAAGTCAACGGCGAGCCGGATGTTGCCCTGCTCGTCGGAGGCCTCTGTCACGCAATCAGGGAAAAGCGCGCGGATCTTGGCAATGTTGTCCTGAGACAGGTCCGGGCTGTGCATTTTCATCTTGTCCATGGCCGGAATTCCTAGCGGCCACGACGGCTTTTGTCGAACAGACAGCGGCACTTGATGGGCAAATGAGGAGCGGGCAGCCGTTGGGCTGCCCGCTCAATGGGTGGAGGTGGATACCACCGATGCGGCTACACCAGCCCCAACCGCCCACACAGTCTCAATGAAATGAGGGACGAACTTGACCAGATCTGCACAGCAACGATTAACTACACGGACTTTCGAAATAGAATTCTTCAGTTTTTTGCCCATAGCCTTCTCCTTAAAAAACTTGCTTCCGAGGAAGCGAAAGATTGAAAGAAGGGCAATCAGGACTAGTGCAGCCGCCGGATTCGAACCGACTCCAACCCCCGAAGTGGAAGGTGTTGGACGCAATTATACACATGTTACGAAAAAACGCAACAATTCTCTACGCCAGTCAGGCCTGGAGTGCCTTGAGCTTTGCTCTCGCCGCCCGAAGCGCCGCGTTGACCTCAACCTTGCGGTTGAACTGCTTTTCCCTAGCCAGAGCATTTTCAAGGCGCGTGATCTCGCGTTCGACCTGTGCGGCCTCTTCCGCCCGGGCCACACGCGCTGCAATCGGCTCGTCGTCGCTTCGCTTTGGCGGTAGCATGGGCTCGAGCAGCCGCGCATAGAGCGTGCCCATGTCCAGCGCGGTGGGCAGAGCCTGACGCGGTGCGTCCCCCGCTTCCCAAGCGGTGAAGGCGTGCGTTGCGGTGACCCACTTGCCCGCCTCCGCCTGGCTTGGACGCTTCCACGCCATTGCCATCCGAGTGCGCCCGGCATTGTTGAGCTCGAGGATCAAGGGCCGCGGAATGGCCTTCTCGATCGCCACCAGAACTGCCGGTTCGACGTCCGGCGTATGCAGGTCGATCGCGATGACGGCTATTTCCTCGACGTCTGCCGACGGTCGTAGATTCAACCGATCCGCACGAAGCACGTGGGTCCACTCCATGCGCTCGACCTGATCGACGAATTTGGCCTGCATCGCGCGCGGAACCTGCGCGGCGCCGTATATCCGGCTCTTCGGGATCGCGCGGCCAAATGCCGTTCGCGGCGGCCACGCATAGAGGGTCACGAAGCAGCTCCGGCCTCTGCCTGCTCCACAACGACGAAGGCGATCAGTTCAAAGTCCTCAAGACCGCGGATGGTGTGGGAGAGCGCAGTGGTGGCACCGGCAGAGAACAGGCTGTCGAGATCCCGCTCCTCCTTGGCGTCAATCATGGCGCGGATTGCTGCGGTGAGAAGCTGGGACGGCTCGCTCATATCCTGTCCGTCGGCCGTTCGGGCATTGAAGGGCCGGAATGCTGGCGGAACCGGGGCTGTCACGCCTTTGGCCGCAGTCCGCACCAGATCGAGCAGGCGCTTCACCTGGGTCTGGTCGGCGACGACGCTCCCATCATTGCCCATGTAGATCAGATAGTAGGGATGCAGGCGGTTCTGTCGGTTTGCCGAGGCATCTCCGCCCACGGCCTTCAAAGCAAAGATAATGCCCGGCTCCAGGCCCTTGGCGGGTTCAGCCGGGACCACGGCATGAAGCCCCTTGGGTGTCGAAGCGAGGTCCCCATGCTCTTTCACGTAGTTGAGCAGGTCCATGCGGAAATCGTTCAGCCCCAGATCCGTGATCGAAATGCCGGTGCGGACATCCTCGAGCTCGATGACCTCTTCCTGCAGCCGGCGCAGCTGTTCGCGGCGATAGGCCGTGTCGCTGGCCTTGGCGGTCAGCACATTGTCATCGCCGGTCGCGGTAACGTCGGCGATGATCATCCGGTTTTCGACGCGCTCCTTGAGCTTGATGTAATCGTCGAGAGTGATGTCCGGCCAATAGTTCGCCAGCTGGATCTGCGCATTGGGAGAGCCAATGCGGTCGATCCGCCCAAACCGCTGAATGATCCGAACGGGGTTCCAGTGGATGTCGTAGTTCACCAGGAAGTCGCAGTCCTGGAGGTTCTGGCCTTCCGAGATGCAGTCGGTGGCGATCAGAATGTCGATCTCACCCGGCTCATCGGGCATGATTGCCGCCTTCTCCTTTGAGCGCGGCGAGAACAGAGTCAGCAGCGTCTGGAAATCATGCCCCTTCCCGAGCGTGGATTTGGGGGCGTCCGATCCGGTCACGCGCCCGGTGTGGAGACGGTGCTGGGTGAGCATCTCGGCTGCAATCTGGTCATAGAGGTAGTGCGCCGTATCAGCGAAGGCGGTGAAGATGATCACCTTGCGGTTGCCGGGGTTGATCGGCCAGTCCAGCTTCTCGCCGATCAGGCTCTTTAGATGCTGAAGCTTCTTGTCATGCGCAGGCGTGATGCGGGTCATCTCACCCAGAAGGGCATCGATCAGGGCGAGGTCTGCTTCAAGATCATGTGCGAAGCCGGGCACGTCCATGTCCGCAAGATCGATCCGGACCTTGCCGCCGACACGGTAGGCCCCGAAACCCTCAAGCTCATCGTCTTCGGCCTCGAGTGTTTCGATGTCGTCAGCATAGTCGACGATCGAACTAGCGCCGCGGCCAGAGCGGTAGTCCTCAACCACCTCCAGCGTCTTGCGAATGTTGTCAGCCAATGAGCCCAAGGTCAGCCGGAATGCGTGGATTGAGCTTTCAAGGCGCTTCAGCAGGTTGACCGTCATCAGGGCCTGCAGGCTCTTGTCGCGATCGGCTTGCCGCAGCTTCCCACCACCGCTCGAGACATCCGTGTCGTAGAGCGCCTCATACTTGGCGAGGCGGCTCGGCAGGATGTAGCTGGTTGGCGCATAGACCGAGAGCTTGAGCAGCGTCAGCTGCGCAACAATCTCGTTGAGGTCCATGGCGCCAGGCACATCGGTCAGCGGCGGCCGGAAAGACAATGGCTTCAGGCGCTGCGGGAAATGGCCGATGTCGGTCATGTCGTAGAAGGTCGTAATATGCTTGCGTGACCGGGCGATCGTCACGCTGTCGAGCAGCTCGAAGAAATCGAAATCGAGTTCTGTCAGGATCGTCTCCGCGGTCCTTTGCTCGGGCGGCAATTTGGACCAGCGATTGAAGGCAGCCTGCGCCCGGCGGAAGATCTCCTCGACGCTGGCGGTGGTGTTCAGCTTCTCCGACAGCGTGTCGGAGTGGCCTTCGTAGGCCAGGGCCAGCTGGTTGCGCAGATCATTGAACCGATTGTTCACGGGTGTAGCGGACAGCATCAGCACTTTCGTCTTCACGCCGGCCCGGATGACCTGGTTCATGAGCTTCTGGTAGCGGGTCTCCTTCTCCTTGAAGGCATCGTTGTTCCGGAAATTGTGGGACTCGTCGATCACCACAAGATCGTAGTTGCCCCAGTTCACCCGGTTGAGCGGAATGCCGTTCGATGAGCCCGAGCTGCGAGACAAGTCCGTGTGGCACAGGACGTCATAATTGAACCGATCCCGGGCGAACGGATTGGTTTTCAGGTTGGTGTTGTAGTTCAGCCAGTTATCGGTCAGCTTCTTCGGACACAGCACGAGAACCGAGCGATTGCGCAGTTCGTAGTACTTGATCACCGCTAGGGCGGTGAAGGTCTTCCCCAAACCGACGCTGTCCGCCAGGATGCAGCCGTTGAAGGTCTCGAGCTTGTTGATGATCCCGGTTGCCGCATCACGCTGGTAGTTGAACAGCTTCTGCCAGACGAGGCTCTCCTGATAGCCCGTCCGGTCATTGGGCAGCACGTCCTCGTCGATATCCTCCAGAAATGCGTGGAAGATATTGTAGAGCATGATGAAATAGACGCGTTCGGGGGAATTCTCCCGATAGACCGAGGCGATGTTGTCGCAGATCGCCTCGGTGACGTCTTCCACGCGCGACGGGTCGGACCAGATGGTGTCGAAGAGCTGGATGTAGCTCTGGGTGTGCATCGCCTCGTCGAAGCGGTTCACGAAATTGGATACAGCGTTGCCCTGAGCATAGCCCAAGTCGACTGCAGTGAAGCCAGACAGCGGCATGTAGGCGACGCTGGCCGGGGCACCTTCAACCGCAAGGAACTGCTGCATTGGGGCCGAGGACGCATTGGACTTGAAGCGCGCCTTCCTCCGGATCCATTCGGCGCACTCGCGCGCGATCGCGCGCTGGGTCAGCCGGTTGCGAAGCTGGATCTCGAACTCCGACCCGGAGAGACCGGCAACCCTTTTGGATTTCGGGATAAAGAACTCGCGGCGCTCACGCGTTTTCCCGTCTGTCGCACGCTCGGCAGTGAACGTCTGCTCGGTGAACAGAAATTGCAGCTCTTCGATCTGCTGAAGCTCCTTGCGCAGAGCCTCGAACGCGAAAATGGAGAAGCTTGATGCGGCAATGCGGAGCCGCTGGCCGCGCTTGATGTCTTTCTTGAGCTCGTCACCGAGCAACACGTTGATGTTATCAATGATTTGCACGGGGGTCGAGATACCTCAAGTTCTTGGGCACTTAAACCATGAAGTCAATTGTTGGACCACGGTTTAGGTTTGCTAAAATCTCCATACCGAGCAATGTGACTTGGTTTCCGCCGCACGCCTATGAGCACCTTTCGTTGTGCTGGCAGCATACCGACCGACTACACTTCAATCGCGCCAATCGAACTTCGAGGACCAGTCAGATCTGATTGATCTGATCGTTCGAGCCGCTGGATTGCGGCAACCAGCGGGCAGACGAGCAAGATCTGCCTCGACCCTTCCAAGGTAGTGATCGCCACCATAAGCTTTAGCGGTCCTGCGAAGGATCTTTCCAAGGTCGTTGCATCGACACGCAGTGAGAGCCAAATCGCCCGGCGCCCAAGAAGACGACATGAACGCGGAAACCAATTCATGACGCGCTGCTTTGCAACGATCCCAATCGAAGAATGGAATGAACTTCAGCATATCAGGGACGTCGTCTTTCTTGGCGAGCTCCCGATATACCAGCGGGAATGCAGCGGCGATCATTAACGACACAGGGTCCTTTCGCTGCCTTATCAGCATGGGTAGGAGATGGCCGGCTGAAGTGAGTGCCGCCCGGGGCGCAACATTCTCTGCTTCAAATAACAAACTCGCACATGCTTCCGCAGCAGCCTCGTCTAAATCAAACGTTCTCCTCTCGCGCAGGAGCTGTCCTACCTCGCCCATCGCCCAGACCACACGAAGACGCGCGGGCCGGTTCGCCTTCGTGAATGCCACCATGTTTCTGCTGGCTAGCGAGGAGCGAATGCCAGGCGCAAGGGCAGTACGTGCGATGGATGCGCCATCCAGCCCATCGCCGAGATAGTTGAGCATCGCGACGAGAAACGACGTCTCATCGCCTGCAAAGTGTTCGCCTAAGCATCGTTGAAGCGCGCGGAGGGCAATCCTAGACTTCTTGTCGCCCTTGGCAGGCGCTAAGACCGCCAGCACAATCCGTGTAAACACGTCAAGCGGCACCGCGTCGGTAAAGATCATTCGTTGCAGGCGATCCGGTGCAACCTGCTCCGCGATTTTCAGGACATGAAGGCCTAAATCGGAGTCGCCTAGCATTGTGCCGAGTTGGCGGTCGTCTGCACGCTGAAGCAACCCCGCAAGCATGGAGCTCCGGAGATCATCAGGCAGGTTCGCTTTTCGAAGTAGCCACCTCGCATCAGTCAACGACGGATCCAATGACTGCGCCAGAAGAGCATTACGTCGATCCGTGGCGGGCATGTCGTTGAGCGCTATTAGAACGGCATCCTTGCTGCCGATTTCGCGAGCGCGCCGGACGCAGAGTTCCGCAAGTCCGCGGGCCTCGAAGTCATTCACCTTTCCAAGATGCCCTATTTGGGAAGCAAGCTGCGTCTTGTTAAGCTTTCTCACAAATGGGATGGCAGCGGGAAGCTGCCAATCCCACACCAACAGCGGCAGTACTTCTTTACTGACTGCGGCGGCGAGACGCGGCTCAAGGTTTGGAACAATCTCACCTACGCGCTCTACCAGCACGGAATCGTTCGCCACCACCTCAGCCAATCGCCCGCTCTGCGACAGCAATCTCCCGAACACCTCAGGCCGAGCGGATAGCAATGCCTGCTCGGCTCGGCCCCCAAGGGCGCGGCCCATTCCTTCAGCGATTATGGGGAACAGGTCAGCAAAAACGCCACGGTCGTCAGGTTGTGAAAGCAATGCAATTGCTCCCTCCGGAGAACGTTCTGAAAGCTGCCCTACAGCCATACCCAGAGCGTCAGCGCCATGCGGCATAAAACGACCGTGCATCTTCCGCGCAATCGCACCCAAGAAGGCCCAAGCTTCGTCCTCGGATAGGACCGATGGGGCTTTGCGTACAGCATCAGCAAGCGACGATTCCAGCATCTGGACGGCGAACTCGTCACGAACTTTCCCTGAGTTAGCGATGTCGAGAAGACCCAGCGCCGCTGTCGGCGTTCTACTCAGCTTACTCAGAAGCTCGTCCCACAACAGTGCAATTCTCAAAGCTGAGGCATCATCGACGTCCTCTCGATCACCCCCGACAAGCCCTACCTCTCTCGAAGTGAGCAAGCGGGGACGAGGATCATCGAAGACGCGGCTTACGATCGGGCCTGTCCATCTATGCCGGGCAGATTGGGACACACGCCCATCGATCCGTCGGCCGTTCCAATCAGCGAACTTCGCCCTTGCGTCTTTCGGTGCGAAGACGAGGTTAAAATCCCTACCGGCGACTTTCCGCGGCGAGAGCGCGAACGTTGATACCGCAAACCGCCGACGCATTGATGGCCATAGCGCGGTCATCAACCGGACTGCGATGAGTTCCGGCATTGGGGCATCGAACAAAACAACCGGCTGAGAATCCTCGAGAAACAGCGCTTCTAGCAGCTCACCCGCTTTGAATTCCGGAGCAGGTGGTAAGAACTCACTCGAGAGACTATCCAGAGCGACACTGGTGGCGTCCCCCTCATCGGGTGGGCGATCCAATTCTACAAGCCTGAGGAAAGTAGAGATTCCCTCGGCTGCTGCCCAGTCTGCCATCGGGATGATCAGGCTTATCGTCCTAACACAGCCTGCCCTACTGACGGTGAGATCTTGCCACGTGCGCGCAAAGATATAGTGGGTCCCGCTGGGGAGAGGATAGCCGGTCAAATACGGCTCAAACCTCTCACGCGGACGCAATGGCCCCGCGACGTCGGAAAGGCGATCGATCGTCGCCTGATCATCTTTTGGCAGTTGCACTGATCCCGCCAAGAGCTGATGCCCTTTGCGGTAACCATGAACCTGGCACTCTACGACCGTCACCCTAGGCGCCGATCACCCAAGCGATTGGCAATGTGAGATCATCGTGGCGGTCCCATTTCCCTTCTGAGTTCTGCACCGCCACCCAACCGCGACCGTCCAGTCCGCCCTCCTGCACCGCATCGCGGCAGTCGGCATCGACCTTCAGATCACCTCCCACGACACTCAGGCCGAACACGCGGAGATCGAGCCGCTCAATGTCTTCGAGCCTGCCGCCAAAAAGCGGATACTCATGCCCGAGATAGGACTTCGGCCCTTTTTCGAAGGTTCCTACGTCTACCATGTCCCAAGCACTCACCACGATTGAGACCCGCGGCAGACCGCCATCTGGACGATCGGTCAAAGACACTTCAAGGAAACGCAGAAGTTCGCAAAGCATAACCTGAGTCGCCAAGTCCGGATCCTCGCCGTTGCCTAGTCTCGCCATCATCTTCTGCGAGGTTACCCAGTCCAAGGGACGGACATCCTGATCGGACCCAACCCTAATGAATAGGAGCGCTCCATCGGCTCGGCGCAGTTCATCCATCCAGTCGTATGAGATTTCCGAATCCTTGACGGCGTTAAGCCACAGCTCCCCGGATATGTCCGGGATGACAATTGCCGTCTGTGCACCGCCTTCCTCCTCTGAGACAACCACCTCGAATTCTCGACGAGCATCGGCGTGCTCTGATCGAGGAGCAAAGCTACCGGAGTTTAGATGATCTGTTACCTCAAGGACAAAAGTGATATCATCTGGCTGCTGCGCGATCTGGAGGCGCCCTTGTTTAGCGTCAAGGGCTGGCCACACCCGTCCGATATAATTCGTTTTGCCGGAATCGGGGCCGCCAAGAAGCACGACTGAGCGGCTCATCTGTCCCTCCTGTAGTCCAAGAACGACCTAACGCCGCCGCACGACTGACGGTTCGGCCAAAAGTCCGGGATGGGTCGCGTCGCGCTTACCGTCTCACTAATAAGATCAGAAATTCCAAATCCGGCCTTTACACCCGAATTTTCGGAGAACGGTGCGACTTCGAGGATCTTCGCCTTGACTCCACGACGATCGAGTTCTGCGGCAAGCCGAGTGGAGGCAGCGTCGGCAAGTTCGCCGTGGTCGCGACGAGTGACCACGACCAAAAGCCGGGGCGGGGGGCCGTCGAAAAGGGTCTTCAATCTCTCCACCAGCTGTCCAATCCGCGAGATGAGCGCCTGGCGCCGCTCCTTATCTGATAAAGTACGTCCATCGAGAACTACCCAGATGGCCTCGGCAGCCTTCATGAACTCAAGGCGATCTGACTGTGCGCTTGTCACGAGCTTCGTCGTCCACTCACCAGGCAAATCAGGAAGCGCCAAATCGAACCGACGGCCGTCCGAATTGCGAACAAGGCGCAGGTGTAAGAACCCGGGCCGGCGGTCATCCGACATCTCGGTGTGAACCGTCATCTGGTCAGGAGGACTACCGGCGTTCCAGTCACGGGCACCGCGCGCAATGTCCTCGAAGCCCATAAGACTTCGGCTGTCGGCGAACGCCCAACCTTCCAACATCGCATTCGATACGAGCAGATATATGCTAGCTAGACATGCAGTCTTGCCTGAGTCGGGGTCGCCCAGAATTCCTACGACCGTTACATAGCGAGAGGCCATCAAAGATGAGATGACATCAGGCCCAAGCGTATGGCTTGACGGAAAGGAGGCGCTCCCGGTCGGGCGCTGCAGCACCGGCGCGCCGATACCGTCCGCGATAAGCTCTTCATCCTCATCGTCGTCGCTACCGCCCGCATCGCCCAACAATACCGTGCGGTGCTCGCAAGTCTCAGGATCGTGCTCCAGGGCGCACACACCAGTCTCGCCCACAGTGCATCCGTCGAAGTTGCAGCCCGAGCTCACCGCTTGATGATCCCCGTGTTCATTTTCCGCGATAATGCTCCCTCTAAAAGCGAACGCGCTCCCCAGGTCGAAGCCTTTTGCTTGATCTCGGACCCAACGGCTGAGACATTGCCTGTAACGATGGCATTGAGGAGCGGGAAGATTTTCGGATGAGCCGTCACTTTGTCAGAGGCGCAGACGCCTGCTGCAAGCCGCTCACGATCATCACCAATTTCCGCAAGTAGTTCGGTCAGATTGAACTCAGGATCGGCGTCGACAGTGCGCAAAACGAGGTCGCGATGGACCTCGGCCGGCAGCCGCCGTAGATGGTTCGACGCTTCGATCCCCGAACCTACCAACCTGACTGCTTCGGAAAGCGCCGACAGGGGACGATCCAGCAGGCGGCTACGGCTGAGCTGCGACCACCAGAGAAAATCCAGTTCCTCCCGGTCGAGGACAGCATTCCGCTGAAGGGCTTCGATCGAGTCGAGCGCCGCTTTCTTGAAGTTGGTGGTGACCTTTTGCTCTTCCCCGACAGTAACAGCCAGATCGATGGGATCGGGGACCGCGACGCGCGCTCGCGCCCGCTCTGCGCTATCGAGGCTGCGCTGCCGCGCTCGATCCAAAACCTCGCGACGGAGGTTTTCCCTTTTCTCCTCCTCCAACGCTGGCTGGAAAGCGAGTGCCGACCAAAGCGCGTTCGAATAGACGTCCAGTATCGTCCAGCCCGACGTCCCGGGGTCGGGCGCGAGCATCGTCACCGCCGCCATACCGGCACAGACACCCACTTCGATCGGACGATCCTCGTAAAGGAAAGCCGAAGCGTACTTCTGAACGGCGCTTTGTACCTCGATGCCAAAGTCTGCGGTTGGGTTCCCGTTGCCGCCGAGCGATTCCGCTATCGCCGCAGCCTTGGAAGCGATCGAGTCAACGTTGTTTACCTTAGCCCACGTCTTGGCAAGGTCAGCTACCGCGCGACGTCTGGAGTTCACATCATCATTCGACGGGGCAAGGCCCGTGATCCGCAGATGCACTGGAATGTTGTCAGTCACGCGTCGCCATCCTTCCGTTCTAAGATCATCTTCTCGATCATAGTCGTGACGTCTCGAAGACGCCCCTCACTAACCAGCCAATCAAATAGCCTACGCTCGACACCCTGCGTCATCCGTTCGTCAAAATCTGCTGGGATCGCGTTAAGCTCGACAAGAATGCGCAACCGCTCACTCTCCAAGAGATCGCGAAAAAAGCGCAGCAAGGCGAGCTCATACCCCTCGGCCTTCAGTGGCATGGACGGCGCCTCCCCCAATTCCGTGCCCGCAGTCTCGGCAGGAACTTCCTCGAACGCAAGTTCACTCCCAAAGGCATCCGCGGAGGCCGGGCTCCGGTGAGTATCTTCCGTTACGCCGCCGACCTTCTTAAAGTTCGGTGAGCCTAGTGAGAAACGCGGCCTGTTATCTCCAAGCCGTTTCTCGTCGGCAACGAAGCACTTCTTTGCCCGGTTCCAGGCCCGTGGATGGATTGTCACCTCCAGCGCGTCGTTTACCTCGTCCCAGTCGAATTCGATGATGTTGTAGGTATAGGTGTACTCCTCGTTCGACCGATAGGGCACTGCTGCACCCGCGGCGAGCATCAGAACGTCGCAGCCATCGGCGACCTGTTCGACATGCACCTTCGGATTGTGCTCATGGCCCGAAATGAAGACGCGCGCCCTAGCATAGACATACTCCTGCACGTCGGCGGCATCCTTGCACCAGTGGAGCGGATGGTGGACGAGTACGACGTTCTCCTCTCCTTTTTTGCTAGGAATTGTGAACTGTCTCGCGCCGATCATCAGTTCAGGATCTTCTTCCTTCTCATTTCCTGTGCAGAGTAGGGCGGAGTTCAACCGCACGAACCTGATCCATCGGTCCGGCCCGACCTCAATGCGCAAATTTGAAGCAAATTTTGCTTCCTCATCGAGACCGCACCGGTAACCAAAGCTAAATCGACCGTAATCCTCAAAGCGGGCAAGAAGCGTCGCTCGGTCATTCGGATTAGAGAAGACTTGCTCATATTCCACTTGGCCGCCCGCCCGAATGTAATCGAGCAGGGCGGAGCCGCCGACAGACAGCTTCTTGCGATCTAGGTCATGATTACCCGGCACCATCTGCACCCGGTGGATTGGACATCCGATCCTTCCAGCAAGCTCGTCGAGCCATGTGCTCGCAACCTCGTATTCATGCGCAGCGCCGCTCTGCGCGATGTCACCGGTCACGAGAATGCCTTGGGCCACGCCTGCCGGTAGGGCAGCCACAAGCTCGGCTGCGTCCTCGATCAACTGCAACTTCACATCGTTATGGATGTGGACTGAGTGATCACGCTCCTGTCCAAAGTGGATATCGGAAACATGAACAAAAATCGCCGGCATCAGTCCCCCATAATTCAACGTTAGCCCTTGCGGTCCATATAGTTATCAAACCAGGTCATTTCTATGGAGTCGATGTGGGTATCATCTCCTCAGGGTGTTTTTCCCGGCCCCCTTTCATCTCCAGCACGCGTTTTGCATCGGGCCGAAGCTCACCGTCTGGGCCCACATAGCGATAAGCAGTTGCCTTCGAGATGCCGATATCGGCGGCGAATTCGAACACGAATTTCTCGCGTTTGCCCATGGCTTTCTGGAGCACGGGGATCTTCTCTGGGGTCATCTCGAATGGCCTGCCGCAGTGCTTTCCCCTGGTCTGCGCTGCGGCGACACCGGCCCGCGTGCGCTCGACAATCAGTTCGCGCTCGAATTCAGCGAGGGCGGCGAAAATCCCAAACATGAGGCGGCCGCTGGCGGTGGTCTGTAGATCATCGACCTGCCTGCCATCGGCTTTCGATACGCGGGTGTATCCGATCATTGATACGTTTTCGGCCATTTTAGCCCTCCTTCCTGAGCCAATCTGGCTCTCTGGTGCCAATGGGGCGCAGGAATGTGCCGTGCATCAAGCCTCGCCAATGCAAAAGGGGCACAAGTATCTGATTGGATGGGGCAACTGGACAGACCGCCTCACGGCTCAGAACCCTCCGCATAAGAGGCGCGGACTCGAGTGTGATGAGGTAGCGTTTATGCTCCTCGGGTGACGAACAGGATCGATTTGCCGCATAGCGGGTCTCTCAAAGTCGCGCTTTACCTCGCGTCAGAGACCCGATTGGGTCAAGGCAGGACGAGAGAACCGCCGCACTATGGTCTGACCGGTTCCCCCACCCACTCCGCAGCCTTCGTCGCCGCGCTAGCGGCGGCGAAGATCGCACGGTTGTCGCCCTTGAGCACCTTGAGCCAGCTGGCGAGGTAGCAGGCATGATCCGGACGCGGGGTCACCGACAGGCCGAGGTCGCCGCACAGGAAGGCTGAGCCAAGCTCGGCGACCAGCTCTTCCATGGCATAGGCCTCGTCGCCGAACCGCTTGCCGAAGGTACGGGCGAGGCGATGATCGGCCCCGCTCCAGTGCACCAGCTCGTGGAGCAGGATGGCATACCAGTTCTGCGCGGCACTGGCGGTGTCGGTGGCAAAGAACCGCTTGCGGTCGGGCATGGTGATCGTGTCGGTGGAGGGGGTGTAGTGGGCGCTTTCGCCCTGGATGCGGATCGCCGCGCCCGTGGCGGCGACGAAAGCCTCGACATCAGGGATGGGATCAAAGGCCTCGGCTTCCGGCACCTCGGGAAGCGCGTAGCCCTCGACCTGCGCGATATTGAACACATGCGAGCCTTGGGCGAAGATACGGCCTGCGCCGTCGCGCGCCTCGTCTTCGCTGCCCTCAGGCCTGTCCAGCACCTTGTAGAACACGATTGGCGAGGCCTTTGCACCTTTCCGGACCTGAGCGCCCAGCGACTGCCACTGTCGGTAGGTCGCCCAGAGACCATGCCCGAAGTCCTGCGCCTCGGCGCTGGCCCAGAGGGCAAGGACATTGACCCCGCGATAGGCCTTGCGGGTGACCGCATTGACGGGCCGCGTGAGCGGCGCGCTGCTGCGATGCCAGGGGAGCGTGTAGTGGCCGGTGCCGCGCTCCAGCGCGGCGATGATCTGGTTGGTGATGGTGTCGTAGATGCTGGCGGTTGCGGAGCTGGCCATTGTGGTAATTCCTTCGTCCTGTCGTTGGGAACGCGGATGAAGGGACGGGCCGGATGGCCGGGCGGGTCAGCGCGAAGCGCGGAACAGCCAACCCGGGAGGGCGTAGCCCGAAGGAGCGGGCAGGCTGTTGATCCCGCCCGGCACGGCCTGTCGCGAGAGGGAGCAGTTCATTCCAACAGCAGGGCGAAGGATGCCATGGCCCTGCGCTTGCGTATCAACCGATCAGCCGAGACCAGCCCCCAGAGACTTCGTCTTCGCGGCCTCGGGCGCACTCACTTCCATGGCGGTTTGCTTCTCGCCCGCGCGCTCGTAGATGGCGCGGATCAGCCGCGCCTTGTCGTCGGTGACAACAATGGCTTCGGACTTGGCGCGCGAGAGCGCGACGTAGAGCATCTTCTGATCGACCAGATTGGCAGAGCGGCTATCGGCGTGAATCAGCACCCGCTCGGCGGTCTGGCCCTGCGCGGCGTGGGCGGTCTGAACATAGGCATGGCGCAGATGGGCGTCGCGCGGGTCGGTGAGATCAAGACGCTGCTCACGGCCATTGGCTAATGCGATGGTCGCCTGCTGGCGCTCGGGATCGATGCCTGTCACTGTGCCGCGCAATCCGTTGATGCGGCCGGCCTCCCGGTCGTTGCGGGTGAATTGCACGCGGTCGCCCACCTGCAACTCCATGGCCTTCCGCTCGAACACTTCGACCTTGCCCGCGCCCCATTGGCGCAGACGCCAGTCGACGGCTGACCCGTCGGCGGCTTTCAACGCGATCGCAGCCTTGTCCGGATCAATGCGCTCGACCCGGTAGGCCAACCCTCGTGTTACGCCCTTGTCGGCATAGTCGCGGGCAAAGCGGACGACATCGCCGATGGCATAGCTTGCGGCCTGCCGGGTTTCAGCGCGGGTCATGCGCTTGGCTTCGAGAGCTTCGAACCGGACGGCCGCAAATGACAGCTCACCACGCCGCGCCAGCTGCTGCCGGATCATGGAGGTGAGGGTATCCCGCCCATCACGCGATGGCTCGATCACGAGGGTGCGCGCACGCTCGGCCGGGCTGAGGGCAACATAGCGCTGCGCCATCGCCGCTAGTCGCGCATCCCGGTTTGCGCCTTCGATCACCTCGCCACCGCCGCGCTCGAGCGCGGCTAGAGCCTTGCCGGCATGGCCCTCGATTGACGCCATGACGGCTTCGCGAGTCTCGGCATTGGTCTGGCGGACCACGTTGGCGAGCTTCACGGTGGCCATGCCGGCCTGCTGCAGTTGTGCAAAGGCGGCGCCCGCGCCGACCGATCCGAGCTGCCTGACGTCGCCGACCAGCACAAGCCGGGCACCGGCCTTGTCGGCGCTGGCCATGAGCGCTGCCATGTCGCGTGCGGACAGCATCGAAGCCTCATCGACAATCCAGACCGCCCCCTTGCCCAACCCCTTGGCCTCGGGCGAGACAAGATGCCGCGAGACCGTGTCACCGCGCAGGCCAAGCGCTTCTCCCAGGACGGTGGCCGCCGACGCGGTCGGCGCGAGCGCGGTAACCGCCAACCCGCTTTTCGCCGCCTCGCGGACATAGGTGGTCAGTACGGTCGTGGTCTTGGCGGTCCCCGCATAGCCTTGAACGGCAGTGACGCGGTCATGCGATGTCAGCAGCGCTGAGGTCGCGCGCTTCTGGTCATCGGTCCAAGCAAAGCCTGCGCGCGCGGATTGCCGCGCGGCGCGCTCGACCGCGCGCGCAGCGGCGAGCGACGAAGCCAGCGGCGAAGTAACGCCGCGCCCGGCGGCTTCGAGGCGCAGCATGGCCTGCTCGGTCGCTATGGCTTCCGGCGTAGTGAACCCCGCAAACTCCGCGCCGCGCCGGTCCAAAAAGTTGCGCGGAACCAACGCGCCGCGCTCCCCGGCCTCGGCAATGGAAGCGCTGATGGCGTTGTGATTGAGCCTGCCAAAGGCATAGTCACCCGCCTCCCGCGCGAGCGTGCTGGCCGGGAACACAGCCTGTCGCTCGGACAGCTTGGCGGCAGCCCAGGCGACAGCGCGCGCTGCGAGCATCTCGGGGCTGGCCGCCAGTTGGCCTGCCTTTGCCCGCTCTTCGGCCTCGGCGATGACACGCGCCTGCTTGGCCTCGCCAAAGCCCTTGGCCTCGGCGGTCGCGCGCCAGTCGTCTCGCAGGGCTTTGTGAACCGCATGGCTTTTGGCCTCGCGGGTATCGAGCGCGGCGATCTGCTTTTCGGCTGCGCTCGCCTCCTCCCGGCTCGTGCCGCGCTCGGCAAGACGCGCATCGATCGCAGCCGTACGTTGGCTGAGCGCCTCGATCACTTTGGCTGGAACCCCCGCAATCTCGAACATGGCATCCTTGCCCGCCTCGATCCGGTACCCCAGCTGGGCCGCGCCATGCGCAAGCTCTTGCCGGTATATCGCGCCAATCTCCTTCTGCAGTTGATAGAAGGCCCGCGGCTCCAGGCTGCGCCAGTTACCGTCCTTGTCCTGCGTTGCGTTGAGGATCACTGCATGGGTGTGGAGTTGCGGGTCCTGCGCACGGCTCGTGGCATGGCGGAAGGTGGCAACGGCAAGGTTGCCTGTTTCCTCGCGCCGCACCTCGCCGCCCTCGCGCACGCGGGTTGCCGCCAAATGCTGCTCGACATGGCCAAGCGCGGCTTTGACCGCTGCGGCATGCGCAGCGATCAGACGCTTGTCGCCGGCAACCTCGGCCATGATCGAGACCGACTTGGGCGAGGAGAAGGTGATGTCCCAACCCGGCCGATGCTCGACCTGGCCATCACGGGTGGTGCCGAGCTGCTGCCCGGCAACGCGGCCTTCGAGCAGCTCGGCAAACTCCACGCGGTCTACCTCACCGGAGAGGCCCAGCGCTGCGGCGGCCTCTCCGAACCACTCCGAAGGCGCAAAGCCGCCCTCGGCATAGTAGTCATCAGCCTCGTAGTAGCTGGCTGCCTGCCCGGCACTGGTCAGGGCTGAGACCGATGCCACCATCACACCGGTCCCGCCTCTGGTTCTGCCTTGGTGCCTGACTCCGGTTCGGAGTCAGAAGGGACAGCAATTGCGCTGACCCTGCTCCACAAGGTGCTCGCCGGATCGCCCGCAACAAAGGCAGGCTGGCGCGGCGAGCCGCGCCGGGCGATGTGCTCGGCGGTGAGGCTGATCCGCGCCACCGGCAGGCCATCGGGCAGCAGCAGAAAGCCCTGATGCGGGGGAAGACGCAGTTCGCTTTCAAGCACAGCGGCGCTGAACTGGCGCTCTGTGGCAATGGCGGTGCGAGGCACCTCCTTGCCGACCATCAAGGTGTCGGTGGCCATCCGCATTTCGACCTCGCACTGGCCGATGGTCTCGCTCGCCCATTGGCGGGTTTCGCGGTCGACGGTCTGCAGGAACAGCTTGGTGTTGCAGCAGGCAAGCATGGCCTCGGCGATGTTGTCACCGTAGCGATGCCGCATCTGTCCCAGCGCCTGAAAGGTGAGCACGATCGCCGCGCCGAACTTGCGACCTTCGGGCAAAAGGCGCGCAAGGTTCTCGACGCGGGGAAGGTCAGCAAGCTCGTCGAGCACGAACCAGATGCGCCGCTCGGGCGATGGCGAGAGACCAAGAACCGCGCTCGCCGCGCACTCCAGCCAGCACGCCATGAGCGGCTTGGCCGCTTCAAAATAGTCCTCCTTGCGGGGTACAAAGATCCAGGGTTTGGCCCCCTCGATCCGGTCGAGTCCGACAATGAAATCGCGGAAGGCAAAACGCGCCGCGTTCTCCTGTTCCACCTTCAGGAACTGGTTCAGGTTGGCCGCCTTGGCGAGCATGAAGAGCACGCTGCCGGTGGCGCGGTCGGCGTCATCGGCAAAGGTGCGGGCTGAAGACGTATGCCCGAGCCATCCCTTGAGCTGCTCCTTGCTCTTGACCTGCAAGGCATCGAGCAGGGCCTCGAGATTGCCGTTCTTCTCAGCCCACAAGGAGCGTATCATGTTGGCGACCAGAATGCGACTGGTCTCGAGCCAGACATCGTCATCCTGGCTGCCGGTTTCGGAGACCAGCTGGCACGCGATCCGGTCGGCATCGGCGGGGTGCGATATCTCGTCGAAGGGTGACCAGAAAGCGCAGCGGGCATCGAAGGGATTGAGGATGATGTCGCCGCGCGCGGGGTTGTAGTAGTGTGCGATAAACTCGCCGGATGTGTCGTAGACCAGCGCCGCTTCCCCGCGCGCTTCGATGCCGTCGAGCATCTGACGCAGGACCGTGGTCTTGCCGCTTCCGGTGGTGCCGAGGAAGGCAAAATGCCGGGTCTCGATCCGCTGCGGGATGGGGACCGGCCCGATCTGCAGCGCACCCCCGCCAGACATCGAACGGGTCTGCGCGGCAACCTCTTCCTGACGCGCCAGACGGGTACCGCCGATCACCCTGTCGGCCAGCGTATCGCGCCCCTGCGAGGACATGGTGCGCTGGATCAACCAGACCACCAGAAGCCCCAGGGCGCAGCCCAGATGTGCCCCGATCAAGAGCACAGTGACGGCCTTGGAGAAGGTCCTGGCAATGAACGGCTCGTTGGCAAAAGCAGCCGCTGAGACGGTAGCGCGGTACCCCTCCAGCGACACGTTCATCATCAGGTCCCTGCCCGCCATCTCGCCCAGAATGGCGAGGACCTTGGCCAACAGACATTGCCCCGCGACCTTGAGCTCGGGAGCGCTCATGATGAACTGCGGCGCGATGATCGCGCCTGCTCCGCCGGACAGCAGAACGAGCCGGGCAAAGAACCCGAAACGCTGCTGCCACTGTGCCATGCGCACGCGCCACAGCGCGTGGGCTCGGGTGATGAAGTCGTTGCCTGCGGTCATCGCTCGCTCTCCCCGGCCAGCTTGCGCTGGCGCTCGAAGGCGGCCCGCGCTTCGGCGGCAATGACCTCGTCGGATGTGCGCCCGCCGAGCGCTGACGAGCGCGCATAGGCATAGGCTGCGCAGGCCGTGAACAGGGTGCGGTCAAGCACCCGTTCGGCATCGGCAAGGCGTTCCGATATCGACCCGATCACGCTGGCCATTTCGGCAAGATCGGTCTCCCGGTCAGCGCCGTGGATCAGGGCCAGAAGCCCCTCTTCAACGACGCGGCCAAGCATGGCGTATTGGCTGAGCCCACGCCGCTGCGCGAACTCGGCGAGCACCCGGTGTTGCGACGGATTGAGGCGCACCGTCTTCGTCCACGCGCTCATTGCACCACCTCCTGAGCGATGCGATCCGCCGTCGCGAAAAATGGCGAAATTGCGTGGGTGCCGAGTGTGGACCGGAGACGAGATGCTATCCGCATCCCGTCAAACCCGCAGAAATCCTCGCTGCACGCGTGCGTGGGGTGTGTATCCCTTCTCCGGGCCCGATGCATCGCATCGTGGCCCTTCTTAGGTTCCGGTGAATAGTCCTGTCTGTGGCTCACTAGATATCCCCTAGGTCCCGAGGTACTCGCGCGAATGCGCGGATCTGACACTCGGCTTCAGCGTCGGCGGCAGCACGGTCGGGGAACGGCTTTTCAGGAAGTGCGGGGACGAATGTGAGGTCCTTGTCCTGCATCCATTTTCGCACTGACCGATCGACCACAGCACGCAATGTCTCGCGCAGATCGAAAGCATCTTCAGGGGACAATCGCGCCCACTGGAGATGGTGGAGAATGAACCCGCCGAGCGGGTATGTTTTGTCGCCGATAGCGACCAAGGGACCTTCAAATTGGGCCGAGAATTCCTCGCCCTTGAAGCGATCGATCATGGGTCGTTCGAAGTAGAGCCAGTCGGCGATGAAGTTTCGGTAGCAGCTGCCATCGAGGCCCGGGCGGCTGAGCCGCCTGACGTAATCGTCGATCAGCAGTTCTGTCAGAGACTTGTATCGGTCATTGACCGGTACACGAACGAGCGCCCAGCCTTCCGCGCGCAAAGCGGCTTCCAACATGGAGAAAATGGACATTGTGAGGATGCTTTCTGCGGGTCGCTGCCCGCCAATTGAGGGGGGTCAGTAACGGCGGAGCGGAAGGGCGTTGATCCAATCCGATATGTCGGCGGCGCGCCAGCGGATGCGGCCCCCGCCGATGTCGACGGGATGGGGAAAGCCCCCCTTGCGCATCTTCCTCCAGATGGTGGAGCGGCTGCGAATGCCGGTGAGGCGCAGCACCTCCTGGCAGGTGATCAGTTCGGTGTTCGACATGACAGATTCCTCATGGTTCAAGGTTCTGCCACTGGCGCCGTCGTCCCCTTCCGGAGTGGCGGGTTTGACGATCGCACGGCGAGCCGCACGATGATCCTGTGTTCAACCCGACACCTCTGCCTGAGCTTCAGTGACCATCAGAAGCTATGTGCGACGCCTGGCTGTTGGAAAGAACAAAACGGGATCAAAAGCCGTTCCATCTGACGCGTGGACGGCTGTGGACGCACTGGGACGCATTGCGGCCAGCAAGAATTGCGTGAGCGACAAGCTCACGCTCGATCTTGGCGGTGATCAACGGCAACCGTAGCGCATTGTGTCGGCGTTTGTTGCCGGAATCTGCGCGACTCGGTGCGTCGCGCACTTAACGGAGCCTTGAGGATTGGATTGTAATTCAACCCTATGGCTCGCTCCCCATCGCAGTGGCGGTCTAGCAGACGTCCTAAAAGGCGTCCGGCACCCGCGTCCGAAACGACCCTGCAGACCGCAGGGTGCTACGGTCTGATAGCGGTCGCTTCGGGGCTTGGCCTGGCATTTGGCGCGAATACTTTGGAGGCTTCACAGGAACGGCAAGCGATCCTCGATGCGTTGCCCGCCGGGTACACGTACTCGGGCTGCAACGAGGTCCGCGCTGCGGGTGTTGCGCCGCTATACAGCAACGAGCCTGGCTTCTCGGAGCGGCTTGATGGCGACGGAGATAGGATCGGCTGTGAGCCGTATCGAGGACAATAGGGCCTGCTTCAACCTCTAGCAAAGTCGCAAGAATTCTACAGTTGGGGGCGTCATCGAGCAGCAGGTTCCGAACGCATGGAGGCTGAAAGCAGCTCTCCAGTAGGGTGAACAAAATCGGCAGCTCTCGCCCCCACTCAAGCCGTTCCTCAGCGTACCTTTAACTGACCGCTCCTGCCGGAAAGCGGCATTCCCTTTCCATTAACCGGTCGGGCGGCAACCCAAAAACGAGATGGTGCGCAAACCCTGGCGACGCGACACTTCAAGGTTGCTTGCCGGCGCCCGTCTTTGGGCCAATGAGTTTCACCGTCTCGCGAAACCGCGAGTCCAGACGCTTGGTCACATGCGCCAGAAGATAGCCGGCGTCGTCAATCACTTCGACCACCTCAGCAGAGGGGTGCCGATACCCCTCATCGCGCTCGTCTGCGGAGGCGATGTAGATGTGCAGCGGATACCGCAGCAAATCGGCATGGAAGTTTGCCTTCGAGCCGTGATGAGGAAGGAGCAGCGTCATCGTGCGCGCGAGTTCGGCGCGATAATAAGACCGCCATTTCTGGCGCGATTTACCCGACTTGAGCTTAGCGTCGCCGGTGCCGATCCAGCCCGCTGTTGTCCAATTGCCGTAGACCCTGGTCACACCACCCTCGGAGCGCGTTTCGACCTCCCAGGAATTGGAGTCGCTGGCCGGACCCGAGTAAAGCGACATCGACACCGCATTGTGCTTCTCGCCACCGCCATCGGTTAAAATTGCATCATAGCATTGGCGCAGCTTGCGCCGGCCCTCAGGCGTCTTGAGCAGGGCCTGTAACGCGGCGGCATCGATCGCGTCGCCTGGCGCGCGTCCGAGCGCGACCAGGACCTTCTTCTCGAACTGTTCAGCGCGTGCGTCGCTGACGCGGGGGACATAGGGCCGCAGGATCCAGTCAACCGTAGCCCATCCGCTGGTCACGGCGATATGACTATCGATCTGCATTTCGAGCAGCGCGGCGCGTCCCGGCTGCCCATCGGCGATCGGTAGAATCCGGCTCTGCTCTTTGAGCGTAAGACCGCTGCCCTCGCGCAGCCCCTCCCGCGGGCCCGCCTTTGGACTAGGCTCTCCGTCGCGATCGAGCAGATCAGAGTCATCACCGTTACCGACGAACACCACCCGCTCGACGCCGCGGCTGCCAAACCAGCCGGCGGGATCGAACTGGGCCTGGACGAACGAGGCAGTGAGCCGGCGATCCTCAGCCTCGGCCTTGGCTAGCGCGAGCAGGCGCTGGCTTGCCGACAGATAGGGCAGATACACCGTGGTAGCGTCGAGGCGCGCCAGCAACGTGTCGAGCCCGTCGACATGATCGCCATCGAGGTGCGAGACGAACAGCGCGTCAATCCGTGGCACTCGCCGCGCATAGGCAGCCACGATTGGCTCGAGATTGGAGACGCTCCTCGCGCCGCAGTCATAGACATAATGGATCGCTCCGCCCGCCGCCTCGATCATGCCAGTCGCGAAACAACCCTGTCCTACGGGCCATTGTACCCTGATGACTTTCAACTGCGCCCCCCCTGCTTCGTCCGATCCGACATTGCGCCGAACCGGACAGTAGTTTCGCAGCAATGCGCGGAAAAACCAACTGTTGCAACGCCTTGTCTCGGTCGGTCGGAAAAGCGGGCTGCCGGCCATGATCGGACACTCGTCAGAGCTGGTCCAGGATCAACCCTGTGGCGCCCGCGCTCTTTGCCAGTCGCGGTGAACCCGTTCACATCGCGATGTGCGACACTGCACGGCGCGCGCCGCTCAAATGGCCTTCTGCGAAACGCATAGCTTTTCTGGAAAGGCTGCTACTGACGAAACCGGTCGTTCGAGGCTTTGCTATGCAATGACCGGTTCGTCCCACGCCCGGTCTTTCGACGCTTCCTCCTATCGCTTTCCGTTGGGGCAACTCCAAAGCCATGGCGAAATGCGATCAGGTCCACTTACGTGTGAGCCCAAAAATGGCTAGGTTGATTGCTCTGCACCATAGCCTCGAGATAGGGACGCATGATCTTCCATGCTCCGCAGTCCTTCGCCGCCTGTGCAATCTCGGCAGGCGTCGCCTTGCGCTGCTCGATCGCGCTACGCAGACTTTCAATTGCCACGGAACGATCAACAAGCCGTGCGTTTCGAAACGCGTCTGCCAGCGATTTGGCGACAGAGTAGATTGCCACCTCGACCCCGGCGATGATGTGGCGCTCAATTCCATAGCCGAGATAGGGCTCGCGGAGGCGGACGACGCGCACCTTCGGATAATCGACCCTCGGGGCCCAGTCCTTGGCACCGATGGCCACCCAGACCTGGCGTGGCATCTGATCGGTGAGGTCGTGATAGCTCAGCGCCGACACCAGACAGATAACACCGTCAGGGATACGCTTGCTCACTTCGGCAAGGGCCATGTGTGCGCTGTCGCCGCCATCGGGGAGCTGATAAAGGCCCCGGCCTGCCCTGATGATTTCACCATCGCTTACCGCTCTGGCTAGCGTCGCTGCGGTCACCCCTTCCGCTTTGAGTTCGTAGGCGCGCATCATGGTTCGCTGCGCGAGCAGCGCTACGGCCTTGTCCCTTTGGGTCTGCAGTTCGATCATTCTGATACTTTACATCGGACAAGATGAAATATTGTCCGAGGAAACATATCATATGCATGCGGCCTGAAGCAATGGGCATCAAGGACGCAAAAGCTATATGGATTGGCCTTAGAAGACGTCCTCGATGGAAGGGCCACGCTCTCGCGGCCCGATCTTGATATCGAGATCGAGGCTCGCGATCACGCGGAGCAGCGTGCCGAGCTTTACTCCGACGCTGCCGTTCTCGATGCCTGATATGGTTTTCTGCTGCGTGCCGGAAATGCCGGCCAGGTCTGACTGGGTCATTCCCTGCCGCACACGCGCGCTCTGGATGATTGCACCTAGCTGCCTCGGCAGTCTTACAAGCTGATCCATCACTGCCTCCGTTGGCCATTCTATACCCTCTAAGGTATAAACCCGCAATATACCCTGCGGGGGATCAACCTGCCGTTTTAGACAGCTCTCCGACCGGGGGGGGGCATGGTCAGCAGTTCATGGCCATAGGTGCCATATCATGGCGCGATCAAATTGCGGAGACCCAAAGCCGGTACGTATTGCAACAAACAGTCACAAATAAATCGAACCAAAAAACTTGCATTGGAACGATACACCGTGCTACATGATTAATGTGACTGAAATAGTGCTTAGAGACATAAATCTTGTAAGCAATTCAGACTTGGAGGCATGACAAGTGGCATTTCCATCTTCGAAATGTGTAGATAGTAAGTATATCAAATACTTACTTTTTACTTGTTTTTCCTCTTCTGGCACCATTCCTTCCCCACGCATTCACCAACCCGCAGGAAAGCTTCGGCTTTCCTGCCGGCTCGCGGATCTAGGAACTGCGCTGGGGTGGGACTGCTCGGAGGGCTTCTGACCGGCACCGCTGACCGGCAGCGTTGCTCAGTAGCGGCGGCTGGCGATTTCCGCGCCTTCGGCCAGGGCGGCGAGTTTGGCCCAGACGATTTCGGGGTCGAGCGCGTTGCTGCCTGCGTGGACTGAAAAGCCGCAGTCCACACCTGCCATCACGCGGCTTGCCCCGAGCAGGTCGGCATAGCGGCCGATGCGCTGGGCGATGAGTTCGGGGTGCTCGATATAGGGGCTCTGCGGCTCGACCATGCCGGGGCACAGGATCTTGTCGTCCGGCAGCGGGTTGCGCTCGAAGAAGGCGAATTCGTGGGCGTGGCGGGGGTTGGCGCCTTCGAGCAGCACGGTCTGCGGCTTCGCTTCCCACACGATGTCGGCGATTTCGTCCAGCGCGACGTCGCAATGGTGCGGGCCGGGGTAGTTGCCCCAGCACAGGTGCATCCGCAGCTGCTCGGCGGGGATGTTCTGGAGCGCGTGGTTGAGCGCGGCGATGTTCATGCCGATGCGCTTGCGGAACTCCTCGGTGGAGAGGTGGGTGAACTGCACGTGGCGGCCCATCGCGAGGTCGGGGCAGTCGACTTGCAGCGTGATCCCGGCGGCCGCGATGGTCTCGTATTCGTGGCGCAGGCCTTCGGCGAGGGCGAAGACATATTCCTCGTCGGAGGCATAATACTGATTGGGGAAGAACAGCGCGGTCACACCGGGCGAGGCGGCAGACATGAAGGTGGCGTGGCCGTTCGCCAGCCGCTTCAGGCGTTCCGCGTCGATCCGCGGGGCTTCCATGTCGATCACGGTGATGGGCGCGGTGCAGGCGGGGGCGGAGCGCTTGGCGCGGCCCTTGTTGCCGAACACCTGGGCCTTGGCGCCCGGGAAGGCTTCGAGGTCGGCGAATTCGTACTGCCCCGCCTCGCCGCCGAAGCCCGACAGGCGGTGCTTGATATAGGTGGCGTAGGAGGGCTTGGACTGCTCGCCGTCGTTGACGATCGCAACGCCCGCCTCGATCTGGCGGCGGATGACATAGGCCGTGGCCTCTTCCACCGCCGCGTCGAAATCGGCCTCCGACACGGTTTCGCCGCCCTCGCGCGCGAAGACAAGGTCGAGCAGGGCTTCGGGGCGC
>Ga0209278_1000379_pt1 | contig 38050 bp, 23 predicted proteins | sample JI81BgreenDNA_FD_187504 | JGI IMG/M metagenome (GOLD analysis project Ga0209278, IMG submission 187504) | Wastewater effluent complex algal communities from Wisconsin, to seasonally profile nutrient transformation and Carbon sequestration -... | ecosystem: Engineered > WWTP > Effluent > Algae...
GCCGAGCGCAGCTGCGTCTGCTTGGCGTACTTCTTGACGTTCTCGGCCACCTGGTCGGCCAGCTCGCGCGTGGGCGCCAGCACCAGGGCGCGCACGGGGTGGCGCGCCGGGCTCATGCTGGCGTTTTCGTGGCGCAGCATCTTCTGCAGCAGCGGGATCGTGAACGCCGCCGTCTTGCCCGTGCCCGTCTGCGCCGCGCCCATGACGTCGCGCCCGGCCAGCACGATGGGGATGGCCTTGGCCTGGATGGGCGTCATGGCGAGGTAGCCGGAGTCGGCCACGGCGCGCAGGAGCTTGGGGTCGAGGGGGAGGGTGCTGAAGAGCGGGGGCGCGCTCACGTCGGCCGCTGGGCCCGGATCGGTGCTGGTCATGAGTCCCAATTATCGCCTGCATCGCCTGCGTCCCGATCGCCCCCCCGGGCGCCGGGCCGCGGGAGCCATCGAGGCGCCCGGAATCTCACGATGCGGCGGTACAGAACCATGTAGGTGACCGCGAAGAGCAGGATCATCGCGCCCAAGACGGGCGGGTTGTCCCAGAAGATCATGGCTGGGGCAGCCGATGCCGAGCACAGCAGCCACAGGTAGGGCGAGGACAGCGAGTTGGCCCGGATCACGGCCTGGGCGTCCTGCTCCCCGACCGCCCAGCGCACCAGGCGGCGGTAGACAAGGGTGTGCAGGTGGATTCCGTCGGGCAGGCTGGCCGGCTGGGCACGCAGCCAGTAACGCCGCCATGCCGAGAAGAGCGTCTCGAAGATGGGGTAGATGCACACCAGCAGGGCGAACAAGCCCGACACCTCGGGGTTGCGGACGAGCAGCAGGATGCAGGTCTCCGCAAGAAAGAAGCCCATGAAGTAGGCACCGCCATCGCCCAGGAAGATGAGGCCGCCGGGAAAGTTCCAGACGAAGAACCCCAGCACAGCGCCGATGCCCGCCAGCGCCATCGTCATGACGAGGTCGTCGCCGACCTCGCCCGCCACGTAGGCAACTGCGGCCAGCATGATCACCACGCACATCGATGCCAAACCATTGAGGCCGTCGATGATGTTCGTCGCGTGGGCGATGCCCGCCACCGACAGCAAGGTGGCAAACATCGAGCCCCAGGTGGTGGACAACAGGAGGTCGAGGCCCGGGATGTCGGATTGCGTGATCTTGGCGTCGAGGACGGAAAACGCCAGGGCCGCCGACACCGCCGTGGCAATGAGCCGCCCGCGCGGTGTCAGGCCGTCCGTGAAGTCGTGGAGCAGGCCCGCCAGGAACGCCGGCATGGCGCACAGCAGCAGCAGCATCGCCGTCAGCGCCGAGTGCGTGTTCGGGATCACCCAGACGGAAACAACCCCTGCCAGCAGCCCGCACACGATGCCCACGCCGCCGATGCGCGGCGCGGGCACGCGATGGATCTTCTGAGGCGAATCGAAGTCGTCGTCGAGAGCACGGCCCGCGCCCGTGCGACACACATGCACGAGCCAGAGCGTGACAAGTGCGGAGGCAACGAAGGCGACGAGGAGCGGCAGCACTCGCCGAGTGTACGGGCGGGGTCTGGGCCGGGTCTGGGCCGGCACTAGGGCTCGCCGTAAAATGCAGGCTCGGGCTGAACGGGCGCGGCACAGCCGCGCTGTGAGGCGCCCGCTTCGCACACGACCGCATCAGCGGCCACCCGAAGCAGCCAAGAACCCAAGCCCACGTCACCCCTGATGAGTTCCACGCCGATTCCGCTCGCACGCCCAATACCGCGCCGCACGGCGTGGGAAGTGCAGCGGTCGGTGCTGGCCGCTCTGGTGTTGCGGGAGCTTCGCGCCCGCGTCGGTGGCCAGTGGATAGGTGCCATCTGGACGCTGTTCGAGCCGCTGGCGCACGTGATGCTGCTGGTCACCCTGATGGGGCTGGTCATCGGTGCCGACCTTCCCGGGATCGAGTACCCGGTGTTCCTGGCGACGGGCCTCGTGCCCTTCTTCCTGTTCCAGAACACGGCAACGCGCCTCATGGACGGGATCGAGTCGAACCGCGGTCTGTTTTCGTATCGCCAGGTCAAGCCGATCGACCCCCTCCTGTCGCGTGGCCTCGTCGAGGTCCTGATGAACTCGGTCGTCTACCTGTTCACGCTGGGCATCCTGGCGTGGCTCGGCTACCAGGTCGTGCCCGTGAAGCCGCTGGAGATGCTGGCTGTGCAGTCGCTGGTGGCTGCACTTGCGATGGGTGTCGGCCTGCTGTTCGCCGTCCTCGGGCACGAGCGGCCGCGAACGAAGACGCTGCTTCGGCTGGTGTTCTTCCCTCTCTACCTGGCCACGGGCGTCATCTTTCCGATCGACTTTCTGCCCCGGGCCGTGATCGAGTGGCTGCTCTGGAACCCGATGCTGCACCTGGTGGAACTGTCCCGGCATGCCTTCATGCCAGCCTATCGGCCCGTGGATGGGGTGAACCTGATGTTCCCGATGATGTGCACGCTGGGCTACCTGTGGCTCGGGCTGCTTCTCTACCGCGCCGACAGGCATCGCCTGGTATCGAGCTGAAGCGCGGCCATGCTCGAGGTCCGAGGGCTCACCAAGTCATACCCCTCACCGGGCGGGCGGCGCTATGTGTTCCGCGACCTGAACTTCAGCTTCCCCCCACGGGCCAACATCGGCCTCATCGGGCGCAACGGCGCCGGCAAGTCGACGCTGCTCCGCCTGCTGGGCGGCATCGACACCCCCGATCGCGGCGAGATCGTCACCGACGCCCGGATCTCCTTCCCGATCGGGCTGGCCGGCGGCCTCAATGCCAACCTGAGCGGGCGCGACAACGTGGAGTTCGTGTGCCGGATCCATGGCTCCTGGGGCCAGGACATGAGCCGCCGGGTAGCCTATGTCCGCGAATTCGCCGAGATCGGCGACTACTTCGACCTGCCGGTCAAGTCCTATTCCTCGGGCATGCGGTCGCGGCTCACCTTCGGGCTGAGCATGGCCTTCGACTTCGACGTCTACCTCATCGACGAGGTCATGGCGGTAGGTGACGCGCAGTTCCGCGACAAGAGCCGGCGCGTCCTCCTCGAGAAGCTGTCGGCCGCCAACGTCATCCTCACATCGCACAACATGGTCGACATCCGCCAGCTCTGCAACATCGTGGTGCGCGTTGCACCCGGTGGTCACGTCCAGGTCCACGAGGACGTCGAAGAAGGCATCCGCGCCTACACCGAGGGAGTCTCCATCCCATGAAGTGGCTATCGGGGCTGCGCGCCCGCACGCTGCTGCTGTCCGTGGTGGTCGTGCCCTGCCTGCTTTACGGGCTCTACCTCGGGCTGGTGGCGAGCGACCGCTTCGTCAGCGAATCCGTGATCGCCGTCCGCCAGGCCGGCTCCGATGGCGGCAGCCTGCCGGGGGCCGCGCTGCTGCTGGGCGGCCTCAACCCGCCGTCGCGTGAGGACACGCTGTACCTGAAGGCCTTTGTGCACTCCAAGGCACTGATGCAGGAGCTCGATGGCAAGCTGGGCCTGCGCCAGCACTTTGCGCAGCCGCGCGCCGACTGGCCGTACCGACTGGACCCAGATGCCAGCCTGGAGCGCTTCGCGGACTACTTCCGGGCACGCGTCGAGGTCGCCTTCGATCCCGAGGCGACGCTGCTGCGAATCCGGGTGCAAGGCTTCGACGCGGCGTTTGCGCACCGCCTGAACCTGGCCATCCTCGAATCCAGCGAGCGCTTCGTCAACGAGACCTCGCAGCGCATGGCGCGCGAACGGCTGCGCTTTGCCGAAGGGGAACTCGTGCTCACCGGCGAGCGCCTCCAGAAGGCGCGCAACGAGGTGCTGGCCTTCCAGAGCCGCCACCGCATGCTCGATCCCGGCGCCCAGGCTGCAGCGTCCGGCGCCATCACCGCAGAGCTGCAGGCCACACGCACGCGGCTGCAGGCCGAGCTGGGCGGCGCCCTGGCCTACCTGAACGAGGACGCCTTCCAGGTGCAGGCCCTGCGGGCACGCATCAGCGCACTCGACCGGCAGATCGACGCCGAACGGTCCAAGGCCACCCTCGAAGATCGCCGTGGAGAGCGCATCAACGCACTGGCCGTGCAGTTTCAGGGGCTGCAGCTGCAGGCGCAGTTCGCCCAGGACGGCTACAAGCTCGCCGCAGCCGCGGTGGAGAATGCCCGGATCGACGCGGCCCGCAAGATCAAGAGCCTGCTCGTCGTGGAGCCGCCTTCGTTGCCCGAGGAGGCCGAGTACCCGCTGAAGCTATACAACCTGACGACGCTGCTCGTCGCGTGCTTGCTGCTGTTCGGAATCACCCGGCTGGTGCTGACCACCATCCGCGAGCACCAGGACTGACTGACCGACATGACGCACACCGTGGCGACCTCACCAACGACATCCTCGAGGCTCAGGCCCTGGATGGCGTGCCTTCTACTGGGCGCCGGCGCCCTCTTCGGCCTGGGCGCCGGCGCCCAGGCGCCCGAACCTGGCGCCTTGTCGGCGGCGAACGAGGGTGTCCCGCCGGCCCGGTCGCAGGCACGCCCCGGCGCGTCGACACCCGCCGTCCCGGCGGTCAACCCCGGCCCGCTGCCACCCGACCCTGCGCGGTCGAGCCGGCCCGTCGTCTTCGGCAGCCAGATGTTCACCGGTCGGTTCGGCAGCGAGGCCTTCAGCGGATTCAACGCCGATTACCAGGTGGCCGTCGGCGACCGCATCGCCTTGCGCCTGTGGGGCGCCTTCAACCTGGACGCCGTCCAGCCCGTGGACGCGCAGGGCAACGTCTTCGTGCCCAGCGTCGGGCCCATCCGCGTCGCCGGGGTTCGCAACGGCGAACTGAACGCAGTGGTCGAGTCGCGGATCAAGAGCGTCTTCCGGTCCAACGTGGGCGTCTATGCCACGCTGGAGGCGGCGCAACCGGTCAAGGTCTATGTCACGGGCTTCGTGCGCGCGCCGGGTCTGTATGCGGGCCTGAGCTCGGACTCCGTCCTGTACTACCTGGACCGCGCAGGCGGCATCGACGCCGAGCGAGGCAGCTACCTGGACGTCGAGGTGCGGCGCCGGGGAGCCCTGCGCGCCCGCGTCGACCTCTACCGCTTCCTGCTCGAGGGCCACATCGACACGCTGCAGCTTCAGGACGGCGACACGATTGTGGCCACGCCGCGCAAGCGCAGCGTCCAGGTAGGCGGCGATGTCGCCAACCCCTACGTGTTCGAGTTTGCCGAGGCCACGCTGGGAGCCGAGCGCCTGCTGGCGCTCGCCAGGCCGCGGCCCGGAGCCACGCACCTGTCGATCGTGCGCAAGGGTGGGCCCGAGCGGCGCAGCGAATACCACCCGCTGGGCGCGCTGGCAACGGTCACGATCAACGATGGCGACGAGGTGACCTTCGTATCCGACAAGGTGCCTGGGACCATCCTCGTGCGTATCGAAGGCGCCCACCTCGGCGAGCGCACGCTGGTGCTGCCCTATGGCACCCGGCTCTCGGAAGCCATGGCGCGTGTTCAGCCTGCACCGCAGGCTCGGATGGAGGCGACCCAGTTGTTCCGCCGCTCGGTGGCGGTGCGGCAGAAGGAACTGCTCGAGGGTTCGCTGCGCGGGCTTGAGACCTATGCCCTCACGGCACGCTCGGCCACGAGCGAAGAGGCTGCGCTTCGCCAACGCGAGGGCGAGCAGATCCTGAAGTTCATCGAGCGCGCCCGCCAGGTGCAGCCACGCGGGCAGGTCCTGATCGCCGGGGCCGGCAACGCCGGGGCAACACTGCTGGAGGATGGCGATGTCATCAGGGTGCCCGAGCTGAGCAACCTCGTGCTGGTCAGCGGCGAGGTGGTGTTTCCCAGCGCCGTGGTGTTCGAGCCCGGCGCGTCCATCGAAAGCTACGTGCGCGCCTCCGGCGGCTACACACAAACGGCCGACGAAGCCCGCCTGATCGTCATGCGCCAGGACGGCAGCGTGGCCGAGGGAGCGGGCACGACGCTCCAGGCAGGAGATGAAATCATGGTCATGCCCAGGATCGAGACCAAGAACGTCGAGGTGGCGCGTGGCCTGACGCAGATCCTCTTCCAGATCGCCGTGGTGGCCAAGACCGCGTTGGGGCTGTGATGTCGGCGCTTCACAACCCGGCCCATGGGCCAGCCCAGGCATTCATGGTCACCGACGATCCCGCGGCGCAGGCCTTGCTGCAGCATCTGGCGCAGCGCGCCAAGCTGGTGCTGGGCAGCCCGCCGGTCGATGACGAGGCGGCCTTCGGCGACGGTGGGCGCGTGGTGATGCTGGTGCGCTCGCCCGCCTGGGCGCTGGCGCGGCGGGCCATCGAGCCCGGCGGGGACCCCGCTCCGGGCACGGCCGCGACCCTGGCCCAGTGGGTCGAAGAGGGCGGCCGTCACCTCCAGCACCTGCTGGCCCACCGCGAAAGCAGCCTGGCCTTCGATGTCCAGGAGTTCCTGGAACACCCCCACGCCGCGATGACGCGCATCTGCAGCTGGCTGGGGTTGGAGGCGCCCGCTGCGCTGCCCGTGCCGACCACCGAGCCACCCGACCCGTTGCTGCTGAGGCTGTGCACCGAGACAGCGAGCGCCCACCGCCAAGCGATGGACCTGCACGCCGAGTTGCTGGCTTGTTGCGAGCCCCTGCCTGCACCGGCAGGACCGGGCGCCGCTGAGCCTGCACTGGACGCATGGATCCGGATGCATCGCAAGATCGCGGTACTGACTGTTGAACAGCACGACCTGGCCCAAGCAAGTGCCCACCGCACCGCCCTCGAGGCTGAGCTGGTGCGCGAACGCGCGGGCCGCCTCGAGCTCGAGGCGCTGGTCGAGCGCACTCGGGCCGAGTACCAAGCCGCCCGCGAGGCAGCGCTGCAGGAGCGGCAGCGCGAGGCAGCGGCCGCCGCGGCGCTGCAGGCAGAGCTGGGCACCCGGCACCAGGAGGAGCGCGCACGCTGGGTCCACGACAGGCGCCTGGCACTCGACGAGTTGCATGCCGAGGTGTCGCGATTGCAGCAGGCACTGGCCACCACCCGTGCCGCCCTGCTGTCCGAACAAGATCGCCAGGCGCCTCTGCGCAACGCGCTGGTCGACGCGCAGAAGGCGCTCACGGCTTCCGAAGCGCGTCATCGGGCAGACACCACCGCCAACGAGCAAACCTTGCGGGAACTTCAACAGAGGGCGGCCGAATTCGAAGGCCGCCTGTCGTCTTGGCAGACCGAGGCCGAACGAGCCGGGGCCGAAACACGGCATGCCAGGGCGCAGGCCGCCCAGGCACACTTGGAAACCCAAGAGGCCCTGCAACAGGCGCAGCTGGCACAACGCCAGGTGCTGCAGGCACGCAACGAAGCTGAACAGGCGCAGGCAGAGCTGCAGCAATCGCAGGCCCAGATGCAGCAAGCCAGGGCCGACGCCGCGCAGGCCGAGGCCCGGGCTGCGCAGCTGCTGGCCACGCTGGAGCAGAGCCAGGCCGAGGCCGAACGGGCCCGCACCGAAGGCCAGCTCTGGCGTGAGGCGCTGCATGACGCCCAGGAGCTGATCGAGCAGCTCACGCTGGCAGCGCAGGCCGAGCCCCCCGATTTGCGCGCGGCTCACGATCGCCTGGCCGCACGGCTGGCCGCGGCCGAGCAGCAGCTCACACACGAACGCACGCGGCTGACGGCGGCGGCGGCCGACGCACAGCGCGAGTACGACGCCTTGCTGGCCCACCTCCACGTTACCCAGGAGCTGCTCGACGGCGCCGTGCAGCAGCAGGCCCAAGTCGAGCAACGCCAGGCCTGGACGGAGTCGGCATTGCAGTCGGCCGTTGCCACGCGTCCGCTGCTGTGGCGCGGTTGGCGCGGCGATTCGCCTTCGCCGCTGCAGGCCGAGCTGCGCCACATGCAGCTGCTGCATGCCGGCGACGCCCCGCCGCACCGCGAGCTGGTGCTGGAATGGCCGGAGGCGCGCATCGCGGGAGTCCCCTTCGCGCCACTGCGCCTGAAGCTGGTCGAGCACCAGGGGCGGGCGGGCATCGCCTTCGTGCGCCGCGCCGGGGGCCCGGCGGCGCTGGGCCGCTGGCAACCCAACGCCCGTGAGGGCCACGACGAGCTGATGCTGTTCGTGCCCAGCGATGCCGCGACCTGGGCCACGCTGGACCACCTCGGCGCCAGCGACTGGCTCGTGCTGCTCGATTCGGCCAGCCTGCTAGAACAGGCCGTGGGGCATCTGGCGTCGGGCATCGGGGGCCACTGGTCGGCCATCGCCTCGCGCTTGCTGGTGGAGCTCAAGAGCTGGCCCGAGAGGTTGCGCTACGACGCCGTCTCGGTCAGCGTGCAAGGCGAGGCGGGCACCCGCGTGCGCATCGAAGGCGTGCTGATCGGCACGCAGCCCGGGCCGGCCCTGCAGCTTCGGTGGCAGCCTCAGGCGTCGCGACCGACGCTGGTGCTGGAGCTCGATGCCCTCAGGCCCCATGAGCCGCCCCTGGCCTGCTGGCCGGCGTCGGCCGACGGCCGATTGCAACAGGAGTTCGCCATCCCGGTGGGCAGCGCCGTACCGCTGCGCGAGCGCGTTAGATGGTGGACACGCCTCAGGGAACGGGATCGCATGGTCGTGGGCGCGCTGCTCGACGTGCTCGAGGCGTCCGCACCCGGCCAGGGCCCGGCCATGGAAGCCTGGTCATCGGCCGCCCGCCGGCTTCGAGCCGGAACACGCCGCAGCGCGCGCCTCGCAAGCCTGGCTGCCCGCCTCGTGCGCTGAGGCCCGCGGCTCACCGCCATCGCTCCCGGAACCCGACCCGGCACCCCAGCCCCGAACCCACCCATGCCCATCGCCGACGACCCCCTCATCGCCCGCATCCGGCACCTCGGTCTGCCGGACCGCTTCGGGCTCGTCCTGCACCTGGGTGCGACGGTCGAGAATTTCGCGCTCCACCAGCGTTTGCCCGCAGACCTGCGCGTGCTCGTGCAAGGCGACAGCGAGGCCTATCAGGTCCTGTCGAGCGCCTTGCCCGATTGGCAGCAGCAGTTCGACGGCGGGCTACTGGCCTGGCCTGATGTCGTGGCAGCGCAGGACGGCATGGTCACGTGGCGCCAGTACAGCGTCCGCGGCCTGAACGGGCCGCTGAACGTGGAACGGCTGAGTTCCGTCTACCCGCGGCTGACGCTGCTGTCGGTGCAGCAGCGCCAGGCCCATGGCGTCACCGGTCTCGTCGAGCGCGCACTGTCGGCGCAGGACGCCCGCAGCCAGGGCCTGCCTCGGCTGCTCATCCTGGACATCCCGGGCCAGGAAGCCGGCATGATAGAAGCACTGGGCGCCCCAGGCCTGGAAGGCTTCGACTGGATCCTGTTCCGCGGTTGCCGCGAACCTTTTGGCGACGGCATTCCGGTGGCCGAGCAGGCTGCGGAGCGGCTGGCCACGTTGCACCGAGCTTGTGTGTGGAGTTCGCCGCGGGAGTCGGGCGGGCTGCTGGTCAGCGAGCTCCACCGCTTCGATCGCGTCGCCAAGGGCCTGGAGGACTGGCGCGAACGGGCCTTGCGGGCCGAGGCCGAGCTGCTGGCGGTGAGCAAGGCGCGCGATGCCGTCGTGGCCGGCGCCGAGGCCCTGTCCCGGGAGCTCGAACGCCTGCGGCAGGAGCTCGCGGCACAGGTGTCCGTGCGCGAGAGCCTGGAGGCGGCCGAGGAAGCGTCGCGCCGCGCAGCCCTGCAGGCCGAACTGGCCGCCGCAGCCGCGCGGTCCCAAGAGGTCGAAGCCGTCCTCGAGCAGGCCCGGGGCGAGGGCGCTCGGCAGGCCGCTCGTGCCGAGGAGGCCGAAGAACGCTGCGCCCAGGCGACGCAGCGCGGGCTTGAGCTCGAGAAGGCTCTGGCCCGCGAACACACCCGGGTGCACGAACAGTCGCAGCGCGCCGACCGGCACGCCCGCCTGGCCGAAGAGCGGGCTGCCGAGCTGGAACGCGCGAACGCGCGCCTGGCCGAGGAGTCCGCTCGCAGGCTGGCCTGCGACACCGAACTGGTCACCGCGCAGCAACGCCTGCAGGAGCTGGCCACCACCCTGGACCAGGCCGGGCGCGAGCGCGGCGAGCAGGCTGCCAGGGCCGACGCTGCCGAGCAGCGGTGCGCGCTGGCCACTCAGCAGCTCTCCGAGCTGGAGCAGGCCCTCGTGCGCGAGGGCGCCAAGGTCCAGGAGCAATCGCAGCGCGCCGATCGCCATGCGCGCTCGGCCGCTGAGCAGCAGGCCGCGGCGGAGAAGCTGCGCGCCGAACTGAGCCAGGTGACACAGCAGCTGCAGCACGCCACACAACAGGCCCAGGTCACGGCCCAGCAACTGAGCAGCACGCGCGAGCAGGTGCAGACCCTGCAACGCCAGTTGCAGCAGTCCGAGACCCTGGCGGCCGGTCTGCGTGTGGAGCTGCAGGCCGAGGGCGCCCGGCTGGCCACGCTCAAGGAAGAGCTGTTGCGCGCCGATTCGCAACTCGACCTGATCAAGGACCTGCTGCTGAACCCTTCGTTGCCATGAAGCCCAAGCGAGCGCGCCGCACGCGGCCCGACGCGGCGATGTCCGCGGCTTCCCAGCGCGGGCAACGGGCCCGGCAAGAGGTGGTCCCGGCGTCCGAACGCGGCGAGGTCGTCGCAGACGCTGCCAAGTCCACGCATGCCGTCTACGACGTCGCGCTGCTCGACGAGCTGCGCGGCCTGTGGCGGCGCGGCCAGTGGAACAACCTGGCCTCGATCGGCGAGGCCGACCTCGAACCGCACCCCGACCGTGCACGCCTGGCCACGCTGGTGGCAGCCGCGCACCAGGCCACCGGCAACCGTGCCGGCGTCGCGAACTTCGTTGAACTGGCACGCCGCTGGGGTGCGGACCGCGGCTCCATCGCCCGGGCGCTGCTGTCCAGCGTGCACAACACCCTGGGCCGCGCGTCGGCCATGGCCGGGGCAAGGCCGTCCACCGTCTACCGCCACTTCGAGCAGTCGGTCAGCTTCTGCGGCATGCGGCCGGCCTCCGAGGCCATGGTGCAGACGCGGCTGGAGGCCCAGCTGCCGGCGGAGTACGCCCGCGCCCCCGGCACGCCCGGCCCCCACGCCCACGAGGACGCCCCGCACCAGCTGAAGGACCTCGTGCAGCAGCTCAGGGCCCTGCGCCTGCACATCGATGCCGGCACGAACGCCCTGCAGGCGCGTGTCGACCGGCTGCTGCCGGCCGTCGGCGATCTGCTGCGCCGCGAGTCGGCCACCATGGCCCGGCAGATCGAGGCCCACGCCAACCTGCAGGCCTACTTTTCGGGGCAGGCGCTGATGCCAGACCTTCACGGTTGGCCGGTCAGCCCGGATCTCGCGGTGCACCTGGTGCGCCTGCTGGGCACGGAGCGCTTCGATGCCGTGGTCGAGTTCGGCTCGGGCAGCTCGACGCAGCTGATGGCCCGTGCGTTGCGGCAGCGGCCCGGCGCGGCGCCGGTTGCACAGGTGGCCTTCGAGCACCTCGAGCCCTACCAGGCCCAGACGCAGGCGCTGCTGCGCGAAGCCGGTCTGTCAGACGCAGCCCGGGTGGTGCTTGCGCCCCTGAAGCCCCGTGCGCTGCGCGCCGGACAGGCCCCGTACTACGACTGCGACGCGGCCCTGGCAGAACTCGCGCAGGCACTCGACGGCCGCGCGCCGGCGCGGCTGCTGGTGCTGGTGGACGGCCCCCCGGCCAGCACGGGGCCCCTCGCGCGGATGCCGGCGCTGGAGGTGATGCGCCAGCACTTCCCGGCAGCGGAGCTCGTGCTCCTGCTCGATGACCACCGCCGAGACGACGAGCGCGAGGTGGCTCGGCGCTGGCGCGAACAGCTCGAGCAGGACGGCGTCGCCCACGAATCCCTCGACCTGGACCTGGACAAGGGCGCCTGCCAGCTGACGGTGAAGCCGCAGCCGCGCACGCAGCCCACGGGTCGGCAATCCACCGGCACATGAACACCGACAACCGACTGAACGAGGCCAACCGCCTGGCCCGCGCCGGGCAGCACGCCGCGGCACTGGCCCTGTACGAACAGCTGTGCATCGACCGACCGGCGCTTGCACCGGCCCTTGCGTTCAACATCGGGCAGTGTCGGCGCCAGCTGGCGGCCACTGCGCCAGCGCCCTCGGGCTCCGACGCGCCAGTGGCGGCTGTTGCGGCGGTGGCGATGAACGCCAAGCCGAGCTTCTTCGAAGAGGACTTCGCGGCCTGGTGGATGGAGCCTGAACAGGCCGAGCGGGTCTTGGCCAAGGGCGGCAAGGGCTTCGCCATCTCCACCGACGGCCAGCGCCGCTACCTGAGCCGGCGCTTGCAGCTGCGCCAGGGCCACACCTACGTGTTCACGCTGAAGATCGACCTCTGCGAGGGCGACTGCGGCGACATCCTGCTTGTGTATGTGCCAGGGCGCCCCGAGCCACTCGGGGCGCTGTCGCACCGTCGCCTGAGGCCCGGCGCGCCTGCCGGGCTGACGGTGCGCGTGACCGAGCCGCTCGAGGTGGTCGTCCGCGTCGGCATCGGCACCACCAACCTCATCCGCGGCGCTGCGCGCCTGGCCGTGGCCGGGCTGCAGGTGGCCGAGTTGCCGCCCGAGCCGGCCGACAACCCCGAGATCAACGCCGACACCCGCCTGTTCCTCGAGCCCTGGTTCCGACTGCCCGCGCCGCCTGCACGGCTGAATGATTACTCGGAGATCGAGCAGCGCGCCACCGAATGGGCCCGCTCGGGCGCACCGGCGCGGCTGAAGCTGTCGGTCGTGATCCCGGGCCACGAGCGCGCCCGGCTGCTCCGCAACACCCTGGCCACGCTGTGCCGCCAGACCTATCCGGCCGAGCTCACCGAGGTGGTGGTGGTCGACGATGGCAGCCGCGAGGACAGCTACGAGCAGCTGTTCACCGAGTTCGCAGGCCGCCTGAACTTGTACCTGGCGCGCCAGGAGCACCGGGCCTACGGCCTGTCGCGGGCGCGCAACCTGGGTGCACGTAGCGCAACCGGCGACGTGCTGCTCTTCCTGGACAGCGACATCCTGCTGCCGGACGGCTTCTGCGCCGCCCTGATGGCCTACCACCACGTGCACGACGATGTCTCGGTGCTGGGCCTGCGCCGCTTCGTCAACGGCGAGCGCATCGATGCCGACCGGCTGCTCGACGGCAGCCTGCGCGTCGAGCAGCTGCCCAGGGTGCGCTCATCAAACCCCCATCACCAGCAGCTCGACCCGGCCACGGGCGAAAGCCTGGACTGGCGCCTGGCCCACTTCGAGTCGAACGACGCCCTGCGCAGCGCCACCAACCCCTTCCGCTACTTCGGCGGCGGCCACGCCAGCGTAGCGCGCGCGCGGTTCGTTGCGGTGGGCGGCTACGACGAGGAGTTCCAGGAGTGGGGCAACGAGGACCAGGAGTTCGCCTGGCGCCTCTGGGCCGCAGGCCAGTACTTCATACCGCTGCGAAAGCACTTCGACTACCACCAGGAGGAGCCCGGCAAGGCCGAGGACCAGCGCTACAAATTGCTCGACAACGAGCGCACGCACCGGCTGCTCGTGGACCGCTGCCCGCACCCCACCGTCCGGCCGCCCAGGCAGGCGGGGGCACGGCCCGCGGTACCCGCCTTTTCGGTGCTGCTGCCGATGGCCGACCTGCAGGCCCTGCCTTCGCTGCTGGCCCAGGCCCATGACGACCTTGAGGTCCTGCTGCTGGGCACGGGGGCCGGCGTCGCCGCGGCGCTGGCGGCCACCGACGGGCGTGTGCGCGCCATAGAGCCCGCAGCCGAGGCCGACGCCTGGCAGCAGGCGATGGACGCGTGCCGCGGGCACTTCGTGCTGGCCCTGGCACCGGGGTGCGGCCTGCAGCACGACGCGCTGGCGAAGCTGGATGTCTTTGTTCGTGGCCATGGCGACCTGGAATGCGTGCAGATCGGCACGGCGCTGCGCACCATCAGCCGTGCGCCCGGGCTCGCGCAGGTCGACCTGCACGCGCAGCTGGTGTCGCCCCGCATCCCGCCGGTTCTGGCGTGGCGGAGCGGGCTCACGCGCCGGGCGGGCGCGCTGGTCGAACGCGACCCGCTGGCTCAGCGCATCGAATGGCTGTTGCGGCTGTCCGCGGTGGCCGAGGTCCGGGCGCTCGATGAGCCACTCACGGTGAGGCTGGGCACCCCCACCGACGTCCCGCCCGAGGCGCTGCGCCGCTGCATCAGGGGCCACCTGCAGCGGCTGGGCCTTGACCAGTTCGAGGTCGAGGCGCGCAACCCGTTCCGGCCCTGGCACCACCACATCTGGCGGGCCGGCACGCGGCTGGCGGAATCGGTGGCCAGCCACGCGCACGAGCCCGAGCCCATCGTGCCGCCGCTGCGCATGCCCGACCCGCCCGCGCCCGGCAATGACTACCGGGTCTATGCCGAGCATGTGGCTCGCGCGTACCCGCCCGGGTGCACGCCGCACTACACCGAGCGGGTGTCGATCGTGGTGCCCGTCTACAACCGGGCCGAGCGCCTGGCACGCTGCCTGGCCGGCATCTGCCTGCAGACCTACCCGAAGGAGCTGATGGAGGTCGTCATCACCGACGACGGCAGCTCGGACGAGGTGCTGTCCGTCGTGGCTCGCTACGCCCAGCGGCTCGACCTGCAGTACGTCAAGCAGGCCGACCTGGGTTACCGCCTGTCGGCGGCCCGCAACCTGGGCATCCGCGCCGCACGCCATCGCAACATCGCGATCATCGACTGCGACCTGATCCCGCTGCCAGGCTTCATCGAGAGCATGATGAAGTACCTGCACCACTTCGACAACCTGGTGCTGCTGGGGCACCAGCGCTTCGTCGACCCCACGGGCGTGTCCGACGAGGACATCCTGCACGACCCCACCTGGCTCGACAGGATGCCGCAGATCCAGTCGGAGAACACCACCATGGCCACGGCGGCGGGTGGCGAGCACACGATCGACTGGCGCTACGAGCTCTACGCCAAGACGGACACCCTGCGCAACGACGAGTACCCGTTCCGTGCCTTCTCGTCGGGCCACGTGGCCTACCGCAAGGCCCTGATCGAGCGCACCGGTGGCTACGACGAGGAATTCACCGTCTGGGGTTGCGAGGACAACGAGGCGGGTTACCGGCTGATGCTGCAGGGCGCCTACTTCGTGCCCGTCCTGGAAGCCATCGACCTTCACCAGGAGCCCCCCGGTGGCCAGAACGAGACCAACCGCGAGAAGCACCGCGTGATCTCGCGCGAGCTCCTGCAGCGCAAGGTGCCCGCCACGCGGGGCTGGTTCGGCAAGGGCTTCGTCGAGACCCCTGACATGGAGCCCCTGGTCTCGCTGTGCATCCCCACGCACAACACGGGCCACTTTGCCGTGGAGGCCGTGCGCAGCGCGCTGGCGCAGAAGGGCGTGTCCTTCGAGGTCATCGTGTACGACGACGCCTCGACGGACGGCACGCCCGAGCTGATCAGGCGCAACTTCGGCGACGACCCGCGGCTGCGCCTCATCGAAGCCCGCGAGCACCTTCACATCACCTGGGCACGGCAGCGGCTGGTCGAGGCCTCGCGTGGCGAGTTCGTGGGGTTCCTGGACTCTGACGACCTGCTCGAACCGGACTGCCTGCGCGAGTGCGTGGCCCGCTTCAGGGGCCGGCCGAACCTGGGCCTGCTGTCGACGGGCTACACGCGCATCGACGAGTCCGGTGCGCCGCTGGGCGACGGCTGGAAGCCCTGGCGCTTCGACCGCGAGGGTCTGATGGTCGGCAACGTGTTCACGCATTTCCGGATCTTCCGCATGCGCGACTGGATGCGCTCGCGCCCCTGGACACGCGCCGAGCTCGACCGCCTGCGCTTCGGCGAAGACTGGGACTTCTGCCTGCGGCTGGCCGAGGTGACCGAGTTCGACCGCATCGAGCGGCCCTTGTACAAATACCGCATCCGCAGCGGCGGCATCACCCTGCAGAGCAGCCTGGCGTTCAAGGCGGCGCAGGCCCGGTCGGTTGCCGACAAGTGGCTGACGCGCCTGGGCCGCCACGACATCAGGGCCATCACGGCCAACGAGTCCCAGCCCAGCCGGGTCGACTTCGTCACGCGGTGAGACAGCCCGCAACGCGCCTGCCATGAACACCCCATCGAACACTGCCGAACCCACGCTGCGCGCCGTGCACCTGCTGATGCGCGACGGCGACCTCGCGGGCGCCGAGGCCCTGTTGCAGCGGCTGCGCCTGCTGCATCCCGCATGCGCGCCCCTCTACCACGCTAAGCTGGCCGAGCTGCGGGGCGGCGTGAGCGGGGCGCCGGCCCGCACAGGCCTGGTGCCGACGCCGCCCCCGCTGCCCGCCATACGCGTCCGTGGCCCTCTGTCGGCGCTGCTCGTGGTCGTGCAGGTTCTGCACCCCGAACGTCGCCGAGCCATCGCGGCCACCTGGCAACCGGATCTCGAGCGCCTTGGCGGCCTGCTGTGCTTCGTCGAGGAAACGGCCTCGGTCGAGGGCGTCTGCTCTCTGGGCCCCGTCTGCTACGTGCCCGCCGGCACGGCCGACCCCGCAGTTGCGGCGCTCGCACAGGCCCTGCCCGCCCGGCCCGGCATCCGGTGGGTCCTGTCGCTGACGGACGACTGCCACCTCGATGCCGCCGGCCTGGCGCGCCAGCTCGCAGCAGGGCCGCCAGCCGCGGCTGATCGCAGGGCCGCGGGCCGCGCGCGGCTGCGGTGGGTGGGGCCCGGGCCCGGCGCCGCCGAGGCGCCCGATCCGCCCTGGCTCACCGAAGCCACGGCCGACGACACCACGGCCACGCCCCTGGTGACCACCGGTTGCCGGCACGCCCTTGACTTCGAACGCTGCCAGCAGCGCAGCGAGGCTGCGCGCTGGGCGCTGCCGCGCTCGTCGCCGCCCGAAGCCCGCTTCATGAACGGCAGCCAGGACCGCGACGCGGCCCTGGGCTTCGACCACGTGTACCTGGTCAACCTGCGCTCGGAGGTCGAGCGCCGGGCGGCAGCCCTGATCGACCTGGAAGCCCATGGCATCGCTGCCGAGCTGGTCTCGGCGCTCGACGGCAGCGACGAGCTGGGCAGCAGGCTGTTCGACCAGATCCTGGCGCGCCCGGTCGGTGCCCTCGAACGCTTCCCGAAGTTCGGCGACCTCGAGCGCTACCGCGCGCGGCACTTCATCGATTCACGGGGCGCGGTGGGCTACATCCTCACCTACGTGGGCATCCTGCGCGATGCCCAGCGCCGCGGCTTCGGCAAGATCCTCATCCTGGAGGACGACGTGCTCTTCGTGGACGACCTGCGCCCGCGGCTGGCGGCGCTGCTGCAGGGCATCGGCGACGACTGGCGGGTGCTGCAGCTCGGCGCCTCCCAGTACGACTGGACCGACATCGACGACGCGGCGTCCCGCCGCGCGGGCTTCTACCCCGCCGTTCCGCTGCACACCTGCGGTTCCTTCGCGATGGCACTGGACAGCCGGGTCTTCGACGAGCTGATCGAGGCCCTGCTTTGGTTCGAGGCGCCATTCGACCACCTGCCGTTGGGCGAGGTCTACGAGCGCCATCGCGGGCGCTGCTTCGTCGCCTACCCCAACCTGGTGATGCCGGTGGTGACGCAGAGCTCGATCCGCGGCCCGCGAGACCAGCGCGAGCACGCCGAGCGCATGCGCTGGCCCATCGAGCGCTTCCAGTACCCGCGCCCACCCGCGCAGCTGGCCGTCGTGCTGGCGCCCGAGGTGCCGGTGCCGGCCGACGACGCGCCCGGCAGCGGTGTGCAGCTGCTGTACCTGCGTCAGGGCCGGGACGGCCTGCGCCCGGCACACCCCGCACCCCCGGGCCACGGCGAGCCGGCGGCCGAGCAGGCCGGCGGCCCCGATGTGCTGCACCACGCCTCGGCCGACCTGGCCTTCGAGCTGCGACGGCCCGCCACGGCGGCCGACATCCTTGCCGAGGCGCTGCACCAGCTGGCCGCGCCACGTGGCCGCACCATGACGCGCGAATGGCTGAGGCGGCTGCCGCTGCAGCGCAGGCCACTGGTCAGCGGCCGTGCCAGCGTCGTCATTCCCACGCGCGGCCGTCGCGAGCCGCTCGAGCTGGCCCTTCGTTCGGTGATCGACCAGGACCACGCCGATCTCGAGGTGCTGGTGGTCAACGAAAACGACCCCGCATCGGAGTTGTCGGAGTGGTTGCGCGGCCTGGTCGCCGGCCTGGCCCAGGCGCGGCCGGGCCTCACGCTGCGGCTGCTGCAGCACGCCCACGCGCGCAACGCAGCGGCGGCACGCAACACCGGCCTGCTCGCGGCCACGGGCGAGACGGTGTCCTTCCTGGACGACGACGACGCCTACCTGCCGGGGCGCATCTCCCGCGTCGTCGAGCTGCTGCGGACGGCGCCCGCCGAGGTGGGCGCCGTCTACTGCGGCTACCTGGGCTGGAACTCCAAGACCAACGACCTCGCGCGCTACCCGACCGACGAGCTCGTCTGGCGCATGCTCGCCATCGAGTACGGCAGTCACTACATCTGCACCAACACGGTCACGTACCGCACGCACGCGCTCCTGGGCATCAACGGGTTCGACGAGGCCTTCCGCCGCCACCAGGACCTGGAGCTCAACGCCCGGTTCTTCGCACGGCACCCGGTGCAGGTGCTGCGCGAGCCGCTGGTGCAGCTGAACCCGCTGCTCGCGGACAGCACCAACAAGCTGTTCGACGTGGCGCTGTTCGAGACCAAGTGGCGCTTCCTCGACAAGTTCGCGGGCGTCATCGAGTCCTTCGGGGCCCGTTCGGCGCTGCTGATGCAGCGCCACGCCCAGGAGCTGCGCGACTACGCCAACCCGGACACCGACCTCGTGGCGCTCGCGCTCGGCCGTACCTGCACCCTGTCGACCGCGCTGCTGCGCCAGTTGCTGGCTGCCCCATCCAACAAGAACGATGACTGAAGCTGCTTCACCCCAAGCGCCGGCGCCGAGCGGCCCTTCGACGACAGAGCTCCGCGGCGTGATTGCGCTGACCGCCAGCTGCGCCGCCTTCGGCCACAAGCGCCGCGCCGTGGCACGGACCTGGCGAAAGGACTGGCTGGCTCGCGGCGGCCGGCACTTCTTCGTGCTGGGCGACCCGAGCCTGCCCCACGCCGTGCTGCTGGACGATTGCCTCTACGTGCCCTGCCGCGACGACTACGAGTCGCTGCTGCTCAAGCTGGCGCTGGCGTATCGATTCGTCCACCAGAGCCAATGGGACTTCAGCCATGTGCTGAAGATCGACGACGACTGCTACCTCGACGTCGAGCGCTTCGCGGGGCTGCTGGCCGCGCATGGCCTGGCGGGCGCCGATCGCGACTACCTCGGCGCCGCGCTCCAGCCCTGCACCGAGGCCATCAACCCGCGCTGGCACTTCGGCAAGTGCTCGGACCCGCGCTTCGACGTGCCCTACCCGAACAGCCACCCGCCGGCGGACTACGCCAAGGGCGGCTACGGCTACCTGCTCTCGCGCCGGGCCCTGGGCGTGCTCGCGGCCGCCTGCGACACCTTCCGCGACGAGCTGGCGGAGTTCCGCTACTCCTACGAAGACCTGCGCATCGGCGAGATCCTGGCCGCCGAGGGCATGCCCGCCCGGGCGCTGCCCGGCGTGACGCTGGCGCCGCCGTCGAAGCCGCTGGGGCACGACGCCGTGGTGGTGTTCGACCTCTCGAACCCGGCGCTGTTCGACCGGCGGCATGACGAGATCGAGGCCGCCCGGGCGCGGCGTGCGCTCCAACTGGCCGACGACCCGGATCGACGGCAGCAGCCGCGCCGACCGGCCGGCTTCGACGGCATCTACCTGTTCCACGACGCCGGCCAGGCCGTGCTGCCGGGCCTGCTGGCCCTGCACCAGCACGAGCTGACGGCCATGCCGGTGGTGCGGTCGGCCGGCGCGGGCTCGCCGCCCGACCTCGCAGCCCACGCTGCCGCGCTGCGCGCCGTGCTGCGTTCGGCCCGCCAGCGCGGCCAGCAGCGGGTGCTGCTGCTCGACGCCGAGCTTTGGCCCACTCCCGACCTGCACCAGGCGCTGGCCCTGCTGTGGTGCACGCTGGACCCGCGCTGCCCGGTCGCTTGCCTGGGGCCGGTCGACGGTCCCCGCGGCGGCGCGGGCGAACCGGTCGTGCCCACGATGCCGCAGCTGGCGATGCTGGTGCAGGCCGAGGCCTTCGACGCGCTGGAGCGGCACCTCCAGGCACGGCTGGCCAACCCGGTGCCCGTGCGCGACGGGCAGAGCGGGCTGGCGGCCCTGTTGGCGGGCTGGTCGACGGTCGCCGTGCCGTCGCCGCGCCCGCTGTGGGCCGTCGGGCACGGGCCGGGCGCCGGCCGGCGCCCGGCAGTGGCAGTCGTGCTGGCGGCTGGCGTGCCCGCTCCCGAGGGCGATGCCGCACGCCACGGCATCGACCTGCTGTGTTTTCACCATGGCCCAGACGGCCTGCGGCCGGCGCACCCGGCCCCGGCCGGGCACGGCGCCACCGAACCCACGCCTGCACGGCCGCTGGACCACCTGCGCCATGCCCTGGCCATCGCGGCCGTCGAGCTGAGCCGCCCGGCCTCGGTCGACGAGGTCGTGGCCGGCCTGTGGCAAGCGCTGGTGCAACCCGAGTCCGCGGCACTGGGCGGCCCCGATCTGCTGCGGCCACGCGAGGTGGTGCGCCCCGCGCTCAAGCCGGGCCGGGCCAGCGTCGTCGTGCCCACGAAGGGGCGGCGCGAGCCCATGGAGCTCGCCGTCCGTTCGGTGCTCGAACAGGACTGGCCCGACCTCGAGCTGCTGCTGGTCAACGAGAACCCGCCCGACTCCGAAATGACGGCGTGGCTGCGCGGCCTCGTCAAGGCGCTGGCGGCGGCGCATCCGTCGCGGCGCATCGTGCTGCTGCAGCACGCGGTGCCGCGCAACGCCGCCGCGGCCCGCAACACGGGGCTGCTCGCGGCCACGGGCGAGTTCGTGTCCTTCCTCGACGACGACGACGCCTTCCTGCCGGGACGGCTGTCGCAGGTGATCGCGGCCCTGCAGGCCCAGCCATCCGTCGAGGCGGCGTACTGCGGCTACCTGGGCTGGATCTCCAAGGAGAACAACCCCGACCGCTACCCGACCCACGACATGGTGTGGCGGTTGCTGGCCCTGGACTTCCACTCGCACTACGTGTGCACGGACACCGTCACCTACCGCACCGAGAGCCTCCTCGCGATCAACGGCTACGACGAGGGCTTCGTGCGCCACCAGGACCTGGAGCTCAACGTGCGCTTCCTGTCGCGCTTTGCCATCGGCGCCCACCCACAGGCACTGGTGCGCCTGAACCCGCTGCCCGCTGACCAGGCCAACAAGGTTTTCGACGAGGTCTTCTTCCGGCTCAAGCAGCGCTTCCTCGCAAAGTTCGCGCGCGAGATCGAGGCCCTGGGCGAGCGCGCGCCGGCGGTGTTCGAGCGCCACGCGAAGGAACTGCGCAACTTCTGCCGCGAACCCGGCCTCTACGAGCGCCTGGCGCTGGAGCACCCCAGCCGCCTGTCGAACGAGGTGCTGCGCACAGCGCTGGCTGCAGCGGCCCCTCGGCCGGCCGGCTAGAAGCAGGTCTGGCGGCGGACGAGCTCGAACGCCGCCATGCCGGCGCGTGCACGCCGCCGCACCTCGTCGAGTGGCATCTCGCGCAGACGCCGGGGCAGCGTGGGCAGTTCGGCATCGTGCACGCGCAGCAGGATGCCGTCCCAGTCGATCGCCGGCAGGCTGCCGCCCGCCGGCAGCTGCGGCATCACGCCCAGCAGCACCGGCACGCTGCCCGCGGCCAGGGCTTCCCACAACCGCAGCGTGTTGGGCCCGGTGCCCGAGGGGCACAGCGCGAAGCGGGCGTCGCTGAGCAGGCGGTTGTAGTCGCGAACGGTGGCGTCGCTGCCTTCGGCGCGCGGGGCCGGCTCGCCCGCCACCTGCTCGCGGTAGACCTGCCGCTCGAAGTGCCACTCGCCCGTGAGCCGCACGACAAAGCCCGGCTCGTCGGCCAGCGCCCCCAGGCGCAGCCGGATGTCCGACAGGTAGCCCGGGCCATGGGCGCCGACGAAGGACGCCAGCAGCGGCTTCTCGGCCGGGTCCTTGCCGGGCTCCAGGCCCTCGCGCCGCGCCGGGTCCTCGACGTTGACGGCGAACAGCCGCCAGGGCCGGAGCCGCAGGCCGGCCGGGCCTGCCTCGGCCGGCGGCGGGCAGTGCGAAAGCCACAGGTCGGTGATGCCCAGGTCCTGCCAGGTGGGCAGCAGGTCACGCCAGTCGATGTGCTGGCAGACCGTGTGCACGCGCAGCGCCAGGCCCATGCCAGCCAGCAGCCGCTGCCAGCCGTGCAGCCGCAGCCGCACGAAGCGAAGCTGCCGCTGTCGCTGGGCGTCCGCGGGCTCGCTCCAGGCCCGCTTGCGGGTCTTGTCGATCCAAGTCGCCCAGGGCAGGCCCAGGTAGATGTCGACGCCCGAAGCATCGGCTGCCGGCGCCGGCAAGACGGCATGCAGCTCCCAGGCCGCACCCTCGGTGCGGCAGGGATACTGCCAGAACAGGGCATCGTCGCGGTCGCGCAGCTGGTTGCTTACCGTGTCGGCCACGGCCGAGGTGGCGGCGGGCAGCAGGCCGCGGCGAACATAGGCCTGCTCGAGTGCGCGCCCCTGCAGGCCGGCAAAACCGGCGCAGGCCACGCGCCGCGCAGGGGGGACCAGCCAGTCGCGCAGGCAGAGCTCGTCACCGGCCCGCAGCACGCGGAAGCGCGGGGGCCAGCCCAGGGGCGTGATGTCGTGGGAGCAGTGCATGGAAGACGCCAGGATGGTCCAGGCGAGCGCGGGAGTATTCCGTAAACTCCGGCGGCTCCTGCCCAGTCAGCCCCTCCCTGTTGAGCGCCGCCCCCACCCACGCTGCCCTGGCGGTTGTCATGCCCACGCGCAACCAGGCGCGCTACCTGCGCGCGGCGGTGGGCAGCGTCATGGCCGACGGGATAGACACCTTGCTGTTCGTGCAGGACGGCGCCAGCACCGACGGCACCTGCGCGCTGCTGTCCGACATGGCCGCCACCAACCCGCGCATGGACGTCGTGAGCGAGCCGGACGACGGGCCCGCCGACGCGCTGAACAGGGCCTTCGGGCGCGCGCTGCGGTCTGGCGCCCCGGTCCTGGGGTGGCTCAACAGCGACGACCTCTACACACCCGGCGCGCTGCAGCGTGCGTTGGCCCACTTCGAACGCAACCCGGGGCACCTGGCGGTGTACGGCGAGGCCGAGCACGTGGATGCCGAAGGCCGGCGCATCGGCCGCTACCCCACGCGGCCACCCGGCGAGCCGCTGGCGCTTTGGCAGCAGGGCTGCCCGATCTGCCAGCCCACGGTGTTCCTGCGCCGAGAAGCCCTGCAGTCGCTGCTGCCGCTGGACACAGGTCTGCGCACGGCCTTCGACTTCGAGCTCTGGCTGCGGCTCTTCAAGCGCGATGCCGGCCGCATCGGCTTCATCCCGGCGGTGCAGGCGCAGTCGCGGCTGCACGCCGAGGGCATCACGCTGCGGCTGCGCGAACAGGTGGCGCTCGAGGGCATGGCCGTCGTCCACCGCCACCTGGGCGTGGCTGCTCCGCACTGGCTGCTCACGCACGCCGCCGAGGCCCTGGCACGCTGCCCCTTCGACGCCCCGGCATCCGAGGTGCAGCACCACCTGCTCGAGCTCGTGCGGCGCTCCGAGGCCTTGCTGGGGCCCAAGGGGACGGCCGCGCTGGCGCAGCAGCTGCGGCAAAGCCTGGCCTGGCGCCTCGCGGATGCCGGCGTGGGCAGCAGCGTGCAGGCCGACGGCTGGGCCGGCCCCGTGCTGGATCTGCGGCTGCACCAGCGGGACAGCACGCAGCTGCCGTGGCGCTCGCTGCGGCTGGAGGGTCGACATGCCTGGCCCCGGCCAGGGCGCCTTCGCCTGCACCTGACGGCCTGGCTCGATGGCGTGGCCGTGGCCCGCACCACCGCCTGGTGGCGCCGCGGCTTCGCGCTCGACATTCCCTTGCCAGCCACGCCGGCGGGGCGCCCGCTGCACGTGCAGGTGCGCTGCGACGGCAGCTTCGTGCCGGCCGAGCAGCTCCGGGCCTCGACCGACACCCGCCAACTGGCCTACCGGCTCGAACGGCTTCAACCGCAGCCGGCCTGAGGCGACCGGGCGCCCTGCCAAAGCCGTCGCATACGATCGCGGACCGCATGAGCCCGACCCCCGAAACCCCAGCGGCCGTCAGCGCGCTCGCGCGACCGACACTGCCGGAGGGCTCGCCGGTGCCCGGCTGGGCCCACTGCACCGTCTACGAAGACGAGCACGTCGTCATGGAGTGGTCGGCACGCACGCCAGCCACCGACACGCTGGCCGTGACCTTCGACCCCATCCTCGTCGATCCGTCCCAGCCGGCCTACGCGGCCACCTTCCTGCAGCGTCTGGGCGTCGACACCCTGTGCGTCCGCAAGAAGCGCGAGCACTTCTACCAGCCCCTGTCGCGCGCCCGCTTCGAGGCCGCGGCGGCGCCCGTGCTGACGCACTACCGCCGCCGACTGGCCTATGGCTCCAGCCTGGGCGCCTACGCGGTGCTTTACTTCTGTGCCCAGGGCTTCGAGACGGTGATCTCGAGCTCGCCGCGCGTGTCGGCGCACCCGCGTTTCGGGCGGCCCTACTGGCAGGAGCGTGCGCCCTTCCAGCACGAACGCTTCAGCCCGGAGCAGCCCGCCGGCAGCGGGGCCGTGGTCTTCTACGACCCGCACGACACCCTCGACCGCCGGCTCGTCGACGAGGAACTGCGCCCGGCCTGGCCGAATGCACGGTTCGTGGCCGTGCCCTACGCGGGGCATCCCGCCAACGCGTTCCTGTCGGAGATCGGCTACATCGCGCCCTTCGTGCAGGCCATCGTCAAGCAGCAGGCGGCACCGGCACTGGAGCGCCGCGCCCTCAAGGCGCGCTCCTTCAGCTACCGGCATGTGCTGGCCATGGCCTGCCTGCGCCATGGCAAGCCAGGCTGGGCCGAGCGGCTGTGCCGTGCGGCGCTGGCCATGAAGTCCGATCTCGTGGCCGTGAAGCTGGCCCTGGGCCAGGCGTTGCTGGCCCAGGGCCAGCTCGATGCGGCCGAACAGGCCTTCCGCGATTTTTTGCAGAAGTACCCCGACGACGCCGATGCCGCAGCGGCCATGCGCAACCTGGCGCAGCAGCGTGACCGGCTGGCGCGGCGGCAGTGGCTGCACGAACTGGTGGCGCGTTGGCGCCGCGGGTGGGACAGGATGCGCGCCGCCCACCGCGACCGCCTCGCGCAGGCGCGCCTGGCGGCGCCATGGTGGGCAGGCCGCCTGAACCTGGCGGTCACGCGCGAAGACGTGGAGTGGTGCTACCGCCAGCTGCTCGGGCGCGCACCCGAGTCCGACGAGGCGCTGCGCTCGCACCGCGGCTGCCGGCGCTTCGAACAGCTGGCTCGTGGCTTCATTTCATCACCCGAGTATCAGCAGCGGGTGCAGGGCCAGCCGCTGCCGCTGGAGCTGCGGGTGCGCCTCGCGTGCCAGGTGCGCCGGCTACTGCCGCTGGGCGGGGCGATGGCCGATATCGGGCCCGCCGGGCTCTTCGGTGGCACGGCCTGCGCGCAGCTCGACCGCATGGGCCGGCCGGGCGACCGCCACGGCGGTGGCGCGCGCAGCGGCTTCGAACTGGTGCTGTGGGCCGACCCGCTGCACGTGCACGACGAGGCCACGCCGCCGGCGCTGCGCACGCTGGCTCGTGCCGTGCGCCCCGGGGGGCACGCGCTCGTGGCGGTGAGCGGCGAGGTCGACGATTCCTGGGAGGCGCTGTTCGCCGCATGTGCGCTCGAGCGGCTCGGGGTCGAGCGGAGCGTGTCCGGCGGCACCGCATCCATCGCGTGGCTGCGGCGCCGCGTGACCGCAACGCTCAGCCGCTGACGATGTCCATGCGCACCAGGCCGACACCCAGGCGCCGCGTCTCGCCCGAGGTGGGGTCGGTGGCGGCGGGGCTGCGTGCATCGGGGATGCGCAGCACGAGGCTGCGCTCCTGGCCCGGGTTCTGCAGCGCCACCACGTGGCGGCAGGCCCGCAGCCGCGCGCTCATGCGCAGCGTGGCCTCGCAGGAGCCCACGGCCAGCACCAGCGGCCGCTGGTGCTGGCTGGGGTGGGCATGGCCCACGAGGTGCACCCGGAACCGCGGCGGCAGCGGGCTGCGGAACTCCAGCGTCAGCAGCGGCCCATCGGTCCAGCAGCCCCAGGGCTCGACATCGGACAGGCCACGCGCGTTGACCAGCATCTCGGGCCAGCGCGGCTGCGTGAAGTCGATGGTGCACACGACATCGGCGGCGTCGAAGGGCAGTGGGTCCGATGCCGCCACGAAGACCCGGCGGCCGGTTGCGAGTGACAAGGCGCGCTTGATCCACGAGCGTGGCGCCGAGGGCGGCCGGCCGGCCGCCGCCACGCGGGGCAAGGCATGCCCATCGGCCGCCGCCGGTGCTGCCGCCGGCAACCCGCGCCCGCGGCCGAGCACCTCGCGCCCGAGCCAGGCCCCGGGGTACTCCAGCGCCGACAGGCGCTGAATGACCTCGGCACCACATCGCGCCCAGCGCGCCTGGGACACCGCGAGCATGGAGTTGTCAGCGGCGTTCGAGCGCCAGTTCCACACCGCCGATACGCGGCCCGAGAACCTGAAGCGGTAACGGCTGGCCAGCAGCAGGTAGAAGTACATGTCCTCGCCGACCTCGAGCTGAGGATCGGCCAGCACCTCGGCATCGAGCACGCGTGAGCGCGCGAGCCAGGTGTTGGACTGGATGAAGTTGTCGAAGCGCAGCAGCCGGTCGAGGTCGAAGTCGTCCATGAACCTGAGCTCGCGCCGCTCCGGGATCTCCTGCCCACGGTCGCCCTTGAAGCGCGCGCCGGTGTTCAGGTACAGGCCGTCCTCCTCCTGCTTGACCACGCCCGAGTAGGCCACATCGCAGCCCGGGTCACGCTGCAGCAGCGCCACCAGGCTGGCCAGGTGGTCGGCAAACAACTCGTCGTCGTCGTCGAGCAGGCAGAACAGCTCGCTGCGCACGTGCCCTAGCCCGGCCCACATGGCCGCACTGCGAACACCGCCGCCAGGGGCATCGATGACCGAAACGAAGCCGAAGCGGCCGCCGCCGCGCAGTGCCTGGGCCCACTCGTCCAGGCCCTCGAGTGCGGCGAAGCGCACCAGCAGCAGCCCGATGCGCGGGTGGGTCTGGCGCGCCAGCGAGTCCACGGCGCGCTGCACCATGGCCAGGGGGCGCGAGCCGCAGCGAACGATGACCGTCACCTCGGGCACGCTCGGCACGGCCACGGCGGTGGGCTGTGTGCGACGCATCGAGACGTCTTCGACGAGCCCTTGGAGCAGGCGCTCAAGCGACAGGCCCCGGCTGAAGATCCCATGCGCCTGCGTGACCTGGCGCTCGAAGCTGGCCGGGCTGGTGCGGTAGCCCTCGATGACCGCGGCAATGCTGCGCGCCTGCTGGCGCGGACTCAGCGAGGTGTCGAGGTAGTTCAGTGCGTCGCCGAAACGCTCGACCAGGCCCGGCATCGGCTCGGTGATGACGGCGCACCGGGCGGCACAGCCCTCGAATACGCGCATGCTGGGCGTCTGCTCCTCCACGTGCTCCAGCTTGTGCAGGGCCAGCACGACGCCGTGGCGGTGCAGCGTCTGCACGAGCGAGCGGCCGTCGAATGGAATCGGCCCGCGGTACTGCCCGGGCAGGAAGGACCACGCGGCCTCCGGCCCGTACACGTGCAGGTCGGTCGCGGCGGCCAACTCCTCGAGCAGGCGGCGGTGGCGCTGCCCGTCCCAGTGCGCACCGACGTAGGCCAGGCTCAGGCGCGAGGTGTCGGGCAGCGGCAAGGGCGTGTCGGGTGCCGAAGGGAAGAAGTCGAGTTCGCTGACCGCGCTGTCGTGGCGAAGGGGAAAGTGCAGGTTGCGTGCGAAGCGCCGGGTCGCGCCGTTGATGGGCACGACGAGGTCCCAGCTGCGGATGGCCTTCAGCCGCGCGGGATCGTCGCGGTAGAAGCGCGTCGGGCTCCAGAGCAGCCCAGCGGTGAAGTGGTCAGTGGTCTTGGCCACGAACTCGTGGGTCACAATCACGAGGTCGGGATCGAAGGCGATGAGCTCGTCCGAGGTGATGGCGGACCGCGCCTCGACACCCTGGGCCGCCAGCACGGCGAGGCAGCGTTCGATGAACTCTCGCTCGGCCGAGTACGACAGGTTGGGGAACGCGTTGAACAGCGCTACTTTCATCGGCAGAGGGATCGGGTGACAGGGCGCCTCGGGGGCCGCGAGCTTACCGCCCTGGCCTGGCGGGGCCTGCGCGGCGGGCTGCTCGCCTGCGCCACCCTGCTGGCCACGGCCTGCGGGGGCGGCGGAGGCGCCGATGCCCCACAGGCCGGGGCGAGCTGGCTGGTGCTCGGCTCGTCCACCGCCGCGGGCGTGGGCGCCTCGGCGGGCGTGGGCGCCTCGGCGGGCATGGGCTGGGCGGCGCGCCTGGATGCCGCGCTGCGCGACCGCGGCGCGCGTGTCGACAACCGTGCGCGTTCGGGCGCCAGCACCTACCAGGCCCTGCCGGCCGACGCCCCGCGGCCGACCACCCGGCCCGCCACCGACCCGGCCCAGGACGTCGCCGTGGCACTGCTCACGCGGCCGCGGGTCATGGTGCTGGCGTTCCCAAGCAACGACGCCATGCTCGGCTACGGCGCCGCCGAGACCACGGCGAACCTGCTGCTGATGCACGAGCGCGCCCGCGCCGCCGGAACGGCGGTGCTGGTCCTGTCGAGCCAGCCACGCGACGACGCCCCGGCTGCCGCGCGCGAGGCCATGATCGCCAGCGACCGCAGCCTGTCGGCCGCCCTGGGGGCTTGTTTCGTCGACCTCAGGGCTGATCTGTCAGGCCCCGACGGCAACATCGCCAGCGCCTACGCGGCAGGCGACGGCGTGCACCTCAACAATGACGGCCACGGCATCGTGTTCCAGCGCCTCTGGGAGGCGGCCGGCTCGGGCCGCTGCGCAGGCACGCGCTGAGCCCTGTGCGGCGCAGGTCTCAGCCGCCGCGCACCTTGCGCAGGAAGTCCGCCCACATCGGCATCACCACTTCGGGCCGGTAGCGGGCAGCCACCTCACGCCCGGCGGCCACGAGCGCAGCGCGGCGGGCCTCGGCTTCCGGTTCGATGACGCGCTCCACGGCCGCGGCCAGCTGCTGGGGCGCGTAGGGGTCGAAGTACTCGCAGGCGTCGGCAAAGACGTCGCGGTGCACGCGGATGTCAGAGGCCACGACCACGCCGCCACACTGCATGGCCTCGACGCCGGAGTAGTCGAAGCCCTCGGCGAAGCTCGGGCAGACCACCGCGCGGGCATGGTGGTACAGCGTGCGCAGGTCCATGGCCGGCACCTCGCTGAGCAGGTGCAGCCCCCCGCGCTCCAGCCAAGGCCGGAAGCGCCCGAGGATGCCTTCGTGCTGCCAGCCCAGCCCACCCACGAGCACAAGCTGCAGGTTCGGGAAGCGCGCCGAACGCAGCAGCTCCCAGGCGTCGAGCAGCGCGGACTGGTTCTTTCGCGGCTCGATCGTCGAGACCATCAGCAGGTAGTCGACCCGGCCGTCCTTCAAGTCGGTCTCGCGCAGCGCGGCGCCGCCGGCCAGGGGCGCCGCGCGGTTCTTGCGGCTCCACACGACCTCCGGCACGTGGGTGGCCGGGCCGATCTCATGGCCGGGGTGGTCCAGCACCATGTTCGGGATGGTGACCGCACGCGGTGCCACCTCGGGCAGCACCGACAGCAGGTCGGCACGCGTCGCCTCGGAGACGCAGGCGAACCAGGCACCGTCGCGGGCGTTGCGGCGCAGCGCATGGAAGTGCGCCGCGCGGTGCTGGGCGCGGTTGCGGATGGTGTGCGGCATCAGCAGGGGAACCGCATCGTGGTAGCGAACCACGAGCGTCGTGCCCGCCGACGGCCGCCCCGGGTAGGGGGTTTCGGCCAGCAGGACGTCGATGCCCCGCGTGTCGATGCGGGGGAAGACAGGCAGCCCGACAAAGCCCCCCATCGCACCCAGGGTGGCCGCCATCGCATAGGGCGTGCCCAGGATGCGATAGCCCCGCGAGGTGACGAGCTCGAAGTCGGCCGGCGCGAGTGTCTTCGCGAACATGGTGCGCCAGACGAAGTCCCTGAACTGGGTGGCGTCGAAGCCCGTGAGCCCGACCTTTAGGCCCACTGCCGACTTCGCCAGGGCCGCCAGGGGCAGGGCATAGCGGCGCAGGCGTCGCCGCGCGCCTTCGAGTGCGTTGACGCCGGGCACCGGCTGCAGCGACACCACGACCTTGGACAGGCGGTTGATGCGCTCGTCGGCCGTCAGGCGTTCGTTGATCTCGCCACGGCGCAGCGGCAGGCCCGGATCGATGGGCAGGTGACCGCTCTGGATGAGCCCGAGCACCTCCAGGCCATCGATGCCTGCGAGGCCCCGGAACAGCAGCCGGGTCTCCTGGGGGATGCCGGCGTGGCCGTCGAGCGCGGGGCGGAGTTCAAGCAACAGTTTCATGCGGCCACCATTGCAGCACAGCTCGACGGCACGACACGCCGGCGCGCGTCAGCGGCTCGCCGCGAGCGAGCGGTACAGCGCGAGCGTGGCATCGACCATGGCCGCGGCCTGGAACGTGGTCTCGAAGCGCGCACGGCCGGCCTGCCCCATGCGGGCCGCCAGGGCCGGATCCTGCAGCAAGCGCCGCAGCGCACCGGCCAGCGCCGCGGCGTCGCGCGGCGGCACGCACAGGCCGGTCTCGCCGTCCCGGCTGACCCAGGGCACGCCCGAGCCGGGGATGCTCGAGCACACCACGGCGCGCCCCATCGCCATCGCCTCGAGCATGGCCAGCCCGAAGGCCTCGGCGCGCCCGGTGGAGGGCAGGCAGAACAGCTCCGCCGCCTCGAGCAGCGCCGGCACGTCGCCGTCGTCGAGCGGCCCCAGCAGCCGCACGCGGTCCTGCAGGCCGAGCGTGTCCACGCGTGCGCGCAGAGCCTGCAGGCCCTCGCCGGCACCCGCGATCAGTACGCGCGTATCGGCCGGCAGCGCCGCCGCCGCGTCGACCAGCACGTCGAAGCCCTTGTAGTGGGTCATCCGGCCCAGGGCCGCAACCAGGCGCCGCCCCGCATGGGCCGACCGGAAGGCGGCCACGCGGGCCGATTCGAGCCGCGGCCTCGGGTCGGCAATGCCGAGCGGAATGACATGCACCTTGTGGCGCCAGGGCCTGAGGGCTTCCGAAGCCTCGGCATAGGGCTCCGATGTCGCGATCACGGCATCGGCCCTCGCCAGCAGCCAGCGCTGAAGTGGCCCGTACAGAGCCATGGCCAGGCGCTGGCGCACGACGTCGCTGTGCCAGTGCAGCACGACGTGGCCCCGGGGCCGCGCCCACCAGACCGCCACCGCAGCCAGCGGGTCCGGCATGTGCACGTGCACCACGTCGTAGCGGCCGGCCTGGGCCGCGAGCTCGAGCGGGAGCCGCGGTGCCATCGAGGTCGACAGCAGCTGGCCGGCCGAGCCGGCGCGCACGATGCCGTAGCCGCCCGTCGCCCGCGCGCGCTGGGTGCACCAGCCGGTGTGGGCCACGAGCACGTCGACCTCGACGCCGCGCGCGCACAGACCATCGGCCAGGGCCTGCGTGGCGGTCTCGATGCCCCCGCGCACGGGCGGGAAGAACTTGCCCAGCTGCAGCACCCTCATCGCGAGGCTTCCCAGTCCGCGAGCAGGCGCAGCAGGTCGTGCGCGACATCGCCCCAGCACCGCGCGGCCGCGCCCTCGGGACCTTCGCCACGCAACCAGGCCAGGTGGCCGGGGGCCAGCGTGGCCTGCAGGCCGCGGCAGATGTCGTCCACGTCGAGCGGGTCCACGTACTCGGCGCGGGGGCCGCAGACCTCGGGGAGGGCACCGGCGCGTGCGGCCACCACGGCACAAGCCGCGCGACGCGCCTCGACGGCGGGCAGGCCGAAACCCTCGACCAGCGAAGGCAGCACGAGCGCCCTCGCCTGACGCAGCAGGGCCTTGAGCAGCGCGTCGCCGGGCGCGGCCACGTGCATCACGCCAGAACCCGCCGGCGCGGCCGAAGATGGCGCGAACACCCGGGGGTTCGCGCCCCCGGCCAGTACCAGGCGCGGCCTGCCTGCAGCCGGCAGGCGGGCATGCGCCGCCAGCAGCCGCTGCAGGTTCTTGGTGGGATTGGCACTGGCGATGCACAGCCAGAAGTCGGCATCTGCCAGGCCCAGGAGCTGCAGGGCCGAGGCATCCGGCTCGACGGCATCCAGGTGGTCGGCTCCATGGGGCAGCACGAGCAGCCTGCTCTCGGGCACCCCCAGCGCCAAGGCCAGACGCTGCTGCGCAAAGCGCGAGGGCACGAGCAGCAGGTCGCCGCGGCTGGCGCGACGCCGGAAGAGCGCGCGATACCAGGCCACGAATGCGGGGCGGTAGGCCTGCGGGTGGTCGAACACCGCCGCGTCGTGCAGCCAGCTCACCTGGGGCCCGCCCAGCCAAGGGCCGGAACCCGCGATGTTGAGCACCCGCGCACCGCGCGCCGCGGCCTCGGCAACGGCCCACTGCTCCCAGGCATGCCCACCACCCGGCGGAAAGCCACGGCTGGCCAGCGCGATGCGCGCCAGTGGCGGCCACTCGATGCCCGGCGGCGCCAGCAGCTGCCATTGCCCGGGGAGCCGCTCCTGCGCATCCAGCGCGCGCAGCAGCGCGTGCGCCACCCGCTGCACGCCCGTGACCCGCTGCGCGCCAAAGCGGCCGTTGATGGCGTAGTGGGACGGCAAGCGGGGATCAGTCGTTGGGGCTGGCGCGCCGTATTCTCCGCGCTCGCCAGCCGCGCCCTTCGGGCCAGCCGCCATCCCGTCACCATGCTCACCCACCTGCAACGCCTCGAAGCCGAAAGCATCCACATCCTGCGCGAGGTCGTGGCCGAGTGCGAACGCCCGGTCATGCTCTACAGCATCGGCAAGGACAGCGCCACCATGCTGCACCTGGCGCGCAAGGCCTTCCACCCCGGCCCCCTGCCCTTCCCGCTGCTGCACGTGGACACCACCTGGAAGTTCCGCGACATGTACGCGCTGCGCGACGAGGTGGCGGCCACGCCCGGCATCCGGCTGCTCGTGCACCGCAACCCCGAGGCCCTGGCCGCCGGCATCAACCCCTTCGACCACGGCTCGGCGCTGCACACCGACGTCTGGAAGACCCAGGGCCTGAAGCAGGCGCTGGATCTCCACGGTTTCGACGCCGCCTTCGGCGGCGGCCGGCGCGACGAGGAAAAGAGCCGCGCCAAGGAGCGTGTGTTCTCGTTCCGCAACGCCGCCCACGCCTGGGACCCCAAGAACCAGCGGCCCGAGCTCTGGCACCTGTACAACGGGCTCAAGCGCCCGGGCGAATCGATCCGGGTCTTCCCGATCAGCAACTGGACCGAACTCGACGTCTGGCAGTACATCCACCTCGAGAACATCCCGGTGGTGCCGCTGTACTTCGCCGCGCCGCGGCCCGTGGTGCGGCGCGGCGGCACCTGGATCATGGTCGACGACGAGCGCATGCGCCTCGAGCCCGGCGAAATGCCCGAAACCCGCCGCGTGCGCTTCCGCACCCTGGGCTGCTACCCACTCTCGGGCGCCATCGAGTCGGAAGCGACGACGGTGCCCGAGGTCATCGAGGAGATGCTGTCCACGCGCAGCTCCGAGCGCCAGGGCCGCCTCATCGACCACGACGGCGCCGCCTCGATGGAGCGCAAGAAGCAGGAGGGCTACTTCTGATGGCCCACCGCTTCGACCCCGCGCGCGAGACCATCGGGCAATTCCTCGCCCGCCATGAGACCAAGACCCTGCTGCGCTTCATCACCTGCGGCTCGGTGGACGACGGCAAGAGCACGCTGATCGGCCGCCTGCTCTACGAAAGCGGCCTCGTCTTCGACGACCAGCTCGCAGCGGTGGAGCGCGACAGCGCCCGCTGGGGCACGCAGGGCACGCGGCCCGACCTGGCGCTGCTGGTGGACGGCCTGGCCGCCGAACGCGAGCAGGGCATCACCATCGACGTCGCCTACCGCTTCTTCAGCACCGAACGGCGCAAGTTCATCGTCGCCGACACGCCGGGCCACGAGCAGTACACGCGCAACATGGTCACCGGCGCCAGCACCGCCGACGTGGCGGTGATCCTGGTCGACGCGCGCAAGGGCGTGCTCGTGCAGACGCGCCGCCACACGCGCCTGGTGGCGCTGCTGGGCGTGCGCCAAGCCGTGCTGGCGGTCAACAAGATGGACCTGGTGGGCTGGGAGCAGGCGCGTTTCGACGCCATCGTGGCCGAGTGGCGCGCGCTGGCCACGGGCCTGGGGTTGCAGGCCATCACGGCCATCCCGATGAGCGCGCTCGAGGGCGACAACGTCATCCGCGCCAGCCCGCACATGCCCTGGTACGCCGGGCCACCGCTGCTGGAGCACCTCGAGACCTGCCCGCTGAACGACGACGGCCGGCGCCAGGCACCGCTGCGCCTGCCCGTGCAATGGGTGAACCGGCCCGACGCCGATTTCCGGGGCTTCAGCGGCCTGCTGGCCAGCGGCACGGTGCGGCCAGGCGACGCGGTGCGCGTGCTGCCCGCCGGCCGCGAGACCACCGTGGCCCGCGTGATCGTGGGCTTCGACGACGTGCCCGAGGCCCAGGCCGGCCAGAGCGTGACGCTGACGCTGTCCGACGAGGTGGACTGCTCGCGCGGCGCGCTCATCTGCGGCACGGCCGATCCCGCCCAGGTGGCGGACCAGTTCGAGTGCACGATCGTCTGGATGGACGCCGAGCCGCTGCTGCCCGGCCGGCCCTACCTGCTGAAGATCGGCACGCGCACCGTGGGCGCCACGGTCAGCGCCATCAAGCACGTGGTCAACGTGAACACCGGCGAGCACCTGGCCGCGCGCACCCTGGAGCTCAACGCCATCGGCGTGTGCACGCTGGCGCTCGACCAGCCCGTGGCCTTCGACCCCTATGCCGTGAACCGCGACACCGGCGGCTTCATCCTCGTCGACCGCATGAGCTTCGCCACCGCGGGCGCGGGGCTGCTGCACTTTGCGCTGCGGCGCTCGCAGAACCTGCACCTGCAGGGCTACGACGTCGACCGCACCACGCGCGCCGCGCTGCTGGGGCAGCAGCCGGCGGTGGTGTGGCTCACGGGCCTGTCGGGCTCGGGCAAGAGCACGCTGGCCAACGCCCTGGCCGCCCGGCTGCACGCCGCAGGCCGCGCGGCCTACGTGCTGGACGGCGACAACGTGCGCCACGGCCTCAACCGCGACCTGGGCTTCACCGACGCCGACCGCGTGGAGAACATCCGCCGCGTGGCCGAGGTGGCGCGCCTCATGGCCGATGCCGGGCTCATCGTCATCACGGCCTTCATCTCGCCCTTCCGCAGCGAGCGCGCACTGGCGCGCAACCGCCTGGACGGCATCGCGTTCGTCGAGGTGCATGTGGACACGCCGCTGGCCGTGGCCGAGCAGCGCGACCCCAAGGGCCTGTACGCAAAGGCGCGGCGCGGCGAGCTGCCCAACTTCACGGGCATCGACTCGCCCTACGAGGCACCCGAGGCGCCCGAGCTGCGCGTGGACACGGCCGCGCAGGACGTGGCCGCCGCCGCCAATGCTGTGCTGGCCCTGCTGCGCCAGCGCGGCGTTCTGCCGCCGGGCTGAGCCTCAGCCTCGGATCTCGGCCGCGTGCGCGCGGAACCAGGCGTAGGTGTCGCGCAGCCCGTCCTCTAGCGCGATCGACGCGGTCCAGCCCAGCGCCGCCAGCCGCGACACGTCCATCAGCTTGCGCGGTGTGCCGTCGGGCTTGCTGGTGTCCCACACCAGCCGGCCGCGGAAGCCGGTGACACGCACCACCGTCTCGGCCAGCTCGCGGATCGTGCAATCCACGCCCGTGCCCACGTTGATGTGGCTGAGCATGGGCTGCGTGTGGGCCCTGTAAACCCCGGCCGGTAGGTTCATCACGTGCACGCTGGCCGCGGCCATGTCGTCCACGTGCAGGAACTCGCGCATGGGCGTGCCGCTGCCCCACACCACCACCTCGGCGTCGCCGCGCTGCGCCGACTCGTGGAAGCGGCGCATCAGCGCCGGGATGACGTGGCTGTGCTCGGGGTGGAAGTTGTCGCCGGGCCCATACAGGTTGGTGGGCATCACGCTCCGGTAGTCGCGGCCGTGCTGGCGGTTGAAGCTCTCGCACAGCTTGATGCCGGCGATCTTGGCGATGGCGTAGGGCTCGTTGGTGGGCTCGAGCAGGCCGGTGAGCAGCGCGTCCTCGCGCATCGGCTGCGGCGCCAGGCGCGGGTAGATGCAGCTCGAGCCCAGGAACAGCAGGCGCTGCACCCCGGCGCGGTGGGCGCCGTCGATGACGGCCAGCTCGATGGCCAGGTTCTCGGCGATGAAGTCGGCCGGGAAGTTGTTGTTGGCCTGAATGCCGCCCACCTTGGCGGCCGCGAGCACGACGACGTCGGGCCGCTCGCGCGCCAGAAAGGCGCGCACAGCGGCGGCGTCGGTCAGGTCGAGCTCGCTGCGCGGTGCCGTGACGATGTGGCGGTAGCCCAGCGCCTGCAGCCGGCGCACGATGGCCGAGCCCACCATGCCGCGGTGGCCGGCGACGAAGACGCGGTCCTCCGGGCTGGCGGGCTTGTCGATCGCGCCCATCAGGCCTCCCGCTGCTCGCTGGCCAGCGGCGCCTCGTGGCCGTGGGCGCGCAGCAGCGCGGCGCGGCGCGCGAGCTTCAGGTCCTCGGCGGCCATCTCGGTGCACATCTCGCGCGCGGTGATGCGCGGCTCCCAGCCCAGCTGGCGCTTGGCCTTGGCGGGGTCGCCCAGCAGCGTCTCCACCTCGGCGGGGCGGAAGTAGCGCGCATCCACCGCCAGCACGCAGTCGCCGGGCTTCAGCGCCGGGGCCTTGGCGGCGTCGAGCACGCGCTCCACGAAGGCCTTCTCGTCCACGCCCGTGCCCTCGAAGCGCAGCGTGAAGCCCAGCTCCTCGGCTGTCCAGCGCACGAAGTCGCGCACGGAGTGCTGCACGCCGGTGGCGATGACGTAGTCCTCGGCCTGCTGCTGCTGCAGCATCAGCCACTGCATGCGCACGTAGTCCTTGGCGTGGCCCCAGTCGCGCAGCGCATCCAGGTTGCCCATGAACAGGCGCTGCTGCAGGCCCTGCGCAACGTGGGCCAGGCCGCGCGTGATCTTGCGCGTCACGAAGGTCTCGCCGCGGCGCGGGCTCTCGTGGTTGAACAGGATGCCGTTGCAGGCGTACAGGCCATAGGCCTCGCGGTAGTTGACGGTGATCCAGTAGGCGTAGAGTTTGGCCGCCGCGTAGGGGCTGCGAGGGTAGAAGGGCGTGGTCTCGGTCTGCGGGATCTCCTGCACCTGGCCGTAGAGCTCGGAGGTGCTGGCCTGGTAGAAGCGCGTGCGGTCCTTCAGGCCCAGCAGGCGGATGGCCTCCAGCAGGCGCAGCGTTCCGATGGCGTCGACGTCGGCCGTGTACTCGGGCGCCTCGAAGCTCACGGCCACATGGCTCTGCGCGCCCAGGTTGTAGACCTCATCGGGCTGCACCTGCTGCAGGATGCGCGTGAGGTTGCTGCCGTCGGTCAGGTCGCCGTGGTGCAGCACGAAGTGGCGGTTGTCGACGTGCGGGTCTTCGTAGATGTGGTCGACACGCTGGGTGTTGAACAGCGAGGCGCGGCGCTTGATGCCGTGCACCTCGTAGCCCTGCTCGAGCAGGAACTCGGCGAGGTAGCTGCCGTCCTGGCCGGTGACGCCGGTGATGAGTGCTTTTTTCATGGTTTGGCGGTGGGGGCGGTGACGGTGACGGTGGCGGGATTATCGGCAGCCGGCCGGTACTCCGGCACCCAGCGCCGCAGCAGCGCCTGCGCCGCCGCGCCGTCGTGCCCCACGGCCTGGGCCTCGGCCAGCCAGCTCTCGAGCGCCTCGGCATCGCCTGCCGCGATGCGCGCCACGCGCAGGCGCTCCACGGTCGTGGGCAGCGTGGCCTCGGTGTCGGCCAGCAGTTCCTCGTAGAGCTTCTCGCCCGGGCGCAGGCCGGTGAACTCGATGGCGATCTCGTCGGTGGTGTGGCCGGCCAGGCGGATGAGGTCACGCGCCAGGTCGACGATCTTCACCGGCTCGCCCATGTCCAGCACCATCACCTGCCCGCTCTCGCCCACCGCGGCGGCCTGC
>Ga0209278_1000380_pt1 | contig 37838 bp, 38 predicted proteins | sample JI81BgreenDNA_FD_187504 | JGI IMG/M metagenome (GOLD analysis project Ga0209278, IMG submission 187504) | Wastewater effluent complex algal communities from Wisconsin, to seasonally profile nutrient transformation and Carbon sequestration -... | ecosystem: Engineered > WWTP > Effluent > Algae...
GAGCTGGCCGTGGCGCCCGACGAGCTCACCGCCCTGCAAGACGGCGCCCAGCCCGCCGAGCCCGACGCCCACGCCGCCGACCGGCTCGACACCGCCAGCCTGCACACCGCGCTGCACGCCGCCCTCGGCCGCCTGCCCGCGCGCCAGCGCCTCGCCCTCGCCCTCTGGGCCTACGCCGACGCCGACGCCGCCGCCATCGGCCGCGCGCTCGACATCGACGCCAACGCCGCCCACCAGCTGCTCCACCGCGCCAAGCGCGGCCTGCGCGCCGCCCTGTGACCGGCCACACGCTGATCCGCCCAGCCCTGCCCCGCCCAGGCCCGCCATGACCCCGCCCACCGACCCGCACACCTCAGCCGCGGAATCCGCCGACCCGGCCGACGCCGCCCTGCGCCGCGCCCTGCGCGACAGCCTGCACCGCCCCGACGCCGCCCCGCCCAGCGAGGCGCTGCAAGACCGCGTGATGGCCCAGTGGGCCCAGCGCCACGCCGCCGAACTCGCCTGGCAAACCGCGCCCGCCGGCGCCGCCCCCACCGCGCCGCGCCGCCCCTGGCGGGCCCGCCTCGCCATCGCCGCGCTCGCCCTGGCCCTCGCGCTCGGCGCCGTCTGGCAACACCGGGCCGACGCCGCGCTCGACGAACTCACCCAGCCCGACCTGCTCATGCTGATCACCCTCGGCGAAATCTGAGCCGGGGGAGGAGCGCCGCGGCCGCCCGGCCCGCCGGGGCCCGGCCGCCCACACCGGCTGCGCGCGGGCCGTGGCGTCCCTAGAATCCCGGCATGAACGCCCCCACCCCCCACGCCACCGCCCCCGCCGAGGGCGAGGCCAAAGCCTCCAACTTCCTGCGCCAGATCATCGAGGCCGACCTGGCCCAAGGCACCCACGCCGCCCGCCGCTGGGCCGGCAGCCCCGGCGACGCCGCCCACCACGCCGCCGGCCAGCCCGACCCCGCCAAGATCCGCACCCGCTTCCCCCCCGAGCCCAACGGCTACCTCCACGTCGGCCACGCCAAGAGCATCTGCCTGAACTTCGGCCTCGCCCGCGACTACGGCGGCGTGTGCCACATGCGCTTCGACGACACCAACCCCGAAAAAGAAGAACAGGAATACGTCGACGCCATCCTTGACGCCGTGCGTTGGCTCGGCTTCTCCTGGGACAGCCACTTTCACGGCCAGCCCCAGACCCACCTCTACTACGCCAGCAACTACTTCGACTTCATGTACCGCGCCGCCGAGTACCTCATCGAGGCCGGCTACGCCTACGTGGACGAACAAAGCGCCGAGCAGATGCGCGCCAACCGCGGCGACTTCGGCAAACCCGGCGTCGACAGCCCCTTCCGCACCCGCGCCCCCGCGGACAACCTCGCCCGCTTCCGCCAGATGCGCGCCGGCGAGCTGCCCGACGGCGCGGCCGTGTTGCGCGCCAAGATCGACATGGCCTCGCCCAACATCAACCTGCGCGACCCGGCCCTCTACCGCATCCGCCGCGCCACCCACCACAACACCGGCGACACCTGGTGCATCTACCCGATGTACACCTTCGCCCACCCCATCGAAGACGCGCTCGAACAGATCACCCACAGCATCTGCACCCTCGAATTCGAAGACCAGCGCCCCTTCTACGACTGGCTCATGGAGCGCCTCACCGAAGGCGGCCTCATCAGCGCCCCGCCCCCGCGCCAATACGAATTCGCCCGCCTCAACCTCACGTATGTGATCACCAGCAAACGCAAGCTCGCCCAGCTGGTGAACGAAGGCAAGGTCAGCGGCTGGGACGACCCCCGCATGCCCACCATCGTCGGCCTGCGCCGCCGCGGCTACACCCCCGAAGCCATCCAGCTGTTTGCCGAGCGCATTGGCGTGAGCAAGAGCGACAGCTGGATCGACTACAGCGTGCTCGAAGGCTGCCTGCGCGAAGACCTCGAAAACAAGGCCCACCGCGGCATGGCCGTGCTCGACCCGGTCAGGCTCGTGCTCACCAACTGGGCCGAGGTCTTCGGCTCCGACGGCTACACCGAAGACTGCACCCACCCCGCCCTGCCCCACAGCGCCATCGCCGAAGGCCAGACCCCGCCGCCCGACCGCGTGTTCAAGATCGGCAAGGACGTGTGGATCGAACGCGAAGACTTTGAAGAAGTGCCGCCCAAAGGCTACAAGCGCCTGTTCCCCGGGAATGTGGTGCGCCTCAAAGGCGGCTACGTCATCGAATGCACCGGCTGCGCCAAAGACGCCACCGGCCGCGTGACCGAAGTCCACGCCAAGGTCATCCCCGGCACCAAGAGCGGCACCCCCGGCGCCGACAGCGTCAAAGCCAAAGCCGCCATCACCTGGGTCGGCGCCGCCGACGGCGTGAGCGCCGAAGTCCGCCTCTACGACCGCCTGTTCACCGACCCGCAACCCGACGCCGGCGGCAAGAACTTCCTGGACGCCCTCAACCTCGACAGCCTGAAGGTGGTGACGGCGGTCGTGGAACCGTCACTGGCCGCCGCCAAGCCGGACCAGAAATTCCAGTTTGAGCGCCACGGCTACTTTGTGACCGACCGGGCGGACCACGGCGTGGGCGGGAAGGTGGTGTTCAACCGGGTGACGGGATTGAAGGACTCCTGGGGGAAGTGATCTTTGCAGTAAATCTGCTGCATTGATGGACCTAACAGAAAGCCTGAAATGCGGAAGAAAGTTCAGGGAGGAATAGATGACTTTGAATGAGATCAAAGAACACATGTCCCGCAATCAGTTCAAAACGATTGCAAACAGATGCGGCTACAAGTGTGAACGCCCATCGGATGGAGACCATGGCGTTGATTTCAAAGTAGATGAGGTCACCTTCGTAAACATGCCAAGCGGGCCCAGGCTATTGGATACCGGAAGAACCCTCCAATTCCAGCTAAAGGCTACAACCTCGCACAACATCGAACTACTTGAACATTCGATCAAGTTCGATCTCGAAGCAAAGACATACAATGATCTTGTTCATCGCCTACAAAACAATTACCCACTCACATTAGTACTTGCAGTTCTGCCAGACCTTGAAATCGAATGGGTAACATGCTCAGATAACGAAATAAAGCAAAAAACACAGCTTTTCTGGTTTCGACCCCCAATTCACGCACAACTAACCGAAAACGTTGCAACAAGAAGAATAGAGATCCCCATTGAACAGCGCATCGATCTGAACTTCCTGGCAAATCAATTCGAGGAGCTGTTTGAATGAACTCAAAAAACTCAATCAGCCTACTTGCAACAAAACAGTTCTTACTCTCAAGAGGATGGACTGCAACAGCAAAAGGCAAAGCATTTGAAAGCTACTCAGCGCCTTTGCAACTTGGTTTACCCGAGAGTTTTCGCTTTATCCTACCAATTCAACAGACCTCCGCCGACGACGCATCAGTCATTGAAAAGGCGATCCAAGGAATCGCAACACTCTATGACATAAGCCCATCCGAGATCTCAGTCCTACTGGCAGGCAACCGTCAAGATTTTCCACAAGCTACCTTAGGTGGGACTAGCGTCCTATCAACCCGCCTCATCGGTCAAAATACTGAAGATGGATCGATATCACTCCGCACCTTCGAGCAGTTTATCGGTGAAGCGAAACGCCTACTTCTTGACTCCGCAGCATTTGTCGTAACAAGCTCGCCAAAATTGGAAGCCCGACCAATTGAGGCTGAGAACTTTTTAGAGTCGTGCAGATTTCTTCAAACAGCGAGAGGCAGTTTTATCACGAGCTTCGAGGTCCCCGACTTCATTGTCCAGCATCATGGCTTTGATCGCGATGAAGTGTCCGCAAAGACAATAGCGAATCGGCTCTTCTCTATTCTCAAATTCGTAAACAACAAAGTTCTTACTGGTCAGCAAGAAATTCTCACAGAAGAGTTTCTGATTGAAAATTCAGAACTGATTTCTTACGAAATACTTAGAGACATAGGCGCTATTATTAAACGATCCGACTCAGAAGAAATTGAATTCTCTTTGAAATCACTCGATCAAGTCTCCAGGACGACCACCGGCGCTTTAACTGACGAAAAGTTACGCGACATGGAGAGGTTTATTGAGTTCGTAAAAGAGAACACGTCTGCAGAGTTTCCTGTTACCGCACAAGGATACATTGTCGAACTTAGATCGTCAGACCCGGGAAGCGATCGAAACTACGTACTCATCCGCCGCTCCGTTGATCACACTCAGGACTTAGCACTTTATCTAACAAGCGATCAATACAGGGAAGCCGCTTCAGCACACACAAATAATCGAATCGTCCATGTGGACGGAATGGCTACGCAACTTCGAACGAAGTGCCGCATGACTCGAATAAATCATTTCCAAATAGTGCAGCCGACTGCCAACCAACACGCCCCTGATCCTGATTTCAGCTAGACCCCCTAAATCAAGGGTGACCTGCGAAACACACTCTCCGGCGCATGCTGTGCAGCTCATTATTATAAAATCGAGAGCTGGTAAGTTAGCTGCGACTAGCCTATGCCAGAAAAGAACCAAAAAGTTAAGGCGCTATAGAACTGAATTCCTGCAACTCAACCAGCATCAACGCGGCACACGCAATCGCGATGCCATTACAAACGTGAAGATACCTTGCGTACGTAATTTCACGCTCAGCACCTGTTCCTCCACTCCTGTACTTTACTTTCTCGCCCTCCCGGACTATTGACGCATGATGAGAGCCATTTCTCAGCGCACTGTCATCCCATTTTGAAAAGCTCGCCAAGCATGGCTCCACCAAGAAAGCATTTGATTTTTTTGATTTGTCTAGGTCCTTAATGTATTTTGTCAAAGTCATCGACTGAAAAACATCATACGGACGTCCTTGCTTTATATTATTCAAACAGGCCAACGTTATATAGGCAGAAGTCAGGGTTTCATAGGCCTGCCCGTAGAATAGCTTCACTTTCTCAAAATTTTTCGCGCCGACAATAAGGCCATCGACATTGTCATCGCCTACCCGTGCATGAACATACAACTGTCGAAATTGATCGAAATTCGATATATAGTCATCAAAAAGAGAGAGGAATCTAGCAAGACTCTCTTTTTCAAGTTCTAACCGATAATAGGCTTGGAATTTATTCAACTCAGCCAGATTATCTCGCCTCAGATCCGAGATCAAAACTCGAAGCGGCTGACGAAGATTTCCAATAGCAGGGTACATCAAGTCGTCAAAAAATGATGCCACGCACTTAAACACTGTCGAGCACCGAAACCACTTGTGAAACTTTTGACGACTTGCTTGATATCGAGCAATCTGAGAAGAAATGACCCCTGCAGGATCACCAACTTGATACAGGCGTAGTACATTACGTACAATCTCCCAAAGCTGTTTTGTCTCAGGGAGTTCAAAATCTTGTGCGACATCGCGCGTCCGCGAGTCGTCTGGGACCCTCATATACGGCGCCACCAATTTCGTCAACTTCATTGAGGCAAAAACGATTGGCGAGTGGTAATCCTCAGACTCAAATGCTATCGATGGATGCAAATTTATTACCGTTGCATCCTCCTTATATTGAACCTTGCTTGAATTCTCCTGAAACTCTATCCATGCAGCAGGGGGAGTACCAATACAAACAAACAAAACAATAGGGCTGTGACAGTTTGGACAATCAAATTGATGCTGACATTTTGCCTCCAGACCAACACCTGCACGAATACAAAGAATCTGACCGCATACTTTGCATTCGCAATACTCCCGAATTACCATAGCAATGCCCCATTAAAAATACTGACAAACTAAAAGATCAAGCCTTGCAATGAGCCTGTAGGCGAGCAGCAGACTTCCTGCCCCCGCTCACCCCAATCACCAACCGCTGCGTCGCCCGCGTGGCCCCCACATAGAACAGTCGCGCTTCCTCGCGCTCGTCTTCGCCTTCTGCGGGCATGGGCCAGGCGGCCACAAGCGCCAGCACCGAGAACTCCAGCCCTTTGCTGACGTGCAACGTCATCACCTGGATGCTGTCGTGCGCGGGGTCGAACACGCTGGACAGGTTCTGGCGCAGCGGGTGCGGCAGGCCGGAGTGAGCCACCACGTTGGCGCGCGCGCACTTCAGCCACCGAACAGCCCCGTACACAACTGCTGCTCACACGGAATGCCGTCGTTGTCGCCGTCCATTTCCATGCCGGGGCAGTTCTCCAGAAAGCGTTTGGCTTCGCTGCACGAGGTCATTTGAGAACAGTGTTTGCGGCCGTCGCAGTTGAAGGTAGGCCGTGCAGGCGCGGGCTGTGCAAGCCCCGTACCGGTGGTGCTGACCGGGCTTTGTGACAGGGCCTGCATGGCCGCTTTGCGCTGGCTGTAGTGGTGGTAGCCGTACCCGGCCAGCCCCGCCACCAGCAACGCGGCCACCACCAGGGTGCCGAACCCGCTGGATTGGCTGCGCGCGTGGGTACGCCGTGAGGGCGTGCGGGTAGCTACAGACGCAGGCTCATGGGTGGCACTGGCGGCTGGCTTGGTGCCGGGGCGCGCCACCTTGACCGCGCGTTTTCGGCCCTGCGCGTCCCGCTCCATCTCGAAGGTGAGTGACTCGCCCACCACGGGCTTCTGCCCGTCACGCGGGAAGGCGGTGGCGTGCACAAAGAGTTCCTGGTCACCATGGTCGGCCACCACGAAGCCGAAGCCCCGGTCGGCGTTCCATTTGACGAGTTTGCCGTTGAAGCGGGGGTTGGCGGGGTTCATGCTGGGCGTGATCGTTGTGAAAGCAGCCTGGGCAGGCGTCAGGCGCTCAAACGATTGGCGAAGCGCCCGTTGCCGCTCAGACCGATGACCAGGCGGTTTGTGGCGCGTGTGGCCCCCACGTAGAACAGCCGCGCTTCCTCGCGCTCGTCTTCGCCCGGCGCGGGCATCTGGCCGGCGCCGACCAGCGCCACCACCGAGAACTCCAGCCCTTTGCTGACGTGCAGGGTCATGACCTTGATGCTGTCGTGCGCGGGGTCGAACTGGCCGGCTTTCTTGCGGACCTGGTGGGGCAGGCCGCGCTGGGCGAGGATGCTGGCGCACAGGTCCATCTCGCTCCAGTGGCGGCAGAGGATGGCCATGTCGGCCCAGGCGTGGCCTTGGCGGTGGGCGTCGGCGAGCAGGGTGGCCACGGCTTGGGCTTCTTCGCGCAGGGTGGGCAGGCGCACGATGAGGGGTGCTTCGCCGTCGCGCCCGCAGCTCACGGGCTTGAGCAGGGGCACGCCGTCGTCGTCTTTGTCTTCGGCGGTCAACAGATCGGCCGCGACCAGGCTGGCGGTTTGCAGGATCTGCCGCGTGTTGCGGTAGTTGATCTTGAGGATGGTGGTGCGGCCCTGCGCCTGAATGCCCACGCTCTTGAAGCTGAAGTTTTTCTTCTGGGTGCGTTCGTAGATGCTTTGTGCGTCGTCGTAGAGCACGAGCAGGCTGTTGGTGTCGGGGTCGACCATCTGCACGACCAGCCGCAGCCACTCGGGCGCGAAGTCGTGGCCTTCGTCAATGAGCACGGCCCGGTACTGGCCGCTGGGGATCTGCCGGCGGTCGACGCCGGTGATGACGCGCTGGACCATGTCGGCCATCTTCTCGCCCACGGGCAGGTGGGCCGGGGGCAGGGTCTGGCCGTAGGCGATGAGCTGGTCGCGACACCACTTGTGGAAGTGCACGGCGTGCACGCGGTCGGCGATGCCTTTGGCGGCCATCACGCGGGCGAGCTGGCGGGCCAGCGGCTCGTTGTAGCAAAGGATGAGGATGGGTTTGCGGGCGGCGGCGTCCGTGGCGTGGACGGCCTTGGCCAGGTGTTCGGCGCGGTAGCCGAGCAGCATGGTCTTGCCTGAGCCGGCCACGCCGTGGATCACGCGGTGGCCGTCGCCGAGGCTGCGGGCGAGCTGCTCCTGCTGCAGGTCCATCACACGCATGATGCTGGGCAGCGGCGCGGTGTCGTCGGTGTCGTCAAAGAGGGCGTCTTGCGCGGCCACGCGCACCTCGGGAAACAGGATCCAGCGCACGCGGTCCATCTGGGGCAGCGACATGACGCCCCCCATCATGAAGGGAAACATGTCCCACAGCCGGCTCTGCAGCGCCTCGGGCTCGACGGATTCCAGCATCTCGTCCTGACACACCACGCGGTGAGGCTCGATGGCCTGGCCGAGTTCGGCCTTGTCGAACTGCGCGCGGGTGATGTTGGGCAACACGACGCCGTAGCTCCACGGAAAGGCCAGCTTGCCCTGATGGCGGCCGCCGGGCTGCACGAGTTGGGGGTCGCGCTCCAGCGCGTTGACCACCTGGTGCGCGTAGGCCCGGGCCTGCTCCAGCGGGTTGGGGATGGTCTTGGGGCCGAGGTCGCCGTGGATGTCCCAGGTCTGTTTGTCGGCGCGGATCAGGCTGGAGAGCCGGAAGTCTTTGACCTCCAGGATCAGGATGCCCCGGCGCGGGTGCATGACGACGAAGTCGGGGTGCTGGTGGCGGGGGCCGACGGGCACGTCGTACCAGAGCAGGTAGTCCGCGTCGAGTTTTTGCTCAAGCCGCTCGGCGGTGCGGCGTTCGCCGGGGGTCATGCGCGAGACGCAGCTGCCCAGCGCCGGAATCAATGTGGCCATGCGTGTGTGGTGAAGCCTTCCCTGAGCGGCCATCATGCCGGGTTTGGCCCGCGTTGGTCGAGGCGGGTTGTCCCTCGGGCGCGTCAGCGGCGCGCGGGCGGGCTGGGCGGTCGGGGGACGGAGCGCGTTACCGGCCGGGCTCAGCCCGCCCGCCCTGCCCGCTCAGATGCGCCGCGATGGCGGCGACGTGGGGTTCGCTGAGCATGGACAGGTGTCCGCCCGGTACGGGAATCAGGTCGATCGGGCCGGTGCAGACGCCGCGCCAGCCCAGGGCGTTGCGCTCGGCGGCGGGGCGGTCGAGGAAAGCGTCGTCCAAGGGGTAGAAGATGGTCACCGGGCCGGCGTAGGGCGCGGGGCGGTAGGTGGCCACGGCGCCGTCGAGGCGGTGGACGAAATGGGCGTCGGCCGGGTGGTCGAATTCGAGCCGGGCGGTGTTGCCGACGGCGCGGGCGAGCAGGAAGCCCAGCCGCGCAGCGAGGCCGCCGCGGTCGGTGAGGCGGTGCACCACGCGATGGAGCACGTAGTCGAGCCCCTGCGCGCGCAACTCGGTGGCGTGGGCCCGCAGCCGGGCCAGCCGACCTTGCAGGAAGGGCCTTCCGCCCGGGCCTTGCGAGTCGAACAGCACGAGTTGCGCCACCGGGCGCCCGGCGCGGGCGAGTTGCTGGGCGAGCTCGAAGGCGACGTAGCCGCTGTGAGACAAGCCGGCGAGCGCGATGGGGCCGGTGGGGCGGTGGAGCTGGATGTCGCGCAGGTACAGGGCGGCGAGGGCTTCAACACTGAGGGCTTCGTCGGCGAAGTCGACGTACCCCACGGTGAGGCCGAACACCGGCCGATCGGTCCCCAGGGCGCGGGCCAGCGGCCGGAACAGCCGCTCGCGCTCGCCCAGGCCATGGATGGCGTACAGCGGCACGCCGGCGCCGTCGGCCTGCAGGGGCACGAGGTGGCGCGGGCGCTGGCCGGGCGGCGCGGCGCGCAGGGCGGCCAGCAGGCAGGCGGGCGTGGGGTGGGTCTTGAGCAGGCCGATGGGGACCGGCAGGCCGAACTCGGCCTCGATGCGGGCCATGAGGCTCAGGGCAAGCAGGGAGTGGCCACCGAGGTCGAAGAACGAGTCGTCGGGCGCGACGTGGTCGCGCCGGAGCACGCGGGCGAACACGGCGGCCAGGCGGCGCACGTCGGCCGGGGTGGAATCGGCGCTACCGGCGTTGGGTGCAGCGTCGGATACGGCGTCGATGGCGCGCTCGGGCGCGTGGGCCGGAAGCTGGGCGGGGTCGATCTTGCCGCCGGGCGTGGTGGGCCAGGCGCTGACGAGCCGGATGGCGGGGCGCATGTGCGCAGGCAGGGCGCGCGCGAGCTCGGCTTCGAGGGCGCGGGGGCTGGGGTGTTCGCCGGGCGCGGGCAGCACCCAGGCGACCAGCCGGGCGGCGGGCTCGCCGGGCCGGTCGAGCCGCACGAGGGCCTCGGCCACGGCCGGCAGGCGCTCCAGCGCGTGTTCCACGGCGCGCAGATCGACGCGGAAGCCGCGGACCTTGACCTCGCGGTCCTGGCGGCCGAGGAAGCGCAGCTGGCCGGCGTCGTCCCAGCGGGCGTCGTCGCCGGTGCGGTACAGGCGCGTCCAGCCCCAGGCCGCGAGCAGCGGGTCGATGGCGGGGCCGTGGGCCGGGGGGAAGCGCTCGGCGGTCAGGTCGGGCAGGCCGAGGTAGCCGTCGGCCAGGCCGGGGCCGCCGAGGCAGAGCGCGCCGCGGGCGCCGGGCGGGGCGAGCGAGCCGTCGGGCGCCAGCACGGCGATTCGGGCGTGGCCCAGCGGCCGGCCGATCGGGACATCCGGGCCAGGAGGCAGGGGGGCCTGGGCCGGCAGGTCGAAGGCGGTGCAGGAAATGGTGGCTTCGGTGGGGCCGTAGGCGTTGACCCAGCGCAGGCCGGGGTGGCTGCGGCGCCAGAGGTCGAGCTCGCGGCGCGAGGCCTTCTCGCCGCCGACGACCAGCCGGCGCACCGCGTCGGGCAGGCGCTGGGCGCCGAGGTGCATCTGCTCGGCGCAGGTGTGCCAGAAGGCAGTAGGCAGGTTCAGGACGGTGATGCCCTGCTCGCGCACGAGCCGCAGAAAGCCGGACACCGACTCGGCCGCCGCGTCGTCGCGCAGCACGAGTTCGGCCCCGGCCGCCAGCGTGGGCAGGATTTCTTCGATCGACACGTCGAAGCTCAGGCTGGCGAACTGCAGCACGCGGTCGCGCTCGCCCAGGCCGTAGGCCTGGACCACGGCGCGGGCATGGCCGGCCAGCGCGCGGTGCGACACAACGACGCCCTTGGGCTGGCCGGTGGAGCCGGAGGTGTAGATGACGTAGGCGGGTCGGTCGAGCGGGTGCGACAAGGCTGCGGGCGCGGCTGTGGCGGGCGCGGGGTCGGCCTCGGCGAGCAGCGTGTCGTAGGCCACGCTGTCCACGCCGGCGAGGGCGGCCGGCGGAGACGGCTCGGTGATGACCAGCCGGGCCCGGCTGTCGGTCAGCATGTGGCGCGCCAGTGCGGCTGGGTAACGCGGGTCGATCGGCAGCCAGGCCGCGCCACTTTTCATCACCGCGAGCAAGGCACTGACAAAGCCCGGGCCCCGGGGCAGGCACAGCGCCACCACGTCGCTGGGCCCGACACCGCGCGCGGTCAGCGCGGTCGACAGGCGGCGGGCGGCGCGGTCGAGCGCTTCGCGGGTGAGGGCCGCGCCGCTGGCCGCGCAGCGCAGCGCGGGCGCCCGCGGCGTGGCGCGGGCCTGGCGCTCGATGAGCGCGAGCACGCACGCGGGCGTGGCGTCGGGGGCGGCGTCGGGAGTGACGTCTAAGGGTGCGTCGGGGGTAGACCAGCGGGCCAGCGTGGCGCGGTCGCGGTCGTCGAGGGCGCCGAGGGCGGCGAGCGGCGTGGCCGGCGTGGCGTCGGCCATCGCCGCCAGCAAGCGCGCCACCGACGCCAGCAGCCGCGGGGCGACCAAGGCGTCCACGCGCTGCGGGTCGTGCTCCAGCCGCAGGTCCAGGCCGTCGTCCACGTAAGCCATGAGCGAGAGCGCCGCGGACGTCTGCTCGTGCAGCTCGACCCGCCGGTGGGGCCCGAGCCGATCGCGCAGGCGCTGCGTCAGCGGGGCCGGCTCGAACAGCAGGGTGGCGTCGGTGAGTTCGGCGGTGGCGTTGAGATCGCACCAGCGGCGAACGTCGGCCAGCGCCACGTGTTCGAAGGGCCGCAGCCCCTGTAGCGTTTGGCGTACCTGCCGCAGCAGCTCACCCAGCGCCAGCCCGGGGCCCACCGACACGCGCAGGGGCACGGTGTTGATCAGGCAGCCGACGGTTCGGTCGGCGCCGGGCAGCAGGTGGCGGCCCGAGCGCACAGTGCCGAACACCACGTCGGCCCGCCCGGACCAGCGCGCCAGCGCCAGGCCCCAGGCGGCATGCACCGCGGCGCTGAGCGTGACGCCAGCCGCGGCGCACAGGGCGTGCAGCCGGGCCAGCGTGTCGGCCGGAACACCGCCGCGAATCAGCGCCGGCGGTGCGTCCGCGGCGGACTCGGTCGAGACGGCCCAGCCGGACGCCGGCCTGGGCGGCCAGGCGTCGGCCCAGCCGAGGGGCGGCGGCCCGCTGTCGGCGCCGAGCAGCGCGCGACAGTGGCGGCGCGCCGCCTCGGCGAAGGCCGGGTCGTCGCGCTGCGCCGCCACGGCGTGGGCGTGGTCGTCTTGCGAGGGGGCGGGTGCCGCGTCGGCGTCGGGCGCGGGTTCGTCCGCCAGAAACGCGCGGAACAGGGCCGCGTGGCTGGGGCCGTCCAGAAACAGGTGGTGAAACGTCCAGACCAGCGTGTGGGCCCGATCGCCCCACACCAGCAGCGTCAAACGCCAGGTCGGCCCGCTTTCCAGCTCGATGCCGCGCGCCCGGTCGCGGCGCAGGAAGTGGGCCAGCGTTTGCGCGCGCGCGGGGCCCGACAGGCCGGGATGGGCTTCCACCTCCGGCCGCACGGCCACGGCCGCCAGCACCTCCAGCCGGGGCACCTCCCGCCCGCGCCAGCGGCACACGCTGCGCAGGGCCGGGTGGCGCTCGGCCAGCGCCGACCACCGGGCGGCGGTCCGCGCCGGGTCCGGGCGCTCGTCGTCCGCGTGGAACACCAGCTGCTCCACATGAACGCCGGCCGGTCCCGCAAGGCCGTCGTAGAGCATGCCGACCTGCGCCGGTGTGAGCGCGCCCGCGGCCGCCACCTCATCCGGCCGGACCGTCCCCTCCCCTGAATCGAAATCGTTTTTCACCCGCCGAATACGTCTTGAAACAACCCCCGGATGTTGACACGTATTTCGTACTCCGCCGATGCGGGAAGTCCGCGTCGCGTGAATTAGTGAGGCCAAAAGCGTCGGAGGGCGCCTCACCCCAGCGCATGGCGCAGCAACAGCCCGGCCAGCACCCACATCGTCGCGGCGATGAGGGCGTCGAGCACCTGCCAGGCGCGGGGGCGGGCAAACCAGGGGGCGAGCCATCGCGCGCCCAGCCCCAGGGCGGTGAACCACGTCAGGCTGGCGGCGCTGGCGCCGGCGATGAACGCCGGGCGCAGGTCGGCCGCCTGTTGCGCGCCGATGGAGCCGACCAGCAGCACGGTGTCGAGGTAGACGTGGGGGTTGAGCAGGGTGAAGGCGGCGGCCTGGGCGAGCGCGGCGCCGCGGGTCAGGCCGCCCGCGCCGTCGCTGGCCGCCAGCGTGCCGCCCCGCCGGGCGCGCTGCAGTGCCCGCCAGCCATACACCGCCAGGAACACCGCCCCGGCCACCGCGAGCGCCCGCGCCAGCCCGGGCCGCTCGCCCACGGCCTGCGCCATGCCCAACACCCCGGCGGCGATCAAGACCGCGTCGGCCACCGCGCAGAACAGCACGACGCTGCCCACGTGTTCGCGGCGCAGTCCCTGGCGCAGAACAAAGGCGTTCTGCGCGCCGATGGCAACGATCAGACCGAAGCTCAGGGCAAGGCCCTGCAGGAAGGCGGACAGCATGGACAGGACAACGAAGGAAACAGGGGGGCGGCCTCGTCACGCAATGTGCCGCAGCGGGGGCGTCTCGCCCTGCCACCTGGGCGTCACCCACGGCGCGACCGGTCGCGTTCAGTGGAGGGCGCCACCCTCCGCGGGCTCGCCCGCGGGGCCGAGCGCCACCGCCACCGCCACCCGCAGGCCGCGCACCAGCGCGTCCAGCGGCAGCGACGGCTCGCCCTGACCGGGCAGCCACGGCACATGGATGAACCCGCCGCGGGTGGCTCGCAGCCGCGGGTCGGTGGCCAGCCGGTGCAGCAACTCGTAGAACACCGCGTTGCAGACGAAGCTGCCGGCGCTCAGCGACAGCTCGGCGGGCAGGCCGGCGCGGTCGAGCGCGGCGCGCATGGCTTTCAGGGGCAGGCGACAGAGGTGCGCGGCCGGGCCGTCGGGGCGCAGGGGCGCGTCTTGCGGGCGATGGCCGGCGTTGTCGGGGATGGGGGCGTCGGCGAGGTTGATGGCCACGCGCTCCAGGCCGATGGCGGCGCGGCCGCCGGCCTGCCCGACGCACAGGACCAGCGCCGGCGGCGGACCGGGCCGCGCGAGCGCGGCGGCGAGCGCGGCCGGTGCGGCGGCAAACGCCGTGGGCAACACGACCGCGCGCACGCGGTGGCCGGCGATGGTGCGGCCGTGCAGCGCGCGGGCGGCGAGCTCGCTGGGGTTGCGGTCGGCGCCGCCAAAGGCGTCGAACCCGGTCAGCAACACGCCGCGCGGGGTCATGGCGCGTCCGCGGCGCCGCGCAGCGCGCCCAGCCGCGCGTGGGCGGGGCTGTCGAGGTCGGGACGCTGACACTGTTTGCCGCGCAGGTAGTGGTGGGTGAACACGTCGAGCCAGGCGGCCAGGGTGTGGGCGGCGCGTTCGTCGCCAGCCTGGGCGAGGCAGAGCGCGGCGACCTCGGCGGTGCACAGGTGGCCTTCGCGGCGCGCGCGGCGCAGGCGGTAGGCCGAGGGGTGATCCGGGTGCAGGCCCAACACGGGCAAGGCGTCGAGGTAGGGACTCTTGTTGAACATCTTGCGCGCCTCGGACCAGGTGCCGTCGAGCAAGACAAACAGCGGGCGCCGGCCCGCCGGGTCGGGCGCGGGCTCGGCCGGGGGCCACGCATCCACCGCCCGGGCGGGCGCGGCGAACTCGGTGGGGAAGACCACCACCGGCGCCCAGGCCGGGTCGGCCAGCAGCGCCAGCGCGGCCGGGTCGGGTTCGGTGCGCGACCAGCCGAAGGCCCAGGTGTCGGCCACCGCGTCGGCGATCAGCCAGCCGGTGTTGCTGGGCTTGAACGATTCCAGGCTGCCCATGAAAAGGCAAACGCCGGCGCGGGTGTCGGCGGGCTCGGGCGTGAGCGCGCACACACACTGGCCCGCGAACAGCCGGCAGCGATCGCAGCGGCCCGGCGCGCCGCCGCGGCCGAGGTAGGGGCGCGTGCTGGCGGCCACGCGCGCATCGCGCAGGCGCCGCACGGCGTGGCGGGCGTCGGGCGCGGCGGGGGTTTCACAATCGGCGGTCATCGGCCGACTGTAACGGCCGCCCCACGCGCCGCCCGGCCACCCCATGAACTCCACCCACCCCGACGCACCCGACCACCCCGACCTGCCCTTCAGCGCCGCCGCCGCGCGCAACCGCGGGCCGATCCTGGCGGTGCTGCGCACCCTGCTGCCGGCCGAGGGGCGGGCGCTGGAGATCGCCTGCGGCACGGGGCAGCACGCGGTGGCCTTCGCCGCCGGCCTGCCCGGCTGGCACTGGCAGCCCACCGACGCGGGCGACGCCGGGTTCGCCGCGGTGCGCGAACGCACCGCGCGCGCCGGGCTGGACCGCGTGGCGCCACCGCGCGTGCTGGATCTGCTCGCCCCGCCCTGGCCCGCGGCCCGCGACGCGGCGCCGTGGGACCTGGTGTACGCCGCCAACCTGCTGCACATCGCGCCCTGGGCCTGCGCGCCGGCGCTGATGTCGCTGGCCGCCGGCGTGCTCGCGCCGGGCGGTGCGCTCGTCACCTACGGTCCGGTGCTGGAGGACGACGTGCCGACCGCCGAGGGCAACCGGCGTTTCGACGCCGAGCTGCGCGCCCGCGACCCGGCCTGGGGCCTGCGCCGCCGCGAGGCGCTGGAAGCCGCCGCCGCCGAGCACGGCCTGCACCTGGCCGCGCGCCACGCGATGCCGGCGAACAACCGGCTGCTGGTCTGGCGGCGGAAGGGCTGAGCAGCGACGCGGCCCCGCTCAGAACAGCGCGCCCTGGTCCGGCGGCGGCGCCAGCGGCCGCAGCGGCGCGGGTTGGCCCACCAGCGCGCCGGGCGGCGGGCGGCGCAGGAAGTCCGGCGCGGTGGCGGGCGTGGCGCCGAGCCACGCGAGCCAGTCGCTGCGCGGGAGCACGGCCAGTGTGCGTTTCTCGTCGCCGGGGCGGTGCATGCGGCCCAGCAGCTCGTGGCCGTCGGCGTTGAGGGTGAGCAGGCTCACGCTGTGGACGATCTCGCCGCTGGCACGATCGGTCCAGGACTCGTGCAGGCCCGCCACGGCCAGGGGTGCGCCGTCGGCCGCGGCGATGCGCCAGCGCACCGAGCGGCCGCCGTGGCGCTCGGCTTCTTCCCAGCAGGGCTCGAACCAGTCGCGCATCGGCACCAGCGCGAAGCGCGCTTCGCGCCACGGTGCGCGAAAGCTCGGCTTCTCGGCCACCGTCTCGCTGCGGGCGTTGAGCGTCCCGCGCGCGAGCTCACGGGCCTGCTGCCCGTCGCGCGCCCAGCGCGGCACCAGACCGAAACGCCCCAGCCGCCACCGTGGCGCCCCGCCCTCCCCCGCCAGCGCGAAGGGCACCGGCGTGCCGGGCCAGGCCTCGGCCGCCCAGCCCGGCGCAGGCAGCGCCTCGGGGCGTTCGGCCAGCCCGAGCGCGATGAGGTCGCGCGGCGTGGCGGGGGTGAAATTGGTGCACATGCGGTCGCGGGATGGGCGCGTTGCAAACGGGTCGGCAACGGGCTGCCGCGCATTCTGCCGCTGCGACCGGCAACGCGGTTTGCCTGGCCCACGCGCGCGCTTCACCGGCGCGATACACGGCGACCGGAGCATGAAGCTCCCATCACCGCCGGAGACTGGCATGACCCGATCCCTGTCCAACGCCCTCGCACCCGCCGTTACCCTGGCCGCCGCGCTCCTGGGCAGCGTGCCCGCGTGGGCCGACGACGACCACCGCCGCGACCGCCGCGAGGCTGCGGGCTGGAACGACCGCTGGCACCGAGATTCGCATGCCGGTCCGCGCGACTGGCACCCCCACCCCGCGCGGCGCGACCTGCGCCCGCACGACAGCCGGGCCGACCCCCGCGGCTGGGACGACCGGGGTTACCGCGGGCCGTGGGGCTACCACGGCCACCCCGCCTACCGCGCCCACCCGGGGCATGGCCACCCCCCGGTCTATGGGCGCCACCCGGTCTACGGCGGCCATCCCGGGCATCACCCCGCCGCGCACTGGCGCCGCGGCGACGTGCTGCCGCGCCACGTGATCCACGAGCGCCACGTCATCGTCGACCACCGCCGCCACCCGCAGCTCGTCGCGCCGCCGCGCGGCCACCGCTGGGTGCAGCTGGACGGCGGTGACCTGCTGCTGGTGGCGGTGGCCACCGGGGTGATCGCCAGCGTGATCCTCAATCGCTGAGGCGCGTCCTCGCCGGCGGCTCAGGCGCCGGCCGCGCCGAGCCGCCGCAGCTGGTCGCACCAGCGGGCCACGCCGCGCTCGCCGAGATCGTCCACGCCGCCAATCAGCGTCTCGTGGACCGGCGCAAAGCCGATGAAGCCCAGCACGTTGCGCTCCAGCGCGCGCACGCTGTGGGCCCGGTAGAACCAGCGGTACACCAGCGCCGGCATGCCCATGGTCACGACCACCCGCGCGGAGCGGCCCGACAGCGGCTTGCGGCCGAAGGGGGTCGGTCCGTCCGGGCCCTGCGCGAAGTCGGGCCGTGCCACCTGCTCGATGAAGGCCTTGACCAGCGCGGGCATGTCGCCCATCCACAGCGGAAAAAACAGCACCACGTGCTGCGCCCAGCGCAGGTCATCCTGCACCGGCGCGAGCGCGGGCGGCACGTGGCCGTGGTGCCAGTCGTCGGCGGTGCGCAGCAGCGGGATGTCGAGCGAGGCGAGCTGCACGCGGCGCACCGCGATGCTTGAGGCGTCGGCGCCGGCGGCGTAGGCGTCGGCCAGCGCCCGGTTGAGTCGGGCGGGGTCGCCATCGGGATGGCCTTCGATGAGGAGGATGCGGTCCACAGCGCTCATGGCCGCATGATGCGCGGCCTCGCCCGACGCGCCTTGACGCGGATCAAGCCCCGGCGCCGGGGGGACAGCGCTCAGGGGCAACGCTCGGGGACAGCCCTCAGGGACGGCGGGGACCGGATCGCGGCGGGCGCGGGCCGCGCGGCGGCGCCTTGCCGCGCTCGGCCAGCCGCTCCTTTTTGAGGCGCTGCCGCTCGGCGTCGGCGGCCTCGCCGGCCTTCAGCCAGCGGCTGAACTGCTCGGGCGTCTCCAGCGTGAGGCGGCCCAGGTGGCCCTGACGCACGTCGGCGATCACGAGTTCGGCGGCCTTGGTGGGGTTCACGCGCCCGCCGGCGACCAGCGCGCCGCGCTGGCGACCGATGTGGTCGAGCAGCGCGTCGGCCGGCGCGCTGGCCAGGGCCTCGGGCGCCAGACCAAAGGCGTAGCGCGCCTCCAGCACCGCCGGGTACTCCACCTTCAGCAGGTCGAGCAGGTCGAGCGCCACCGTCTCGTCGTCGTAGGCATTGCGGCCCACGGCGCCGCTGGCGGCCAGCAGCGTGCCGCTTTCGGGCACCACGATGCGCGGCCACAGCACGCCGGGCGTGTCGTAGAGGTAGCAGTCGTCGGCCAGCACGACGCGCTGCTCGTTGCGCGTGACGCCGGCCTCATCGCCGGTCTTGGCGGCGCGCTTGCCGATCAGGGTGTTGATGAGCGTGCTCTTACCCACGTTGGGGATGCCGCAGATCAACACACGCAGCGGCTTGGCCATGCCGCCGCGCTGCGGCGCCAGCGCGCGGCATTCGGTCACCAGCGCGCGCGCCGGCGCGGTGTGGCTGGCATCGAGCGGGATGGCGCGGGTGCCTGGCTGGGCGCGGTAGTGGGCGAGCCAGGCCTCGGTGCGCACCGGGTCGGCCATGTCCTGCTTGTTGAGCACCTTCAGCGTGGGTTTGCGGCCGGTGAGCGCGGCCAGCAGCGGGTTGGCGCTGGAGCCGGGCAGACGCGCGTCGAGCATCTCGATCACCACGTCGATGGCCTTCACGCGCTCGGCGATCGCCTGGCGCGTGAGGTGCATGTGACCGGGGAACCACTGGATGCTCATGGGGACGGGGCTGGCGCGGGAGGGACGGTGAGGGCGCGGCCGGGCGACCGCAGGGAGGCGGGATTGTGCCTTGCCGGCGCGGCGGGCGGGCGATCAGGCGGGGATCTGACCTTGGTGTAAGCCCGTGGCGCGGGGCACCGCACCGCTGCCTAGAATGGCCCGCACCGATTCAACGATCCCCTGCAGGAAAGGCAGCCATGACCATCACCGTGAAGATCGACCTGGGCTATGAGTTCAACGTCAAGGCCAAGGCCGAGGACGTGTTTGCGGTGCTGTCGGACGTGCCGACCTCGGTGTCCCACTTCCCCAAGGTCGAGCGACTGACCGACCTGGGCAAGGGTGTGTACCGCTGGGAGATGGAGAAGGTGGGGACCGCGCAGGTGAACATCCAGACCGTGTACGCCAGCAAATACACCAGCCAGTGGGACGCGGCCAAGAAGGCCGGGACCGTGAAGTGGACGCCGGTCAAGGGCGAAGGCAACGCGCTGGTGGGCGGCCACTGGAAGATCACCGGTGGCGCCAAGTCCACCGCCATCGAGCTGGCCATCGAGGGCACGGTGGACGTGCCGCTGCCGGGCCTGATGAAGATGGTGGTGGCCCCGGTGGTGGAGTCCGAGTTCGAGAAGCTGGTGGACAAGTACATCGCCAACCTGATCAAGAAGTTTGGCGGCGAGGCCTGACCGGAGGCGATCCACCGGGCCAATCGGTCGAACAGCCTGGGCTTTGCACCCCAGTTGTCCCCGGGAAGTGGGGACAAAGGTGTGAATAAGCGTGGGCAAGTGCTGTACGGCGCGCGCAAGTGCTTGTCGCGCCATGGCTTTGTTTGAAATGCCCAAGAAATGAGCAGCGTGACGGACCGCACGGTCGTGTGCGCCCCGGGGCACGTCGGTCATCCCTCAAACCCCGTCGGTGATCCCCCCGGGGTGGCGTGGCTCGTGCGGGCGGGCGGCGGCCGGCGGCTGCCGGTGGCGTCCGGTCACACGCTGTTGGCCGCGTTGCATGCCGCGGGCGAACCCTGGCCGGCGTCGTGCCGCAACGGCACGTGCCGCACCTGCCTGGGCTGGCTGGAAGCGGGCGCGGTGCGCCACACGGTGGAATGGCCGGGCCTGCTGCCGGAGGAAAAAGCCGCCGGCGCGGTGCTGCCCTGCGTGGCCTGCCCGGCGTCGGCGGAGGTGGTGCTCGGCGGCCCCGGAATCAGGCCGTGACCGGCGATGTGGGACTCAGGCGCGGGCGGCCGAGCCGCGCCGGCGAGGTGTATTCCTGCCGGTAGATCTCGAAGGGCAGCGAGTCGTTGGCCTCGATGGCTTTCTGGTCTTCGATCGATTGCGCGGCCATCGCTTCAAAGCGCGCCTGCTGCTTGGCGCTCCACGGCAAGGCGAGCAGCTGGCGGTGGATTTCGGCCGACTGGGCGCGACCGAAATCGATGAAGCACTGGTCGTGGCGCTCCAGCGCCCGCAACACCCGGGCCGAGGGCAGCGTGTCGGGCGCTTGCAGCGCTTCGCGGGCCTGCGCCACGGCGCGGGTGTGTTCGTCGGTGCCGTCGAGCGCATCCAGCCGCTCGGCGATCGGCAGCAATTCATCCACCAGCGACAACCCCCAGCCCAGCAGCGGCACGCGCTCGCCCCCGCGGCTCAGGGCCAGGCCGGGCTCGCGGCCGCGCGCGGCGGTGAGGTGCTGGTTCTCGCCGAGTTCGCGGATTTCGGCCGGCGTGTCCGGCGGGCTGTCGGCGAGCAGGCAGTGGAGCAGGAACACGTCGAGGAAGCGCAGCGTGGTCGCGCCAATGCCGATCGGCTCGAACGGGTTGAGGTCCATCAGGCGAACCTCGATGTATTCGACACCGCGCTCGCGCAGGGCATGCAGCGGGCGCTCGCCGGGGTAGATCACGCGCTTGGGGCGGATCGTGCCGTAGAACTCGTTTTCGATCTGCAGCAGCGTGGTGGCGAGCTGGTTGTAGTCGCCCCCGGGGTTGCGGATGCCGACCGCCTCGTAGGCGGGCCAGGGGCGCGTGAGCGCGTCGTGCAGCGAAGCGGCGTAGCCCTCCAGGCCGTTGTAGCTCACGGCGAGCGTGGCTTGCGCCTCGCTCTGGTAGCCCAGCCGCCCCATGCGCAGCGAGGTGCCGTGGGGCATGTGCAGCGTGCCGCGTTCGCCCAGCGGTTGCAGCGCGTGCTGCCGGCCTTCGACAAAGCTGGAGCAGACCGCCGGCGAGGCGCCAAACAGCGTGAGCAGCAGGAAGGCGTGGCGGCGGAAGTTGCGGATCAGCGCGAAGTAACCGTCGTTGTCCACCCCGGGCAGCGACCAGTTGTAGTGGATGCCGGAGATGGTCTGCATGCGCCGGCCGTAGCGGTGGCCCAGGCCCATGCGGTAGACGCTCTTGGCGCGGCCGACGTTGCTGCTGCCGTAGCGGCCCAGCGGGATCGTCTCGTCCGTGGGCAGGCCGCAGGGCATGCTGGAGGCCCAGAGCATTTCCTCGCCCGCCGCCCCGCCCTGCGCGCGCAGCGTGCGCACGGTGTACTGGTGCACCTCGGTGAGTTCGGCCAGGCAGGCGGCGACGCTGGCGTGCACGCCGGTGATAAGTTCGAGCTGCGACTCGCTGTAGTCGGTGGTGATGTGCGGGTGGGTGAGTGAGCTGCCCAGGCCCACCGGGTGCGGCGTGAGGGCGAGTTGCCCGTCGGGGCGCGCGCGCAGGCTTTCTTTCTCAAGCCCGCGGCGCATGCCGCGCAGGCGATCGGCGCCCAGGGCGTCCAGCCGTTGTTGCAGGGAGGTCATACCGGTCGTTCTCGGGCAGCGGGGCGAAGGAGGCGGGGCGGGGGAGCGGGAAGTTACCACGCCGGCGCGGTTTCTGCAGGCGCCACGGCGGCAGCCGGGCCGCCGATCCACGCCTCGATGACCACCGGGTCGTGCGTCAGGCGCAGGGTGTCGAACGCGGCCTGGGCCTCGGGGTGGCGGTGGCGCAGGTAGTTGAGCCACTGCTTCAGGCGCCCGGCGCGGTGGCGCCGCTCGACGCGCGCGCTCACCTGGGCCCAGAAGGGAGCGAACAGCGGCCGCACCTCTTGCCAGCCCACGGGCGGGCCACCGGCGATCTCGCGCGCCAGACCCGGGTCGTTGATCTGGCCGCGCCCGACCATGAGGTGCTCGCAGCCGCTGATGGCGCGACAACGCCGCGCGTCGTCCACCGACCAGATCTCGCCGTTGGCGATCACCACCGGGCCGGCGGCGGGCAAGACCGCGCGGACCTCGGCGATGCGCTCCCAGAACGCCGGCGGCCGGTAAGCGTGGGCCTTGGTGCGGGCGTGGATCACCAGCTCGCTGGCGCCGGCCTCGGCAATCGCCAGCGCGTTGTCCTCGGCCACGCGGTCGTCGTGGTAGCCCAGCCGCATCTTGGCCGACACCGGGATGTGCGCCGGCACCGCGCGGCGCACCGCCGCCACGATGCGGCCGACCAGCTCGGGCTCATCCAGCAGCACCGCGCCCCCCCGGCTGTTGTTCACCGTCTTGGCCGGGCAGCCGAAGTTGAGGTCGATGCCGGGCGGGTTGAAGCCGGCCAGGCGCGCGGCGTTGTCGGCCAGACAGGCCGGATCGGAGCCGAGCAGCTGCGGCCGCACCGGCACGCCCGCGCGGGTGCGCCCGCCGCGCAGCAACTCCGGCACGACGCGGGTGAACGCCCGCTCGGGCAGCAGGGTGTTGGTGATGCGGATGAATTCGCTGGTGCAGCGGTCCACGCCGCCGGTGCGCGTGAGCACATCGCGCAGCGTGGCGTCGAGCAGTCCTTCCATGGGGGCAAGCAGCAGCATGGGGGCGATTGTCCGGTTTCCCCCATGACCCCGCCGCCGGTGCGCCCGGCGTAGCATCGCGCCATGGCCGACGACCGCCCGACCGAACCCCCGCCTTCCCCCGCTGCCGCTGCCGCGGCCACGCACCTGCCGCGCCAGAGCGCCCTGTTGCGCGACCTGCTGCACCGCCGGCGTGTGGCGGCGCTGGCCACGCGCGACGCCGCCGGCGACCCGGCCGTGTCGCAGGTGCCCTACGCCATCGATGCCGCCAGCGCCACGCTGGTGGTCCACCTCAGCGCGCTGTCGGCCCACACCGCGCAGCTCGCGGCCGCGCCACGCGCCGCCCTGCTGATCGGCGAGGGCGAGGTCGCGGGCGAGCCGGTGCATGCGCTGGCCCGCGTGAGCCTCGCGGTGGACGCCGCCACGCCGGCCGCCGGCAGCGCCGACGAAGCCGCGGCGCGCGCCGCCTACATCGCGCGCTTCCCCGAGGCCGCCTTCATGACCGGGCTGGGCGACTTCCGCTTCGTGCGGCTGCGGCCCGTGGCCGGGCGCCACATCGCCGGCTTCGGCGCCGCCCGCGCGGTGGACGCTGACGAGCTGGCGTGGGTGCTGGGCGGCGGCGCGCCGTGACACGCCCACCGGCCCCGGCGGCGCCCGCCGACGCGCTGACGGTCCTGCACGCCGACGATCACCTGATCGCGCTGGACAAGCCCGCCGGCCTGCTGGCCGTGCCGGGGCGCGGTCCCGACAAGCAGGATTGCCTCAGCGCTCGCGCGCAAGCCCGCTGGCCGGACGCGCTCGTCGTCCACCGCCTGGACATGGCCACCTCCGGCGTGGTGGTCATGGCGCGCGGACTGGATGCGCAGCGCGCCCTCAGCCGCGCCTTCGAGCGCCGCCTGACGCACAAGCGCTACGAGGCGCTGGTGGCCGGGCGGCTGGCGAATCCGCTGCCGGACAACGGCTGGAACACCATCGACCTGCCGCTGATGATCGACTGGCTCAACCGGCCGCGCAGCATCGTCCACGCCACGCACGGCAAGCCCAGCCTGACCCGCTGGCGGCTCGCGCCGGGCGATGTCCCGGCGGGGTGCGCGGGATTGGTCACGCGGGTAGAACTCGAACCCGTGACCGGACGAACCCATCAGTTGCGCGTGCACCTCCAGGCCATCGGCCACCCGATCGCCGGCGACCCGCTGTACGCCGACAGCGCCCAGCAGGCGCTGGCCCCGCGGCTGTGGCTGCACGCGGGCGAACTGACGGTGCCGCACCCGCTCGGCGGTGAGCCGATGCGCTTCACCAGCCCCTGCCCTTTTTGAAGGCCCCGAATCTGGACACCGCCATGACCGACCGCCGCCGCTGCGTTGTGCTCACCGGGGCCTCCCGCGGCCTCGGTCTCGCCATGGCCCACGCGCTGATGGCGCAAGCGGCGGACTTGCGCCTGCTGTGCCTGTCGCGCCAGGGCGTCGCACCGCCGGCCGCCGCGGGCGCGCTGGTCGACGCCTGGGCCGTGGACCTTGCCGAGCCCGCGCCGGTCGCCCAGCGGCTGCACGACTGGCTCGCCGCGCTCGACCCCACCACCGTGGCCAGCGCCACCCTGATCAACAACGCCGGCGTGCTCGCGCCGGCGGTGCCGCTGGCCGAGTGCCCGGCCGACGACCTCAGCCGCGCCCTGCGCGTGGGCCTGGAAGCCCCGATGGCCCTGACCGCGGCCTTCCTGCGCGCCACCGGCGCCTGGGTCGACAGCGGGTGGCGCGGGCCGCGGCGGGTGCTCAACGTGTCGTCCGGCCTCGGCCGGCGCGCCATGGCGGCGCAGGCGCCGTACGCCGCGGCCAAGGCCGGCCTCGACCACTTCACCCGCTGCGCCGCACTCGACGAAGCGGCCCGGCCCCACGGCGCGCGCCTCGTCTCGCTGGCGCCCGGCGTGATCGACACCGACATGCAGGTGCAGCTGCGCGCGGGCGACCCGCGGCGCTTTCCCGACCACGCGCGCTTCGTGCAACTCCAGACCCAGGGCCTGCTCACCACGCCCGAGACCGCCGCCCGGCAGGTGCTGGCCTGGCTCGACCGGCCCGACTTCGGGCAGGAGCCGGTGGCCGACGTGCGCGACGCCTGACCCTTCCCCGCCCTCATGGCCTCCAACGCCCAACCGCTCAACACCATGCCCGCCCTGCACCGCCGCCACCTGCTCGCCGCCGGCCTCGCCTGGAGCGCCGGCCGCGCCCTGGCCACGCCCGACGACGGCCCCTTCTGGCGCCTCCTGCGCGAAGGCGGCTGCGTGGTGCTGATGCGCCATGCGCTCACCGAACCGGGCATCGGCGATCCCCCGGGCTTTCGGCTCGACCAGTGCAGCTCGCAGCGCCGCCTGAGCGACGAAGGGCGCGCCCAGGCACGTCGCGTGGGCAAAGCCTTCGAGCGCGCTGGCGTGACGCTGGCCGAGGTCCGCAGCAGCGCGTGGTGCCGTTGCACCGACACCGCCGACCTCGCGTTTGGCCGGCACACGGTGTGGGCCCCGCTGAACTCCTTCTTCCAGACCGGTGACCGCGACAGCCAGACCAGCGCCGTGCTCCAGGCCGTGGCTGGCGTGCGCGCGCCGGCCAACTGGATGCTGGTCACCCACCAGGTCAACATCACCGCACTGACCGGCGAAACGCCCGCCATGGGCGAGCTGTTTGTCACCCGGCCCGGCGCACCCGACGGGCGTCTGCCGGTGCTCGCGCGGGGGAATCCCTGACCGCCACCGGGTAGGATGGCAAATCCTGTTCCGGCCCCCGCCATCCCTCCTGGAGTTGATCCCATGACCCGTGAAGTTTTCGTCGTCAGCGCCGTGCGCACCGCCATCGGCACCTTTGGCGGCAGCCTGAAAGACATCCCGCCCACCGAGCTGGGCGCCCTGGTGGTGAAAGAAGCGCTGGCGCGCGCCAACACCAGCGGACAGGACGTGGGCCATGTCGTGTTTGGCCACGTGGTCAACACCGAACCCAAGGACATGTACCTCTCCCGCGTGGCCGCCATCCAGGGCGGCTGCGCCGAAGGCACGCCGGCACTCAACGTGAACCGCCTGTGCGGCTCCGGCCTGCAGGCCATCGTCACGGCCAGCCAATCGATCCTGCTCGGCGACTGCGAGGTCGCCATCGGCGGCGGCGCCGAAAACATGAGCCGCGCGCCGTTTGCCAGCCTGAACATGCGCTGGGGCGCCCGCATGGGCGACACCAAGATGGTCGACATGATGATCGGCGCCCTGCACGACCCCTTCCACCACATCCACATGGGCGTCACCGCGGAAAACGTGGCGGCCCAGTACGGCATCACCCGCGAGATGCAGGACGCGCTGGCCGTGGAAAGCCACAACCGCGCCGAGCGCGCCACCGCCGAAGGCCGGTTCAAGGACCAGCTGGTGCCGGTCGTCCTCAAGAGCAAAAAGGGCGACGTCGCCTGGGCCACCGACGAGCATTTCCGCAGCGGCGCCCAGCTGGGCGATTTCGCCAAGCTCAAGCCCGTGTTCCTCAAGGAGAACGGCACTGTGACCGCCGGCAACGCCTCCGGCATCAACGACGCGGCAGCGGCTGTGGTGCTCATGAGTGGCGAGCAGGTGAAGGCGCGCGGCGCCAAGCCCCTGGCCCGTCTCGTGGGCTATGCCCACACCGCGCTCGACCCGAAGATCATGGGCGTGGGCCCGATCTCGGCCACGAAGGCCGTGCTGAAGAAAACCGGCCTGAGCGCGGCCGACCTCGACGTGATCGAGGCCAATGAGGCCTTCGCCGCCCAGGCCTGCGCGGTCACGCGCGAGCTGGGTCTGGACCCGGCCAAGGTCAACCCCAACGGCTCGGGCATCTCGCTGGGCCACCCCATCGGCGCCACCGGCGCGCTCATCACGGTCAAGGCCGTGCACGAGCTGCAGCGCATCGGCGGCCGCTACGCGCTGGTGACGATGTGCATCGGCGGCGGCCAGGGCATCGCCGCGATCTTCGAGAGGGTCTGATGCCCCCACGCTCCACCGCTGCGCGGGTCGCTGCCCCCCGAGGGGGTGCGTCCGGCCTGGGGACGGCCCGGCGGCCGGACGGGATGCCCCCAGGCCCCACCGCCGCGCGGGTCGCTGCCCCCCGAGGGGGTGCGTCCGGCCTGGGGACGGCCCGGCGGACGGACGGGATGCCCCCACGCTCCACCGCTGCGTCGCTGGCGCTTGCGGGATGGGATGCCTGATGTCCCGCTGGGCTGCCCCGATCGCCGCGCTGGAGCAAGGCCTGCTGCAGCGGGATGTGGCGGCGCGCTGCCTGCTGCTGGCGGCGCTGGCGGGCGAGCACGTGCTGCTGCTGGGCCCGCCGGGCACGGCCAAGAGCGAACTGGCGCGGCGCCTGCGCTCGCTGTTGCCGGGCGCGCGCTATTTCGAGCGGCTGCTGACCCGCTTCACGGTGCCGGAGGAGTTGTTCGGGCCGCTGTCGCTGCAGGCACTGGAAGAGGACCGCTACGAGCGGCTGACGGAGGGCTACCTGCCGCGCGCCGAGGTGGCTTTCCTGGACGAGGTGTTCAAGGCCAACTCGGCCATCCTCAACACGCTGCTGGGCCTGCTGCACGAACGCCTGTTTGACAACGGTCGCCAGCGCGAGCCGGTGCCGCTGGTCACGCTGGTCGGCGCCAGCAACGAGCCGCCGCAGGACGACAGCCTGCTCGCCTTCCACGACCGCTTCCTGCTGCGGGTGCCGGTGGCGCCGGTGGACGATGACCATTTCGCCGCGCTCCTGGCTCCCGCCGACCCACCGCGGGCCGACAGCGCCGCGGCGCTGGACGCCACCGCGCTGGCCGCCCTGCGCGCCGAAGCGCCGGCGGTGACGCTCGGCGATGACGTGCTGGCGCTGCTGGCCGACGCCCGGGCGCACGCGCGGCGCACCGAGCAACCGGTGTCGGACCGCCGCTGGCGCCAGCTGGGCGCGCTGCTGCGGCTGCAGGCCGCCAGCCGGGGGGCGGCGGCGGTGAGTCCGTGGGACCTGTGGCTGCTGCCTTTCGTGCTGGCCAGCGCCGCCGAGCCCGTGCCCGCGTGGGTGACCTGGTTCGACCACCGGGTGGGCCAGACGGCGCCGCTGGACCTGGACGGCGTGGACCGCGCGGTGGCTGCCTTTGAGCAACAGCTGGACATCGAGCGCCGTGCCCCGGCCGAGCAGCAGGACGACAGCGCCGGCAAACTGGCCCTGGCCCGCGCGATCGCAGCACCCGACCACCGCGACAGCGAACTGGTGCGCCTCACCAGCGAGCGGGCCGGGCGGCGGTGGAGCCCGGTGCACATCGCCGCGCGCACCGCGCAGTGCGACGCGCTGCTCGCGCAGCTGATCTCGCTGCGCGATGAACTGGCGCGGGTCGCGGGGGGTGTGAGCGCCGCGATGGCGGCCCACGACTGGCTGCCGCCGTCGTGGCGCGCGCGGATCGGTGCGGTGCACGAGGCCCGGGTGGGGCAGGCCAGCGCGTGGTGCGCGCGCCTGGCCGCAGCGCGGGCGGGCTTTGCCGCCCTCCCGGTCGATGAGGCGCTCGCGGGCGAATCGCCCGCGCCCGTGGCCTGGGACGCCGTCCCGTGAGCCCCCCGGCCGCGCCCTGGCACGGCCTGGACGCGTTGCCGCGCGAGTTGTGGCGCTGGGCGGTGGTGTGCAGCGCCGGCGATCCGGCGGCCCGGCTGCCCCACCTGGCCCGCTGGCAGATGGCCCTGACCGACGGCGCCCTGCCCGACGCGGCGGACGACTGGGGCGACCCGCAAGCCCTGCCGCGACTGCGCGCGCTGGTGCAATCGCTCGAACTCACCGCGCTCACCCGCGGCAGCCCGGCGCTGGCGCGGCAGGTGTTGCAAAGCGTCTTGTGGCACGCCGACCGGCTGATCGACCGCCCGGCCGGCGAGACGCGCGATGCGGCCCTCGCGCGGGTCTGTGAGGAATTCGAAGCGAGCTGGGACCTGCAGCGACAGGGTTGGGACGAGGTGATGGCGCTGCTGCAGTCGCTGGGCGATCTGGCGCACCTGCGCTGGGACGAGCTGCAGGGCCAGCTCAGCCGGCGCGAGTGGCAGGACGCGCGGCGCATCGGCGAACGGCTGCAGCGCCTGCCGCGGCTGGCGGCCTTCATCGACGGCGTTGGCCGGCGCGCGCCGGTGCCCAAGGCGGCGCCGGCGGCGCAGCCCGTCGCGCAGCCCACGGGCCGGGCGCGCGCCGCGCGCCACCCGGCCGACGAAGCGCAGCGCCGCCCCGAACCCCACGCCGTGGACGGCGTGCACCGCTCGCGCGCGCTGGCCCGCATGACCGGCGCCGACAGCGCGCTGCTGCGCCACCCGGTGGGCCGGCGCCTGTGGCGCGCGCGCTTCGCCGAGGCGCAGCTGCTGACCTACGACGACCGCGCGCCCCACCACAGCCAGCGGCCCGACCCGGTGCCGGCACCCGCCGTCTCCCGCGAGACGCCGCTCGGCCGCGGGCCCCTGATCGTGTGCCTCGACACCTCGGGCTCCATGCGGGGCGCGCCGGAAAACGTGGCGAAGGCCTGCGTGCTGCAGGCGCTGCGCAGCGCCCACGCCGGGCGGCGACCGTGTTCGCTGCTGGCCTTTGGCGGGTCGGGCGAGGTCCTCGAGCGCGAACTGGCGATGGACGCCGACGGGCTGTCGCACCTGCTGGACTGCATGGGCCAGTCGTTCGACGGCGGCACCGACGTGCAGACGCCGCTGGAACGGGCGATCGAGCGCGTGGGCCGCGCGGGCTGGCACGACGCGGATGTGCTGATCGTCAGCGACGGCGAGTTTGGCGTCACCCACGAGACACTCGCGGCGCTGCGCGACGCCAAGGCCCGGCTGGGCTTGCGGGTGCACGGCATCCTGATCGGCGACCGCGAAACCGTCGGCCTGGTCGAGGTGTGCGACGCCCTCCACTGGGTGCGCGACTGGCGCCGCCACGGCGACGAGGCCAGCGCGCGGCACGACGATTTCTCGCCGGTGCACAGCCACAGCCTGACCGCGCTGTATTTCCCCAACGCCATCCGGCGCTGATTTTTCGGCGATGCTCGGGGGGTATCTGCCCTGCCGCGGCCAAGACCGCCGGCAGCCCCCTCGCCCCCTCCCGGAGACAAGCCCATGCTGTTCACCACCGCCATCGCCGGCAGCCTGCCCAAGCCGTCGTGGCTCGCCGAAACCGAAAAACTCTGGCCGCAATGGAAGGCCCAGGGCCCCGAGCTCGCCCAGGCCAAGGCCGACGCCACCCTGTTGTGGATCAAGGCCCAGGAAGACGCCGGCCTCGACGTGATCGGCGACGGCGAGCAGGCGCGGCAGCACTTCGTGCACGGCTTTGTGGAGCAGGTGGAGGGCATCGACTTTGTGAACAAGGTCAAGATGGGCATCCGCAACAACCGCTACGACGCGATGGTCCCGCAGGTGGTGGCGCCACTGAAACTCAAAGGCCGGGTTCACGCCTTTGAAGCGCAGCTCGCCCGCCGGCACACGAAGAAGCGGCTCAAGTTCACCCTGCCCGGCCCCATGACCATCGTGGACACGGTGGCCGACCGCTTCTACGGCGACAAGGTGAAGATGGCGATGGCCTTTGCCGAGCTGCTCAACCAGGAAGCGCTGGCCCTGCAGGCCGACGGCGTGGACATCATCCAGTTCGATGAACCGGCGTTCAACGTGTACATGGCCGAGGCCGCAGACTGGGGCGTGAAAGCGCTCGAACGCGCGGCGCAGGGGCTGACTTGCAAGACCGCGGTGCACATCTGCTACGGCTATGGCATCGAGGCCAACGTGAAGTGGAAGGAAACCCTGGGCGAGGAGTGGCGCCAGTACGAACAGGTGTTCCCCGCGCTGGCCAAGAGCCGCATCGACCAGGTCAGCCTGGAGTGCTTCCACTCGCACGTGCCGCCCGAGCTGATGGCACTGCTCCAGGGCAAGGAGGTCATGGTCGGCGTGATCGATGTGGCCAGCAACGAGATCGAGACGCCCGAGCAGGTGGCGCAGACCATCGGCACGGCGCTGAAGTACGTGCCCGCGGACAAGCTGATCGCCTGCACCAACTGCGGCCTGGCGCCGATGAGCCGCGAGGTGGCGATGGCCAAGCTGGAGGCACTGGCCCAGGGCGCGGCGCTGGCGCGGCAGCGTTTCGGCGGCGCGGCATGACGCTGCACGGCCTGCCCCGCGCGCAGCCCGCGGACCTGGGCCTGTGCCCGACCCGGCTGGCCCGCCTGATGGACACCCTGCGCGAGGACGTGGCGCGCGGGCGCCTGCCGGGCGCGGCGGTGCTGCTGGCGCGCCGCGGCCACGTGGCGCTGCTCGACACCGTGGGCCGGCTCGACCCGGCGCGCGAGGCGCCGATGCGACCCGACGCGATCTTTCGCATCTACTCCATGACCAAGCCGGTGGTGTCCGTGGCGGCGATGATGCTGGCCGAGGACGGACGGCTGGCGCTCGCCCAGCCGATATCGGCATGGCTCCCGGGATTCGCCGCGCTGCCGCCGATCACGGTGCACGACCTGCTGCGCCACACCGCCGGCATGACCTACGAATTCCTGGGTGACCACCCGGTGCAGCAGGCCTACCGCGCCGCGCGCATCGGCTCGCGCGAGCGGCGCAACGCGGCCTTCGCCGAAGCGATGGCGGGGCTGCCGCTGCTGGTGCCGCCCGGCACGCAATGGACCTACAGCCGGGCCACCGACGTGCTCGGTGCGCTGCTTGAAGCGGTGAGCGGGCAGACCCTGGGTGTGTTGCTGCGCGAGCGGGTGTTCGAGCCGCTGGGCATGCACGACACCGCCTTCAGCGTGCCGGCAGACCAGGCGACGCGCCTGGCCCAGCCCTTTGACCACGATCCCGACGGTGGCGTGGTGATGCGCCTCTTCGACCCGCTGGAAGCCCCGGCCATGGAGGCCGGCGGGGGCGGTCTGATGTCCACGCTGGCCGACTACGCCCGCTTCCTGCAATGCCTGCGGCAGGGTGGCACGCTCGACGGCGTGCGGCTGCTCGGGCCGCGCACCGTGCGCTTCATGATGAGCGACCACCTCGGCGACATCCGGCCCGCGTCGGGCGATCCGCTGCTGCCGCCCGGGCACGGTTTCGGTCTGGGCTTTGCGGTGCGCACCGCCCCGGGTCTGGCCGCGGTACCGGGCAGCGTGGGCACCTGCCACTGGAGCGGCATCGGCGGCACGAGTTTCTTCATCGATCCCGCCGCGGATTTCTACGGCATCTTCCTCGCCCAGGCCCCGAACCAGCGCGAGCACTACCGCGCGCTGTTCCGCACCATGGCCTACGCGGCCCTGCGGGATTGAGCCGTGGGAGCGACCGCCACCGTCGAACTGCGCGATCTCGCGCTGGACATCCGCATCGGCACCGGGCCGGACGGTGCGCCCGCGCCAGAGACGCACGTGCTCGACATCACGCTGACGATCGACGCCGCGCAGGTGTTGATCGCTGAAGACCGCATGGCGCTGGTGTTCGACTACGACCCCTGGCGGGCCGCGGTGGAGCGTGTGGTCGGCGAGCGGCGGTACGAGACGCAGGAGTTCCTGATGTCACGGCTGGCCGCGGTCTGCGCGGCAGAACCGGCGGTGCGCGCGGCCGAGATCGCCCTGCACAAAGGGCCGGTGGCGCGGGGCAGCGGCTCGCTGGGACTGCGTCTGTCGCTCGACGCCGACGCACTGACCGCGCTGCGCCGCGCCTGAGCGCCGCGCGGCTCAGTCCTGCGCCGGGCGCGCCGGCTCGCGCCAGCGGAAGAACATCGGGTAGACCTTCTCCACCACCGGGCCGTCGAAGTCCCAGGCCTTGCACTGGCCCAGATGCATCGGCGGGCGGCCGTCCGGCGGCGGCGCGAACGAGGCCGAGCGGGTCTGGAACGCCGCGGTGGCGAGGTTGAACAACAGCTCGCGCAGGTGGGTGCAGCCCTGCACGCCCCCGAGGTGGCGCTGGATGGTGTGGCGCCAGCCCTTGCCGAGGGTTTCACCCAGGAAACGCTGCATCGGCGGCAGCGCCTGCGGACACGGGTCGTGCGGGTGGGCGTCCATCACCGCATCGATGCCGCGGATCACCATGCGCTCATCCACCGTCACGCGCAGGTGCATGTGGTGGACCGGCTCGCCCGGCTCCCAGCGGCCCTCGCCGGTGATCTCGAACGCGTGGGGTTTGCTGTCGTGCAGCGTGGCCTCGATGTCCCACAGGCCGTCATCGCGGCGATAGCCGCGGTATTCAACGCGGCGGGTGTGCATGGGGGTGCGGGGCGCGGGCGGTGGCAGGGGCAAGGCGGGACTCCGGGGGACAAACCCCGATTTTCCGCCAGCCGGTGCGGGCGCACACTGGCCGAATAGCCCGCCACCGCCGCCGGGTGTCACGACCGCGTCTGCCATGAACCACCCCGACCACTCTCAGGACCACTCTCACGATCATCCGCACGATCACGATCCCAACCACGACCACGACCACGACCATGGGCACCCGGATCACGCCGCGCCGGCCTGGAAACACGACGGCGTGCGCGTGATCCCGGGCCACCAGCTTGATCCGAACGTGCCGTCCACGCCGGGCATGGACCGCAAAGCGGCCATCACGTTCGCGCGCGTGGGCGCGCAGAAGCTCTGGGCCGGCACGGTGACCATCCACCCCGACGCCAAGACCGGCGCCCACCACCACGGGCCGCTGGAAAGCGTGATCTACGTGGTGCGCGGGCGCGCGCGCATGCGCTGGGGCGAACGGCTGGAGTTCACCGCCGAGGCCGGGCCGGGGGACTTCATCTATGTGCCGCCGTATGTGCCGCACCAGGAGATCAACGCCAGCGCCACCGAGGTGCTCGAATGCGTGTTGTGCCGCAGCGATGGGCAGGCCGTGGCGGTGAACCTGGAAATCGAGCCGGTGGAGAAGCCGCAGACGGTGTTGTGGGTGGACCCGACGCACCCCACCGGTGGGGTGTGAGCGCCGCGCGGCATCGCGACCGCGTGGATTTCAGTCGCCCTGGAAGCCGCCCCCGCGCAGGGTGACCACGAGCGTGTCGCGCCAGCCGAGGGCGTCGGCGCTGGCCGGCTGGATGGGCGTGGTCTCGTGGATGACGCGGGCGTCGTCGAGCAGCAGCAGCGACCAGGGCTGGTCGAGCGTGAAGCGCTGGCCGCCGGGGCCGTCGGCGTCGAACACGCGGCTCTCGCCGCCCTTGATGCCGTGGCGCGCCACCAGGAACACGGCCACCAGGTCCACGCCGTCGCGGTGCGCGCCCTCGGGGGTGGGCCGGCCGATGCCGTCGGTGGTGTCGATGCGGAAGGGGTGGGCCTCGACGAACCACGGGCGTTCGCCGCGCAGCGCGCTGGCGGCGCGGCCGAGCGCGACCAGCAGGCGCGTCCACACGGGCAGCGCCACTTGCGCCGCGGCCATGGGTTCAAACCAGCGCTGCATGCCGCCGTGCAGGGCGTTGTATTCCACCGGCTGCCAGTGGGCGCGGTGCGGCACCGGGCGCACCGCGGTGCCGTCGACCACGAAGCAGCTGTGGCGGCGGCGGCGGTAGCGGCCACCGTCCTTGAGATAGGCGTCGGGGGCGAGGTCGTCCCAGCCGGCCTGCAGCGCAGCGAGTTCGGCCGCGCTGGCGGGCAGCCATTGCGCGAGCCCGGCGGCGTCGAGCAGGGCAAAGCCACGATCGGCGAGGTGGCCTTCCAGGGCCGAAGGGGCGGTGTACGGGGGCTGGAACGGGCGCGTCATGGCCGGGCAGTGTAGTGGGGGAACACCCGGTGCCCGGGGCAGCGCGCGCATGGCCCAATGCCACGCAGGAGAACCGAGGAGCCCCCATGAACGACAGCACCAGCCTGCCGCCGGCCCCGCCCGAGCGGGGGCCGTCCGTTTTCGACCTGCCGCTGGCCACGCTGCGCGCCGGCGACCCGCTGCGCTGGCTCGCGGCGGGCTGGCGCGATTTCCGCGCCGCGCCGCGCATCGGGCTGTTTTACGGCTTGTGCTTTGCGCTCATGGGCCACGCCCTGCTGGCCGTGTTCCGCGCCGCGCCGGCGTACGTGATGGCGCTGTCCGCCGGCTTCCTGCTGCTCGGGCCGTTTCTGTGTCTGGGGCTCTACCACGCCAGCCGGGCGCTCGGCCGCGGCGAGCGCCCCAGCCTGCGCGACTCGCTCGTGGCCTGGCGGCCCACGAAAGGCTCCATGGCGCTGTTCGCGGGCGTGCTGCTGATCCTGGAGCTGCTCTGGGGCCGGGCCTCGCTGGTGGTGTTCGCGGTGACCTTCAACACCATGCCCAGCACCGAGAACCTGCTTGCCCGCCTGCTGAGCCTGGAGAACCTGGAGTTCCTCATCACCTACACCGCGGTCGGCGGCGTGTTCGCCGGGCTGATCTTCGTCACCAGCGCCATCAGCATCCCCATGATCCTGGACCGCCAGACCGACGCAATTTCCGCCGGCCTGACGAGCATCCGCGCCTGCCTGAACAACCCTGGCGTGATGCTGCTGTGGGGCGCGCTCATCACCGGGCTGATCGCGCTGGCCATGCTGCCAGCGTTCGTGGGGCTTCTGGTCGCCGGCCCGGTGATCGGCCACGCCACCTGGCATGCCTACCGGCAGATCGTGCCGCCGCCGGCAGCGGCCTGAGGCCTGAGGCCTCAGGCCTGGTCCGGCGCCTTGGGTCAGGCGCCGTGATTCATGCCCCGTGAAACGGCCCGTGGCGGCGCCGGCGACCGGGCGAGGCGCCGAGCAGCGCCGGTTCGATCAGGCCTTCAAAGAGCGGCTGCAGGGCGAGCACGCGCACCATGGCATCGCGCTCGTCCTGCGTGCGGCACAGCCACTGCAACACCTCCGGGCGCATGAACCACAGCGCGCGGGCCGACTCGGCCACCAGCAGGCGGTGGCGCAGCTGCTCGGCCTCCCACGACTCGTCGTCGCCCACCAGATCCACCATCGCGCGGCGCACCTGCCGCAACCGGACCGGATCGTCCACCGGGACCGTGTCCTGATGCAGGCGCTGGGTGACGGTGTCAAAAAGGGAGGTGATGAATTGCTTCACTGGGTTCCGCTAACAAAAGCAATACCGCGATTGCATCACATCGCGGCCATTTTGTAACCCATCGTAAACACCGGAGCGGCCACGGTCGGCTCCAGCCACCTACCATCGGCGCCATGGAACTGCTGCGCACCACTGCCTTGTTCGCCGCGACGGCGCTCGCCGAGATCGTGGGCTGCTACCTGCCCTGGCTGTGGTTGCGGCAGGGCGGCAGCGCGTGGCTGTTGCTGCCCGCTGCGGCGAGTCTGGCCCTGTTTGTGTGGCTGCTGAGCCTGCACCCGGCGGCCAGCGGCCGGGTCTACGCGGCCTATGGCGGGGTGTACGTGGTGATGGCCTTGCTGTGGCTGCGCGCGGTCGACGGTGTGCGGCTCGCACCCACCGACTGGCTGGGCGCGGCCGTGGCGCTGCTGGGCATGGGCATCATCGTCGTGGGGTGGCGCTCATGACGCACACGCACACGCACGCCTCCCACGACCCCGACACCGCCCTGGCCCAGGCGGCCGACGCGCTGGACTTCCCGCTGGGTGAGCCGATCCAGATCGGCGGGCGCTACACGGCGGTGCGGCGCGACGGCCGCGACTGCTGGGTGAGCGGCCAGGTGCCGCGGGTGCGGGACACGGTGGTCGTGACCGGCGCGGTGGGCGACACCGTCGATCAGGGGCGCGCCCGGCACGCGGCCCGGGTGTGTGCGCTGCGCGCGCTGTGCCTGCTGCGGGCCGAGTTGGGCAGCTTGCGGGCTGTGGCCAGCGTGCTGCGGGTGACGGTCTACGTGCGCAGCGCGCCAGACTTCACCGGCCAGAGCGAGGTCGCCGACGCGGCGTCGGATCTGCTGGTGGCGGTGCTGGGTGACGCGGGCCGCCACAGCCGCACCTCGGTGGGCGTGGCGCAACTGCCCAAGGGGGCGGCGGTGGAACTGGATCTCGTGGCCCGGGTGGCGGACGGCGCCTGAGCGCCGTCGCGCGGGCCACCCGGCGGGCATCAGGCGTTTACGTTGACCACGAGCCGCCCGCGGACCTGGCCGGCCAGAATGTCGCGGCCGGCCTGCAACGCGTCGGCGAGCGGAATCTCGCGGGTGATGGCGGCCAGCCGGGTGGGGTCGAGGTGTTCGGCGAGCGCGGCCCAGGCGGCCTCCCGGCGCTCGCGCGGCGCCATCACGCTGTCGATGCCCAGCAGGCTCACGCCGCGCAGGATGAACGGCGCCACGCTGGCCGGCAGGTCCATGCCCTGCGCCAGGCCACAGGCCGCCACCGCGCCGCCGTAGCGCGTGCTGGCGCAGGCGTTGGCCAGCGTGTGACTGCCCACCGAATCGACCACGCCGATCCAGCGCTCCTTCTGCAGCGGCTTGCCCGGCGCCGACAGACTGGCCCGGTCGATCACCTCGGCCGCGCCGAGCTGGGCGAGGTAAGCGGCCTCCTGCGGACGCCCGGTGGACGCCACCACGCGGTGGCCCAGCGCCGCCAGCAGCGCAATCGCCACGCTGCCGACACCCCCGCCCGCGCCGGTGACCAGCACCTCGCCGCTGCCGGGCGCCACCCCCTGCGCCGCCCAGTGGCGCTGCAGCGCCTGCACGCACAGCATCGCGGTGTAGCCGGCCGTGCCGATGGCCATGGCATCGCGCTCGCTGAAGGCGCCGGGCAAGGCCACCAGCCAGTCGCCCTTGACGCGCGCCTTCTGCGCAAGGCCGCCCCAGTGCGTTTCGCCCACGCCCCAGCCGTTGAGCACGACCCGGTCGCCCACGCGCCAGCGCGGGTGTTCGCTGTGGGTCACGGTGCCGGCGAAATCGATGCCCGGCACCAGGGGGAAGCTGCGCACCACCGGCGACTGCCCGGTGATGGCCAGGCCGTCCTTGTAGTTGATGGTCGACCAGGCCACGTCGACGCTGACGTCGCCGGCGGGCAGCGCCGAGGCATCGACGTCGGTCAGGTCGCAGCGGTAGCCGGTCTCGGGCTTGGTGACCAGCAGGGCGCGGAAGGTGCTCATGGGGAATCGGAGGATGACGGGTTGACGGAGGCCGGTGGGTCGTTCCACAGGCGCCAGGTGAGCCAAGCGCCGATCAGGCTGTTGGTCAGCGCCAGCAGCGCCACCATCAGCGCCAGCGAGGTCGGCGGTTCGCGGGTCTGCAGGTAGAAGCTCATGAACGAGGCCAGGGCGTTGAAGCCGAGCGCGAGCCAGAACAGGCCCTTGCGCGGCTGCCACAGGCGGCGGAAAGCGTTGG